>Ga0180121_10000333_pt1 | contig 19402 bp, 18 predicted proteins | sample AntDrymUQ5402106_2_FD_129676 | JGI IMG/M metagenome (GOLD analysis project Ga0180121, IMG submission 129676) | Polar desert sand microbial communities from Dry Valleys, Antarctica - metaG UQ540 (21.06) (version 2) (version 2) | ecosystem: Environmental > Terrestrial > Soil > Desert | place...
CCCTCCTTCGGCGGGGGTGCGGGAGCAGGCGATCCTGCTCCCGCGTCGTTACTAGGAGCCGTAGGCCTTAGGCGCCGCCCTCGGTCACCTGGACGGTCTCCTTCTGCCAGTCGTCGCCCTTGACGTCGACGCCGTCGTCCTCGAGCTCCTTCATCGCTGCTTCCGCGATGTCGCTGCGGTAGGCGTCGTCGCTGGCCTCGGTCTTGATCACCTTGCCGCTCAATGCGATCTCGTTCGTCACGTTGAACGCCTCCGGATCCATGACGCCGATCCCGTTCGGCGCCGGCCAGATCAGGTCGTTGACCTCGTTCAGCTGCCAGCGCTGGTGGCCCTCACCGAGCGTCGGCCCGTTCTTCAGGACGATCTGGAGGCATTCCTCCGGATTGTCGCGGCAGTACACCCAGCCGCGGAAGCTCGCCTTGAGGAAGCGCTTGGCGATGTCCTCGTTGCCCTCCTCGGCGATCCAGTCCTCACGGACGAAGATCCCGTCCTCGAGCGCCCCGGTTCCGAGATCGGACATCTTGAGGACGTTCAGGTCGGAGAGCTGGTAGAGCTGCCCCGTGTCCGGGTTCTTCGACTCGAGCACCTGGGCGAGCTCGTTGTAGGTCATCGCCGCTGCTGCGTCGATCTCCCGCTTGAGGAAGAGCTCCATGTCGAACGGCTGCGCGACGATCTTCACGTCCTTCTGAGGATCGAGGCCGTTCTTGTTCAGGGCCGCGAACAGCTTGTGCTCGTTGCCGCCGAGCCAGACGCCGACCTTTTTGCCGCGGAGGTCGCTGATCTGCTCGAGGTTCGTGTCCTTCCAGGTCACCTCGGTCATGCCCGAGCGCGTGTAGACCTGGGCGATGTTGACGATCTTCTGGCCCTTGTCCCGCGTTGCGAGCGTGCTGTCGAGCCAGTTGATTCCGAACTCCGCCTGGCCGCCGAGGACGACCTGTTCCGGGACGATGTCGGGCCCGCCGGGCCGGATGTTCACGTCCAGCTTCTCTTCCTCGTAATAGCCCTGGTCGAGGGCCGCGTAGTACCCGGCGAACTGGGCCTGCACGACCCACTTCGACTGCAGCGTGACCTTGTCGAGGTCGCCGCCGGCGCTTCCGCCGTCCCCACTGTCGTCGTCGCCCCCGCAGCCTGCGAGAGCGAACATCGCCGCGGCCATGAAAGTAGCGATGGACCACCACCTGCTCTTCCGCATCCACTTCCCCTTTCGTGCCATTCGTGCCAGTTCGAGGTTTGTCATTACTCCGCGGCCCCCCGAGCCGACGGATGCCAGCGCATCGTAAGCCGTTCGACGGTCGCCACTGCGCCGTAGAACAGGATCCCGAGAATGCTGGCGACGAGGATTGCCGCCCACGCCTCCGTGAACGCGAAGATGCCGGCCTGCCGGCGGATCTGGATTCCCAGTGCATCCTGCGATCCGCCGAAGTAGTCGCCCACGATCGCACCGATCATCGCCAGTACGGTCGCGACCTTCAAGCCGGTGAACATGTAGGGGAGCGCATTCGGGATCCGCACTCGCCGGAAGATCTCTACCTCGCCGGCCGCGTAGGAGCGCATCAGCTCGATCTGCTGCGGCCGCACCGACGTCAGGCCGCGCAGGGTGTTCACCATCACCGGGAAGAAGCAGAGGACGGCCGCGATCACCATCTTCGAGAGCTGGTTGAGCGTCCCGAACCAGTTGTTCGTGATCGGAGCGAAGGCGATGATCGGGACGGCGTTCGCGGCGATGGCGTACGGCATCAAGGCGGTGCCGAGGATCCGCCAGCGGGCAAGTACCAGTGCGACGAGGATCGCTGCGCTGCACCCGATCACGAAGCCGCCGAACGCCTCTTCGAACGTGAACCAGCCGGCGCCGAAGAGCGTCTCGCGCTCGGTCCAGAGCGTCCGGACGATGTCCGACGGGGGAGGCAGCAGGAAGTTCTGGATGTCCAGGCCGCGCACGAGGCCCTCCCAGAGCGCGATCCCTCCGACGAAGACGACGACGGCGGGAAACCAGTCCCAGAGACCGCGGCCGACCCGGGAGGTCAAGGTCCCGCGCGGGATCGGCTCGACGACGGTGGTGCTCATAGCTTCTCTTCCGCGGCGATCAACTCTTCCTCTCCCTCGGGCTCGCCGCCCTCGGTGCCTCCGCCCTTGCGCAGCACCTGGCGGACGTCGCGAATCAGCTCGGCGAAGCGAGGCTCCTCGCGGGTCTCCGCCGTGCGGGGCTGTGGGAGATCGACGTCGACGACGCCGACGATTCGTCCCGGCCGCGCCGACATGACGACGACCCGCGTCGAGAGGAAGACCGCCTCAGAGATGGAGTGGGTGACGAAGATCACCGTGCTGCCGCTCTGCTCCCAGATGCGCAGGAGCTCGAGGTTCAGCCGCTCTCGGGTCATCTCGTCGAGCGCGCCGAACGGCTCGTCCATCAGGAGGAGCGCGGGGTCGAACGAGAGCGCGCGCGCGATCGAGACCCGCTGCTGCATGCCGCCCGAGAGCTGCCAGGGATGGTGGTGTTCGAAGCCCTTGAGCTCGACGAGCTCCACCAGCTCGCGCACCCGTTCGTTTCGCGCCCGTCGATCCCGTCCCATCATCTCCAGCGGAAGGGAGATGTTTTTCTCCACGGTCCGCCAGTCGAAGAGGACGGCGTCCTGGAAGACGATTCCGTAGTCGCGGTCGACCCGCGCCTGCTCCGCGCTCTTGCCGTTGACGACGATCTCTCCTCCGCTCGGCTGGATCAGGTCGCCGACGACGCGGAGCAGCGTCGACTTTCCGCAACCCGACGGGCCGATCAGCGAGATGAACTCGCCGGGCTGGATCTCGAGGTCGATCCCGGTGAGCGCCTGGACATGCCCGCGGCCGAACTCCTTGGAGACGCCACGCAGGGAGACGACCGACGCCGTGCTCACGCGACGTTCTCCGGCGCCCGCCGCACGACCAGCTTCTCCGCGGCAACCACGACGAGGAAGAACGTGATGCCGAGAGCCGCCGCGATCAGATTTGTGGCCCAGAGGTTCTCGGGAGTGCTCGAGTAGTACTGGTTGAAGTTGAGGATCGCCCCGCCGAGACCGTCCTGGATCGAGGCGGGGAGCTCGCCGATGATCGCGCCGACCACGCTCGCCGTGGCCGAGATCTTGAAGGCCGCGAAGAGGTACGGCAGCGAGCTCGGCATCCGCAGCTTCCAGAGGATCTGCAGTGGGTTCGCGGCATAGGAGCGCATCAGTTGGAGCGCCCGCGGGTCGACCGAGGTCAGGCCGCGCAGCGTGTTGATCGCAACCGGGAAGAAGGTCAGGTAGGCGGAGATGATCGAGACCGAGAACCAGTCGGGGAAGCCGCGGCCGCCGAACCAGATGACGACCATGGGCGCCACGGCGAGGATCGGGATCGTCTGCGAGGCGACGATGTAGGGGAGGAAGCCGCGCTGAAGGAGCCTCGAATGCGCGAGCAAGACGCCGAGGACGAAGCCGATTGAGGCCCCGAGCGCGAAGCCGACCGCCGCCTCCTTCGCGGTGAAGAGCGCTGCATCCCAGAGCACCTCGATCAGCAGGGGCCCATTTCTCCGCGACGGCTCGAAGAGCTGGCCGACGATGTTGTGGAGGTGGGGGAAGGTCTTGTCGTCGACGACGAACGTCCCAATCTTCAGGCCCGTCGTCTCTCCGATCCACCTGAACGACTCCCAGAGCGCATAGAGCGCGACCGCGACGGCGGCGAGCATTCCGCCCCTCGCGAACGCCGCGCGCCAGGGGATCCGGCGGTCGGGCTGCTCGATGGCGACGGAGGCCATGGCGAGATACCTACCAGGTTTTAAGCTCACATCCCATGCCTCTCGATCCGAGTCGCACCGTGGCCGAGCTGAAGGAGCTCCGCGAGCTCACCGGCAACGCGGACGGTGCCCAGCGGGTTGCGTGGACCGAGACCTGGGTTCGGGCGCAGGAGTGGATGGCGTCGAAGCTCGAGGGCACCGGCGCCCAGATGGAGTTCGACGAGGCACGTAACCAGTGGTGGACGCTTCGCGGAAGCTCCGAGCGCGAGCTCGTGATCGGCGGCCATCTCGATTCCGTGCCGAACGGAGGCTGGCTTGACGGCGCGCTCAACGTGGTCGCCGGGGCGGAGGTCCTACGGCGGATCGCCGGGGAGGGTGAGCCTCCTGTGACCGTCAGGCTCGTCAGCTGGGCCGACGAGGAGGGAGCCCGGTTCGGGCGGTCCCTCTTCGGCTCGAGCGCTGCCGCCGGATCGATGAAGGATCAGGACGAACTACGCCAGCTCGCCGATCGCGAAGGGGTTTCGCTGCCGGATGCGATTGGTGCGCACGGTGTCGACCTCGACCGCGCCGGCGACGCGCGGAAGCAGCTCCAGAACGCGGCGGCCTACCTCGAGCTCCACATCGAGCAGGGGCCGGTGCTGGAGTCGATGGATTTGCCGTTGGGAGCAGTTCTGGGGACCTTCGGCGTCGAGCGTCATCGGGTGACCTGGCGCGGGCAGGCCGCACATGCAGGCTCGACTCCGATGGCGAAGCGGCGCGACGCCCTGGCAGGAGCGTCCAAGCTCGCCCTCGAGCTCAGGCACATCGCCGAGCGCGTGGGGGGCGGGGCGGTCTGCACGTCGGGCGACGTCGTCTGCAAGCCCGGGATCGTCACCTCCGTCGTCGAGACAGCCGAACAACTCCTCGACCAACGCCACCTCGACGCGGGCTCGCTCGCCGCGCTGCTCGCCGACGCGAAATCCTTGGCAGTTCGTTTCGCGGAGCAGGAGGACCTCCGGGTGGAGTTCGAACGGATCTGGAGCATCGAGCCGATCCTCTTCGACGAGCAGCTGGTCAGGCTCGCGGACGAGGCGATCGCGGAGGTCGCTGGGCAGTCCCACCGCTTGCCGAGTGGGCCGCTCCACGACGCTGCGGAGGTCTCGCGGGCGGGAATCCCGACGGTGATGCTCTTCGTCCAGAGCCTGCGGGGGCTCTCCCACACCAAGCTCGAGGACACGGAGGAGGAGCATCTGGAGCTCTCGGTCCAGGCGCTCGACCGGCTTGCGTCCAAGACGATCGCCTGGCTCGACGCGAACCGCGGCTAGCGGTTAGCGGAGCCGCACCGGCTGGCCGAGGCGCTCGCGGTTGCGCGCGGCGAAGACGACCGTGGCGCAAGAGGTCAGCACCACGAAGCCGGCCCGAATCACATCCATACCCTAGGCCGAGGCGCTCGCCTCCCGGCGTGTGAGGTAGCCGAGGACCTCGATGGAGGGAGCCAGGATCGCCACGATCCAGAAGATCGAGCCGAGACCGTAGTCAGGGATTACGGCGACTTCGATCGCCGTCAGCAGCGTAAGGACTGCTGCAAAGGCCACGACAACCTGCCCGCTTGCGTGTGGAAGTGGCTCCCTTGCGCGGCCAAACTTACGGGTGAGGAGGGCTAGCCCTGGAAAGAGGAACACGACGAGAACCGCCAGAGGGCCGTAGAACTCGTCGAAGGCGATGTCAGCGGCTGCCAGGCAGACGAGCAGGGCGATGTCGAAGGCGGCCCGGATGGGCCACGCGAGCTCGCCGAGCCTCATGAGAGACGTACCAATGCGACGCCGCCGGCGAGCAGCACCACCCCGGCGATCCGCAGGGCGTTGACAGGGTGCTCCTCGAAGCCGACCCAGCCGTAGTGGTCGACGAGGAGCGAGGCGACCGCTTGCCCGGCGAGGATCAGCGCCACGAGCGTGGTGGCGCCCAGCTTTGGCGCGGTGACGATCGAGCCGAGGACGTAGAAGGCGCCGAGAAGCCCTCCGATCCACGCCCACCAGGGCGCGTCGCCCGCGCGGTCCGGCCAGCCGCGAGCGGCGAACAGCACGGCGACGAGCAGGCCGAGCGCGCCGACAACGAACGACACGAGCGCCGCACGCGCCGATCCGCCGACCCACTGGGCCAGCTGGGCGTTGATTCCGAACTGAATCGGCAGCATCGCCCCGGCCGCGAGCGCGAAGAGCGCATAGCTCCAGATTGCCACCGGGAAGGATTCAAGGGAAAATGCCTGTTTCCCTGCCCGTCCACGAGGAGGCCCAATGCTCGACTTCGGCGTCACCGTCCTGCCCGACCCGCCACAGTCGCGCTTCTTCGAGCTGGTCGAGCTGACCGAAAAGCATGGGTTCCAGTACGCGTGGACCTATGACTCACACATCCTCTGGCAGGAGTCCTACGCCACCCTCCCTGTCGCCGCGATGAAGACCGAGAAGGTGAAGCTTGGCCACTTCGTGACGAATCCGGGCATCCGCGACGCCACGATCGCGGCCAGCTGGTACGCGACGATGCAGGACCTCTCGAACGGCCGAATGGTGATGGGAATCGGCCGCGGAGACTCCTCCCGGCGTGTCGTCGGACTCAAGCCGGTCAGGGTCGCCGAGTTCGAGGAGCGCTGCCGGATGATCAAGGAGCTCATGAACGGCCGAGCTGTGGAGTGGAACGGCAAGGAGCTGAAGCTCGAATGGGTGCGGGACGAGCTGCCCGACATCCCGATGTGGATCGCGGGCTACGGCCCGAAGGCCCTTGCTATCGCGGGCCGGGTCGCCGACGGCGTGATCATCCAGCTCGCCGATCCGCAGATCATCCAGTGGATCATGGACACGGCGCGGAAGGCAGCCGAGGAGGTGGGGCGCGACCCTTCGGAGCTCAAGTGCATCGTCGGGGCTCCGAGCCTCATCACGGACGACATCGCCTCGGCGCGCGAGCAGGTGCGCTGGTTCCCCGCGATGGTCTCGAACCACGTGATGGACTTGATCGAGCGCTACGGATTCGACTCCGAGATCCCGGACGCGCTGACCGAGTTCGTCAAGGCCCGGAAGTTCTACGACTACAAAGACCACAGTCGGGTCGGCGCCGCCCACGGTGAGTTCGTCACCGACGAGATCGCCGACCGCTTCACGGTGATCGGGTCGAGCGAGCAGGTCATGGCAAAACTGAAGGAGCTCGAGTCCGTCGGGGTCGACCAGTTCAACATCTACCTGATGACAGAGGGGCAGGAACAGACGCTCGAGACGTACGGCAAGGACATCATCCCGGCCTTCCAGCAAGTGCCAGCCTGAGTCAGGTCTGACAGAGGCAGAACCGTCTAGACGGCGCGAACGTACAGCCGGGCCAGCTGCGTCAGGATCGCCTCCTCCGGCGAGGCGACGAACTCGGCTCCGCGGAGCAGCGAGCGGGCACCGTCCATCGCCTCGTCGTCGCTGGGATCCGCAAGGGCGACCACGGGGAGACCGCGGACGAAGCCGATCGGAAGCGTCCGAAAGCTTCGGGCCTGATCGGCGGAGAGCAGTCGCGCCGCGGCCGGGTCGACCCGAAGCGACGCGACGTCGACGAAGGGAAGTCCTCGCTGCTGCGCGACGAGCCGCACGACGTCCGCGGACGTGACGAGGCCCTGCTCGATCAACACCTCGCCGAGCCGCTTGCCCGAGCGGCGGGCGGTGCGGAGCGCCAAATCGATCTCCGACTCGTCCAGCAGGCCGGCCTCGGCGAGCAGGGCGCCGAGCGGTTCGCGCCGGCCTTCGCGGACGCGATGAGCTAGGAGCTCCGCGAGGACTCCGCTCGGGCCCTCGGGCTCAGGCGAGACCAGCATCAGCTCCGGCGAGATCTCCCGTGCGGAGCTCACGGAGAGGGCCGGCTCTTCGAAGGCGCGGATGATCTCGAGCCGCGCGCGTAGCCCCGTACCGAACTCCATGAGAGGCGCCTCCTCCTCGAGGAGGGCCGCCGCTGCGTTGCCGAGGTTGAGCCGCATTCGTCCTGCCCCACTGTAGGAACGGCGCGCTCTGCCGGCCTCCCCATTCCGGGGTAGCCGAACGGGCTCCTTAACGTGCGGTCAACGCAGGCTCTTGTACGTTCTAGTCCTATGAGGACTAGTCGAGCCATACGCCCCCGCACGGGTCTGCTGACCACGACGGAGTTCGCAGTTCTCACGGTGCTGACCGTCGAGACCGAGACCTGCTCCGTCTCCGGCTACGACCTGCTGAAAGCGGTCGAGAAGAGCGTGGGGTACGTGTGGAAGCCCACCAAGAGCCACCTCTATTCGGTGCTCCCAAGACTCGTCGAACGCGGGCTTGCCACGAGGCGCAGTGCGCCGGGCGAGCGTGGGCCCGAGCGCCAGCTCCTCCGCGTGACGAAGCGAGGCGAGCGGCTCGCCAAAGCCTGGCTCGAGGAGCTGGTGCCGGGCGACCAGGATCTCTTCCTGCTCAAGGTCTTCTACGGCGGGCTCATGAGCCGGGAGGCCCTCGTCGCCCACTACCGCCAATTCCGGGAAGACCGCGAGGCCGTCCTCGAGGAGCTGTCCGGGATCGAGAACTCCCGCCGGGGTCACGACTACTACCACGACTTTCTCCTCCAGCTCGGCATCCGCCGCGCCACCGACGAGATCCGCTGGGCCGAGGAGACGCTGGAGGAGCTCGACCCATGAAGACGGCCGTCGCGATCATCGCCGTCGCCGTGTGCACCGGAGGCGCGGCCGCTCAGCCCTCCGCAATCCACGCTCCGAGCGGGAGCTGGGCCGGGTCCGCGCAGTTCACCCGGGGCGCAGGGAGGCAGCCGTTCTCGATCTCCGTCGAGCTGCGGGGACGACGGGCGGTCGTCGCACTCGCGTCCGGCCACGCTGCCCGGACGGAGGTGCCCGCACGCGTCTCGCGCGGGAGGGTGCGGCTCACGCTGCCCGGCCGTCCCTGGCCGCTCGTTCTCGACGGACGAGTCCGTGGGCGCGCGTTCGTCGGGACCCTTCGCCAGGGATTGCTGCGCGGTAGCTTCCGCCTTCGCCGCCGAGCCCCGGTCGAGGCGGCCTCGACCGGCCTCTATCACATCGGTGCGCGCCCTCTCGGGGTCGTGCAGGCTTTTGGCCCCCGAGTCGGCGTCCTCTATGACGAAGGCGACATTCGCGCGCTCTATCCGTCAGGCCGCGGGAGCTATGAGGTGGGAGCCGGGCTCGGCACGCGCAATCCCACTGCAGGCACCGCCTCGTTCCGCCCGACCGGCGCCGTTTACCGCGGCGAGCAGGCGGCGCGGGTCGCCGTCCGCCAGGAAGACGTCTGGGTTCGGAGCGGAAGCGCGTACCTCGGCTGCACGCTCACGATTCCTCCCGGTCAGGGGAGGCGCCCGGCGCTCACCTTTGCCCACGGAGCCGGAGAAGCGCCACGGGCCTTCAATCTCATCACGAGCCTCTACGCGAACCATCTCGGTCTCGTCACGCTCTCGTGCGACAAGCGCGGCGTCGCGCAGTCCGGAGGCGAGTACCCCGGTGAGTTCCCCGGCACGACCGCGGTCGACCAGTACGCCCGCGACGTGCAGGCTCAGGCCCGGTTCCTCGCGGCTCAGCCGGAGGTGGATCCGGCGCGCGTCGGGATCTCGGGTGTCAGCCAGGCCGGCTGGATCATGCCCCTGGCGGCCAGCCGTGAGCCCGCCATCAAGTTCATGCTCGGCCTCGTCGCACCGACGCTCACCCAGGGCGAGACCGATCTCTGGGCCAACCTCAACGGCCAGGGCCAGTCGATGCCCACCCGCACGGACGAGGACATGGAGGCCGAAGTGCGAGCAGCCGGCCCGAGCGGCGTCGACCCGATGCCGGCGATCCGTGCCATGCGGGTCCCCGCCTTCTGGATCTTCGGCGGCAAGGACCGCACGGTGCCCTCCCGTCTCTGCGTCGAGCGGCTGGACCCGGTTGCCCGCGAGCCGGGCCGCGACTTCTCCTATCGGGTCTTCCCCGGCGGCACGCACGGGCTGATCCTCACCGAGAACGGCCTGATTGCCGAGCAGCAGCGTTCCAACCGGTTCGTCGAGGGTCTTCACCGGGCAATGCGCGAATGGCTCGCGGCCCGCGGTCTCACGGCGTAGGCGTCGTCAGCCCCGAAGCCAGTCGGTCACGCTGCGCCCGGTTGCAAGCGCGGAGAAATCCCCGCGATCGCGCATCTCCTCGGCCGCAGCCGCCATCGCGTTGACAGCGACCCAGGCCAGGCCACCGCCGACACTGACCCGGTGCCCGCCGGCGGCCACGATCTCGCTCATGGCCAGTCCGGGCAGGGCGAGCACGTTCACCGGCTTCGAGGTCGCCTCGCAGACGGCGCGAATTTCCTCAGGAGTACGGAGCCCCGGCGCATACAGAACGTCGGCTCCGGCACGCTCGTAGGCCTGGAGCCGCGCGATCGTGTCCTCTAGATCGGGGTTCTCCCTGATGTGGTTCTCGGCCCGCGCCGTGAGAGTGAAGGGAAAGTCGAGGCCTGCGGCTGCCTCCACGGCTGCGGCGACCCTTTCCACGGCGTGACTCAGCTCGTAGAGCCCGACGCTCGGATCGTAGTCCTCGATCGACCCTCCGACCGCACCGGCCTCCGCGACCCGCCGGATTGCGATCGCTGCATCCTCCGGTGCCGGCCCGTAGCCGTTCTCGAGGTCGATCGAGACCGGCAGGCTCGTCGCTCGGTCGAGGGCGCGCGTGTGCTCCACGACCTCGTCGAGCGTGGCCTCGCCGTCGAGTCGTCCCAGGGTGTACGCAAAGCCGGAGCTGGTGCTTGCGAGGGCCTCGAACCCGAGCGCCTCCAGCACGCGAGCCGAGCCTGCGTCCCAGGGGTTCGGGATGACGAACGGCTCGCCCTCGTGCAGGGTGCGGAACGCAGCTCCTTTTCTCTCCCGCGTCGATGGCACGTCGACGGGTATTAGACCTACTGAGGAGCTGCGCGAGTCAGCGCGAGGAGCGCGTGCCCGAGCTCCTCGGGCGTGAATGGCTTGGCGAGGAGCGGCCATTCGTCCCCGCTGATCCCGCGTTGGACGAGCATGTCGTCGGAATGACCCGAGATGATCAGGATCGGCGTCCTCGGCAAGAGCGCGTGCAGGTCTTGGAGTAGCTCAGGGCCGGCGAGCCCCGGCATGACGACGTCCGTGACGATCGCGGCGAGGTCTTCCAATTGCGTGGCGATCTCGATTGCCTCGTCACCGGAACTGACCATGACGACCTCGTAGCCGAGCTCTTCCAACGCTCTTCCGGTGACGTAGCGGGAGAGCTCGTCGTAGTCGACGACGAGCACGGTGCCCTGACCTTGCGGAAGGCTTTCGCTTGCCTTTGACGCCTCGTGGTGGGCCTCCTCGACATCGGGCAGGTAAAGCGCAAATGTCGCACCCTCCCCCGGCCGGCTCTCGACCACGACCGCACCGCTTGCGGCCTGAGCGAACCCGTAGACCATCGAGAGGCCGAGGCCGCTTCCGGTTCCGGCCGGCTTCGTCGTGAAGAACGGCTCGAAGATCCGGGAGCGCGTCTCCTCGTCCATCCCGATACCGGTGTCGGAGACGGAGAGGACGTTGTAAAGGTCGGCTGCAATGCCCAGCTCCGCGCCACGGTTCTCGTCGATCGCGACCTGCGAAAGAGAAATCGAGACCCGACCGCCCTTCGGCATGGCGTCGCGCGCGTTCACGACCAGGTTGATCACGACGTGCTGAAGCTCCCCGGCGTCGGCGAAGACGTTTCCGGATCCGGCGTCCAGCGCGATCTGCAAATCGACGTCCTCGGGGAGTAGTTGGCGGATCAACGCATCGGCCTCCTGCAGCACGTCCTCGGGTGAGACCGCCCTCGCTGACGGCACGGCGCGGCGGGTGGACCGAAGCAGGCGGTCGACGATCTCCATGCCTCTCTCGCCCGCCAGGCGGATCGCTTCCACGTCCTCGCGAACCGGACTGTCCTCCGGGAGCTCCTGGAGGACGAGGTCGCCCAGCCCGCGTACGGCGAGGAGAAGGTTGTTGAAGTCGTGGGCCACTCCCGCCGAGAGCTGCCCGACGACCTCCAGCTTCTGCGACTGCACGAGCTGATCCTGGAGGCGTCGTCGCTCGGTGACGTCGCGGAAGATGTTGACTCGACGGTCCGATCCCTCGAGCGCTCGAAACGAGAGCTCGACCGTTCGAATCTCGCCATTCGGCCGAAGCACTCCAGTCTCGACCACCTCGCCGACTCGCTGCCGAAGCAACCGAGCTCTCACCCCCGATGGATCTGCCGAGAGCTCCTCGGCGACCTTGCCCAGGAGGTCGCCCAGGGGCCGCCCGAAGAGCTCCAGGGCGGCGGGATTCGCGGCAACGATGCTCCTGGCCTCGGTGATCACGATCGCATCCGGGGCACCTTCGAACACGGCGCTGAACATGGTCTCGGACTCCTCGCGCTCGAGCGCGGCCGAGAGGACTTGGGTCAGGGACTGGACGAAGAAGACGTCCTCAGACGAGAAACGGTGCTCCCGCTCGGCGAAGACGCACACGCAACCGAAGGATCGCTGCCGTGTCGTGATCGGCGCCACGACCAGACTTCGGGCGCCCAGGCCTTCGGGCCAGTCGAAGCGAGTGTCGCTCTCGGCGTCGAACGTGATGAGCGGCTCGTCGGTCCTCAGCGCGATCTGCGCGAGGGTGGCGGCGAGTTCGGGGCCTTCCGGCAGCGAACTGCCCGCGGCCGCCCGGGGAACAACGTCGTCGCCCACAACCTCCACGACGTCAGCCCTCGCGGCGTCGAGCCCCTCGCAGACCAGCCGCGCCGCGAGCTCGAGGACCTCGTGCTCCGACGTCGCCCGCAGCGCCGCGCGGCCGAACTCGGCAACCGCGACTTGATGCCGAACGCGTTCCTCGAGAGCAGGCCCGCCTCCTTCGTCTGCCCCGCTGGTCGGCTCCTCCAGCGTTTGATCTCCCTCGCTGGCCATGCCACAGCTTAGGGAGAGCAACCTCCCAGGCTCAAGCGGCCACCCCGGCGATCGGCCGTGAAGCCACCGCCATGAGAAAGAGATCGAGAAGCACCGGGTCGAAATGCGAGCTGCGCTCGCTCTGCATCATCTCGACCGCGTCCTCGACGGCGAACGCCGGGCGGTAAGGACGCTCGCTCGTCAAGGCGTCGAAGACATCGGCGATCGCGCCGATCCTTCCGTTGAGGGGAATGTGGTCGCCCTCGAGGCCCCGGGGATACCCGCTGCCGTCGTAGTGTTCGTGGTGCGTCCACGCGATCGTCGCTCCGACGTCGAGGAGCTCGATCCCCGAGCCGGCGAGCATCCGGTGCCCGATCTCGGCGTGGGTCTTCATGACTTCCCGCTCGGATTTGGTCAACGGCCCGGGCTTGAGCAGAATCCGGTCGGGGATTGCGATCTTTCCGACGTCGTGCAAGGGGCTCGCGAGCCGAAGCAGCTCGCAGTCCGCCGGCGCCAAGCCTGCCCCTCGCGCGAGGTGCGCGACGAAGCCGCTCATGCGTTCGATATGGCTTCCCGTCGCTGCATCACGAAACTCCACGGCCCCGGTCAAGCGACGGATCGCCTCGGTCTGAGCGCGACGCGTCTCCTCCTCCGATTGCTTGAGACGCTCGATCGTCTGCCAGAGAGCGGCAGTCTGTTTGCGGACGGCGCCTTCGAGCTCCTGGCGGCGTTCGCGGCTCTCGAGCTCGAGCCCTCGCCGCCGGAGCGCGTTACGGGCTCCGATCACGAGCTCGCTGCACGTGAATGGCTTGACGATGTAGCCGTAGGCGCCGAGGTCGAGGGCGGCCTCGGTTGTCTGAGGATCGTCGACGCCGCTGACCATGACGACCGCCGTATCGGGATGGTTGAGCACGATGTGCCGAGTCAGATCGAGACCGGATTCGCCGGGAAGGTTGACGTCGCAGAGCGCAAGCTCGAACGACTCCCGATCCAGGGCGCGGCGACCCTCGAGGGCGCTGCGCACGAGGGTGGGAACGAACCCCGCGTGCTTCAGGAGCCCGGTGGTGACACGGCCGACCTGGGCGTCGTCCTCCACGACGAGGATTCGGCCCACCACAGGATCAGCAGTCATCCAGCACCTCTCGGATGCGTTTCGCGAGGACGGCCGCGCCGAACGGCTTTTGGATTGCCGCACCCGGGAAGACGTGGCGGCTGAGCACCGAGCCCGCATAGCCGGACATGGAGAGGGCTCGAATCTCCGGCCGCCGGCGGCGGATCTCTTCCGCCAAGTCGAGACCGCTTCCGCCCGGCATGACCACATCGGTGAGCAGAAGATCGACGTCGTCCTTGTGGACGTCGAACAGCTCGAGTGCGTGCTCGTAGTCCGACGCCACGAGGACGGTGAATCCCCTCTCCCGGAGGTCGCGGGCGATGAGGCTTCTGACCTGCTCCTCATCCTCGACGAGGAGGATCGTCTCGGTGCCGACCGGCGGTGCCGAGATCGGGGTCGACGGGCCCTCGGTATCGAGGTCGCCACTCTGGCGGCCGAGCCGCGGCAGGTAAATGCGGAAGATCGTCCCCCCGCCGGGCTCGCTGTAGACCCAGACGAACCCGCCGCTCTGCTTGACGATCCCGTAGACGGTGGCGAGGCCGAGCCCCGTCCCGGCGGTTCCCTTGGTGGTGAAGAACGGCTCGAAGAGATGCCGCAAGGTCTCGGGATCCATGCCGGTGCCGGTGTCGCTCACCGTGAGAACCACATACGAGCCGGGCGCGATCTCGGCCAGGTGCCGATGAGCCGCGGCCTCGTCGAGCTCGACGTTCGCGGTCTCGACGGCGAGGACGCCGCCCTCCGGCATCGCATCCCGTGCGTTGACGGCGAGGTTGACGATTACCTGCTCGATTTGCCCGGGGTCGGCCTGCGTCCGCCCGAGGTCGGGCTCGAGGGCCGTGATGAGCTCGAGGTGCTCGCCGATCAAGCGCTGGAGCATCCGCTCCATCTCACGGACGACGGCGTTCAGGTCGAGGATCTGGGGCTGGAGCACCTGCTTCCGGCTGAACGCAAGGAGCTGGCGCGTGAGATCAGCTGCCCGGTTTCCCGCGGCCGTGATCTCTTCGACGTCCGGGCGAAGCGGATCGTCGGGCCCGAGCCGTGCGAGGACGAAATCGCCGTACCCGATGATCGCCATCAAGAGGTTGTTGAAGTCGTGCGCGATACCGCCCGCGAGCTGCCCGACGGCCTCCATCTTCTGTGCCTGCCGCAGCTGGTCTTCGAGCCGTTTCTGCTCCGTCACGTCGAGGAGCACGCCTTCGAGCTGCCTCGGAGAGCCGGGCTCGCCCTCGACGACGGTGCCTTGGTCCTGCACCCAGACGACGCGGCCGTCGCGGGCGATCATCCGGTACTCCGTGCGGAGCTCTTCGCCGCTCGTTCGGAGGCGAGCATGCTCGTCGAGGACGCGGTCGCGGTCGTCTGGGTGGAGCACCTCGAAGAAGAGATCCGGGAGCTCGGCCCACTCCGCCGGGGTGTAGCCGAGGAGATCCTCGATCTGAGGGCTGGCGAAGAGGCTCGAGAACGTGTCGTCGAGCGCGTCGATGTAGGTGGTGAGCGGCAGCCGCTCGACCAGGTTGCGGTACTTCGATTCCGCCGCGGCGAGCGCCTTCTCGTGCTCGCAGCGAAGGACCGAGCCGGCCACCAAGTGCGCAACCGACCGCAGGGCGCTCACGTCTTCCGCCGAGAACGTCCGCCTGTGGCTCGTGTGCACGCTCAGGACGCCGTAGGGATGCTCCCTGTCGCCCGGAATCACAACGCTCATGCCGCTGACGACAGGGCTGCCGTCAAGGAGCGCCGGGCTCGAGAAACGCGTCTCGGCAGCGAAATCGGGCACGACCACCGACTCTGTGTGGCGAAGCGTATAGCCCGCCTGCGTGCCGCCGAGGGAGCTGACGGTGGCGGTCCCGATGAGCTCGGGGCTCAGCCCGACTGCCGCCCGGAGGAGGAACTCCTCTCCATCGGGAAGCAGCGACAGGATCCCGCTGTACTCGACGTCGAGCAGCTTCGAGAGCACCACCACCGCGTGTTGCAAGAGGAGATCGATGTCCCGCTCGCGCAGGGCAAGCAGACCTAGCTCGGCTATTGCCTCGTGCTGACCGGGGAGGGTCGCTGACGAGGGCTTGTCGATAGCGGCCGCATCCGACATGCCGACAAGGTCGCATCACTCTGGTTGTCCGTTGTCCCCCACGCGGGTCGTCGGTTGTTGATGCCGATTCGCGTCGCGGAAGCGCCGTAGGCATGATTTCGGCAGGAAGGGGCTAAGTGCTACCGAAAAAGGCCAGCCCGCAGGAAACCGAATCAACGCATTGTGTCGAAGTTCTGGTGGTCGAGGACGATCCGATCGTGCGCGCCTGGCTGAGGGCGGCCCTCCGAGGCACCGAGTTCCGTCTCGCCGCCGAGTCGTCGAATGCCGCCCAGGCGCTCGAGGCGATGGAGAGCCGAAAGGCAGATCTGCTGCTCGTCGATTTCTACTTGCCCGACCGGCAGGGGACGCACCTGGTTCGCGACCTGCGCAGCCGGGGGGTCGCGGTCCCGATCGTCCTCATGACGTCGACCCCGAAGGAAGGGCTCAACGAGCTCGCGCGTGAGGCGGGCGCGCAGGCGACCGTCCTGAAGACTGCCCAGCGGGCAGACCTCCTGGGAGTCCTGCGGAGGGTTGTTGCAGGGGAGGAACGGTTCGCTCCCGAGCATCCGCGCCGCCCGCAGGGGAGCGCGCCTCTCTCCGCCCGCGAGCGAGAGGTGCTCGGCCTCGTCGCCGGCGGGAAGACGAACCGGGAGATCGCAGAGCTGCTCGGAATGGGAGCCGAGACCGTGAAGACGCTGCTCGAGCGCACCTACGGGAAGTTGGGAGTTCGGGGACGGCTGGGGGCCGTTCTCGCGGCGACGGATCTCGGGCTGCTCGATCGTGGGGAGGAGGCCTAGGAGGCGTTCGCCGGCGCGATCCGACCCGAGCGCGGTACGTTAGATCGGTGCGCGCCCAGATCAAGGAGAAGCGGGAGGTTGCGAAGGGCACGCTGCTCGTGGTCTTCGACCTGCTTGGACAGGAGGTCGACTTCGAGCCGGGTCAGTACTTCTGGGTCACGCTCCTCGATCCGCCGTACGAAGACGACAAGGGGCCGCGCCGGCACGTCTCGGTCGTCACCTCCCCCAATGAGCGCGGCGTGCTCGGGCTCTGCACCCGCCTGCGCGACAGCGCGTTCAAGCGCTCACTCGCCGAGCTGCCGGTCGGAGCCGAAGTGGACGTCGAGCAGCCGAAGGGGAGCTTCCTCCTACCTGACGAGACCGATCGGCCCTACGTGTTCATCGCCGGCGGCATCGGCATCACGGTCTTTCGCTGCATGCTGCGCTACATCGCCGAGGAGCAGCTCGAGCACCGGGTCACGCTCGTCTACTCGAACCGCGACCGGGAGTCCACGGCGTTCCTGGACGAGCTCCTCGAGCTCGAGCGCGAGCTCCCGAATCTCCGGCTCGTCCTGACGATGACCGACGACCCGGATTGGGAAGGGGAGTCGCGGCTCATCGACGCGGACGTCCTCCGTGAGCACCTGGGAGCCGGGATCGAAGCGTCCACCTTCCTGATCGCCGGCCCACCGGCCATGGTCGACGGCGTCGTCGAGACGCTGCAGGCGGCCGGGGTGCCCGAAGACCGCGTCCGGCCCGACCGTTTCAGCGGCTACTAGCCTCCCACTCGGAACGGGAGTGGCGAGCGGCGGGGTGCCGGAAACAGGATCATCACCGGCCGCATCGCGAACCCAACTGCCGGGGGGATGGGCTACCACTACTTCAACAAGGGACTGATCGACGATTTGGTCGTAGACGAGCTGAAGCCCGAGGGCCTGGTGTATGCACCGGCTCCGAACGGGCGCCTCAAGCTGGTCGCCGTGGAGTACGTGGTCCCGGGTGCTCGCTCCAATCCGCCCGGCGTGTCCGAGCCGCCGACCGTGTTCGGAAGGGAGATGGTGATTCTGGTTCCGGCTGTGGGCTTCTACACCCTTCACGCCTGGGTCTGGGGTCACAACCCGGCGGGGATGTTCGAGTCGTGGAATCCAGAGGTCAGCTGCCCCTAGGCGCTCAAGCCTCCTCGCTTGGCGGCAAGCTCGGCGGCATGTGTATGCCGGAGGCCATGCGGATGCACCCGCTTCTCTCCCGGCCTACCAGCCAGGCGGGGGCAACATCGTCCGAACATACGACAGCTTCAGGGATTCACCAGGGAGGGTGCAGAACAGCGGGCACCGGCCGGCAGACCGAGACTGACCGGCCCTCGATCCAACGCTCGAGAATCGCCAGGGCACCGGTGGTCGAGACCGACGATCCGGCGCTTGTGTCCCTCGCCGCGCAGGACGGTGACGGTCCCCTGGGGGAACGTCGATGTCGTTTGGGTAGAGCGCCAACGCTGCTCAGCCGGAGCCCCGGTCGGCACTCTAGAGGAGTAGCCCTCGACTGCTGTTGAGGGCGAGGGATATTCCACAAATCCCTGCTAATTCGCTTAAGCCCTCTTCCGGACTCGAACCGGAGACCCCCTCCTTACCATGGAGGTGCTCTACCAACTGAGCTAAGAGGGCGCGGGCCGGATTGTAGCCGCGGCTCTCCTGCGATCATCCCGGCTTGGCCGTGATCCCCGCAGAGCTTCCGATCCGCCGCAACACGATCCTGCTGGCGGCGATCATGGCGGTCAACTCGGCCGTGCTGCAGCTGGTCGCGGCGGTCTCGTCACTGACGTTCGTCCTCGTCACCGGCTTCGAGGCGCTCCTCGGGCTCGGGCCCGCGATCTTCCTCACCGCCTCAGCGTTCACTGCGTTCCCGGCCGGCTGGGCGATGGACCGATTCGGCCGGGTTCCGGTGATCGTGGTGGGCTTCCTGCTCGGGGCGACCGGCTGCGGGTTGACCGCGCTCGGGACGGCGACCGACCTCGCCGTCCCGGTGATCGTCGGCTTCGCGCTGGTGGGATCCTCCGGCGGCGTGGCCTTGCTGATCCGGACCGCGGCGGGGGACATGTACCCGCCCGACCGGCGCGCGCGCGGGATCGCGTACGTCCTGAGCGGCGCCGTCGTCGGGGCCATCCTCGGTCCTGCGGTGTTCAGCCCGCTCTTCTCCGGCAAGGAGCTCGACGCCGGCGTCCTCACGATTCCGTGGCTCGGAGCCGGCGTGCTTTCGCTGGTCGCCCTCGTCCTCGCTCTCAACATCCGGCCGGACCCGAAGCGCATCGCCGAGCTGATCGCGTCGCCCGAGGACGGCCCGCCCCAGCCTGCGGCTCCGCTGCGCGTGATCCTCCGCCGGCCAGGCGTCATCCCGGCGATGCTCGCCGGGTTCGCCTCGATGTCCGTGATGGTCTCGGTGATGAACCTGACGGGCTACGTCGTCGTCGACCATCGCGAGCACGCTCAACATCTGGTCTTCCCGATCATCGGGGCCCACGTGATGGGGATGTATGCCCTCGTCCTGGTCATCGGCCCGCTGATCGACCGGATCGGCAGCACGCGCGCGCTCGCCGGCGGGCTGATGCTCATGGCCGTGTCCTGCGCGGGAATCCAGCTGTTCGAGGGCGTCTGGATGACCGGCGTGATGCTCTTCGGGCTTGGACTCGGCTGGAACGTCTCGTTCGTCGCGGCCTCCGCGCAGCTCGCCAACAGGACGAGCCCGGCCGAGCGTGGGAAGCTCCTCGGCGCGAACGATCTCGTCTCGGCGCTTCTCGGCGCAGGCCTCGCGCTCCTCGGCGGCCTGGTGCTCGACGTC
>Ga0180121_10000334_pt1 | contig 19325 bp, 12 predicted proteins | sample AntDrymUQ5402106_2_FD_129676 | JGI IMG/M metagenome (GOLD analysis project Ga0180121, IMG submission 129676) | Polar desert sand microbial communities from Dry Valleys, Antarctica - metaG UQ540 (21.06) (version 2) (version 2) | ecosystem: Environmental > Terrestrial > Soil > Desert | place...
ATAGAAACACCTCTTACAAGATTACCGGATGTGTATGGAGTTCCTGTCTGAAATGTACCGTTTCCATTTCCCATAAAAGAGCTGAGAACTGAATTCCCTGCATTACCTATTACTATATCTATTTTACCATCGTGATTAAAATCTGCTGCATCGTTTGGACTAGGAAAATTTCCTGATGGAATAGGAAAAATGGTAAATGTTGAATCGTAATTTGTCCCGTTGTTCAAAAAAACTCTAAAGTCAACAGACACTTCATTTACTATTGCAAGGTCAGGTCTCCCGTCATCATTATAATCCGAGCCCAATGCCCCGTAACATTGTATTAAACCTTCACCCTGTCTTCTGACAGGAATAGTTTTGATTAAATTAACATTCAAAGTTCCGGGCTCCGCCTTTGTCCAGAAATTCCAACTGTATCCGACTGTAAGCGGCTTATTATCAGTGCCCTGTATGGCTTTAGTTAAAGAGACCGTAACCCATTCCCCTGCTACAAAAGGAGTGGAAGGAGTAAATATTACAGCTTTGTTTGCTGCTCCAAATTGAAATGTTCCTGACGCCGGACCCGATAACTTTCCAAAGACTCTGAAAGTAGAAGTATTAATAGTTGCAGTATTTACAGGAATAGTAAATGTTACTGAAATCTGTGTACCTCTCGGAGCATTTATTACCTGACGCTGTGGTGAAATATTTACCACTATCGGTGTTTGAGCAAAAAGTATGTGTATATTTAAAAAGAAAATAATTGAACAAAGAAATATTTTTAATGTTTTCATAAAACTATTTTTTTAAATTTTTATAATATCATTATTTTGAAATTGAATTTCAATTGTCATAAAGGGTTTAAAAACAGAAAACCTGGAACCATCAAAACTGCTTTTAAAACGTCTTAGAGTTTTTCAACACAGAATCACAGAGAGTTTCATTATACTATTTTTCTCTGTGCCCCTGCCTGCAGCAGGCAGGTCTGAGTCTCTGCGTTAAAATTTTAGTTTGAGACAAGCTTGTTTGGGAAGGTCAAGATTAAACTTCGCCGGACGTTGTTGGATCAATAACCGCATTAACTTCCGAAATACTATTCGCAGGGAATCCTCCCTTTTTTGCATGCTCTTTTACCACTTCTTCGTTAGGAGCAATGTAAATGCAGTAGATCTTATCGCTTGTGACAAAGCTTTCAATCCATTGGATCTTCGTTCCCATTTCGTTTAATACTCCACAGGATTTTTGTGAAATTCCTTTAAGCTCATCTACAGTAAGTTTGCCGGCGCCGGGAATTTCTCTTTCAATAACGTATTTTGGCATGATGTTTTTTTTATGTTTATAAAATAGTTATTTATAAAACTTCATTTCAAAAATAGAACAAATAATATTAATTAACAAAGGAAGCATAACAACTATCAATTATCAATTATCAATTATCAATTAATTGAACATTGATAATTGTTAATTGATAACTGAATTAAGGTCTAATCGTTTGAACAAAATTATAAGAATTATTATCAACAATTAACAAATCCAGACCATCTACAATATTATTACCTGTAACATCTGACGGCACATAGCCAACTGTGAAATTGGCAGCATCATTATCAACTATACTTAAATCTACTCCATCAATAATCCCGTTCTGATCCACATCTCCGGAATAAATACAATATTTTGTGCCTTTTAGAATAAGATTATTTCCGTAAGCCTGTGATGCTGTACTTGTAAAATTGTAATTTAAAACATCTGCACTGAATCTGACCGGTGATCCGCTCCAGGTTTCAACAGAATTTCTGTGCCTTAAAACAAGATAATAATCAGTGGCATTGCTTACTTTTGTAAAAGTAAATAAACCTGAGCCCATATTCTGCAAAAAGCTCATAGATGAATCAACAATAGAATAAGGAGGAAAGGAATTTCGTACAGAAACAATTACTGAATCGCCTGTAACATTACCAGTTGATAAATCATACAAACCTTCGATGTAAGAAGTCAAACTCAAATTTTTCGGAGAAGGTAAAATTTTATATTGGTCAATTTTATTTCCCGTTACATTATAAAATCTCATTGAAAGACTGTCATCGTACGCTAAAATAATCATCGCTCCATAATTACCGTTATATCTTAATTGGCTCCCAAAAATAGTTGAGTCAAAAGAATGTATACTCTCTCCGCCAAGTCCATTAACGAAATAAGAAAGTCCGTCAACATATAAACGTTCATAGACATGCTCGTGTCCTGAAAGTACTGTCGTGGCTCCCCAATTCTTAAATGGCCATCGCATCAATAACTCAGAACCGGAATTTGAACCTGAAGTATATGGCGGATGATTAAAGTAAACAATGTTCCATTTCTCCTAAGATTCTGAAAGTTTAGTTTTAAGCCATTGTGCCTGAATCGAATTGCTATCTCTTCCATCAGGTTCATTCACATCACTATCAATGGAAAAGAAATGGATGTTACCTTTTACAAAATCATAGTATCGTTCATTACCGGGTAATGTAAAATAGTTAAGATAGGGTTGTGCTCCGGGCGAAAGCCAGTCATGATTTCCCAGAGAAGGATAAAACCTGTTTGCAGTATCCCCTACTCCATAAATTCCTGAATAAGGATGGATAAAGTCACTGTAATATTGTCCAATATTATTATCGATGGTGCTTAGTTCACCAAATGTCATAATTATTGTTTCCGAGTGTAATAATAAAATCAGGATTCCAGCTTTTTACATAGTCTGCGACGGCAAGCTCATTTACTCCCGACTTACCATAATCACCAATCGCAGCAAATTTTGTCACCGGGGTAATTTCAGACGATCTTAAATATTTATAAACTCTGTCACCAACGGCATATGCCAGTGTATCATTAATAAATCTGAACCTGTTAATGTAATATCCCCAGTTTGTCTGATACCAATTATTCCCGCCGTTTGTAGTTTTAAATGTAGGCCCTGTCCAACCTCCTATCCAACCTGTATTTTCATTTATGAAACCAATTCCCTCTTCGTCATAAGTTCTAAAAACTTTTTCAGCCCAATCAAGACCACTATTTGTAGTTTTAATTATGTAAGCCAATCCGGTGTGTCGTTCGATGCTGACATAACCAACGTCTCTCGAAACAAATGAAATTTTCCATCCCCATTCTTCAGTCCGGGAGGAAATGTAAGTTCTTTGCCAGGTTGCTCCTCCATTTGTAGTTCTCATAACGACTGATTTTCCAACTGTATAACTTGACGTATTAAAACCACCCACAACTATTCCGGAATCTTTAGACCAGAAATAACAATCAATTAGGGAGCTAACTAATGAGGAATTCATAACTATCGAAGTCCAGCTTACTCCTTTGTTTGTTGTTCTAATTACGTTTGCCGGAGCAGCATATCTTCCGCAAGCAAAAGCAACACTATCATTCACTATGGATATTCCGCAAATTCCGTATGGTACAGGGTTTGGGGTTGTAGAATTAGTCCATGTAGTTCCTCCGTTAGTTGTTCTTTTTAAAGGGGCAAGAGAATTTAATGTACCGAGTAATCCTATTTGTGAATTAAAGAAGCCTATACTTCTGTATTTTGAAAATGGATGGTCAGACCCGGTATAAATATTCGACCAGTTATCTCCTCCGTTAGTTGTTTTATAAACCCTACCGGCATATAAAATCATGTAACCCGTAGTTGCATTTAGGAAATGAATATCTTCAAATCTTTGTGAGGATTCATCAGGAATAGGTGAGTTAGGTAGCAGCTGCCATTTCATATGTTTGAGTAACAAAACTTAAAAGCAAAAGAAATTATAATCAGAAGGAGTATTTTTATTCTCATTTTAAAATATGGATTAAGATTCGGCTTGTGGAATCGTTGAATTAATAACTGAATAACTTAAAATATAAAATTAATTCTTTGGTAGAAAGTAATTTGTGAATGGTCAAGGGTGAATGGTTAATAGTGAATAGTCCACGTCTCACCTCGCGAAGCGGGTGAATAGTCAATATGCATTAGTGAATTTGAATAAGTTTAATCACTTATGAATTAGTCAAATGCAGAAGATTAAAAAACAAAGGCCGCTAGATTTCACTAACGGCCTTTATTAAATTACAAATTGAACACTTTTGAATATAAAATACACAGTTAATTTCTAACTGCGAACTGTTAACTGCTAACTGCTAACTGAATCACGGTGTAATCTTTACCACAAAATTAAACGCGTTATTATCCGCGATAGCTGCATCTGATCCATCAACTACGTTGTCTCCATTAACATCCGTGACAACGTATCCTTTTACAAAATTAAAAGCGTCATTGTCTATTAACGCCGCATCGCTTCCGTCAACAACTCCATCCTGATTTACGTCACCGCTGTATACAGCAAACTCAACGGGAGCAGTATCTACTTGTATCTGATTGTCCCCGAAAGCTTTGTTTGCGGCAGTAGTGAAATCAAAATTCATAACTCCTGCCGAAAATGCCTGACCTGTTTTACTCCAGGTTTCAATTGAATTACGATGTCTGAAGTCGATATAATAATTTGTTCCGTTACTGACATTTGAATAATAAAAGGCTCCGGTGCCAAGCGTACTCAATGTAGCGCTAGCAGAATCCACTATTGCATAAGGCGAAGTTGAATTTCTGAGATAAACTTTTGCTACATCTGAAACCATTGTGTTTGTAGCAGGTCTGTAGAACCCTTCTATAATTGAAGTCAGATTAAGAACATAACTTCCGTTTGCAGGTCCGTCAATTTGAAAGTCATCTATTGCAGCTCCAATATCGGGAGTGTTCAAATCAGTTTTGAATACAAACCTGAATGCAACATTTGGCTTACCGGCTAATGGAACAGTTGTAGAGTATTGTGTATAGTTAGGCTGCAGGCAAGAGAAGTACGGTTCATTAACAGGGAAGACAGTTGACTGAGCATTGTTTGGGTAATTATACCAGGTCAATCCAAATGCCCCGACGTAATTCCATGTATCTCCTTTATCGGTAGAAGCCTCTACTCTGAATCCGTCCCATGCACACTCAAATGAGAATTTACCCCAAAATCTTATAGTATAAGTTCCTGCTGCAGAAAAATTATAATTAGGAGTATAAAGTATAGCATGAGTACCATTTTGGTACTGTGCTGAATCCAAACCTGTTACCCACGCATTGGCAGGGCTATGTGTTCCGTCTTTGCCGGGAACTGTTGAATTACCTCTTTCAAGAGGAGTTCCACTTATATTATCTGGAATAAAATCATTTGTGTTCACTTCAAAATTTCCACCGTTCACTGGCAAATAAGGAGTTCCACGGTTAGGCAGAATTTTTATATGGTTAGTTAATGTCTTTGAACTGGCGCCATTATTTATGGTTAAGGTTATTGTATACGTTCCAACCATATTATAGGAATGAACCGGATTTTGCTGTGTAGATTCAGTACCATCTCCAAAATTCCAAAGCCAGCTTGTTGCCTGTGACGAATTATCTATGAATAGAATATTTTTATTTATATAAGACACCCTCACATTGGTTGAGAAATCTGCAGAAGGGGTGCTGAATCCATCTGTAGAAAATAATCCTCTTCCATGCGTTACAGCTATCATAGTGTTATCAGAAACACGATGCTGAAGCATGTGTGTACTCACATTTGCCAATCCTGAATTTGAAGGACCCCAGTTAGTTGTAACTCCATTCAAATCATCTGTTGACCAAACACCTAATTCCGTTGCTGCTAATGCATGATCAGAATTAAGCGGACTGAATGATAACCATCTAATAGGCATATCAGGAAGGTTTCCTTCAATTGAAGTCCACGATGTACCACCGTTAACAGTTTCCCAAACACTGTTCAATCCATAGTTAGAATAGGAAACAATAATATGATTGTCATTACCACTTTGAACTTCTACACATGAAACGTATCCGATGGGTAGTCCGGTAGAAATAACAATTCCGCTATTTGAAGTCCCTGTATGAGCATTGTCAACTCTAACAACTCTTCCACTATCCAAACCAAAAAACACTCTATTGGGAGTATTTCCAACTTTTACAGCCGTGACTGATTGGGTACTAAAAGCTGCAACAGTTACTGTAGCATAAGTAGCTGTAGTTACATCGGTTTGGGGGTTTTCCCATCTAATATAAGTTGACGGCGTATTTCCACAATACATTTTGTTAGCGTTATCATCGTAATCGGTCGGATTTATGAACTGACCATCGTCGCTGATATCAACAGCAGCAAAACTTTCTCCTCCGTCCGTTGATGTAAAATAATTATTATATACATATGCTGTCCATTGATATTGAGGTTGGTTCTGATCAATATGACAGAAGGCACCGTCACCTCCAGACACTTCAGGAGTAGAATTTATTCCTGCCGCAGTAAATTTATGCGAGCCGTTATCCTGAGCGCCAGCAAGGAAATGAGTTGTATTCGCTGCAGGATGAATTGCGCAGCCATAGTATTGTGTAGTATTGTAATTACTTTCTTTGCCCTTCAATGTAGGAATTAGGGCAGTTCCCTCATTTGTGTAATAAACGCCTCCGTCATTTCCGAAAAGCATAACACTTGAACTTCCATTTTTAAATACAATAGTATGTTGATCAGCATGAACATCCTGAAATGTAAATCCCCCATACCAATGTGTAAATTGAGTCCAGGCTAGTCCTCCGTTTATGGATTTAAAAAGATCAATCCCTCCCACATAAACAACATCAGCGTTATTAGGATCAACAGTACAGGGAAGATCATACCAGGCCTGCATTCTTGTGTAATCAGGTCCAATGAGAGGATCCCCGTCAACGGGTAATGGAAGTTGAGTAAATGTTGTTCCGCCATTTATTGAGCGGTATATGCCAAGTATTCCGAAAGTAGCTGAGTTCTGAGCTACTACATATAATCTTTGAGCATCTGAGGGCGCACAACCAAGTTCCAGTCTTCCGAATCCAGTTGCAGGAAAACCACTAATAGGAGTATTAAGCTTGGTCCAGTTATTCCCGCTATTTATTGATTTATAAATTCCATCGGTCCATATTACACCACCCATTGCTGCATAAACACTATTGTCTGCTCCAATCGATACATCACTTGCTCTTACCTGAACTGAAACTCCAGTTGTTAAAACTGATGTCCAGCTAGTACCACCATCGGTTGAACGCATTATCCCTGCCGACCTTGTAGCCGCAAAGATGTGCCCATTCCCGGGATGGATCGCTATTTTTTGTATATAATGAAAATTAGAATTGTTTGTTGCAGCAAGTTGTGACCAATTGTTTCCACCATTTGTACTCTTCCAGATCCCCAATCCTCTTATTGCATCTATATTATACCTTCCTTCACCGGTTCCAAAATACATTATCTGAGCATTTTGCGGATCCTGTATAATACAGCTTATGGCAATATTGCTAAAGAAATCATCTAACTTAGTCCAGTTAGGATTAAGTTGTGTGATGTCCGTTGTTTTCCATAAGCCACCACCAACACCTCCGGCGAATACAACTTTACCGGATGTATCTGCTCTGTCAAATAAAACAGCCCTTGTTCTTCCTCCAACATTATTTGGTCCTCTTTCCTGCCAATCAAGTCCTGCAATCGGACCATCGGGTTGAGTTTGCTGAAGTTCCTTCATATAATTCAAAGCCGGAATAAGTCTTTCAGTGGGAACCGTATTTGTTTTCATATCTCGTGTCTTTAAGAACTCCAGGTAATATGCCTCCTCCGGCTGATCCGGTGACTTTGACCCTTCTTCTTCATGATGAGACTTTTCTTTTGATGCGGTTACACCTGTTTTTGTTTCCTCACCATTAATCGCTTTGTAAACTTTAATTCCACCTATCACTGTAGACATTGCAATAACAATGACAAGCAAAGTTTTATAAATTTTCATTTTCTTATTCTCCTTTCAAAAGCCATTATGTTGGCTTTCTATTGTTATATTTTTAAAATACTTTAAAATTCTAATTAATAAACTAGAAAAAATGGGGCGAAAAATTGTTTTATGAATACTTAATTAAAACAACTTTCTGATTTTACCCCGGGGTGTTGGGTGTACAAAGACAATCTAAATTTTAAACTCAGAATATTCCCACGCTTATAATTATATTTGGGTTTATAATTTTTTGTGAGAAATATTCTGAATTATTTGACTTATTTTTGCAAGTAAAAATGCACCGCCATGACCCGCTCTTTAAATATTGTCAAACTTAAATAATTCAGCATTCTGTTCCAAAGAATCTTTTTCCCAAAGGTTGCTTTTAAATGTTCATTTCAATCCATTGTGAATAACAATCTATATTTGAAACGCATGTCTGACGCCGGGCATGCGCAGACAGGAAAACTCGGATTAAACTGATTTTTGCTTATGTATGCATATCCAAATAAGTAACATTATTTCTTAGCATGACAATGAAATTTGAATATTATGTTTTTGTGTCACATCAATGCATTTAGAAATTGACTATGGGTTCTGCGGAATCTGCAAAATCAGAGTTCTTTTTTCTGTGTACAGTCATTTCAAACTTTACTCTTTTAGAGACTTGCAAATTTATATCTTGTTAGATAATATATGTTAATCTTGACCTCATAAAGGTTGCCCTTAGATTGATATTTTTTGACGCTTATGAGACATAAAGTATTAGATATTTTCAGGACATTTTCTGAATATGATATAAAAGCTTTCTCAAAGTTTTTGAACTCTCCCTTCTTTAATGAAAGCGAAAAGCTTATCAGACTCTTTAATATATTAATTTCATTTTATCCGTCATTTAATTCAAATCTTTTAACTGATAAGAAGATTAGCGAAAACTTAAGTCCAAATCTGGCATATAATAAATCAACTATTAAAGTTCTCTTCTCAAATCTTTATAATTGTTCCCTAAATTACCTTATGGTGAAAAATTTAATGTATAAACCATTCGAATCTCAAGATCTGCTTCGAAATGAATTGTTCAGTAGAAATCTTTATAGATATGTAGAAGAAAACATCATAAGATTTGAATCAAGTGGGAAAATAAATGAAAATATAGATGTTTCTTACTTTCTTAATATGTTCCAGCTTTATACGGACAAATCAAATTTGATTTACTTAAAGAATTCAAAAAAGAATAAGGAATTGATTGATCAAGACATAGATGCTCTTATCAAGAGAGGGGTATATTTAACTTATTTTTTTGTGATGGAATTTATGAGAGAGTTCGACAATCTAACGAGTATTGGTGCTACTTATGAGTTTTCCAAACAACAAAACTTGATCTATAAATTATTCAATGCATTAAATTTCGAATCTCTGTTTGATTTACTAATTCAGAATGCAAATAACAAAAAATATTCTATTGTATTGAAAATTTATCTCTCGTTATATTTAACATTCTCAAATTTTGATACGGAGACATTTTACTACGAATATAAAAAGCTGGTATTAAATAACTTAAATTTACTTAGTATTGATGAGAAGAGATTTCATATTTCCCGGATGTTAAAATATTGTATGTTAAAAAGAGACAGTAGCGCATTTTCTGTGAAGTTTGACAACGAATTGTTTTATGTTTATGATTTTTTACTTAAAAAAGGTTACTATAAATCAACGGTCACGGAATTTTTCCCAGACGAATTATTCCGAAATATTCTTAAATTAGGATTGAAATTAAAAAAATACAATTGGGTGCTGAATTTTATTAAAAACTATGTTAAGAGACTTATACCTGACAGAAGAAAAAACATGCAAAATTTTAGCCTGGCTGAATATTATTTCAGCAGAAAAATGTTTAAAGATTCTTTGAAGTATCTCCATAAGGTTGTAATTGATGATTTTATTTTTAAGCTCGATATAAAAAATATGATGCTTATTACCTACTTTGAATTAAGGGAATATGATGCGGCACTATCCTTAATTGATTCATATAATCATTTTCTGTCAGGAGACAGGACTTTGTCATCAAATCAGAGAATAAGATATAAAAATTTTGTCAATGCCACTCAAAAGCTAATACTATTGAAAACGTCTGCTGGGAAACATCCTACAATTGATTTAGAACTTCGGTTAAAAAATGACTTTCCCTACAAACAGTGGGTAAATGAAAAATTCAATGTGATCATCGACGGACTATCTAAGGCAGTTTGAATGTGGTAATGTAGATTAAATAGTTTTTTATATTGAAGCTAATTGTCAGATATTTATAGAACGATTTGTGTTAATCTGAAATATTTTCCATTTAATAAAAATTTTGACTGTATTGAATTTTTTATCATTCTTCGATTTGATACCTGTCTATTAATACTGTCCCGCCCGGTCCACTATACACGTACATCCACCATTGTCCGTTCACCAATACTCTTACATAGATATTTTCATATGCATGTGATGACATCCCGACAAGTTGTTTATTACCTGTACTAACCTTAGAAAATGTATATGAAGAAAAGAAAGACAGATGTAAAACCAATAAGGCAACAACGAGAAAAATTTTGTAATTCATGATTTTTGATTTGGTTTAGGAAAATTTTCTTTAAACTTAAATGAAATGAAAAAAACTTTCTGATTTATCCTTGTATTAACTTTTTATTAAGTTACTGAAGTTGACCGCATTAAATATTATGTTTAATTTTACCACAGATTCACAGATTTTTAATAAAAATGCTTTCAAAAAATAATTTAATCTGTGCATCTGTGGTGAATTTTTGCATTTAGCTTTTTAAAACAGGTCAACTTAAGTTAAGTTAAATATTTTGCAAACTGTTAACAACACAATTCTTAAAACCAATTGTAAAAGAATTTATACAGCAGAAACTACTAAATTCATTACGAAAGTTTTTTAAATTTAGATTGATAGAATGAAGAACGAAATTGATACATTAGTGAATATTAGGAACGCTATCGTAAAAAAATATTTGTCATAAGGCGGCCCTCAATATGATGGTAAAATTCTAAGATATCAACGTTGGAATATGATAGATAATATTTGCAAAAGTAATATTTTATTTTATTAAAATCATTCTTTTGACATCTGAAAACCTTTCCGTTTCCAATTTGTAGAAATAAACCCCACTCGAAAGATTACCCGAATTAAAATCTACTTCATAACTTCCCGGAAATAGATTTTCATTAACAAGAGTCTCAATTTCTTTTCCAAGTGCATCGTAAATTATAAGTTTCACGTCTTGCGCGCTTCGCGAGGCGAGCGTCTCGCCTGCCTTGCCGTAAGGCAGGCGTCTTACGTCTAGCGTAACATCAAATTTAATTTTCGTAATGGGATTAAAAGGGTTAGGATAATTCTGATGTAAACTAAAAGATGACGGTATTTTAGTGGAAGTTAAATTAATACCAACAGGTCCTCTCGAATATTTATAAACTCTGTCTCCAACTGCATAAGCAAGAGTATCACTAAAAAATCTGAACCGGTTTAAGTTAGTACCCCATCCACTCAATTGCCAATTAGTCCCACCGTTAGTAGTCTGATAAGTCGGACCCGTCCACCCGCCAACCCATCCTGTATTTTCATTAAGGAAACCAATTCCTTCTTCATCATACTCTCTGAAAGGAATATCAATCCAGTTCACTCCATTATTTGTAGTTTTAAGTATGTATGCAAATCCGCCTCCACGTTCTACACTAACAAAACCAACATCTCGGGATCCAAACGAAATTTTCCAGCACCATTCATTTGTGCGAGTTGTTTTATGAACTCTCTGCCAGGAGCTTCCGCCATTGGTAGTTCTTAGTACAACTGCACTCCCCATCAGATTCGGCAGAGAGCCGCCAACTGCTATACCGGAATCGGGTGACCAAAAGTAACAGTCAATTAAAGTCCTCACAAGTGAAGTATCGGACAGAACTAAATTCCATGAAACACCTTTGTCAGTTGTTTTAATCACTCGACCTGACCCAAAGTATCTTCCGCATGCATATGCAAGATTTTCATTTACGATCGAAATTCCGCAAATACCCTGAGGTCTTCTGCCTGTAATATTTGTAACCGCTGTCCAGTTTGAACCTCCGTTAATAGTTCTGTATAATATTTTGTTTGAATCTCCCTGAATCAATGTTCCGATCAAACCGGTATTTGAATCAAAAAAACCCACACTTCTAAACTCACTACCAAATGTAGAAGTGAATATTAAATTCCAGTTTGTACCAGCATTATTTGTTCTGAAAACTTCTCCGCTATATCCGACAACCCAGCCGGTATTCGAATTAATAAAGTGCATGTCTTCAAACCTTGATTCTCCGGTTTTTCCCGGAGAATCTGTTAGAAGTCTCCATTGATAAGATTGAGAATAAATTGTTTGAACCATTAAACTGCAAATAATAAAAAATAAAACTTTAGTTTTCATATAAATTTATTTTAATAAGATCATTCTCTTACTTTCTACAAAATTCTCTGTTTCTATTTTATAAAAATAAATCCCGCTTGAAAAATCACTTCCCGTAAATTCCGATTCATAGCTACCTGCTGAAAGCTTCTGATCAACAAGAGTTTGCACTTCCCTTCCAAGAGCATCATAAATTATCAGTTTCACGTTTGACGTTTGACGTTTGAGATCTGAAGGAATATCAAATTTAATTTTCGTAACCGGATTAAACGGGTTTGGATAATTTTGATGCAGATTAAAATCCTCAACTTCAAAAGATGTTTCATTCAATTTTACCGCAGTTCCTAATTGCACAACCCATAAACCGTCTTCTTTATTAGATGCAATTATTTTCTTTGACGGAAACATAAAGATCCCCCATGCACCGATGAAATCATTATTGTTATTCTGAGGATATGTATCATACCATGCGATCTCAACAGGGTTGGTGGGATTTGAAATATCCAGAACTCTTATTCCCGCAGACCTGTGAGCTATAACAGCCGTGTCTCCGCAAATTTCAATATTGTGAACCTGTGAGGTAGTAATGTTAGTCGGTCTCCAGTCTCTTACAAAAGTAATAGAATTTAAGTTTTGAACATCAAAGATCTTCAGTGTGCCGGCGGTTGGTGTTGATGTTTCATCCGATGTGAGAATATATTTTCCGTCTTTTGTCAAAGCGCAGTTGTGTGTTGTAAGATGCGGCGGGGTGAGGAAGGAATTAATAAATTTCAGACTGTCTTTATTGACAGCATTAATTATTCTGATCCCGTTTGATAAGCATGCAGCCCATATTGTATCTCTTACAATTCTCGCATCGTGAACGTAATGAGTATTGAGCGCTCCTCTCTTAATTGGCAATTCAGGATTAAGAGTCAGATCTAATACTGTTAGTCCATTACCAAAAGCAGTATTGCAGCCATTTAAAAAAAGATACGGGCCTGACTGCGAGATTGTGTGTGTAGTTGTATGTCCTGCCGGAACAAATCTCCTGACAAGGTGAACAGAATCAGGTAAATACTGCAGATCAAAAATTTCGATTCCGCAATTTGCCTGCTCTGAAACTACATAAGCATAATGTGAATACACAGTAATTTCACGCCAGTGATTCCCGTTGCCGCTGACTGGAGTCGGTGCAAAATCAACTTCGTGAATATTTGAGTTATCCGTAATATCGATAAAAGCAGTACCAAGATGAGTTCCGAGAATTGCATATTCACCGGAGTCCGGAGCCGTATATCCCCAGCATCCCGAATAAGTATCCGTAGTAATGTGCTGATTCAGATTTGCAAGGAAAGTCATATTGTGATTTGGCAATTGACCATAGACACTTTCGCAAAATATCAATAACAGTATTGTCTGAAATATTTTTTTCATGATAAGAATTTTATTTCAAAAGAATCATTCTCTTCACTTCGGTTAAGTTTTGTGTTTCTAATTTATAATAATATACTCCGTTCGAAAGATTGTTTCCGTCAAATTCAAATTCATGATTTCCCGGAAATAGCTTTTCATTAACAAGAATCTGAACTTCTTTTCCTAAAGCATCATAAATCATTAAACGAATATTCACTGCACGCAATTGACCTTCGAGCGGGATGCCAAACTTAATTTTAGTAACGGGATTAAAAGGATTCGGATAGTTTTGATAAAGAATATAAGATTTTGGAAATTCTTGAGGAAAATTATCAACATCGATTGAATACTTATAAATCCTGTCTCCCACTGCAAAAGCAAGTGTATCATTCAAGAAGCGAAATCTACCTATGTTTCGTCCCCAACTAATAGCCTGCCACAAGATTCCTCCGTTAGTGGTCTGATATGTTGGGCCTGTCCATCCTCCAATCCATCCTGTGTTTTCATTTATAAATCCAATTCCTTGTTGTGCATAAACCTGAAATGGTATTTCTATCCAGTCATAGCCGCCATTCGTAGTTTTTAAAACATAAGAATATCCACTATGTCTTTCAATACTGACAAAGCCAGATTTTTTTGATAAGAATGAAATTTTCCAGCACCATTCTTCTGTTCTTGGTGAATTATAAACTCGTTGCCAGGTTTCACCTCCGTCAGTTGTCCGGATTATAACAGAATTACCAAAACCAAAAAATGATGTGTTATATCCGCCAACTGCAATTCCTGAATCGCTTGTCCAAAAATAACAATCAGTGATAGTTTTAGCGATGGATGGATCATTAAAAACCAATTTCCAGGTTGTGCCTTTATCGGTCGATTTAATAATTTTTCCAATCTCATAACTTCCGCATGCATAAGCAACATTTTCATTTACAATCGAAATACCTCCTATATTTCTTGGAGCATCAACCGGAAGTGAAACTGCGTAATAACTTTCACCACCGTTAATCGATCTATATAAAGGTTTCGAAGAATCTAAAGTCCCAATTAATCCAATTTCGGAGTTAAAGTATCCAATAGTTCTGCTATAATGCACAGTTCCTTTTCTTATCCAATTATTTCCGGAATTGTAAGTCTTATAAATTGGTCCGCCGAAATCCACAACCCATCCGATATCAGAATTAATAAAATAAATATCTTCAAACCTGGGGTAGCCGGGTATAATTGAGTTATCTAGCATTCTCCATCTCAATGTTTGGGCTTCAACTGTTCCTGTCATCAAACAAAAAGTAATAACAATAAAAATTTTAGATTTCATAAATATTATTTTAGTAAAAACATTTTTCTAGATTGACTAAAGTCTTCTGTTTGCAAGCTGTAAAAATAGATTCCGCTTGAGAAATTACTTCCGTCAAAATCGACTTCATAACTTCCGGGCGATAGTTTTTGATCAACAAGCGTTTGCACTTCCTTACCTAATGCATTATAAACTTTTAAATTAACTATTGACAATTCACCATTGACCATTGACTGTATATCAAATTTGATTTTAGTCACAGGGTTAAACGGGTTTGGATAATTTTGAAAAAGATTATATCCAGAAGGGATTTCGTTTGATAAATTTGTTATACCTACACCACCGGTAATTGTTTTTAAAATTTTTCCGTCACATCCGACTGCAAACCCTGTATATGCATCAATGAAATAAATTGATGTCAAACTCTGTATAACAGGTGTAGTGAGTTCAATCCATTCATTACCGCTATTTGTTGTTTTATACAACGAATTATGCCAGCATCCGGAAATAGTAGTAAAATCCGGTGAACCGCAAGCATAACCAGTAAACTGATTTACAAAGTGAATTGAGTAAAGGATGTGCCTATTAGTAATATCAATCTGTGATATCCAATTAATACCTCCATTTGTAGTCTTACCTATATATGATGATGGTACAATCTGACCTTCCCAAGAAAGATCACCTCCAGTAACATAGCCGGTATTCTCATCTAAAAATGTAATCGAAGTCAAAATATGTTTTGGCAATACGCTTTGAACGAACCAGTTAGATCCTCCATTTGTAGTTTTAACTATATTTCCCCACATGCCACAGCTATATCCTGTGGACGAATTTGCAAAGCCAATAGAAAATAAATTACCAATTGAATTACTGTTTTGTTCTTCAAGAGTAATACCTGAATTAGTGGTTTTTAAAATTTTATTTGTGCCGTTTCCATATAACCCTCCTGAGAAGTATCCTGTAGTAGAATTAATAAAATCAATATTAGTAATATAATAATCTGTTGACGTATCTATAGTATCCCAGTTTATCCCACCGTCTAAAGTTTTCAATATAATGCATCTGTATCCAATGGTAGGATAATTTTCTGACTTAAAACCACTGGTAAATCCTACATTTGCATTCAAAAAGTAAATAGCAACTAAATATACATCCGTATGGCTTATTTGAGATATCCAATTAATACCGGAATTTGTCGTCTTAAGAATTATTCCATTAATTCCACAGGTCCATCCCGTATTGTTATCTATAAAATTAACTGAATGTAAGACGTTGGTAGTATTGCTATTTTGAATCTCCCAACCGCTTTCTGAACTATAGATAGGATTAGGAATAAATAAATATAAAATAAATACAACTAAGAATTTTAGTTTGCCTTTCATAATTTTCAATTAAATAATTATCGTTAAGAAAAAATCATCCATTTATTACAATTATCTTTATTTCAACAATATCATTCGTTTTGTCTCCGTAAAGTTTCCTGTTTCCAATTTATCCGAATGGATCGCTATGCGATAAAAATATATCCCACTCGAAAAGTTACTCCCGTTGAACTCAACATCATAACTTCCCGCAGACAGCTTTTGATTTACAAGTGTCTGGACTTCTCTACCGAGTGCATCGTAAACCTTCAGTATTATGTATTGAGTAATGGGTATTGAGAAGTTAATTTTTGTTGTTGGATTAAAAGGATTCGGATAATTTTGATACAGGAAGTAGCCATTTGGTAATTCTATGTTAATCGGATTTGCAAATGTTAATCCATTTGAACTGCGTAGTATAGTTCCATTGCTCCCAACAATAAACCCCTCTAAATTATCATTAAACTTTATGTCATACAAAGCTTCATAAGTAATAGATTCCTGATTTACCCAAGTACTTCCTCCGTCAGTAGTTTTAATTATAGTTCCTTGCTGATATTGCTGTCCACCGACAGCATATCCGGTATTTTCATTGATAAAATAAACACTACGCAAAAGGGAGGTTACATTTGATTGAAGAGAAAACCAGTTGTTTCCGCCATCAGTAGTTTTCACCGCAGCCCCATAGGCGCCTACGGCATATCCGATCAATGCAGATGAAAAATAAATTCCACTTAAAGACGCGGAATGAGTATATTGAATCTGCCAGTTATTCCCTTCATTTGTTGTTTTTAATATGGCTCCATTGGCGTTTAAACAAAAACCCATGTTTGCATTTATAAAAATTAAAGAACGTAAATATTCGGAATTAATGTTGTTTGTATAAACTGTCATCCAATTCGAACCTCCATTGACTGTTTTCAATATGCTGTTGCTGCCCGACCAGTTATGTGCCGCAATAAATCCTGTTTCGGAATTTATAAAACAAACATCCTGAAAACTATTATTCTGGGTATATATCTTAAACCAATTGGACCCGCTATTAGTGGATTTAAGTAAGTACCCTTTGAAAACGCTGTCAACGAGTAAATATCCTATATTAGAATTGGGAAAACTAATTCCTGCTATTCCACTATTATAAGATGGAAAATTAAATCCAATAGAAGTCGAATTCCAGCTGTAACCTGAATTTGTAGTTTTTAATAATAGGCTTCCCTGCCCTCCTATATAACCTGTTAGAGAATTTACAAAAAGAATATTTCCCAAACCAAAGGTTGTTCCATGAGATAATTGTTCCCAGATAAAGCCCCCAATGTTAGTCTTATAAACACTTCCTTTGTCTCCGGTAATAAAACCATTTTGAGCGTCAAAAAAATGAATTGAATTAATGTATTCAAAACTGTTAGGAACGGAAAAACTATGCCAGTTATTTCCTCCATTTGTTGTCACTCTAACATCTCTTCTATCGCTTATTAACCAGCCTGTGTTTGAGTTCAAAAAGTAAATATCACTTAAGTGTGATCCATATATATTGTTAACCCAATTAGAACCTCCATTGGTTGTTTTAAAAACTACAGATGAACTAATAACATACCCGGTGTCAGCATTGTTGAAGTAAGCGGAATACAAAGAATAGGAAATATTATTAAGCTTTACCCAGTTTAAACCGGCATTTGTTGTCTTGTACATAGTGCCATAATATCCTACTGCATATCCATTATTTTCATCCGGGAAAAAAACACTTGTAAAACCAACTGAATCCGTTAAACTTATACTCCAGTTGTCTCCGGCATTTGTTGTTTTAATTACTACACCATTATCATAACCTAAGTTAAGTCCTCCACAGGCATACCCTGTATTCTGATTCACAAAAAATACAGAGAGATATGCATATGATGCTCCAGTATTTTTTTGTTCCCAATTAAGACCAGAGGTGGTAGTTTTAAAGATAAATGGAGAAGTAGCTGAGGTTATATATCCGGTTTGTGAATCAATAAAAAATATTGACCGCAAAGACTGTCCGCCTGATAGGGTAATTATCATCCACGTAATACCACCGTCCGATGATCTTAGAATACTTCCATATTCCCCGCAAGCAACAATGGTGTTTTGATCAATCATTTTGACAGCATGCAAATTATGTCCTAAGGGATAGGGATTCTGCCATTGCCATTCACTCTGGGAAAAAGAATTGTTAAACTTAAAAGTAAGGATTAATAGAATTATAAATGCTCTGAATAATACCATAGAAGCTCCAAAGTTTTTTTAATTAAGAAATAATTCGTAGTGTTAGGACCCATATTCTAATATTTTCTTAAAATCATTTTAATAATATCATTCTCTTCACTTCACTAAAACTTTCCGTCTCCAATTTATCCGAATGAATCACTATGCAATAAAAATAAATCCCGCTTGAAAGATTACTGCCATCAAATTCAACTTCATAACTTCCCGAGCCAAGCTGTTGATTTACAAGAGTCTGAACTTCACTACCAAGTACATTATAAATTACAAGCTTAACATCTCGCATCTCGCTTGCCCCTACGGGGCGCCCTGCGTCTCGCATAATATCAAATTTAATTTTAGTGACCGGATTAAACGGGTTTGGATAATTTTGCGAAAGTAAATACCCGGATGTGGCAGATAAGGATGATATCACTCCTGTTGTTCCGCCATTAGTAGTCTTCAATATTGCACCTGCTTCACCCGCGATCCAGCCTGTATTTCCGTCCACAAATAAAACGGAATTCATACGATTGATCGTCTTTGTATTTTGAACGCTCCAGGTTTCACCTCCGTTTGTTGTATATCTGAGCTCTCCAAAATTTCCGGTAAGCCATCCGTGATTGACATCTTTGAAATTGATTGAAGTATAATTGTTTGTTCCTAAATTGATAAAAGACCAATTTATTCCGCCGTTCGATGTCTTTAGTACAATTCCATCGGAGCCTGTTGCCCAGCCAGTATTATTGTCTATAAAATGAGTGCTGGTAAGCTGATTAGAAATCCCAGAAG
>Ga0180121_10000335_pt1 | contig 19291 bp, 16 predicted proteins | sample AntDrymUQ5402106_2_FD_129676 | JGI IMG/M metagenome (GOLD analysis project Ga0180121, IMG submission 129676) | Polar desert sand microbial communities from Dry Valleys, Antarctica - metaG UQ540 (21.06) (version 2) (version 2) | ecosystem: Environmental > Terrestrial > Soil > Desert | place...
ACGCGCACCATGCGATGGAGGTCGTTGTCGAAGCGGCCGTAGACGTTCGAGAAGCGGAAGACGAGATAGGGCAGGCCGTAGCAGCGCGCGTAGGAGTACACGAACGCTTCGCCGCTGATCTTCGACGCCGAGTACGTACTCTCGGTGAACGCGAAGTCGGCCACCTGCTCGCCGTACTCCTCGAACCGGTGGACGTCGCCGTACACCTCGCGGCTCGACGAGAACACGATCGGCAGCTGTTGCTGCCGCGCGTACTCGAGCACGTTGAAGGTCATCATCACGTTCTCGAGCGCTCGGTGCGGCTGCCGGACGAGCTGATGCACCTTCGCGTGCGCGGCGAGATGGACGACGACGTCCACCTCCGGGTACTCGACGCCGTTGATCCCGCCGGGGAACGGCGCGTAGTGCCCTGCAAGATCCTGGAGCAGGTAGCGGAAGTCGTCCGTCCACGGATTCTGGCGCTTGTCGACGCCGAAGACGTCGTGCCCGTCCCGCTGGAGGCGAAGCGCGAGGTTGGTGCCGATCTGACCGGACGAGCCAGTGATCAGCACCCTCATGCAGCCACCGCCGTGCGCTGGGCGCCGCGAAGCGTCGTCGAGGTCGCGCCCGCGATCTCGACGTCCACGAGCTCGCCGGGAGCGGCGTCGCCGGTGAAGTTGACAGTCACGTTGCCGCGGGTGCGGCCGCGCAGCAACGCCGCATCGGTTCGGCTGCAACCCTCGACGAGGACCTCCTCGACGGTGCCGACGCGCTCAGCGTTCCGCTCGGCTGCGATCCGCTGCACGACCTCGACGAGGCGCTCGAGCCGCTCGTGTTTGACCTCGTCGGCGATCTGGTCGGGCAACTCGGCCGCCTCGGTGCCGTGACGCGGCGAGTAGATGAAGGTGTAAGCACTGTCGTACCGGACGTGCTCCACAACCTCGAGCGTCTCCCGGAAATCGTCCTCCGTCTCGCCTGGGAAGCCGACAATGACGTCGGTACCGAGCGCAAGGCCCGGAATCGCGGTTCTTAGCTTCTCGACGAGAGTGAGGTAGCGCTCACGGTCGTAGGTGCGGCGCATCAGCTTCAGGAGCCGGCTCGACCCCGACTGGAGCGGCAGATGGATCTGCTCGCAGACCGCGTCGCACTCAACCATTGCCGCGATCACGGGGTCGCGGAAGTCCTTCGGATGCGGACTCGTGAAGCGGATGCGCTCGATGCCCTCGACCCCGTCGCACGCGCGCAAGAGCTCCCCGAACTCCGTGTCGAGCCTGGGCCGCAGGTCGCGGCCCCACGAGTTCACGTTCTGGCCGAGGAGCGTCACCTCCCTGACGCCGTCGGCGGCAAGGCGGGTCACCTCGGCGACGATCTCACCGGGCCGGCGGCTCTGCTCGCGGCCCCGGACCGCCGGGACGATGCAGTACGAGCACTTCGAGTTGCAGCCCATCGACACCTGCACCCAGGCGCTGAACGCCCGCTCGCGATGCATCGGCAGGTCGCCGGCGAAATGCTCATGCGTGCCGAAGCGGCCGCGGGGCGCCTGCCCGCCGGCGCCGATCCACTCGCCGAGGTGCGGGATCGAGCCGGGGCCGAAGGCGACGTCCACCTGCGGGTAGAGCTCGAAGATCCGCTCCTGCTGGGCCTCGGCGTAGCAGCCGCCGACGGCGATCACGAGTTCTGGATCTTGCCGCTTACGCGCACCCGCATCGCCGAGGTATGCGGCCAGCTTCGTGTCCGGCTTCTCGCGGATCGTGCACGTGTTGAAGACGAGCACGTCGGCACCCTCCTGAGATGGCGCCTCGCCGAGCCCGAGCGACTCGAGCATTCCCTTGATGCGCTCCGAGTCGTGGGCGTTCATCTGGCAGCCGAAGGTGGTGACGTGGTAGCGGCGCATCGCGGGGATGGTACCGGCCTGCCTACTTAGCTACCTCGATCGCACGGCTCTCCCGGATCACGATCACCTTCACCTGTCCCGGGTATTCGAGCTGATCCTCGATCTCCCGCGCGATCTCGTGCGAGAGCAGGACGGCCGCGTCGTCGTCGACCTCGGTCGGCTCGACCATGACGCGAATCTCACGCCCGGCCTGGAGCGCGTACGCCTTTGCGACGCCCGGCTTCGCCGTCGCGATCTCCTCGAGCGCACCGAGCCGCTTGATGTAGAGTTCCAGGCTCTCCCCACGGGCCCCGGGCCGGGAGGCGGAGATCGCGTCGGCCGCGATCAGCAGCACGGCCTCGACCGTCTGCGGCTGCACCTCGTGGTGGTGCGCCTCGATTGCGTGCACGACGCCCTGGCTCTCGCCGTAGCGCTTCGCCCACTGGGCGGAGATGAGCGCATGCGAGCCTTCGACCTCGTGCGTCATGGCTTTGCCGAGGTCGTGCAGGAGCGCAGCGCGCTTCGCCGTCTTGACGCTCGCGCCGAGCTCGCTCGCCATGATCCCGGCCAGGTGCACGACCTCGAGCGTGTGCTTCAGCACGTGCTGGCCGTAGCTGGTCCGGTAGCGCAGCTTCCCGAGCACCTTCACGAGCTCCTCGTGGAACTCGCCGCAGCGCGCCTCGAACACCGCCTGCTCGCCGGCCTGCCGGACGTGGTCCTCGAGCTCCGCCTTCGAGAGGTAGTACATCTCCTCGATGCGGGCCGGGTGGATGCGTCCATCCTCGATCAGCTTCTCGAGCGTCGTTCGCGCAACCTCGCGGCGCAGGCCGTCGAAGGAGGAGAGGACGACGGCCTGAGGCGTGTCGTCGATGATGAAGTCGACGCCGGTCAAGTGCTCGAGGGCCCGGATGTTCCGGCCCTCCCGGCCGATGATGCGGCCCTTCATGTCGTCGGACGGGAGCTCGACGACGGTCACCGTCGTCTCTGCCGTATGGCTGGCGGCGACCCGCTGGAGCGCATCGGCGATCAACGCCCGCGCGCGCCGCCTGGACTCAGTCCGCGCTTCCTCCTCCTGCTGACGGACGCTCCGGGCGAGCTCGTGGCGGATCAGATCCTGCGAGCGCTCGAGCAGATGGCGCTTCGCCTCCGCAACCGTCAGCCCGGCGACGCGCTCGAGCTGCGTCAGGGCCTCGTCCTTGGTCGCCTTGAGCTCATCCTGCAGCTGCTTGATGTGCGTCTCTCGATCGGCCAGGCCCTGCTCACGGCGCTCGACCTCCGTCGTCCTTCCACCCAGCTCGTGCTCGAGCTGCGTGATTCGCTCCTCGACCTTGGCCACGTCGTTGCGCCGGTCCTGCATCTCCGTCTCGACTTCGGCGCGGAGCTTGACCGCCAGCTCGCGTGCTTCGATCTGCGCTTCCCGGCGGATCGTCTCGGCCTCACGCTCGGCTACGTGGACTCGGGAGCCGGTCCGGAGCAGCAGCAACGCCGCGGCGAGACCGGCTCCGACAGCGAGTCCAATGAGCGCCGCAACCGCAGTGAGCATGCCGACCTACCTCTCGGGAGGGTGGGTTGACCGCAGCGGTTCGTCGACCTCTGCGGATGCTCACATCCGGCGCTTGGCCTGCACAGCCGTGCTCCGGTCTCTCGGCGCGTCGGATCAGGCTCGAGCCGGCGGTTCCTCCTCGGCGCCGGACGGAAGTGGATTCGGAAGGATTCGGGTCACGTTCGAGGACATTCGGAAGTCATTTTCGGAAAATCACGCGCTTGCAGGCAAAACGTCGAATGGAAGCCCTTCGATCCTACAACTTCTCACTCCTCTGCCGCAACGAGTGCGTCCAGCGCCTCCTCTCCGAAGCCGCGTGAGGCGAGGTAGCGAGCGGTCTTGACGCTGCGTCCGCGGCGTTCGGCGATCCGCGCCGCCCGCTCCCGTTCAGGCTTGAGCGCCCCGAGCGCCAACTCGACGACGTCGGCCGCGAGCCCGCGTCGCTCGAGGTCGTCGCGGATGAGCGCGTCCCCGGAGCCCCGGTCTGCCAGCTGCTCCGCCCGCGAACGGGCGAAGCGGGCGTCGTCCACGTAACCGATCCGCTCGAGCGTCTCGAGCGCCTGGTTCCGCTCCGCCTCGCCGACGCCGCGCTGCTCCAGCCGCGCCGCCAGCTCCGCGGTCGTGCGGTCGCGGTACCGCAGCGCGCGGAGCGCCGTCTCGACGGCGTCCGGCTGCTCCACGCTGCTCATACCGCCAGGCCTACGCCGCAGAGGCGGCTTTCTCGGCCTCCTCGGCCTCCTCGATCTCTTCGACCGCGACCGGAGATTGCTCAACTGTGGCCTTCTCAACTGTGGCCTTCTCAACCGCGGCCTTCTCAACCGCGGCGACGCTTGGCAGCAGCCGCGCGGAGACCATCTGCTCAGGCCCCGCCTGCGCCTGGATTCCGGCCAGGATCTGCTGCACGACGTCCGGGTGCTCGCGCAGGAACGCGGCCGCGTTCTGGCGTCCCTGGCCCAGCCGCTCGTCGCCGAAGCTGAAGTACGAGCCCGACTTCTGCACGATCTTCTGCTCGATCCCGACATCGAGCACCGTGCCCTCCCAGGGGATCCCGGTGCCGTAGATGATGTCGAACTCCGCCTGCTTGAACGGCGGCGCCACCTTGTTCTTGACCACCTTGACGCGGACCCGGTTGCCGTAGGCCTCGGCCCCGTCCTTGAGCGTCTCGATCCGGCGGATGTCGAGCCGCACGGAGGCGTAGAACTTCAGCGCCCGGCCGCCCGGGGTCGTCTCGGGGCTGCCGAACATGACGCCGATCTTCTCGCGCAGCTGGTTCGTGAAGAGGCAGATCGTGTCGGTGCGATTGAGCGTGCCCGCGAGCTTGCGCAACGCCTGGCTCATCAGCCGGGCCTGGAGACCCATGTGGCTGTCCCCCATCTCGCCTTCGATCTCCGCCTTCGGAGTCAGCGCGGCGACCGAGTCGACCGCGACGACGTCGAGTGCGCCGGAGCGCACGAGCAGCTCTGTGATCTCGAGCGCCTGCTCGCCGGTGTCGGGCTGGGAGACGAGCAGGTCGTCGACGTTGACGCCGATCTTGCGCGCGTACTGGGGATCCATCGAGTGCTCCGCATCGATGAAGGCGCAAATGCCGCCGCGGCGCTGGGCCTCGGCGATCACGTGGTAGACCAGGGTGGTCTTGCCCGAGCTCTCCGGGCCGTAGACCTCGACCACGCGGCCGCGCGGCAACCCGCCGATGCCGAGGGCGAAATCGAGCGAGAGCGAGCCGGTGGACACCGCTCCGATCTGCACCTGGGCCTGGTCGCTCATCTTCATGACCGAGCCCTTTCCGAATTGACGCTCGATCTGCCCGAGGGCGACGTCCAGAGCTTCCTCGCGATTCATCTCATCCTCCTGCTGTTCAGTGATTCAGTGGAAACGATTCGAGCACCTCGTAGAGCGCCCCGGTCGGGTGCAAAAGGGAAAGGTAAACAGCAGCACCGGACGGAGCGAACGCCGAGAGCTCCGGCGGCTGTGTTGAGAGCCGAGGCCGCTCCCGGTAGCGGAGCACCGTGACGTGCGGCAGCCAGGGCCGATGCTCCGGTTCATACACCCCGAGCGCAGCCAACCCCTCGTGGAGCCGGCCGGCAAGCAGGGCGCCGTTGCCCGTGTCGTCGGAGAAAGCGAGCATGCCGACGCTGCGCGTCTCGCGGTAGCGACCACCGGAAAGCAGCGGCGGCGAAACCGTGGCTGCAGCCTCCGCGAGAACGGTGCAGATCGAGTCGAGCTCCCCGGCCGGTCGAGAGCCCAAGAAAGCAAGCGTGACGTGCAGGTTCGTCGGTGGAACAAGGCGCCCTCGGAGGTGGCGCCCCTGCCATGCGGCGAGCGCCTCGACGACGTCGTCAGGCAGCTGCAGGGCGAGAAAGAGGCGAAGTCGCTCATGGGGCGATGTCTGCTCCATGAGCTTTAGGAGGTGTGGGGGAACTTGAAAGTTCCCCCACAGAGCAGGAAAAGGGGGCTCGTGGGGGAAACATGGTTTCCCCCACGGGAGCGAGCCGAAGGCGAGTGACGCTCATCGCCTGCCACGCTACCCGGCGAGCTCACACCGATTCGTCACGATTCTGTTCCAACAATCGCCGCACGAGGTGCAGCGAGGCGACGACGGAGCGGCGGCGGATCGAGTCGCGGTCGCCCGGGAAATTGAAATGCGAGCCGCGGCCGCCGTCCGGCGTCTCGGCGTGAAAGTACACGAGCCCGACGGGCTTCTCCTCGGTCCCTCCTCCCGGGCCGGCGACCCCCGTCACCGAGACGGCCACGTCGACGCCGAGGCGCTCGCGAGCGCCGCGCGCCATCGCTTCGGCGACCTCCGCCGAGACGGCGCCGTACTCCTCGAGCAACTCCGGCGCGACCCCGAGCTGCTCGATCTTGACCTCGTTCGCGTACGAGACGATCCCGCCGAGGACTACGTCCGTCGAGCCTGGCACCGAGGTGAGCCGGGCAGCAATCAGGCCGCCGGTGCAGGACTCCGCGGTCGCCATGTGAAAGCCACGGTCGCGGCAGCGATCGAGCACGAGCTCCTCGACAGTCCGGCCGTCACGGGAGTAGAGGAAGCGGCCGAGCCGCTCACCGAGCGCCGACTCGAGGTCTGCCAGGCGCTGCTCGGAGGCCGGCTCGGCGACGAGATCGACGTGGATTTCGAAGTCACGCGCGCAGATCGTCACTTCGAGTCCCTCGCCGTCGCCGCCCGCCTCCTGGAACGCCTGCGCAACCTGCGACTCGCCCGGACCGAAGAATCGAAGCGTGCGCCGTAGCGGCGGCGTGCCGCGGTCGAGCACGCGTCGCACCGCGTCGACGTCGAGCGCCTTCGGCCAGAGCCGCTGCAGCTCGGCCGGAGGGCCTGGCAGGACGACGACCGGCGTCCCATTCGCGTCGACGACGAGGCCGGGGGCAGTCCCGGCGAGCCCGAGACAGGCCGCTCCCGAGGGCAGCGTCGCCTGTTTGCGCACGCCGTCGGCGAAGTCCGCGTACGGCCGCTTCAGCCGCTCGGCGACCATGCGGGAGACGCCTTCGATCTGCGCTTCGAGCTCCTCGTCGATGCGCAGCTCGAGCCCGGCGACCTTCGCGACGATCTCGACCGTGCGATCGTCGTGGGTCGGCCCGAGACCACCCGAGCACGCGACGAGGTCGGCAGAGACGAGCGCGTCGCGCAGCGCGGTCTCGAGCTCATCGGGATCGTCTCCAACCACCTCGATCCGTGCCGGCTCGAGTCCGACGCCGAGCAGGGAGCGGGCGAGAAACGGGCCGTTCAGGTCGGTGCGCTCGCCACGCACGAGTTCGCTGCCGGTAACCACGATCACCGCCCGTGGGCGGCCTGCGCCCAAGGTCAACTGGCGTCGGCGGCGAAGATCTTCTTCGCCGTTACGAAGACGCCTTGCGCCTTGACCGCGGGCGTGAGCTTCACCCGGTTCCCGTTCCGCCTCACGAGCACATTCCTCGGGGTCTCGAGCCGCACCCAGAGCACCGTGCCATCGAAGCGCTGGCGCTGGCCGCGCTCGAGCGTACCCCGGTAGAGCACGGTTCCAATCGCGCTGCCGGTGCGGACGATCAGGTACGAGTCGCCCCGCGTCGCCCGCAGCTCAAGCCGGACGGATCCGGCTGCATCCGGAGCCGCAGCGGACGTTGCGGCGGGGGTTTCGGCCGGTGTTGTGCCAAGCCCGCGCACTGGCTCCTTGGCCACGTCCCCGAACTGCCAGGCAACGATCACGAGCGCCGTGACGAGTCCGATCGCGGTCAGCGCGAGCAGCACGATGTTCGATTCGCGCCGGTCGGCGCGCCGTGATTTTGCGGCCGGCACGCGCCGGGGCGATCCGATCGGTGCATCCTCCTCGCCGATCACGAAGCGCGAGTTGTACTCGTCGACGTAGAGCTGGCCGTCGAGCCCGAGATACTCTGCGTAGGAGCGGAGGAACCCCTTGACGTACGTGTGCGAGGGAAGCAGCTCGAAGCGCTCGTCTTCCAGTGCCCGCAGGTACTTCCCCCGGATCTTGGTGCCGTGCTCCGCGTCCGCGAATTCGATGTGACCGCGCAGACGAGCCTCGCGGAGGCTGTTTCCGATCTCGAACACGGCGCTATGGTAGCGGCCGTGTTCCGAAGCGCCTAGTCCGCGACGAGCGAGAGGATGGCGTAGACGCCGACGGCGCCTGCAGCCGTAAGCGCGAGCAGCAGCCCGACGATCCCCAACAGCCGACCCAACCGAGCCGTCCTGGTGCCCTTCGGATGGCCGAGCGTCGGCGCCAGCCGCGAACGGGCGCGGCGCGCAAGCGCGACGGCGAGCGCGCCGAGCAACGCACCGACGGGGATCGCGACTGCCGCATGAAGCAGCTCGTACTCTCTCGACCAGCGCGTGGCGGCGATCGCAGCGGGGAGCAGGGCCACCGAGAGCAGGCCCGCGACCACCGACGCGCGCGCGCTCCCGGGGCGAGGCGGGCCGCCGTTACTGTTTCGCATAGGAACGACCGACTGCCTTCGGCGGAGTAGAGCGGCCGATCAGCCCTGCGACCGCGATGAGCGTGAGGACATACGGGAGCGCCTGGAAGAGCACGGCGGCGGACTCCGAGTATTCGGGCAGCCGCAGTGCGAGCGCTGTCGAAAAGCCGAAGAGAAGCGTCGCAGCCGCGGCTCCCCAAGGCATCCAGTTCCCGAAGATGACCGCCGCGAGCGCAATGAAGCCGCGGCCAACGGTCATGTTCTGGTTGAACGAGTTGACGAACCCGATCGAGAGGTACGCGCCGCCGAGGGCGGCGAGGATTCCCGAGAGCGTGACGGCCCCGTAGCGAGTCGCGTAAACCGAAATTCCAACCGTGTCCGCCGCTCGAGGGTGCTCGCCGACTGCCCTGATCCGGAGGCCCATCGGCGTCTTGAAGAGGACGACCCAGGTGGCGACGATCGTCAGGAACGCGAGCCAGATCATCAGGTTGAGCCGGCCGAGGACGGGCCCGACGAAGTACCAGTCCTCGAGAAAGCCGAGGTGGACGTCGGGAACACCCGGCACGTTCGCCGGCGTCCCTTCGCGTCCGTAGATGTCGATGAAGAGATAGCCGGTGAGTCCGAGGGCAAGGAAATTGATCGCCGTCCCCCCGACGATCTGATCCGCGCGGAGGTGAATGGCGAAGAAAGCGTAGACGAGCGCGAAGAGGCCTCCTGCGACCGCAGCGCACGCGAGCCCGAGCAACCACGAGCCGAGCTTGTCTGCGCCGAGGATCCCGAAGAACGCGCCCGCGAGCATCATTCCCTCGAGGCCGATGTTCGCGACGCCGCTCCGCTCGGAGAAGATCCCGCCCATCGCCGCGAAGGCAAGCGGAGTCGCGTGACGCAACGTCGCGCCGGTGAGCGCAGACCAAACAACGACCTCGTCGAGGTGCGTGACGCTCGAGCGCGTCGCAAGATAGCCGAGCCCGAGGCCCAAGATGCCGATCGTGACGGCCCCCCAACCAAGCCGCCGCGCGCCTCCGCGCAGCGCGCCGATCCCCAGGCCGGTCGCAACGAGGCCGAGCAGGATCGGGGCGATCGGCTCCCGCACGTGCAGCGGCGGCAGGGTGACCCAGAAAGCTGCGCTGCCGCCGAGGATCCCGAGCCACGCGAGCGCGCGCTCGCCACGAGGCAGACGCGTCAGCAGCTGATCGCTCATTCCTGCGGCCTCGCGTCGGAACGTCGCCGGACCCGCTTGCCCATGCTGATCAGGTAGAGAATCAGCACGTCGGCACCGACGAAGAGCACGACCAGCCCCTGGATCAGCAGGGTGAGGTTGGAAGCGAGCTCGGGGCGGAAAATCTCCGCATCGAGGTTCCGCGTAGACGTCCCAACGACGAGCGCCGAGAACAGCAGCGCCGACAGGGCAATGCCGATCGCGGTGTTACGGCCGAGCAGCGCGACGGCGATCCCCACGAAGCCGAGCGAGGAGATCCGGATGTCGTTCGTGTTGAGGCGGTGCTGCCAGCCGACGATGTCGATCGCACCTGCAAGACCGGCGAACAGGCCGGAGATCGCCATCGCGAGGAAGTAGCAGCGCGCGACCGAGATGCCGCCGTAGCGGGCCGCTTCCGGGCTGAAGCCGACGGCGCGGACCTGATAGCCGAACGCCGTCCGGTTCAGCGTGATCCAGTAGACGACCAGCGCACCGATTGCGACGAACACGCCGACGTGCAGCCCCTGTAGGAGCGCATCGCCCCAGAAGACGCTCAACCTCGACTCCTCCAGCACGTCGTTCGAGACTGGCACGAAGGGCTGTGCATCGTTCTGAAGCGGCCCTCCGAGCCCGAACAGAAAGACGCCGACCCAGACTGCGATCCAGTTGAGCATGATCGTCGAGATCACCTCGTGCGTCCCGGCCACCGCCTTGAGGAATCCGGCGATCCCTGCCCACACGGCGCCCGTGAGCGCCCCTGCAACCACCGCGGCGAGGACGTGCAGGACACCAGGCAAGCCGGGGAGCTCTGAGCCCACCCACACCGCCATGATCGCTCCGACCAGGTACTGACCCTGGCCGCCGATGTTGAACATCCCGCAGCGAAAGGCAAAGGCGACCGCGAGCCCGGTCAGCACCAGCGGCACCCAGGTGATGAATGTCTGCTGCAGGTTGGCCGCGGCGAGCGACTCGAGGTCGTTCGTTTGCCAAGGGAACGGGACGTGGGTCTGCGTGAACGGCAACCGGATCTCGTGGGCCCCGAGCTCGAGGAACCAGTTGAGCCCAGAACCCTCGAAGATCGCCCTATAAGTCGTGAGGGGACTCTTTCCGGTCGTGACGAGCACGACGAGGCCGCCGACGAGGAAGGCGAGGATGGTCGTCAGGAGCGGTACGACGAGGCCGCCCGCCGTCTGCCACAGGGCCAGTCGCGACGCGACGCTCCGCCTGTCGTCGTCGCCCTGCGGTATCCCTGCTCTCGCGGGCGGCTCGTTCATCGCGGCGATTCTATGGGCCTCGCCTGGACCCGCCTGATCGTGCAGCTAGCCGACAGTTCTGGGAATGCCCACGATCTCACCGGCGGCGATCTCGTCCTGGATCTTGTTCACCTGCGAGACGAGCTCGGCCGGCACGTCGGCTGCGACCTCGCCGAGCCCGACACCGCCCGAGGCAATGTCGAAGACGATGTCCTCGCCGCCCTGGAAGCTCCCGTTCTGAAGCTCGAGGATCGTCTGGAAGACGACCACGTCGGCCTTCTTCACGGCGCTCGTGAGCATGTGCCCGCCCAGGTAGCGCTGATCCACGTCGACGCCGATCCCGCGAACGTTCTTCTCCCCGGCGGCAGCCAGTGCGCCGAGACCGCATTCGCCCGCCACCTGGAAGACCACGCGCGCGCTGCGAGCGATCTGGTCGAGGGCGATCTCCTTGCACCTCGCCTGGTCGACGAAGTCCTGCGCGTAGGCGTTCAGGGTCGTGATCTCCGGGTTTGCCGCCTTCGCGCCTGCCTGAAAGCCCGCAATGTAGCGGTCGACCCGCGGGATCTTTCGGCCTCCCACCGAGCCGATCACCTGCTGCGAGCCGGACTCCTGCTGCGTCACGAGCCCCGCGAGGTAACCCGCCAGGTAGCCAGCTTCCTGCTCGCTGAAGAGCAAGCCGCGCACATTCCCCGGCAACCCCTCCAGATCCGCCTGCGCCGCGTCGACGATCGCGAAACTAGCGTTGGGAAAGCGCGGCGCGACCGCAGCCACAGCTGCCGACCTGTGCCGCCCGACGGCGATCACGAGGTCGTAGTCCTGTTTTGCGAGCGTCGTGAGGTTGCGCGTGTAGGCGGTGCTCGTGCGGGACGTGAGCACGCCGCCGTCGACGCCGAGCTCGTCCTCTGCGCGCTCCAGTCCCTCGCGAGCGAGGACGTCGAGGGAAGAATCGTCGGAGCGGCCGCTGCCGATGACGAGGCCGACCCGGATTTTCGCATCGCCTGTGTCACGGTTGGAAGCCGCGGTCGTCGGGGGAGCACTCGACGGTTCGTCATCGCCGCCGCAGCCTGCAGCGAGGAGAGCCAGTGCAGCGACTAGCGACGCCAGGAGTCGTCTCGCCACAGTTAGATCAGTGCTTGGCGTACGGACGGCCGACGGCTGCCGGCGGCATCGAGCGGCCGATCACGCCCGCCACCGCGATAATCGTGAGCACGTACGGGAGCGCGTTGAAGAGGAGCGGCGCCGAGCTTCCTTGGGCGAAGTATTCGGGCAGCCGGTCGGCGAGCGCGCTCGAGAATCCGAACAGCAGCGCTGCGGCGAACGCGCCGAAGGGTCGCCAGTTGCCGAAGATCAACGCCGCCAGCGCGATGAAGCCGCGACCTCCGGTGATGTTCTGGTCGAAGAGATGGACGACAGCCAGCGAAAGGTACGCGCCGCCGAGGGCGGCGAGGGCGCCCGAGGTGACGACGCAGGCGTACCTGACGCGGTAAACCGAGATGCCGACGGTGTCCGCCGCGCGCGGATGCTCGCCGACTGCGCGGATCCGGAGCCCGATCGGCGTTTTGAACATGACCACGTACGAGACGATCAGGAGCACGAAGCTGAGCCAGATCATCAGGTTCAGCTGGCCGAATGCCGCACCGAAGAACGCCACATCCTGGAGCCCAGGGATGTTGACGTCGGGGATCGCCGGGATCGTCGTCGGGGTGCCCTGGTCGCCGTAGATGTCGACGTAGAGGTAGCCGGTGATGCCCAGCGCGAGGAAGTTGATCGCGGTACCGATCACGATCTGGTCGGCGCGCAGATGGATGCAGAAGAACGCGTGCAGGAGCGCCAGGACGGCACCTGAAGACAGCGCGATCGCGAGCCCGAGCTGCCACGAGTCGGTCACGTCCGCGCCCCAGATCCCGAAGAAAGCGCCCACCAGCATGTTGCCCTCCAGGCCGATGTTCACCACTCCACTTCGCTCCGAGAACATGCCGCCGATCGCCGCGAACGTGAGCGGGGTGGCATAGCGCAGCGTCGAGGCGATGAGCGCCGACCAGACGAAGACGAGGTCGAGATGTCCGACGCTCGACCGCGTGGCGAGGACTCCGAACGCGATGCCGGCGAGACCAATGGCGACGGCGCCGAAACCGAGCTTCTTGACGCCTCTCGTGACCGCCCAGATCCCCGCCGCGATCGCCAGGATCCCCACTGCGGCGGGCCAGACCGGCTCGCGCAGCTTGAGTGGCGGGAGCGCGAGCAGGAGCGCGAGCAGGCCGAGAGCGATGCCGGCGATGCCGATCGACCGAGGTTCGGTCAGCTGCGCACGCGTGAACCGGCGCCGCGGTTCGGCCTGGGCGATCACGTAGCGCCTCGCCTCGGGTTGCCGACGCGAAGCTTCTTCCGAGCCTGCCAGAGGTAGAGCACGAGCACGTCGGCTCCGATGAAAAGGACAACGAGGCCTTGAATCAGCAGCGTGAGGTTGTCGGCGAGATCGGGCGGGAAGATCGCCGGGTCGAGGTTTCGGGTCGACGTCCCGTTCAGCAGCGCCCCGAAGAGCAGCGCAGAAAGTCCGACGCCGATCGCCGTGTTGCGCCCGAGCAGCGCCACGGCGATGCCGATGAAGCCGATCGTGGACGACTGGACGTCGTTGACGGCGATCCGGAACTGCCAGCCGAGGACGTCGACCACGCCTGCGAGACCGGCGAAGACGCCCGAGATCGCCATGGCGAGGAAGTAGTTGCGGGGGACGTTGATGCCGCCGTAGCGGGCGGCCTCCGGGTTGAAGCCGACGGCCTTTACCTCGTAGCCGAGGGCCGTCCGGTTGAGCGTCACCCAGTAGACGACCAGGGCGCCGAGTGCGATGAAGAAGCCGATGTGCAGGCCCTGGAGCACGGGGTTGCCCCAGAAGACGAGCAACCGTGCGGACTCGACGACGTCGTTCGACACCGGCACCGACTCCTGCGACGGGATCGAGTTATGAAGCGGCCCACCCGGACCGAGTAAGTAGGTGCCGAGCCAGAAGACGACGTAGTTGAGCATGATCGTGACGATCACTTCGTGCGCCCCGACCGTCGCCTTGAGCAGACCGGCTATGCCTGCGAGCAGCCCTCCCGCCAGCGACCCGACGACGAGCGCGAGCACGATGTGCGCGATACCCGGCAGCCCCGAGAGCGACGACCCGATCCAGACTCCGACGATCGCTCCGATCATGTATTGCCCTTGCCCGCCGATGTTGAAGAGGCCGCAGCGGAAGGCGAAGGCTACGGCCAGGCCGGTCAGGATCAGCGTCGTCGTCAGCACAAGCGTCGTCTGTAGGTTGAAAGCCGCCGTCGTCCGCTCTGCGTCCGAGATCCACGGGAAGAACCAGTTCAGCCCGGTGCCGTCGAAGATCGCCCGGTAGGTCGAGAGCGGGTTCTTGCCGGTAGTGGCGACGACGACGACGCCGCCGATCAGGAACGCCGTCACGGTGGTGATCAACGCGGTGAGAAGGCCGCCGCCGCGCTGCAGGGCGGCCAGGCGCTGAGGAGTACCGGGAGTCTCGTCGCCCTCGGGAAGCTGCGGCTCGGCGGTCACGCAGCCGCTTCCCTCGTGCCACCGAGCATCGCGACGCCGAGCTCCTCTTCCGGGACGTCCGGCGCGAATTCGCCCACGATCGCGCCTTCGTACAAGACGAGGATCCGGTCGGAGAGCGAGAGAATCTCCTCGAGCTCGAGCGACACGAGCAAGATGGCGTGACCCTCGGCGCGTTCTTCGACCAGGCGGCGGTGGACGAACTCGATCGCGCCGACGTCGAGGCCGCGCGTCGGCTGTGCCGCGATCAGCACCTTCGGGTTACGGTCGATCTCGCGCGCGACCACGACCTTCTGCTGGTTCCCGCCGGAAAGCGTCTTCGCGGCGGTTCGCGGACCGCCGCCACGGACGTCGAACTCCTTCAGGAGCCTCACGGCCCTGGCAAACAGCCGGCCCGGCCGCAGCCAGCCGAGCCGGGAGTACGGCTGACGGTCGAAGTCGTGCAGCGCGAGGTTCTCGGCCAGGTCGAACTCGAGCACGAGCCCGCGCCGCTGCCTGTCCTCCGGGATGTGGCCGAGCCCGGCATCGAGGCAGTCGCGGCAACCCACGTCGGTGACGTCCTCCCCCCCGATCACGACCCGCCCCGAGTCCACCTTGCGGAGGCCGGCGAGCGCATCGATCAGCTCCGTCTGGCCGTTGCCGTCCACGCCGGCGATGCCGACGATCTCGCCCGCCCTGACGGTGAACGACACGCCGCGCACTGCTTCGAGCCCGCGGTCGTCGAGGACGCGCAGATCCTCGACCTCGAGCACCGTCTCTCCGGGCACCGACGCCTCTTTCTCAACCCTCAGCAGGACGTCGCGGCCGACCATCAGCCGGGCGAGGCTTTCCTCGGTAGCGCCGGCCGCGGGCAGGGTGTCGATCTTCCTGCCGCGGCGTAGAACGGTGATCCGGTCGGCGAACTCGAGAACCTCGTTCAGCTTGTGGCTGATGAAGATGATCGACATGCCCTTTTCGACGAGCGCGCGCAGGATTTCGGCCAGCTCGGCGGCCTCCTGGGGCGTGAGCACGGCCGTCGGCTCGTCGAGGATGAGGATGTCCGCGCCGCGGTAAAGCGCCTTCAGGATCTCGACGCGCTGCTGTTGGCCCACTGTGATGTTCTCGATCTTCGCCCGCGGGTCGAGCGAGAACTTGTACGTCTCCGACAGGCTGCGCACGCGTTCCTCGGCGGCTGCGTAGTCGAGGAAGACGCCTTCCCGCCGCGGCTCGCTCGCGAGCACGACGTTCTCGGCGACGGTCATCACCGGGATGAGCATGAAGTGCTGGTGCACCATGCCGATGCCGCGCTCGATCGCATCGCGTGGCGACGAGAGTTGCACCGGCTCACCGTTGAGCCGGATCTCGCCCTCGTCGGGGTGGTAGAGCCCGTAGAGGATGCTGACGAGCGTCGACTTGCCGGCTCCGTTCTCGCCGAGCAGCGCGTGTACCTCACCGCGCTCGAGGTCGAAGTCGACCTGATCGTTGGCGAGGATGCCTGGGAACCGCTTTGTGATCCCTCGCATCTCGAGAACCGGGGGCAGCGCGTTCATGCGCGGGCGATTCTACGTTGTCGAGCGGCGTAGAGATGCCGAGAGCGGGCCCGGAGGCCCGCTCTCGAAGCTCGTTCTACTGCGCGTCTTAGAGCTTGGCCGGCGGCGTGATCTTGCCGGCGATGATCAGCTTCTTGATCGCGTTCATCTGTGCGATGAAGGCCTTGGGGACCTTGGGGCTGATCTTGCCCACGTCCTGGCCGCCGTTCTTCAGGTTGTGGATGCGGTCGCCGCCGGGCTTCAGCGTGCCGGCCTTGGAGTCCCTGAACGCCCTGAACACGGCGAGGTCGACGCGCTTGACGCCGCTTGTCAGGATGTGCGCACCGAGGTACGCCTGGTCGGCGTCGACGCCGATGCCCCAAACCTTCTTCTGCTTCGCCGCGTCGAGCGCACCCAGCCCGCAGCCCCCTGCGACCTGGAAGACTGACTGCGATCCCTGGGCGATCTGGTTGAGAGCGATCTCCTTGCACTTCGGTGCTGCGGACGGCGGGAAGAGGCCCGAGTAGCCGATCAGGACCTTGATCTTCGGATTCGCCCTTTTGGCGCCCGCGCGGTAGCCCGCGATCCAGTTGTCCACGGGCGGGATCTTCAGGCCGCCGACGGCACTGATGACCTGCCTGCCGCCCTTCTGCTTCGCCATCAGACCGGCGAGGTAGCCGACGAGATAGCCCGACTCCTCGGACTTGAACGTCAGCCCAAGCGCGTTCGCGGGCTTGCTCTTCAAGAAGAGCCACGAAAAGTCGACGATCGCGAACTTGACGTTCGGGAATTGGCTGGCGGCGGTGTTCACCGCGTCGGCGAGCAGGAAGCCGTTCGCCACGACGACGTCGTTGCCCTGATTCGCTGCGGCCACCATGTTCGGCAGGTAGTCTGAGTTTGTCTTCGAGATCAGCGCGCGCGTCTGCATCCCGAGTTGGTTCTGGGCTCTCAGCCGGCCCTGGTTGGCCAGGAAGTTGAACGAGCGGTCGTTCAGACCTGCCGTATCGGTGACGATCGCTCCCTTGTTCCGGTCACTGCTGGCGGCTCCCGCGATGGCGACGATCACAAACGATGCGATCAGGCCAGTGATGAGCGCGCCGGAAATCCTTCTTCTCTTCACGTGTGTTCCTCTCTTACTCGTTGAAGCATTCGCCGGGAATGTCCCGCGATGCTAACCCAGTCGCAGCAAGGAAGTCGAGTACGAGAGACCCCCTCCCCCGTGCGCAGACTGAGACGAGCAGCGCAGCGGCTTAGTTAGCCGGACGCGCGGCGTCGTGCAGGAGCGCTGCTTCGTCGAGCAAGACACGCCGCGGCTTCGAGCCCTCGTAGCCGGAGATGATCCCGCGGCGCTCGAGCATGTCGATCAGGCGCCCGGCCCGCGTGTAGCCGACGCGGAGCCGCCGCTGGATCAGCGAGACGGACGCGGTCTGCGTCTGCACGACGATCTCGATCGCCTTCTCGAGCAGCGGATCCTCGTCCGGGTCGAAGTCGCCGTCGTGCTCGTCCGCGTCCGTGACGGCTCCTTCGGGCAGTTCGAGCAACGACTCGTCGAGCTGCTGCTCGCGCTGATGGCGGCACTGCTCGACGACGAGCGTCACCTCTTCCTCGCTCACGTACGCCCCCTGGACCCGCTGCAGCCGCGAGGTACCGAGCGGCTTGAAAAGCATGTCGCCCTGGCCGAGCAGGCTTTCGGCGCCTGCCGTGTCGAGAATCACGCGCGAGTCCGTCTGGCTCGAGACCGCGAAGGCGATCCGGCTCGGCACGTTCGCCTTGATCATGCCGGTGATCACGTCCACCGACGGGCGCTGGGTGGCGAGCACGAGGTGGATGCCGACGGCACGCGACTTCTGCGCTAGGCGGATGACTGCGTCCTCGACCGCCTGTGGGCTGATCATCATCAGGTCGGCGAGCTCGTCGATCACGACCAGCAGGTACGGGAGTGGATCCTCGCCGCGGGCACGGAAGGCACGGTTCGCCTCGGGCAAGTTGCGCGCCCGCACGATCGAGAGGCGCTCGTAGCGGCGCTCCATCTCGGCGACCACGTTGGCGAGGACGGCGCTCGCCTCCTTCGGGCTCGAGACGACCGGCGTCAGCAGATGCGGGATCGACTCGTAGTAGTTGAGCTCGATCCGCTTCGGGTCGATCAGGATCATCCGCACCTCGTCGGGCGTGGAACGGAGCAGCACGGAGGTCAGGATCGTGTTGATGCAGCCGGATTTGCCGGAACCCGTGGTGCCGGCGATCAGGATATGCGGCATCCGGGCGAGGTCCGCCCACACCGCGTTGCCGGAGATGTCCTTCCCGAGCCAGACGGCGAGTGGGCTCGCGGTCGACGGAAGGTCGTCGTAGATGTCGCCGAGCGTGACGATCTTCGGCGAGATGTTCGGCACCTCGACGCCGACCGCCTGCTTGCCCGGGATCGGCGCCAGAATGCGGATCTCCGTGGTCGCGAGCGCGTACGAAAGATCGTCCTTGAGCGCGGCCACCTTCGAGACCTTCGTCCCGGGCGCGAGCTGGAGCTCGTACCGCGTCACGCGCGGGCCGGCGATCTGGCCGACGATCGTCGCCTCGACGCCGAAATGCGCGAGCGCGGTCACGAGCGTCTCGGCGGTCTTCTGGTCGGCCTTGTTCGGGGTCGACGCGAGTGCCGGCGAGGACTTGAGCACGGCGCGGTCCGGAAGCACGTACTCGCCCTCAGCGCGGGGAACGTCGAAGAGCGCCGTCTGCTCGTCCGTCACTCCGTCGGGGTCGAGCAAGAGCTGTGGCGGCTCGGACAGTCCCTCCGAGACGACGTCGGGATAGTCGTGGACGACGTCGACCGGGGGCTCGTGAACGAGCGCGGGTGGCGACGCGGAGACGAGGGTATGTTCAGCGACTCTCTCGGGCCGGGTGACCGCGCGCCGGACCGCATGGTGCGAACGGCGCAGGAGCGCGCCGTACGAGGCGCCGGAGAGCAGCAGGCTGCCCGCGAGCAGCGCGGTCAGGCCGACAAGGAACGAGCCGGTGCCGCCGAGCAGAGTCGCGAGCCCGCCGCCCAGCACGCTCCCGACATAGCCACCGTTGCCGGAGCCGAGCGTGACCATCAGGCCCGCGAGCGTGACCGCGATCCCAGTCCGGAACGGCTTCACCTCCAGCAACGCGCTGCGGAACAGCATCAGCCCCCCGACGACGACGAGGGCGATCGGTGCGACGTAGGCCGCAGAGCCGATCGCGTCGCGCAGGCCGGACTCGATCTCCTCGCCTACGACGCCTCCCTCCCAGCCGAGATAGAGCAGCGAGGAGAGAAAGAGCCCGAGCGCGGCGAGGCCGAGCCCGATCAGCTCCGGATGCTCGTGCGCCGATCGAGAGCGCTTCTTCGTCGTCCGCTTCTTCACGCGCGACGGCTTGCGCGGCCGCAGCGGCCGCTTTCTCTTCCGGGCTGCCATGAAGGCGCGTTTCGACGCGCCCTAGGTCAGCCCTGCT
>Ga0180121_10000336_pt1 | contig 19265 bp, 14 predicted proteins | sample AntDrymUQ5402106_2_FD_129676 | JGI IMG/M metagenome (GOLD analysis project Ga0180121, IMG submission 129676) | Polar desert sand microbial communities from Dry Valleys, Antarctica - metaG UQ540 (21.06) (version 2) (version 2) | ecosystem: Environmental > Terrestrial > Soil > Desert | place...
GTGGACGCAGAGGACTTGAATGCCAACACAGTTCCTTCCGTGTGAATTGTTCTTTCAAAAATGCGGTCGCCCTTTCCGCGTCCTCTGCGTCCTCTGCGTCCTCTGCGTCCTCCGCGTTCGCTTTTGGATCACGCACCGATGCGCGTTTCACCGTCCGACCTCAACGACCTCATCCAACGCGACCGCATAGACCCGGTCTCCCATCTCGGCTGTCACATCAGCCAACCCGGTGAACGCCCCAAACGCAGGCAACACACCGCACTCGCGACCGAACCAGAAACAGGGCAGGCGCTCCCGCATCCGCCCGGGTCCAATGAGTTGCGCGCCCGGATGGAGGTGGCCGGCGATCACATAGCCGTCGCTGCTCGCCGAAGGGTGGTGCGCCAATACGAAGGGTTCCTCGAGCAATGGTGCATCGACACACCTGACAGCGAGCTCCGCGGGTGGATCGCCCGCGTGGCGGTCATGGTTTCCTCGCACGAGCACGAGCTCCAGCAGCGGATGCAGCAGCCTCCAGTCAGCGAGCAGGCGCAGGGTTTCCGGAGCTCGCCCATCGCGCGCATGGAGATAGTCTCCCAGGAAGACGATGCGCCGTGCGCCCGTACGCGCAATCGCGCGATCGAGTCGCGTGAGGCCCTCGGTGGTCGTACCACGCGGGACGGGAATCGCACTCGCCCTGAACGTTGCCGCTTTCCCCCAGTGCGGATCGGCGATGAGCAGCGTACCGGTGCGCGCCCACCACGCAGCACGCTCCGGCATCAGCACCAGCCGCTCCCCCGCTACCTCGGCGGTGGAGTCACCCGTCCGCTCACCCGGACGCACGGCCGCAGTCATCCGGCCGCCTTCTCGAGCACGAGCTGCATCTTCCGGATCCGGTCGCCGAGCGATTCGGAGGACACCCGCTCGCGCGCACGGTCCACCAGCAGCGGGAACGCGAGCGGCGGCGTTCGCTTCGGATCTGTCACGACGATGGTCGCCTTCGACAGCCGGGCGAGCGTTCGCGCGAGCCGGCTGCTCTCGAGCTGGCGCTCGAGGACCTCGCGGTGGGCCTGCGACAAGAGGAGATTGGCGGGATCGTACCGCTGGAACACATCGAAGAAGAGACCACTCGACGCCTGCAGCTGTCGCGCGCTCTTCCCCGAATGCGGATAGCCGGGAAACACCAATCCCGCGACTCGCGCGATCTCGCGGAACTGCCGTTTCGCCATCTCGGTCGCATTCAACGACGCGCCAATGTCATCGGGCAGGTTCGCCGGATCGAGCAATCCGCCCGCCAGTGCTTCCTCGAGCGGCGCGGCATCCGGCGAGAGCAGCTCGAACCCCCAGTCATTCGCCGCCATCGAGAAGGTGATCGGGCGGAGCCGGGCAATTCGATACGCGAACAGCGCGGCCAGACCTTCATGCACGAGCCGGCCCTCGAACGGAAAGAAGAAGAGGTGATATCCCTCCCGCGTCTTCACCCGCTCGATCAGGAATTCATCCGGTGACGGAATGCGCGACCACTTCGCCTGCACCTGCAGGATGGGACGCACTGCGTGCATCTCCGAACCGCGGAACTCTCCCCGCGCAGCTTCGCCCAGTCGATCACGGAGCGCAGCGGCAAGCTCGCCGGATAGCGGCATGCGACTTCCCGCCCACCGCGGGATGGTCCCCTTCACCGACGACGCCCGCCGCACCCACGCCTGCATGTCGCGCACTCGCACGAACTCCAGCGGCGTCCCCGCAAAGACGAATCGATCCCCAGGCTTGAGCCGCGCGACGAACGATTCCTCCACCGACCCGAGTCGCGGCCCCTTCAAGTACCGAACGACGACGTGCGCATCGCTGACGATCGTCCCGATCGCCATCCTGTGCCGCCGTGCGACGAGCGCACTGTCCACCACGTAGCGATCATCGTTCGCGACCACCTTCGCATACTCGGGATACGCACGCAGCGTCTCCCCGCCATGCGTCACGAACTGCAGCGTCCACGCCCACTCGTCGTCGCGCAGGTCGGCGTACGCATGCGTTCCGCGCACCTCGGCCAGCAACTCCGCGGGATCGAAGCCGCCGCCGAGCGCGATGGTCACCACATGCTGCGCAAGCACATCGAGCGGGCGGGTGACGGGATAGCGCGACTCGACCGAGCCGCGCTCGATGCCGTCGCGCGCGGCGGCGATCTCGATGAGCTCGAGTGCATTGGTTGGTACGCACGTGACACGGCTGGTCACGCCCGGCCGGTGCCCGCTGCGCCCCGCACGCTGGAGCAGCCGCGCGATGCCCTTCGGGCTACCGATCTGGAGCACACGATCGACCGGTGAGAAATCGACGCCGAGGTCGAGGCTCGAGGTCGCGACGACACAGCGCACCCTCCCGTCGCGCAGCGCGTCCTCGACCCACTCGCGCTGCTTCCGATCGAGCGACCCGTGATGAAGCGCGATCTCTCCCGCCCACTCGGGCCGCGCCGTCAGCAGTGCCTGATACCAGATCTCCGTCTGGGATCGCGTGTTCGTGAACACGATCGCGCTCGTGCCCTCCTCGATCGCCTCGATGACCTGCGGCAGCATCTGTGTTCCGAGATGTCCCGCCCACGGAAAGCGCTCGATGACGGGCGGAATCGCCGCATCGACGATGACGCGCTTCGACTCGGCGCCGCGCACCACGCGCGATGCGCCCGTGAACCGGCTCCCCCCGAGCAGCGTATCGCGCGCCTCGCCGAGATTGCCGATCGTCGCCGACAGTCCCCAGGTTCGCACGGCGGGCCTGATTCGTCGGACCCGTGCAAGCGCGAGCTCGGTCTGCACGCCACGCTTCGTCCCCATGAGCTCGTGCCATTCGTCGACCACGACGGCGCGCAGGTCGCGGAACAGCGCTGGCGCATCGTCGCGCGACAACATCAGCGACAGGCTCTCGGGTGTCGTGATCAACGCCGTCGGCAGGCGCCGGCTCTGGCGAGCGCGGACGGCGGGCGATGTGTCGCTCGTACGAGTCTCCACGGTCCAGACGGGCGCGAGCGCGCGCTGCGCGTCGACCAGCGCGACCTCGGTGTCCGCCGCAAGCGCGCGGAGGGGCGTGATCCAGAGAACACGCAACGGCGGCGCCCCGTCGCGCTTGCCGCGACGCGTCGGCCGGGTCGTATCGGCGACCGGCACCGTGCGCGTGCGGTCTTCCGCCCGCCACTCGAGCAGCGGCCCGATCCACGCCGCGAGCGTCTTGCCCGTCCCCGTCGCCGCGTGGATCAGCCCGCTCTCACCGTCCAGGTACGCCCGCCACACCTCGCGCTGGAACGCGAACGGCTTCCACCCCCGCTCGCGGTACCACTGCTCCGCCGGCTTCACGTCGATGCCATGATCGCCCGAAGCGTCGAGATCGTATCGGCATCCTTCGCGGTCTTGTCCGTCCGCCAGCGCAGGATGCGGGGAAATCGCACGGCGATTCCCGACTTGTGTCTCGGCGACGGCTGTATGCCCTCAAAGGCGAGCTCGAAAACGTGCTCGGGTTTCACCGCTCGTACAGGCCCGAACTTCTCCGTCGTGTTCCGACGAATCCACGCGTCGAGCTGGCGGATCTCCACATCCGTGAGCCCCGAATACGCCTTCGCGAACGGCACCAGCACATCGCCGTCCCAGACCGCGAAGGTGTAGTCGGTGTGCAGCGATGCACGACGCCCGTGCCCCGCCTGCGCGTACACCATCACCGCATCCACGGTGTGCGGCACGACCTTCCACTTCCACCATCCCCCCTTGCGCCTGCCGACCCCATACACGCTGTCGGCCCGCTTCAGCATCAATCCTTCAGCGCACAGCTCACGCGAGCGGACATGCGCAGCGCGAACATCATCCCAGCCCTCCACCACCTCGACGGGCGATACCATGATCCTCGACTCTGCTCTCGCCCCGGCGATCACACGGGTGAGCTCCGCTCGGCGCCAGGAAAGGGGACGTTCGCGCACATCGACGCCATCGAGCTCGAGCAGGTCGTAGGAGATGAGCACCACGGGCACCTCGGCGCGGATCTTCGCCCCCGGCGCCCTGCGGCCGATCCGCCGTTGGAGATGCGCGAAGGGGAGCGGCTTGCCGTCACGCCACGGCATGATCTCGCCATCGAGCACCGTGCCGTTCGGAAGCCAGCCACCTGCCTCGGCGATCTCCGGATACCGCTCGGTCACGAGCTCCTCGCCGCGCGTCCACAGGAATGTCTGATCGTTGCGGCGAAGGAGCTGCGCACGGATGCCATCCCACTTCCACTCCACCTGCCACTCCGTCGGCGCGCCGAGCTCCTCGATCGGCGACTCGAGTGCATAGGCGAGGTAGAAGGGATACGGTCGCGATGTGTCCGCATCACTCGTATCACCCGACAGCAGCCGACTGTAGCTCTCCGGTTTCGGATCCCATGCGCCGGTCAGCCGATGGGCGACCACTCCCTCCTCGATCCCGCTGACCCGCGACAACGCACGTACCACGAGCTGCTGTGACACACCCACTCGAAAGCTTCCGGTGATCAGCTTGTTCCAGACGAGCCGCTCCATTCCCTCGAGCGCGCGCCAGGCGCCAAGGATCGCGACGCGCTGCGCCTCCTCCGAGCTCGTCGCGAGGGGAATCAGGTGATCCCTGATCCATGCATGCAGCGGGCGGTCGCTCTCCGTGCCGGCGACGGGTAGCAGCAGCGCAATCGTCTCCGCGAGGTCACCGACCGCGTGATAGCACTCCTCGAACAACCAGTCGGGGACGTCCGCTTCCTCGCCCGCCCAGGTTGCGAGACGACGCGCCGGGATGAGACGCTTCGGCCGGTTGCCGCCAAGGAAGTAGACCGCCCACGCCGCATCCGCGTGATCGGCGGCGGCGAAGTAGCGCGCCATTGCATCGACCTTGTCGTTCGTCCGGGTGCTGGCGTCGATTTCGGCGAACAGCGCCGCGAAGCGCTTCACGGAGTCTCGCTCTCCTCGTCCGCGCCGATCGGGTCGTCCTCGGGCTCACCTTCCCATCGGCTCGCGACTGCCTGCGCGGTGATCCCGTGCTCGCGCAGCCAGCGAACCACAGGCTCACGGTAGCCATGCGTCACCCACACATTCTCGGCTTCGGTCGCCGCGATCGCGCTGAGGAGGGACGGCCAGTCGACGTGATCGGAGAGAACGAAGCCGCGATCGACCGCTCGCCGCCTCCGTGCGCCACGAATCCGCATCCATCCCGAGGCAAACGCCGTGGACACCGAGCCGAAGCGACGCAGCCACGTGCTCCCGGCCGCCGAGGGCGGAGCGACGATGAGCGACCCGCTCCAGCCGTGACCGCGCGGCATCGAGCCGGCGTAGGTTGTCGGAGGCAGCGCGACGCCGCCCTCGCGATAGTCGCGATTCAGTCGCTCGACGGCGCCGTGGGTGTAGATCGGCCCCTGCAACGAACCCGCGAGTCCGGCGAGCAGTCGCTGCGCCTTGCCGAGCGCGTAGGCATACAGCACCGATGCGCGCCCGGCTTCCCCGTTTGCTCGCCACCAGCTCGCGATCTCGGCGAACGTCTCCGCCTGCGGGGCCCAGCGGTAGATAGGGAGCCCAAAGGTGGACTCCGTGATGAAGGTGTGACAGCGCACCGGCTCGAACGCGGTGCACGTCGAGTCGGGCTCGGTCTTGTAATCACCCGAGACGACCCACACCTCTCCGCGGTGCTCGATCCGCACCTGCGCCGAGCCGAGGATGTGCCCCGCGGGGTGCAGGGAGATGCGCACGCCTCCGATGGTGAGCGACTCGCCGAACGGCAGGCTCTGAATCGATGCATCCGCACCGAGCCGCGTGTGCATGACCCGCTCTCCTTCCCGAGACCCGACGTAGGCCCGGCAGCCCCACCGCGCGTGATCGCCGTGCGCATGGGTCACCACCGCCCGGTCTACCGGAAGCCACGGATCGATGAAGAAGTCACCAGCCTCGCAATAGAGGCCGCGGTCGGTTATGCGAAGCATTGGGCTGCGCTGGAGGGCAAGAAGGGAACCCGGAAAACTCGGCGCCTCTGGTGACCCGTGCCACCCCCGCTCAGTCCTGTCCGTAGCATGCATTCACCCTCCTTTTCGCTGCGCCGCGGGAGCCTGTTCCGCGACGCTCGCTGGCTTGCCTGCGCCCTTGCCCTGATCCCCGCGGGATGCCTGGCTCCGGCCGAGGATGGTCCGGAGCCCGAGCCGCCCGATCCACGGGCGGAAGCGATGGCCGATCCCACATACCGCGCGGCCTCGCTCGCGCTGCAGCAGCGCAGGCCCTGGCGGACGGAATCGCTCATTGCCCCCGTGCTCGCCGATTCTGCCCTCCGCACCGACTGGGTGATCATCCTTGCCGCCGAGGCCGCGGGCGCGACCGATCGCTGGGAGCGAGTGGACTCGCTTCTCGGCGCGACATCCTTCGAGAATCCGTACGCGCGGAGCGAGGCCCGCCTCCTCCTGGCGCGGAGCGCCCTCGAGCGCGGTGACGCGGCTGGTGCGCTCGAGCATGGGCGTGTCGCGCGCGATCTCGCCGAGAGCCCGACGATGCGCGCACCGGCGCTCGTGTTCCTCGCGCGAGCCCACGAGCGACTCGGCGCCCGCGACAGCGCGCTCGCCGCGTACAACGCCGCGGCAGCCGTGCTGCGCCCGGTGAGTGACTGGCTCACGCTGCGGGCGACGTCGCTGACGCGCGACAGTGCCACGCGGGCGGACCAGTACGAGCGACTGCAGACTGCCGTTGCTCGGCAGCATGCGGTCTACTCGGAGGCGCAGATCCTGGAGCGCACCGGTCGCGCGCGCGGCGCGATCGCGCTCTACGAACGCGCCGGGGCGACGTTCAACGCCATGCGGCTGCGCGCCGCGACCGCGAGCGGTGCGGCGGACCGCGCCGTCGCGCGACGCGAGCTCACGACGTTCATCGAGGCCAACAGCGGGACCGATGAAGCGCGCGTCGCAATCGAGATCCTCGACGGCGGACGGTTCAAGTTGACCGCCAATGAGGAGATCGTCGTCGCGCGGAGCGCCGTGCAGCACGGGCCCCTCTCTCGCGCGCGCATCGCCCTCGAGCGCGCCTTCGCCGTTCGTCCACCGACGGGGCCCGAGCGCTTCTTCCAGATCTCCGTGCTCGCGGAGTCGGGTCCGGCGAGCCGCCGTGAGGCGTCACGTCTCCTCGCAGGGATCAGGAAGCCGTCGCCGTATGCCGGCGAGGCCGCGCTCGAACGCGCGCGCCTGCTGCGACGGCGCGGGCAATCCGCTGCTGCGCGTACCGCGCTTCGCAACGTCGCGCGGCTCTACCCGCTCGATACCGTCGCTGCCCCCGGTGCCCTGATCGCCCTCGCGGAGATGGCGATCGATGAGAAGCGCGATCCCGCCGCCCGGGAAGCCTACCTGACGCTCGCCCGCAAATACCCGACGAGTGCGTACGCCGCGCACGCTCGGTTCGAGGCCGCGATCCTCGCCATCGCGGCGCGGCGGCACACTACCGCGTCCGCCGAGCTCGACTCCCTGCTGCTGCTCTATCCGGCGACCGAGGATTCCTCGGCCGCGCGCTATTGGAGCGCGAAGACGCGCGCGATGCTTCGTGACAGTGTCACGGCGCGCGACCGGTGGACCGCGACGCTGGCCAGCGCTCCCATGTCCTACTACTCGGCACAGAGCGCGCGACGGCTCGGGGTCGCGCCGTGGGCGCCGGCCGCGTCACCGGACACCTTCACGGTCTTTCCCGACATCCGGGCGGCGTTCAGCCGCGCCGACATGCTCGAGCGCCTGGGCATGGCGTACGAGGCGCGGCTCGAGCTCGATGCGCTGGCCGAGAGCGCTGATTCGTCGATCGAGCGCGCGCTGGCGGTCGGGAATGGCTTTCGCGAGCGCGCCCTGATGCGCCGCACGATGGACATTGGCCGCCGCGCCATCGCCGCCGGCGCGAACGACGCCCGGGCGTGGCGCCTCGTCTATCCGGTGGGCGAGGCGGATCTCATCGCCAGGGAATCGGCGGCGCGCAAGTCCGACCCCGCGCTCGTCGCGGCGTTGATTCGCCAGGAATCGAAGTTCGAGGCCCGCGCGACGTCGCCCGCCGGCGCGCGCGGCATGATGCAGATGATGCCCGCGGTCGGGAAAGCGCTGGCGCGCTCGGAGAAGATCAAGCCGTGGGATCCGGAGATGCTGTATGATCCGAGCGTCAACATCCGCCTCGGTGTCGTGCACCTCAAGTCGTTCACGCGACATTACCGCGGCGTCGAGCTGGCGCTCGCGGCGTACAATGCCGGCCCGGGACGGGTGGCGCGCTGGTCGAACCGCACCGGTGGCAAGGACCCGGAGCTGTTCGTCGAGCGCATCCGGTTCGCCGAGACCAAGCATTACGTGCGCAACGTGCTTCGGTCGCGCGACATGTACGCCGCGTTGTACGACTGGGCGAAGATCGGCGGGGCGCAGTGAGCCAAGCGCCGCCGCCGGTGGCCATCCCCGACAGCGGCGCTCCTGCACGCCGAGCCGTGGCCTATCGGATCAGGTCGATCCGGTTCGTGTAGGTCATCGTCTGGCTCAGGTTCATCGAACCGGCCGCGCCGCTGATGTTCGACTCGCCACTGAAGCTTCCCTTCCGCTGCCGGCCGAGCATCCGTCCGGATTTCGGGGCGAACAGGAACCAGCCTTCGTCGCCGCCGCTCATCTGGGACTGAATGCGCATGTCCTGGCCAGGAACGGGGCCCTCCGTGTTGATCGTCGACTGCTGCTTGACGAGGACGACCATCGCGGCCTCTCCGGCAACCATCGTGTCCCGGTCGACGCGATACTGGGCAACGGTCGAGGACTGCATCCACTTTCCGCCCCCGCTGTCGGTCCGTGTAGACGTGTCGGTCCACGCGAGCCCGAGCTTCAGGGGCTGCGCGGGTAGACGGAGGAAGAAATCATCGAACTGGTGCGCCAGGTCGGTGATGCCCTCGAAGCTGGCTGGAAACTTCGGGGCGGTGATCACCCGCGTCTTGCCGCGGCCATCGACGTTGAGCAGGAAGGGCTGCCTCAGTGCCGGCCCGGTTTCCGGCGCCATCACGCCGGCGGGGGAGGTCGCGCTGAGCGCCAGCTTCTCGTACCAGGCACGGGCCGTGTCGCCGGGAAGGAAGACGACACCGATCGTCGCATCGTGCTCGACGGGCACCGTGACGTCGCCCTGCGGCGTGGTGATGCGGACTTCGGTGCTGGTGACTTCGTGAAAGCGCAGGGTATCCTTCGCGCTGCGCGCGTAGGCAGGCGGGGCATCGGTGAGCGCGGCGGCAGTCGCCGTATTGGTGGGCGCGGTGTTGGTGGCACAGCCCTGAACGGCGACCCCGAACATGGCGAGAACGATCATTGATGAACGCACGTTGGCTACTCTCCCTGAAGTGATGAGCTGCGAGGATCTGGCTGGAAACCTTCAACCGAGACACCATTCCCGCCAGCATGACTACGCCCACCCCTCGCCACCGGTTCCATTCGCGCCCCCGATTCCGCGTTGCGCGGGCCTACGCGGTAACCTTCCGGGTGCTTGCCAGCTACCTCTGGCTCCGGCTCTGGCGCCCCCTGCTTGGTCCCGATGCCTACTCGCGTGGCCTGGTCGAGCGCCATCGCATCAACGCCCGGCGGGTCGAGCGAACGATCCTCGAGCTGAACGGCCTCTTCATCAAGGTCGGCCAGCTCATCAGCATTCTCACCAACTTCCTTCCCGAAGAGTTTCGTGGTGGGCTCGAGCGGCTTCAGGACCAGGTGCCTGCGCGCCCGCTCGACCAGATCGTCGGCCGCATTCGCACCGAGTTCGGCGCGGGCCCCGATGAGCTCTTCGCCTGGTTCGATCCGGTGCCGATCGCGAGCGCATCGCTCGCCCAGGTGCACGAAGCGCGGCTGCACGATGGACGCCGCGTCGCGCTCAAGGTGCAGCACGCCGACATTGACGAGATCGTCCGCCTCGACCTGAGGGCGATCCGCCGCATCCTCGGCATCGTTCAGCTCTTCACGCGCATCCGCGGCCTCGAGTCGTACCACTCGGAGGTGCGGGCGATGATCCTCGAGGAGCTCGATTTCGCGAAGGAGGCAGAGCACATCGAGCGCATCGCCGCGCATTTCACGGACGATGCAATGATCGGCTTTCCGACAGTGGTGCACGAGTTCTCGACCAGGCGGGTGCTCACGACCCACTTCGTCGACGGCACGAAGGTCACCGATGTCGCCGCACTGGAAAGCCATGGGATCGATCGCACGGCGCTGGCCGAGCGTATCCTGACCGCGTATTGCCAGATGATCTTCATCGACGGTGTGTATCACGCCGATCCGCATCCCGGCAACCTCCTCGTGCGCCCCGATGGCGGCATCGTCTTCGTGGATTTCGGCGCCGTCGGAGAGCTCTCGCCGCAGATGAAGGACGGCATTCCCATGTTCCTCGAGGGCGTGATCCGTCGCGACAGCGTGAAGATCACCGCCGCGATGCGCCGCATGGGCTTCGTCGCGCGAACCGCGGAGGCTGGCGCGGCCGGTGATGTGGCGGAACGCGTCATCGAGTACTTCCAGCGCCGCTTCCTCGAGGATCTCACGATCGAGTCGTGGAGCCTGAGCGACGTCCAGGTCGACATGCGGACCAAGCTCGAGGCGATGGCCGACCTCCGGAAGCTCGACATCTCCTTTCGGGACCTGACGGCGACCTTCGAGGTGCCGAAGGACTGGGTGCTGCTCGAGCGCACGCTCCTGCTGCTGCTCGGCCTCTGTACGTTTCTCGATCCGGAGCTGAACCCCATGCGCACCATCCAGCCGTATCTGCAGGAATTCGTTCTCGGCCGCGATCGCGACTGGGTTGGCCTGACGCGCTCGGCGCTCAAGGAGATGGCGCTGTCGGCGCTGACGATCCCCGAAGGGATCCAGCGATTCCTGACGCGCACGAATCGTGGCGAGCTGGAGGTCCGGGTCCAGGGACTCCGCGAGGGGGCAAGCCTCGTCTACGCTGCCGCGCACCAACTGATGTACAGTGTGCTGGCGACCGGAGCGGCGGTGATCGCCTTTCTGTCGCGCGAGCGAGGCGATGCCGCCGTCGCGATGGGTGCCAGCATCGTCGCAGGATTTTTCCTGCTCTGCCTCGTCGGGTCACTGCTCGCCGCGCGGCGCTGGCGCACTCCGCGAGGATCGTGATGGGGAGGCGCGGTCGTGGAACCGCGTACACATTCGGAGGGACGGTGACCGCACCGACGCCACAGCCATCGATGTTCCGCCTCTGGGGACAGCGGAAGATGCTGGTCCTCACCCTGCTCGGCTTCACATCGGGGCTCCCGCTCTTTCTCACGGGCCAGACGCTGGCCGGGTGGATGCGCGTCGAGGGGCTCGACCTGACGACGATCGGCGCGTTCAGCCTCGTGGCGCTGCCGTACTCGCTCAAGTTCGCCTGGGCGCCGTTCTTCGATCGATACACACCGCCGATCCTCGGCCGGCGGCGCGGGTGGCTGGTGATCACCCAGATCGCGCTGCTCGTCGCGATCGCCGCAATGTCGCTGCACGATCCGCGACGCAGCCTCCAGATGCTGGCGATCAATGCCGTCTTCATCGCGTTCTTCAGCGCGTCGCAGGACATCGTCGCCGACGCGTATCGCACCGATGTCCTCGCCGAACGGGAGATGGGAGCCGGTGCGGCCATCTTCGTCGTCGGCTATCGCGTCGCGCTGCTCGCGAGCGGGTCGCTGGCGTTCATTCTCGCCGATCGCATGCCGTGGCCGGCGGTGTACCTGGCGCTGTCGTCGTTCATGGTGATCGGCATCGTTGCGACGATCTGGGCACCCGAGCCCGCGCCCCGTGGCCAGCCGCCGCAGAGCTTCGCCGAGGCGGTGGTCCTGCCATTCCGGGAGTTCTTTCAGCGTGCCGGTGTGCGCACGGCGCTGCTGGTGCTCGCTTTCATCGTGCTCTACAAGCTTCCCGACTCCCTCACCATCACGCTGTCCACTCCCTTCCTGATCGATCTCGGCTTCTCGCAGACCGACATCGGGGCGATCAAGGGCGGGCTCGGGATCATCGCGACCGTGATCGGCGCGATCGCCGGCGGTACACTCGTCGCGAAACTCGGGATCAACCGATCGCTCTGGATCTTCGGGGTGCTTCAGGCGCTGAGCAATCTCGCCTATTACGCCCTCGCGCTCGCCGGCCGCGAGTATCCGCTCCTCGTCGGCGCGATCCTCGTCGAGAACTTCTGCATGGGCATGGTGAGCGCAGGATTCGTCGCGTTCCTCATGAGCATGTGCAGCTCACGCTTCTCGGCGACACAGTACGCACTGCTGTCCAGCCTGACCGGCGTCGGGCGGGATGTGCTCGTCGCTCCCGCCGGGGCCGTCGCCGACTCCGCGGGGTGGGCGACGTTCTTTCTGATCACCGTGATCGCGGCGGTGCCTGGTCTCCTGCTCCTTCCCATCTTCGCGCCCTGGAGCGCCGACGGCCCGCTCGTCGCTGCGCCGCACACCGGGGACACTGTGCCGTCCGTCGCGCTTCCTGACAACTGACGGCTGACAGCTGACGGCTGATCACGTCGCCGTCCACTTCCCGCCCTCTGATCGGGTGATCCGTGTCGCGGGAAGGAGCGGACGGCGAAGCCGTCAGTATTCAGCCATTAGCATTTCAGCCCTCGGAAGTCGGTGGCCATCCAACTGCATTCACCGATTCGTCTCCACTCCGTCACATACCAGGCGATCCGGTCGCCGCCGAGTCGTGCACGGCAAACAGCCGCTCGAGGTGCTCCTCGCCATCGAGTTCCACACTCTCGGAGCTCAGGCTCGAGAAGACCTCCACATCGACGCGGCCGTCGGCGAAGAACTCGACCTCCCACCGCTCGCCGGGCACCGAGATCTCGACGGCCAGCGTCTCCGGGCGGAAGTGCGAAAGCGTGTACCTGAGGCGCGCCTTCTCCAGGCGCTCGAGGAAGGCAAGCATGCGCTGAAATGCATTCGTGGCGGGGCGGGGCATGATCTCATCTCGCGGGAGGTAATGCGTGAAACGTACACGCATGCCGAGCGCCTCATCTCAAGGCCTGATTCGGCGGAGCGCGAACGCCTCGATGATCCGCTCGGCGACATCGGCCGCCTCGAGTGCCGTATTCTCGATCTGGAGATAGTCGGCGCGGCCGACGAACCGGCCCCGGGAATTGAGTTGGTATTTCTCGTCGAGCTCGAGTAGTTGAGCCCGCGACGCGACGAGATCGCGCTTGAACGGCTTCTCCGCCAGCCGGAACTCGGTCTCGTTGCGCCGCAGGCGCTCCGACTGCGTGCATTCCAGCTCGACATACAGCACCCGTCCACCGCGCGAGCGGAAGATCGACGCATACTGCTCGACGGTGGCGTCGTCGGAGGCGTGATCAAACGCCCAGACATAGGTGAAGATCATCCCCGGCAGGTCGCTCGCCGCCACTTCCTCGAAGATGCGCCGCCTGAACTCTCCGACGAGCCGGCTGAACGGCGGCGTGCCGTACGGGAAGAAGCGCAGCGCGAGATCGATCGTGTGGTGGTTGTGGAACAGCGTGAGCCCGGTTCGCCGGGCGAGCTCGTGGCCCACCGCCATCTTTCCGACCGCTGGCGGGCCCACGACGAATACGAGTGTCGACGCTGCAGTTTCGCTCATGGGTTCGTCAGGACCGGGCCGGTTCCTGCTTCAACTGTACGTTCGTGAAAATCTGCAGCATAGTTTCCTCCGCGGGCGGATGCAGGACGTTCCGGTCTGCGAACTCATCGGCCTGGGGATAGCTCGTCGCACGAATCCGGTCGGCTGCGGCCGCGAAGTCGTAAAGTGTCTGCCGTAGCTCCACGTCGGGTCCGAGCAGCAGCCAGTACGCGCCGGGGTCTGCGAACGGCATGCCCACACTGCCCGCATTCACGACCCGGGTCGCTCCAATGAGACGGTCGAACTGCATGTGTGTGTGACCGCACACGACCACCGGAACGTCGACTGCGTCGAAGAGCGGGATGAGCCGCTCCTCTGGTGTGAGGCGGGTGAAGATCTCGGTGTCGTTGCGCGGGGTTGCGTGGCAGAACAGCACCTGACCCAACCCGCTGACATCGAGACGAAGAGTGGCAGGCCAGCTTGCGAACACTCGCTCGTCATCCGGATGAAGCTGCTGCGCGACCCATCGCATGACTTCGCGGAATCGCTCGGGAATCGCGGTGGACACCGCGCCCGACTTCTGGGCGAGCACCTCGCGATCGCCGTTGCCTCGAATGAACTGCACCGGGATGTCGAAAGCGAGCAGGCAGGCGAGCGTTTCCCGGGGCATCGGGCCGGGGACTACATCGCCGCCCACGACCACGTGGTCCACGTTCGCACGGCGAACGTCATCGAGCACCGCCTCGAGCGCGGGGAGGTTTCCGTGGATGTCGTACAGGGCGGCGACCCGCATCCCATGGCTCCGTCAGCGAGGTGGCGGCGATGGGTTCGGAGGCGCAAGAGGGGGCGGTCTGAAGACGAAGGGGATGGTGACGGTCTGGCGGAGCTTCTTGCCCGGGCGGCGGCGCGGACACCGCTCCACACCGTCGGCAGCCGTGCGGCATCCCGTCACTTGCTCGACCTCCGCGGGTAGGAACCGCGCCCCCGCGAGAACCGCCAGCGCTTCACGGGTGAACGCTGCATGCGATGAGGCGACGACCGCCACGCTTCTCATGTCCGCCCGGCCGGAGGGCTCGACGTCCACGCGCACCAGCACCGTTCCCGTATCCCGCGTTGCCAGCAGCTCGGCCGGATAGCGGGGCTTTGCGGTGCTCGAGATCATCAGGGGTGGCTTCTCGATGAGGAAGGCCCCGCTGTCAACGGTCCTCGTCGCGCGTCCATGCGAACACGCGCTTGCCATCGCGATCACTGAAGCAACCACCAGCATGGCGTGCCAGTCGATCCCGCCTCTGCTCACGGTTCCTCCCCGTCGCTCGATGCGCATGACCCACGGTGCGATTGATTCTCATGATGCGCCCCGCACGAGAGACTCACAAGAGCAACCGCCTCTCAGCCGACGTCGTCACGCTGAGTCGATGCCGCCCCATCTCGAGGATACGTTCGGCTTGCGCCGCCCGAGTCACGAGGGTAGATCAGACCGACGCCCGTCCCTGGGTCCGAGAGCGAGTTCGATCCTCTCGCTCCACCGTGCCCGCTTCCTCCAGGCCGCCCGATGAACCGTTCCGGTCTCGATCCAGAGCCAGCTCCTCGCAGGCACAAGCGTCCGGGAGCGTCGATGCTCGTGCGCTCGGCGGCTGCCGGGTGCTTCATCCTCCTCGGCGCCTGCTATCGCTACACTCCCACGAACGATGCGCCAGGAGCTGGAAGCGACATACGGATCCGCCTCACCGAAGCGGGCGCAGCGAGCCTCGCACCCGTGCTCGGCGCGGGAACGACGAGCGTGACCGGCCGCGTGGTGAGTTCCACCGACTCCGATGTCATCCTGATCGTGAGCGAGACCGGACGCGGCGAGAGCCGCGTCTCGTGGGGCGGCGAGCGCGTCACCCTCCCGCGATCGGCGCTCGCAGGTGCCGAGCAGCGATCGCTCGACCGCGGGCGAACCATCGGCGTCGCCGCGATCGGAGTCGGTGCGGCCGGAGTGATCGCGCTCGTCGTCAATGCGATCGCCTCCCGTTCAGGCGGGGACGGTGACGGGACGGTAGTCATCCCGCCGGCGTCCTAGCCGAATCCGCCGGCCCGAAATGCAGCGCGGCCCCGTGCATGGAGCACGGGGCCGCGCTGCTTTCACCCAGCCGTCACTGACAATAGCCCGACCCGTTGGTCGGAAGTTCCGGCACGAGCGGGTTCGATTGACGCTCGATCGCCGCGACCGGGAAGAAGCACGATTTTCGAGCGGCGACGGACGTCGGAAGCCAGCGGTCGGCGTCGATGCCGAACCGATACAGGTCGTGCAGCCGCCGTCCCTGGAAGAAGAGATTCACGCGACGCTCGTGGATGAGCATGGCGAGTGGAGTGGGCGTGACCCCATCCCATGCCGGCAACGCATCCAGCGCGCGAACTGCATTGATGCGAATCCGCGCCTCGCCGGTGTTTCCCTGCGCAATCGCCGCCTCGGCGAGAATGAGATGCATTTCCCTCGCCGATGTCATCGTCATTGGAAGCAAGGTCGTCGATGATACGCGGCAGCAGTCGTTGATCGCGCGGGCAAGGACCGGATCCGGAAGCCCCGAAATGGGATCCAGCAGCTTGATCCCGGGCAGTCCGGCAAGGACCACCGTGGTCTTGAGGGGATCGGGGTTGATGTATTCGCCGCCAGCCCGGATCTCCGCGCGCGAGTTCATCTCCGAGCCGATGTTGTTGGTTCCGGTGTTCACCGCCGTCGGCGTGAGACGAAAGCGGTAGTCGCTCGACATCAGGGCGAGCGCGGCGGTCGCATCGGCGCTCGCACCGGCGTCATCCACGAGCGGGCTGGCCGGAGTCGTGCGCGCGGGCTTGAGCTTCTCCCAGAGCGCCCGTGAGAATTTTGCGCGGGCGCGCAGGCCGAGGATCTGCCCACGCAACTCAGCGCTGCCGAGCGACTGCGCGATCACGAGACCGCGATCCAGATACCCGATCGCGGAGTCGTAGGCCACCCTCATGTTGGCCTCGCCGACCGGCGCGGCGAACACCGTCCGGTCGGACGTCAGCACGAAGTCATCGTACATGTCGCCGATCGTGATGTACGTAACTGCTCCGTACACGTACGTGCGCACGAGGTCGGCGCGGTTGCGCAGCGTATTCGCGGCATCAAAACCCTCGAGCCGCGCGATGGTGTTGTCCGTCAGCCAGCGCGCCTCGCTCATCAGCGGGTAGGCCGCGTCGGTGTACTCGTTCTTCGGATCGGACACGTCGCCGACGTCGAGCTTGCCCCAGTCCTCACGGGACCCCACCCAGGTGAGCTCATCACTCGCCACCGAGTATGGACCGTAGATCGAGGAGAGCGCTCGCGTGATCGATCCCCCGAGCCCGTTTGCCTGGATCGCCGCGCTCGCCGGGTCTGCCAGTGCGCCCTCATCGACGGCGTTGGGGTTCTCGACCTTCGTGTCGAAGACGCTGCAGGCGCTGAGCAGCACGCCGAGCGCGGCGAGTGCTCCGCGCGCCCCAGCGCGGGACGCGGTGCTCGCCAATCGTGAAGCGAGGCGGCCGCGCCAATGCGAAACTCTGCCAGTCATGGTCGCCTCCTCAGTAGCCAAGGTTGACACGCAGGCCATACCGTCGCGGTATGGGCATGCCGAAGGAATCATTCGAGTCGTTGAAGTTGGCTTGCACTCCACCACCCGGCTCGCGTCCGCCGTAGCTGATTTCTGGATCGGAGCCGGAGTAGTTGGTCCACAGCGCGAGATTGCGACCCGACAGCGTCACCGACATCGACGCGGCGCCGAGCCGATTCGCCAATGCGGGCGACGCGTTGTACGTCAGCGACAGCTCGTTGAAGCGCAGGAAGTTTCCGTTCTCGAACTCGCTCAGTCCGTTCTCGAGCAGCCGGCGATGCTCCCGAATGTAGGTATTCGCGGCGACGACGCGCTGGTCGGGCGTGCTCGCCGGGTTGAGGAGCGTCGCCTCGATCTCGGCGTAATCGCGGAGGTTGGATCCGATGGTCGCGTGCTGCGCGCCGCGGAACGCATGCGTCAGGTTGTGAACCAGGTATCCGGTGCGCCACTCGAACAATCCGTGGAGCTGCCAGTTCTTCCGGAAGGTCACATCGGTGCCGAACGTCCCCGTCCAGTCGGGGAAGATGTCGCCAATGCGCTGCTCGGCCAGCTTCCCGCTGCCGTCATAGTCGGCGAGCAGCGGCTTCAGGGCGTTCTGGACAGCCGCCGTCTTGAGATCGCGGGGCGACGCGAAGTATGTGAGCAGCTCCGCCTCGGTCGCCGCGCGGCCGTTGCCGTTGAGACTGATCGGGAATTGCCCGGGGGCGTAACACGTGATATCCACATTCGCGCTGTTCTTCGCCGGCGTCGATCCGCCGCCCGGGCACGCCACGGCAAGCCTCGGCACATAGATCGAGCCGAGGGGATCGCCTTCCTTCAGGAACACGCGGTGGCGCACGTATCCCGGGTTCGTCTTGATCTGAGGCGTGCCGAGGCGAACGACGGTCTGCTGGATGTAGGACGCAGTGACGTTGACGTCGACGGCAAGGTCGGCTCGATTCACCGCGGCGGCACGCGCACCGAGCTCGTATCCGTTGGCCTCGATCTCGCCGATGTTGTCGAGCTGCGCCTGCCGGAACCCACCGGACACCGGAAACTGGCGCGCGATCAGGACATCCTCGACTCTGCGCTGCCACGCCGTGGCGGTGAGGCCGAGCCGCTCCCCGAGCAGCCCCGCCTCGAAACCGCCTTCGATCTCGGTCGCGATCTCCGGCTTGAGGCTCTGGTTGCCGAGCTGCGACGGAACCAGTCCCGCGCCAAACTCCGACCGCAGCGGCGCGAACGTCGTGAACTTGTCGAACCCGCCCGGCTGCCGGCCTGAGCGTCCAATCGCGGCGCGCAGGCGCAGGGTCGTGAGTCCAAGCGGACTCGCCCAGCCAGTGATGTCACTCGGAATCACGGACAGGCTCGCCTTCGGATACCACACACCGGGCGCGTCCTCGCCGAATGCGCTGGCAAAGTCGTAACGTCCGCCTACGGTGAGGAACGCCCAGTCACGGAACCCGAGCTGTTCCTGCGCGAAGTACCCGCCGTTGATCGCGGTCTGGAAGCTCTCACCGACGATGATGTTTGCGCCGCCCGCACCAACGACCGCGATGCCGGGACCGGGAAAGTTGATCGACTGGCCCGATGAATTCGCCCCGCGATCGTTGAACACCTGCATGCCCACCACCAGCCCCGACGAGATGTCCGACGTGATCGGCCGGTTCCAGGCGACCTTTCCGTCGAGCGTCATGACACGGGTCTGGGATTCGTTCACGCTCCGCGATCCCTCGATGTTGTTCGTCGTGTATTCGTCGACGTCGTAGCGGAAGCGCGAGAAGTTGAAGCTGCGCCGGTTCGAGACGTCCCAGCCGGCGGTGAGATCCACGTTGATCTCGGTGCTCGGCGTGTACGTCGCGCTCACGGCGCCGTTGTAGCGGTTGATCGTCTCCTCCGCGACCTGCTGCAGCGACTCGCGGATCGTCATGAAGTTCGAATTCCCGAACGCATTCCCGGGGCCGCTGCACCGCCCTGGCGATACGTAGCTCGACTTGTTGCAGTTGGCTGCTTCGGGCCGCGCATAGTTCGCCAGCGCGTAGGTCCCGTAGATGCTGTTCCCGATGATGCCGCCGCCCGGAACGGCACTGAAGATGTTGAAGTACGAGCTCCTAAACCCGAGGCGCACGTTGTTGATCGGGAGCAGGGTGAAGTTGAGCGAGGTCTGGA
>Ga0180121_10000337_pt1 | contig 19237 bp, 17 predicted proteins | sample AntDrymUQ5402106_2_FD_129676 | JGI IMG/M metagenome (GOLD analysis project Ga0180121, IMG submission 129676) | Polar desert sand microbial communities from Dry Valleys, Antarctica - metaG UQ540 (21.06) (version 2) (version 2) | ecosystem: Environmental > Terrestrial > Soil > Desert | place...
CGGCCGGTTCGATCACGAGTGCCTCAAGCTGGAGAAGTTGCCTCAGACCTCGGGAGCCGAGGGGCTACGGGTGATCATGCCGCGGGCGCTCAGCTTCCTCTACACGCTGCGCAACAAGCGCGGGATCGGCCACGAAGGTGGCGACGTCGACGCGAACGAGATCGACGCTGCTACGGCAGTGCGCGTCGCCGACTGGTGCGTCTCTGAGCTCATCCGCGTCGTTCACGCGATCTCATTGGAGGAGGCGCAAGCTCTGCTCGACGCGATCGCGGAGCGAGAGGTGCCGCAAGTCTGGTCGGTCGCGAACGCGAAGCGCGTCCTCGATCCATCGTTGAACTATCGCGAGCAAACACTGCTCCTCTTGTACGCAGAAAGGGCGCCTGTCCCGGTCGAAGACCTATTCGACTGGGTTGAACATCCGAGGATGAGCAACTACCGCACACACGTGCTGCTCCCTCTTCACCGTGCACGTCTGATCGAGTACGACCGTGAAACCGAGACGGCCGTTCTATCACCGACCGGCGCTGAGCGCGTGGACGACGAGATCGTTCCAAAGCTGCGGGTGGGCATCTAAGAAATGCGCATTGGGGTACGCCGAAGCGTTTGATCGGTTCTTGCTAATACGCCCAGAGTCGGCGGGAACCTTGCGCGGGTTCGATTCCCGCCGCCTCCACTTTCTGGTCTATCCAAGCCGTTTCCCCCGAGATCGTCGGGGGTAACGATTCGCGAGGGACAGCGAGTCAAGGCGTCCCTCCGGCCCTAGCTTCTGCGTACTTCTCCATGGCGCGCTCGAGGTCGCTGGCGTCCTGGTGTCCGAGATGGAAAGTGTTGTGTTGAGGTCGCTGTGCCCGAGTGCCTGGCTTGCCGCTTCGATTCCGGCGACGCGACGGAGGTAACTGCAAGCCGAGGTCCCCGGTCGGTCTCGTAAATCCACCGAGGACGGTTTCCGGCGCGCGGTGGGGGGTACTCCTACGGCTCCAGACCCGTTGAGCCTGAGGAGGCATGGTGGATACAGACCGCGAGGACGACGTCGTTGACCCGCAGGACGACTCCGAACCGAAGCCCGTCGACCCGGAGGACGCGGACGACGCCGGGATCATCGGGGGCAGCGGCGGTCCGGCCGCGAGCATCTACGGGGACGACGATGATGCCAAGGCGGACGAGCATGGGGATCGCCTGACTCGGGGTCCGGAAGAGAGCCTCTGACGACGCAGCGCACGTGAAGGCCCGCCGCGGGAAGGTGCTCGGCCTCGTGCTCGCCGGGGGCGAGGGGGAGCGGCTGAAACCGCTCACCGAGCACCGCGCCAAGCCGGCACTCCGCTTCGGCGGTGTCTACCGGCTGATCGATTTTCCGCTCTCGAACTGTCATAACAGCCGCATCTCCGACGTGTGGGTGATCCAGCAGTACGAAGCGCACACGCTCTCGGCGCATCTCGCCAACGGCCGCCCCTGGGATCTCGACCGCACGTGGGGCGGAATGCGAGTCGTGCACCCCACGACCGGAGACGCCGACGCTGGGTTCTACGAGGGGAACGCGGACGCCATCCATCGCAACCGGGAAGCGATCGAGAGCTTCGACCCGGATCTCATCCTCGTCCTCAGCGCCGACGCCGTCTACAAGCTCGACTACGCGGACGTACTCGAACGCCATCAGGAGCGAGGCGCCGAGGCCACTGCGGTCACGACCGTCAAGTCGGCCGAGGAAGCGTCGCGATTCGGCACTGTGATCGTAAATTCCTCCGGGATCGTGACGGAGTTTGAGTACAAGCCGGAGCAGCCGCGCAGCAACACCGTGACCACCGAAGTGTTCGTCTACGACGCAAAGGTGCTCCTCGACACGCTCGCCGAAATCGATACCGAGGGAGCGGAGCTCTCGGACTTCGGCCATTCGCTCCTGCCCCGGCTGGTCGAACGGGGAAAGACTTGGTCGGACGACCTCGGCGGCTACTGGCGCGACGTCGGCACGATCGAGAGCTACTGGCAGGCGCACATGGATCTGCTCGAGCCCGAGCCGGAGCTTCGGCTCGACGAACCCGAGTGGCCGATTCTCACGCGCGCATCTCAGCGTCCACCTGCCTACATCTCCGCGACGGCCAGGATCGAGGACAGCCTGATCTCACCCGGCTGCACCGTGCGGGGCCGTGTCGCCCATTCCGTGCTTGGGCCGGGCGTGGTCGTGGACGAGGGGGTGGAGGTCGTCGATTCGGTCGTGCTCGGCGCCTCGCGCATCCGCGCGGACGTGCGACGCGCCATCGTTGACGAGGGCGCCGACGTGGTTCACGAGACGACCGGAGCCGACACGCCGGCCGTCACTTCCTGAGCGCTCGCCCGACGCAGCGCTGCTCGACATCTCCTAGGCTCGCACCCGTGGGGGAGAGGTTCGACGCCGTTGTTGCCGAGGCGGAGCTGCGCCTCGCCGAGTATCAGATCCCCGGAGCGTCGATCGGCATCCTCAGCGGCGGGGAGGCGCGGTACGCCGGCCTCGGCGTCACGAGCGCCGAGAATCCGCTCCCAGTCGACGAGGACACGCTCTTCCAAGCCGGCTCGATCACAAAGACGCTCACGGCGACGGCTGCGTTGCGCCTCTCGCAGTCGGGCGCGCTCGAGCTCGACGTGCCCGTGCGGACGTACCTCCCGGAACTCCGGCTCGCCGACGGTGAGGTTGCGGCGCAGATCACGATGCGCGACCTGCTCACGCACGGTGGCGGCTTCGCGGGTGACCTCTTCGACGATCTCGGCTGGGGCGACGACGCGCTTACGCGGATCGTGGCTCGTGTCCAGGAGACGCCGCAGCTGACGCCGCTCCGAGCCGTCTGGTCGTACAACAACGCCGGCTTCTACGTCGCCGGCCGTGTGCTCGAGATCGTTACGGGGTCGACCTACGAGGAGGTGGTGCGAGAACTCGTGCTCGACGAGGCGCTCTTCTTCCCCTGGGAGGTGATGACGCGACGGTTCGCAGTCGGGCACGTCACCGAGGACGAGCGCATCCAGGTTACGAGCACATGGGCGGTGCCCCGCACAGCAGCGGCGGCCGGCGGGCTCGTGGCAGGCACGCGGACGCTGCTTCGTTACGCGCGGATGCACCTGGAGGATTCGTCGCTTGCGCCCATGCAGGAGCCGGTGCTGCCGATCCTGGAGGACGAGTGGATGGGACTCGCCTGGTTCGTCAAGGAAGGCGGTGGTTCTCGGATCGTGGAGCACGGCGGCACGACCTCGGGGCAGTGCGCCTGGCTCACCTTTGTGCCCGAGCACGGCCTCGCCCTGGCCGTCCTGACAAACCACGCGCGGGGTCATGCGCTGATCGGACACGTCCGCGAGCGCGCCCTGGCCGAGTATGCGGGTGTCGAGCCGTGGAGCCCCACGGCCCGCGAGCTGACGCGTGCCGAGCTCGAGGAGTACGCCGGAACGTACGAGGCATACGCCTCTTGGGTCCGGCTCCGACTCGAGGACGGGCGGCTCGTGCTCGCGGTGGAGTCCAAGGGCGGCTTCCCGAAGCCCGACTCACCGGCGCCCCCGGCCCCGCCGCCTGCAGCGGTCGAGTTCACCGGCGACGATGCGTTCTACGTACCAGAGGGACCGATGCGGAACCAGCGCGGGCGGATTCTCAGGGACGACGACGGCCGGATCGAATGGCTGCGCTTCGGGTACCGGATCCACCGGCGCGGGTAGCTAGGCTTGGCTCGCGACTGGGTTGAGCCTGTTTCTCATGTCGACCAGGAGGACTAACGTGTCCGAACGCGAGCAAGACGACCAGCTCGACGGCGAGCAAGGGGGGCCCCAGTACGGTGGCGATCGCGGTGGCTCGTCAGCCGGCGAGGGCGGTGGGCAGGGCGGCCAGTCCGCCGACCAGGATGCGGTGACTGACAAGGGGCGCACCGAGTCCGTAGAGGAGCAAGAGGGGAAGTACGCAGGCACCGAGTCAGGTGGCGAGCAGGGCGGGGAGTAGGCGGGGAGCAGCTTGGCGCGCCCCGGCGAGCTCAATCCTCGCCGATCACCACGTAACGAACCGGTACCCCGTCGACGGAGTGCTGCGGTGCACTCTCGCTCGCGACGGACTCGACGAGGCCCTGCTGTTCGTCTGGCCGAACGACCACGACGACCTCGTCGGCGGGAAAGCTGGCGAGAGCATCGCGCACAGCTAGGCCGACGTTGGCCTCACCGGCGACGGCGTCCGCGGTCTCGCCCGGCAGTCTCTCTCCTGTTCGCTCAGCGACCCGCTCAGCCCGACTGAACGCCGCTTCGTCGTTCGCGAGCCAGTCGAGAAATCCCTGCCGCACCACCGGCACGACGACCTTGACCGTGTCGGCCTCTCCGATCAGCCCACGCAGGTGTTCCTCTGGCTGCTCGACGGTACTGACCACGAGCACATTCCTACCCATTCCGAGGCCCTCCACTACGAAGATCCTTCCCGCTTCGTTTGCTCAGTCGGCGCTGTACTGCAGGCCAACTGACCGACCACAACTTGCGGCCGAGCCACAGAAGCACAAGGTTGCGCAGACGGAACACCCCAGAGGTTCTCTGCACGCCTGCCGCGCTCCGCAAACCGGTGAATGTGCGGATGGGTGCACTGGACGTAGACTCGGCAGCGCGCTCGGCTGCGTCAACCCGTATTAGCGCCGATCAAGACTCGCGTTCCAGGAGCCGTTTCGGGGCTTTGCCCTCCCAGGCGTCGGAGAGGAGCTCCGCGAGCGTCTGTCGCTCGACGCGGCGGAGATTCACGCGGACGGCGGTGAGGCGCTTGCCCCACCAGATCTCCTCGAACGTCTCGCGATCGCTCTCGACCGCGGTAAGGACGCCGCCCTCCTCGAGCATGACGTTCATGTGGCCCGCGTCCCAGAGCGTGGCGAAGATCTTGCCGCCGACGCGGAAGGATGGTCGGCCGTGATGGTCTTGCTCGACCGCCTCGGGCAGCGCGAGCGCGAGTTGCCGCGCCTGGTTGCTCGAGACCATCAGGCGATGGTGCCAAACTCAGGACGTGAGGGGGCTGCCCGAGAGCCTGGACGCGCTGCGGGAACGGGAGTTCCGGCTGCTCTGGCTCGGCCGCTCACTCTCGGCGATCGGCGACTCCGTGATGCCGGTGACGACGGCGTTCGCCGTGCTCGCGATCGGCGACGCGAGCGACCTCGGCATCGTCCTCGGCGCGACGATGGGCGGCCGTCTCGTCTTCACGCTCGCGGGCGGCGTCTGGGCAGACCGTCTACCGCGGCGCCTGATCATGATCGCCTCCGACGCTGTCCGCGCCGCAGCGCAGATCGTGATCGCGCTCGTGTTCCTGACCGACGTCGTCCAGGTCTGGCACCTCGTGGTCTCCGCGACGATCTTTGGGATCGCCAGCGCGTTCTTCGGCCCGGCGTCGACGGGCATCGTGCCGCAGATCGTGAGCGCCGGCCGGATCCAGCAGGCAACGGCGCTCCTCGGCCTCTCCCGCAACGCGACCGAGCTGTTCGGCCCCGTGCTCGCAGGCGTGCTCGTCGCGACCGTCGGCTACCCGCTCGTCTACGCGATCGACGCAGCGAGCTTCGTCGCGAGCCTGGGGTGCCTGGCGCTGATGCGGCCGCTCGGGGTCGTCCGCACGCAGACGCAGAGCTTCCTCGCAGACGCGCGCGAGGGGCTACGCGAGGTCTTCGCTCGTCCGTGGATGCGGACGACGCTGGTGGCGGACGCGTTCGCGAACTTTGCGATCGCGCCGTACCTGGTCTTGGGTCCGCTCGTCGTGAAGGAGCACCTGGACGGCGCGCCCGACTGGGGACTGATAATGGCGGGCGCCGCCGTCGGCGGGATCGCGGGCGGCGCGCTCGTCCTGCGGTGGAAGCCGGCGCGGCCGTTAATCCCGGCCTACGCGAGTCTCGTCGCGGTTCCGCTCGCGCTCCTGTCGCTCGTGCCGCCGCTCCCGCTCCCACTGCTGATGGTCGCCGCGGCGCTCTTCTCGCTGTCGCTCGTAGTCGCCAACACGTTCTGGCAGACGATGGAGCAGCAACACGTGCCGAACGACGTGCTCGGGAGGGTCGATTCGGTCTCGTGGATGATCGCGCTCGTGATCATGCCGATTGCCTACGTCGTCACCGGCCCGGTGGCCGACGAGATCGGGGTCCGCCCAACGCTGCTCGTTGCCGCCGCGATCGGCCTTGCGAGCACCATCGGCGTGCTCCTCTCACCCAGTGTGCGAGAGCTGCGCCGCCTGGAAGACGAGCCGGCGGCGATACCTTCGGGGGAGGCGCCACGGCCGTGATCGGAGACTTCTCTCGTGAGGTAGCGTGCGAACGAATGGATGTGCCGAAGCACGCACGACGAATGCACGGCGGCAGTACGCGTCGCGCGGCGCACAGGGCAACTGCCGTCATTGCATCCATGTGGCGCGCCCCGAAACAACGGCGTCTCGCTCTTGCCTTGGCAGCGGCCGTTCTCACGTCGATCGGGTTCGCGCGGATCGCCGAGGATTACCTGACGAACGACCCACTCGCCCGCTGGGACTTCAGCTTTGCGCGATGGCTCGCAGATGAGCGCAGCACCATCGGCACCGACGCCTTCCGCATGCTCACCTTCTTCGGCAGCCCCGCTGTCGCGTTCGCGATCGCTGCTGTTGTCTGTGTCGTGCTCTACCGGCGCGGACATCTTGTCGAAGCAGCACTCCTTCCCGTCGTGTGCGTCGGCGGCGAACTGCTCAATCTGATCCTCAAGCTCTCATTTCACCGCGCGCGCCCTGAAGTCGCGTTCGTCCATCTGGACACCTACTCGTTCCCGAGCGGCCACGCGACGATCTCGACGGCTGCGTATGGCGCGCTCGCGTATCTGGCGTGGAGCCGCCTCCACACCCGCCGCCGCCGTCTCATGCTGGTCGCGGGCACGGTGGTGCTCGTCGCGCTGATCAGCTTCAGTCGTCTCTATCTCGGCGTTCATTACCTCTCCGACGTCCTCGCCGGGGTCGCCGCCGGCGCGTTCTGGCTCGCCGTATCCATCGCCCTGCTAACGACGCACGGCGAGCGGTTCGCGACGCGCTTTACCGGATCTCGGGTCGACCGTCTCGCACGCCGCGTCACTCGAAGTTAGCGCTCGCTCCCCGAATGGCGACGGTGACCGCACGGTCGGACTGCAGGTTTGACGTGCTCGACAAGGACTCGTTCGTCACTGTCGTCACGGGGCACAACCTGAGCGCGAATGCGTTGAACGAGCTCGTGCAGCGGCGGCTCGAGGAAGCGAAGATCGTGTCGTGATCGATCCCCTCGAACGCTGGCGTCAGCACGGTGAGAAGCCCGACTATGCGGGGCCGCTGAGCTTCGGCAGCGTGCCCTACACGCAAGATCCCGCTCTGCTCGCCGGCTTCGATATTGCGATCGTCGGCGCCCCGACCGACGATCTCGTCTCGGACCGGCCGGGAACGCGCTTCGGGCCGCGCGCCATTCGAGCTGCGAGCTGTCCCTCAGGCCCGCATCTCGAAACCAAGATTGACGCCTTCGCCGAGCTGCGGATCGTCGACTACGGAGACGCTCCGGTCCTGCCCGCGGATCCCGCCCGTACGGCGGCCGCCATTGAGCAGACCGTCGGCGAAGTGCTCGACGCAGGGCTGATTCCGATCGTTCTCGGAGGTGACCACTCGATCGCCGAGCCGGACATCGCGGCGTGCGCCGCTCGACACGGCCCGGTGGGGCTCGTCCACTTCGACACGCACACAGACACAGGCACGGAGGTCTTCGGCGTCGAGGTGTCGCACGGGACGCCCATGTACCGGCTCGTCCGCAGCGGGGCGCTCGACCCGACGCGGTACGTCCAGATCGGTCTCCGTGGCTACTGGCCCGGGGAGCCCGAGTTCGCCTGGCAAGCGGAGCAGGGGATCACGTCGGTCTTCATGCACGACGTGCGGGACGAGGGCATCGACGCCGTCCTCGAGCGAACGGTCGACGTCGTCGGCGCCGGCCCGGTCTTTCTCTCAGTCGACGTGGACGTGCTCGATCCGGCGTATGCGCCCGGCACAGGCACGCCGGAGCCCGGTGGGATGACGAGTGGAGACTTGCTCAAAGCCGTGCGCGTGGTCGCCCAGCGGCTCGAGCTCGTCGGCGCCGACGTCGTCGAGGTGATCCCCACCGGTGTCGGTTCCGCCGACATCACCGCACTCGTCGCCGAGCGAATCGTCCGCGAGATCTTGACGGGGATCGCGCTCAGGCGGGCTGGTGCAAGGTGATGCAGTGTGCGCCGCCACCGCGACGCGCGAGGTTGGTCGCGGGGACGCCGACGATCTCGCGGTCCGGGAAGACCGCCTGCAGTTGGCGCAGTCCTTCTCGATCGTCCGGCAAGCAGGCGAGCGGGACGATCACGCAGCCGTTGCCGACGTAGAAGTTCAGATACGGCAGTGCCAGCCGCCGTCCCGCCCACTGACGGTACGGCAGGACGTCGAGCTCGATCACCTCGAGGCGGCGGCCGCGGGCATCGACGGCGGCTTCGAGCGCCATTCGGTTCGCTTCCAGCCGGGGGTGGTTCGGGTCGTCGCGGTTTTTGACCGTTTGGCAAAGGACCCGCCCGGGCGCGATGAACGCCGCCACGTTGTCGATGTGGCCGCCGGTACGATCCTCGAGCAAGCCGTGCTCGAGCCAGATCGTCCGCTCGATGCCGAGGAACTCCCGGAACGCGGTCTCAAACGTCGCCCGCGGCACGCCGGGATTGCGGTTCTCGCTGCGAATCGTGGGTTCCGCGGCAATGAGGGTGCCCTCGCCGTCCGTGCTCACGGCGCCTCCTTCGAGCACGAGGGAGACAACGACGCGCTCAAGTCCGAGCCAGCCGGCGAGGCTCGCTCCGACGGGTTCGTCGTGTGCGGTCGCAGGCAGCGTCGTTCCCCAGCTGTTGAAGAGGAAGTCGACGGCGATCAAGCCGGCTCGACCTTTTCGAACGAGGATCGGGCCCGAGTCGCGCAGCCATGCTTCGCCGAGGGGGAGCTCGACCACCTCGACACCGGGGCCGCAGTACGCCCGGGCTTCCGAACCGAAGCCGGGTCTTGCGACCATCAGGACTGGCTCGAAGTCCGAGATCGCCCTCGCGACGAGCGCGTAGTCCGTCTTCACGGCCGTGATCAGCCTGGTTGAGACGAGGTCGACGCCGGGCCAGCCGACGATGCAGCGCTCGTGCGGCTCCCACTCGGCCGGCATGAGCAAGGTCGTCATGCCGGCCGAGTGAGGAGGATGCCTCTAGCGACTCTGCTGAATCTTTTTTACGCGGGCGCCGCCCTTTACGTCCTCGGCCTGCTGCTGCGAGACGTCGAGGTCATCCATCTCGTCGCGCTCGGCCTGCTTCTCCTCGTTCGCCTTCTTCTCGTCGTTCTCCAACGGTGTCCCCTTTCCATGGGTGAACCCTGAAGTCTGGCGGCCGCAGGTCGGCAAGTCAACGTCTGTCGGCCCCGCCCGGCACGAGGAGTCCCCGCGCCACGAGCTCGCCAAGCGCCGGCAACGATTCCGCCGACAGGGCCGCCGCCGAGAGCCCGGCGGCCCGCGCCACTTCTTCGATCACGTCGGCAAGAGTTCGGCGTCCGTCGAGTGCGGCCAGAACCGGTGCAACGGCGAGCGGCACCCGACCGGGGAGTGGGATGCCCTGCTCGACGGTCAGCCGAGCCCGGTCGAGATCCCCGGCTCGGCGGCGCTCGACGAGCAGCGTGCCCGGCGCATGAGCCAGGGCGACGGTCAACAGCTTGTGCTCGTCGCCGAGCGCGTTGAGAAGATCCTGGCCTGCGAAGAGCCGCTCGAGGTGGGGGCCGGCGTCCCCTCGGGTGCCGAGCGCCAGCTCGTCGAAGCGGGCCCAGTTCTTCCCGCTTCGCTTCCGGATCACGATCGCGCCGGTCGAGATCGCCTCGATCCCGCGGGCACGGTAGTCGACCAGCCAGGCCTCGGCGGCTGTTGCGACGGCGGCTGGCTGCCGCCCTGGGAGGCAGTTCCACCGGATGGCGTACGTGACCGGATCGTCGGTCGAGAGCTCGAGCACCCGGGCGTCGCAGCCGGATCCTTCCAGCCAGCGCCGCGGCGTTTCCGAACGGTCGCCGCCGGGGTCCGTGACCCAGCTGCAGAGGATGCTGGCGAACCCGCCTTCGTCCAAGTGTCGTGCCGCTCCCGTGACGACGTCGCGCGAGAGCGCGTCGCCGCCGAGCCCGCCATCCCGGTAGGTCAACTCGCGCGCGGGCGAGATCACGAATGGCGGATTCGCAACGACGAGCCCGAACCGCTCGTCCCGGACGGGCTCGAACAGATCGCCCAGGCGCCACTCGACGTTCTCGACGCCATTCAAAGTGGCGTTGAGACGAGCGAGGTGGAGTGCGCGAGGGTTCACGTCGAGGCCGACGACGCGCTCCCCGTGGCGAGCCGTGAGGAAAGCCTGGACGCCCGAGCCCGTGCCGAGGTCGAGCGCCGCCTGTACCGGCCGACGCACGGTCAGCGCAGCGAGTGTTCGCGTCGCAGGGCCGATCTGGATCACGTGGTCAGCCCGCATCCGGCTCACGAAACGATCCGATGCGACAATGAGCCCGTCGAACGGCTGGAGAGCGAACCGCGCCCGCACCGCACCGTTACGGACAGCGACGAGGCCCGTGCCGGCGAGCTCGTGAACGTCGACATCCCCGAGCGCGGCGGCGGCGGTCGCGAGCGGCAGACTCTCGCGGGCGAGAAAGAGGCGGACGAGCACACAGAGGGGCTCGTCGGCGACCGGCCTGAGCCGTAGCGCCGCGAGCCCGTCCTCGAATCCCAGGCCGCCGTCGTCGCGGACGAGCCGATCAACGCCGGCCTCGTCGAAGCCGGCGCGCTCCAGGCGTTCGCGGAGTTTCGCGAGCACTCGGAGCGTGCCGATGGGCCTAGATCTTGACGTTCTTGCCGGTCGACTCAGGGCGGTCGTACTTGAACGCCGCACCGCCCCGCACCCGATCGGCGTCGTCGTCCTTCAGCTCGAGATCCTCCTTTGCATCTTCCTCGGTCGGCTTGCCTTCGTCCTGCTGGTCGCGCTCGATGTCGCTCACAGCTCATCCCTCCGTCGCGGTCACCGGAAGCCTACAACGGTCAAAGCTCCAGTTGCTGGCTCGCGAGGTAGAAGTACAGGCCCTGCCGCGCCATCAACTCGTCGTGCGTGCCCGACTCGACGAGCCGGCCGCGCTCGAGCACGATGATCCGGTTTGCGTCGCGGACAGTGCTGAGCCGGTGCGCGATTACGAACGAGGTGCGCCCAACGAGCAGTTCGTCGAGACTCTCCTTCACGGCGCGCTCCGACTCCGTGTCGAGTGCGCTTGTGGCCTCGTCGAAGAGCAGGATTGGCGGGCGGTGGTAGAGCGCGCGGGCGATCGCGATCCGCTGCTGCTGGCCGCCGGAGAGCCGTAGGCCGGACTCGCCGACGCGTGTGTCGAAGCCGAGTGGTAGCCGCTCGACGAACTCGTTGGCGTTCGCGGCCTTTGCGGCCCAGGCGACCTTGGCCGGGTCGGGAGTCGTTTCTCCGAAGGCGATATTGGCCGCGATCGTGTCGTCGAAGAGATAGCTCTCCTGGAGCACGAAGCCGATTCGGCGGCGCAGCGTCCTGTAGTCCAGGGTTCGCAGCTCGAAGCCGTCGAAGCGGATCTCCCCCTCGGTGGGCTCCAGTAGGCCGGCGAGGAGCTTGATCAGCGTGGTTTTGCCGGAGCCGCTCCGCCCGACGAGCGCCACCGTTTCTCCCGGCTCCACGGTGAGCGACACGCCTTCGAGGATCGCCGGCGCCTCCGGACCGCCGTAGCGGAAGCCCACACCATGCAGCTCGACGCGACCCCCGAGCGTGGACACGGTGCGCAGCCGGGCCCGGTCGGCTCCCTGTTCCGGCTCCGGTCTGAGCACGTCGTCGAGCCGGTCGAAGAGCACCCGCGCGAGCTGGCCCTGATCCCAGAGCGAGAGCAGGGTCAGCATCGGGCCTGTTGCGAGCGCGACCAGCGCGTTGAACGCGACGAACTCGCCCAGTGAGAGGTTGCCATGCACGACCTCGACTGCCCCGGCGAGGAGGAACAGGCCAAACGAGGCGAAGGCCACCAGCTGCAGCGAGCCCTGGTAGGCGAGAACAAGGAACTCTGTGCGAAAGACGCGGTCGGCGAGGGACTGGAAGCGGCTCAGCATCAGCCGGCGCAGCGCCTCTTCCGCGGCGAGCGCCTTCACCGTCTCGATGCCCCGGATCGCGTCGATCTGCCCCGAGGAGTACCTGCCATAGGCCTCCTCGAGATTGTCGTACATCGGCCGCAGCCGCTTGGCCGAAAAGCGCATCAAGCCGGCGTAGACGGGGACGGTCGCGAGGTAAACGAGCGCGAGCTTCCAACTGTAGAAGAGCATCAGTCCCAGGGCGGCCAAGAGCTGCGTCGCCGAGGTGAGCGCCTGGACGCCGCTTTGGATGAAGAACGCGCGCACCTGGCGTGCGCCCAGAAGCCGGCGCTCGATGTCGCCGGTCCTGCGCGTGCTGAAGTAGCTCATCGGCAGGTCGAGTAGTCGGCCTGTGAGGAAGTCGAGCGTCGCCACGTCGAAGCGGACCGCCACCTTGCTGAGCAGGTAGCCCTGCACGAGCGTCGCCCCGGTGATTGCCAGCAACACGGCGACGATCGCTGCCATCAGAATCCAGAGCAAGTCGAGGTCTCCGCGGGGGAGGACGCGGTCGACGACGACCTGGGTCAGGATCGGCAGGACGAGCTCGAGGACTGCCGCTGCGAGCGCGAGCCCGACCGCGAACACCACCAGCCGCAGGTGCGGCCGCAGGAACGGCTTCACCCAGGCGAGGCTCGTCCGCGCCTCCGGCGCCTCGACCAGGCGCTCCGTGTAGCCGACAACAGAGGTGTAGCCGCTCCAGCGCTCCAGAAACTCCTCGCGTGGGATCCGGCGGAGCCCCCGGGCCGGGTCGGCGATGCGGACGTGGCTGTTCTCGACGCGGTAGACCACGACCCAGTGGTTTCCCTCCCAGTGCGCGACCGCGGGGAGGGGAAGCTCGTCGAGCCGGCCCTTCGACGCGCGGACCGAGCGGGCTGCGAGCCCCAGTTCCTCCGCACCCCGCGTGATCCCGGCCAGCGTCGTCCCGTCGGTCGCCGTGTGCACCAGCTGACGGATGTGGGAGATGCCGACGGCGCGGCCGAAATGGCGGCAGATCATGGCTAAACACGCTGCGCCGCAGTCCGCTTCGTCGAGCTGGTAGACGTGCGGGAACCGGCGGATCTTTCGCTGTTTCGGCGTCATCCCCTCGTCTTCGATCGTCCCCTCGGGCTCGAGCTCGACCTCGACCTCGACCTCGATCTGGTGCTCGGGCGATATCTGTTGCGCTGACGCCTCAGCCGGCAGAATCTCCTCGGCGAAGTCGAGGGGTACGTTGGCGACGCGTCGGTAGTCGTACTGCTGCATGCGCTGCTCGAGCCGGAGCCGGAAATCCGGATGCTCGTCGAGCAGCCGGCGAAAAAGATCAGGCGGGAAGCGCAGCAGGGTGCAATCCGAGACGGCCTGCGCGCTCGCGGCACGCGGCTCGTTCCGAAACAGCGAGAGTTCGCCGAAGAAGTCGCCCGTGCGCAGGAACCCGAGGTGATTCTCCGCGTCGTCGCTGTGCTTGTAGACGCGCACGCGACCCTGCTCGATCACATACATCGACCCGGGCGGATCGCCTTCGCGGACGACGACCTCGCCGGCGGGTGCCTCGACTCGCTCGAGCTCCGAGACCAGCAGGCCAAGCGCCTCGTTGGAGAGCTGCGAGAAGCTGGAGTGGACGCGGAAGAAGTTCCACAAAGACCGCTCGTTTGCGAGCGCCTGAAACCCTTCACGGACCTGAGGGTGAGAGCGGATCAGCGCCGCGAAGACGGACTTGCCCAGCCGAAGCGCCTGCACGGCGCTGCTCGCACGCACCGTGGCATGACGAACGGTCTCCGAGAGCAGGGCCATCTCGCCGAAGCTGTCGCCGCGGCGGAGCACGTTGAGCGGCACCTCCTCGCCATGATCTCCCTGCTTGACGACACGAGCGGAACCCGCCGCGAGCACGTAGAAGGCATCGGCCTCGTCGCCTTCGCGGACGATCACGGCGCCGAACGGGAACGAGACCGGCTCGAAGCTCTCGGCGACAAGGGTGCGAACTTGTGCCGGCAGGATCGAGAACGCAGGGAGCTCGGCGATGAGCTCCCTGGCGTCGAGCTCTTTAGGGACGCTCATGCCAGAGCACCCGATCCCGTAGCTCGCGCTCGACGGCGCGGGCGGCGAGGACAGCTGCCGCGCGGTGCCCCAGCTCTGGGTCGTCTGCACTCGGCGCGGCCTTCGCCCGGAGCTGGAGCAGGATATGCCCGGCGCCACGCTCAATCGGGCCGATCAGCTCCCCTGGGCTCGCGCTCACGAGCGCGGTCCGGAGCTCCGGGTCGGCGTCCCCCAGGTAGAGCACGAGCGCGTTCGCGGGCAGGCCGCACTCGTCGGCGACGTCCGCAAGCGGGCGGCCGTCGACGCGGACGCAGAGCGCAGCTTCGCGCGCCGCCTCGGGGTCGGCGAGCTCGAGCGTCTCGGCTTCGATCCGGACCCAGTCGACACCATGGGCTGCGACCTCGCGCTCGACCTCGCGCAGGCTCGGGGCGCGGGCGCGCGCTACTTCCGCTCCCCTCGTGAGAGCGGCGATCAACGTGGTTCGGTCGGGGCTGTCCTCGACTGCGTCGACTGAGGCGGCCAGGGCGGCATCCTCCGCTAGCCGCTCGGCCGCGCGCCGAAGGAATCCCGTGCAGATCGCCTCCGCCGGCAGGGCCGCTTCGACCTCTTCGTCGCCGGCCGCGAACTCGGACTCGATCCGCTCGAGCTCGTCGACCCATCGTTCGCGTAGAAGCAGGCGGCGCAGATAACCGTTCCAGTCCGAGACCGTCAGCCCGTGGGCGTCGAGCCAGGCCTCCAACTCCTCGGCCGCGAGGAGGTCCCGCTCGTAACGGAATAAGGTCGCAGCGGTTCGAAGAGCCTCCGCCGGCAGCTCACCTGCTTCGGACGCCAGCCGCCTGAGGCAGGCGAGCCCTTGCCTCGTCTGCTGTTCGAGCGCGCCGACCTCGCCGCGCAGCTCCGCGGCGAGCAGCACGTCCTCCCAGGCATAGGTCCTGTCGGCCACCGTGAACAGCGACCGGTTGGCCAGCACACCGAGCTTCGGGTCCACCTCTCCTCCTTTCGGGGAGCGTAGACGAGCCGCGTGACGTGGGATCACGCCGCGAATCCCTCGTCAGAGTGAAAACGGGCGATGCCGGGCCGATTGTCGTCCTACACTCGCAACATGACGGTCTGCTCCACCTGCGGCCAGGAAAACCCGCCGATCGCCAAGTTTTGCTTGGCGTGCGGCTCCGCGCTCGCCGAGGAGCTGCCGCCGAGCGAGGAGCGGCGGCTGATGACGGCGCTCTTCACAGACATCGTCGGTTCGACCGCGAGCGCCGAGGAGATGGACCCGGAGGACGTCCATCAGCGGCTGCAGCCGTACTTCGAGCGCACGCGGCAAGAGCTCGAGCGCTATGGCGGGACGCTCGAGAAGTACGTCGGCGACGCGGTCGTCGCGGTTTTCGGCGCACCCGTCGCGCACGAGGACGACCCGGAGCGCGCCGTGAGGGCGGCGCTCGCGATTCGCGATGCGATCCACGATCTGAACGAAAAGGACGCGTGGCTCGACCTCTCGATCCGGATCGGAGTCAACACCGGCGAGGCGCTTCTCGTCGTCAGCTCGAATCCGAGCCTGGACCTGGGGATGGCGGCCGGCGACGCGATCAACACCGCCGCGCGCATCCAGTCGGCGGCGCCCGTCAACGGTGTCCTCGTGGGCGACCTGACATACCAGGCGACGCGCGACGCGATCGAGTACCGGCCGGCTGAGCCGATCGCCGCCAAGGGCAAGTCCGAGCCGGTGCGGGTCTGGGAGGCTGTGCGGGCGCTGGAGCACGGCGGCCGCCGCCGCGGGCGCGACGCGCAGCTCGTCGGCCGCGAGGTCGAGCTCGACCGGCTGCTGGAGCTTTGGCAAGAGGTAGGACGCGACCAGCTACCCGGCGTCGCGTTCGTGCTGGGGCTCCCCGGCGTCGGCAAGAGCCGGCTGCTGGAGGAGTTCACGAACCAGGTCGAGGCCGACGGTGCGGCGCACTGGGGCCGGTGTCTGCCCTACGGCGAGGGGATCACGTACTGGCCGGTCATGGACATCATGAAGAGCGCAGCCGGCATCCTCCAGAGCGACGAAACCGTGGCGATCGCGGCGAAGCTCGGCGCGCTGCTGGAGAGCTTCGGGATCGACACGCACGACGAGCTGCGCACGATGGCGACGGCGGTCTCGAACCTGCTCGGCGTCGCGACGACCCCGCGAGGCACCTATCAGGCGGACCAGATCACCCAGGCCGAGCTGCACTGGGGGATCCGGCGCGTCCTCGAGCTCCTGGCCCGCGAGCGTCCGCTGGCGATCGTGCTCGAGGACCTGCACTGGGCGGAGCCGACGCTGATCGAGCTCGTGCAATACCTCGCCGACGATGAGGCCGGAGCACCGCTCCTCATCGTCGCCTCGGGACGGCCCGAGGCGGCGGAGCTGGCGCCCGAGCTGGTGAGGAAGCGTGCGCGTGCGGAGGTGCTGCGGCTGGAGGCGCTGAGCGACGAGGCGGGCGCGGCCCTGCTGCGCGAGCTGCTCGGATCGGAGGAGCTCGCCTCGGCGCCCGAAGCGGCGACGCTCCTACGAGCCGCGGGCGGCAATCCGCTCTTTCTCGAGGAGACCGTGTTGGCGCTCCGGGAGGCTGGCCTGGTCGACGACGAGGGCTGGCACCTGCCTCCCGGAATGGATGAGCTGCCCACGGCGACGAGCCTTCAGTCGCTGATCGGCTCGCGCCTCGACCAGTTGCCCCGACCTGAGAAGCGGATCGCTCAGCACGCCTCCGTCGTCGGCGCCGTCTTCTGGCCCGGCTCGGTCGCTCACGTGCAGGGAGACGCTGCGAAGCAGAACGGCGACCTGATCGGCCACCTCGAGGCGCTCGAGCAGCGGGATTTCGTCCGCGAGCACGAGATCTCGAGCGTCGCCGGGGAACGGGAGTACGGGTTCAAGCACATCCTGATCCGCGACGTCGCCTACGGCCAGCTCCCGAAGGGGCGCCGGATCGAGCTGCACATGCGGTTCGCGAAGTGGATGCAGGCGATGCCCACCGAGGAGTTCATCGAGATCGTCGCCTGGCACCTCGAGCGCGCTTGCCGGCTCGCGAGCGAGGTCGCGCGGAGCCCGGTCGAGCCGCCGATCGACGAGGCGGTGGCGGCGCTCGTTGCGGCCGCCGAGAAGGCGGAGCACCGCGAGGGCATGCGCGAAGCCGAACGCTTCTACGTCCGGGCCCTTGAGCTGGTCGACGAGCAGGCCGACGTTGCGCTCGAGCTGCGACTTCGGCGTGCGCGGATGATCTACGCCCTCGGCAAGGGCGATCAGGCTCTTGAGCTGCTCGTGCCGATCACCGACGTGGCACGCGCGTCGGGCCGCCTCGACGTGCTCTGCGCGGCTCTCATCGCCCACGCTGTGATTGATACTCGCCAGGGGAGACCGAGACAGGCGCAGACGCGGCTGACGGAGGCACAGCAACTTGCAGCGCAGTTGAAGGACCACAGCCTTCAGATCAGCGCCACCTATGTGCTCGCAGGCGTGAAGGGCGATCTGTCGGCCTTCGGAGACGCAATGGAGGAGCTCGCGCGCGGCGTCAGCCTCGCGGAGGAGATCGGGGACAGGGCGAAAGTGGTGCAGGGGCGGCTCCGTGCCGGTTTCCTCCACTACAGCATGGGCGATCTCGCCCACGCCGAGACTGAGTTGACGCGCTGTTCGGAGCTCGCCGCCGAGCTCGGGAGCAGTCGCGACCAGTCGCGCGCCATGGTCCCACTCGCAATGATCAAGTACCTCCGCGGCGATCTCAAGGGGGCGGAGCAGCTTGGCGAGCAGGCGCGCGCGGCGTTCGAACGGACGGGGGAGACGTATTTTCAGGTCCAGAACCTGACCGCGCTCGCCCAGTTCGCATTGAGCCGGGGGGAAACCGCGCTCGCCGAGGAGCGGCTGCGCGAGGCGCTGCCGATCGGCCTCGACGAGAGCAGCTGGCACGTCCCGGAGATCTACCGCTTGCTGGTCGAGACACTCGTCCGGCAGGATCGGGTGGACGACGCAGCAGCGCTCGTGGAGTTCGCCGCCCGCAGTGCGCCGGAGGAGGATCCGATCGCTCGTCCGACGGTGCTCCTGGCGGAGGCGTACGTGGCGATTGGAAGGGGCGAGGCGAAACACGCCGCAGAGCTATTCGCCGAGGCCGTCGTCCTGTTGGACGAGCTCGGCCTGCCGATCGAGCTCAGCCAGGCCAGGCTGGCCTACGGGCGCGCGCTCGCGAGCATGGGCGAACTCGAGGAGGCGCGGGATCAGCTCGGGCGAGCGCGGGCGGCCTGCGTGGGGATGGGCGCCACCGGTCTGCTCGCGGACGTTGAGCGTGAGCTGGAACGGGTTGGGAGCGGGACCGGACTGGCCGGCCCCGCTCCCGAGTCGATCTAGCCGTTCGGATCTACGAAGGTCACCCCGTAACATTCGTATTGGCACTCGGGCGGCGTCGTGATGGGTTCCTGCGGCGCGCAGAACCCGCCACCTTCGTTGTCTCCGCCGCCGCTCGCGCAGGACGTGGTCAGCACGAGGAACGGACAGGGATCCTCTGACGCCGAATTCGGCGTCGAGTCGCTGTTGTTGCTCGCGTGCTGGCTGATGGCGCAACTGCCGGTCGGCGACCTGCTCTCGCCGATCAGCTCGAGCAGCTGCAACGCGAACTGCCCGCTTGCAGCTTGCTTCGAGCTCTGGTTGATCCGCTCCGAGTTGCCCGTGCCGCCGAGCTGGCTGTCGAGCCCGCAGCAGCGAACCGGGTCGTACTGCGTCTGCGAGGCGTTCTCCGGCGCGGACAGGCGCTGGCGCTTGTCCTGGTCGACGCGGTTGGTCGAGCTCCCGCTGGCGGTGTCCTGATGGACCTCCGCGTCAATGCCACCGTGAAGCTCCCCCTGCTGCTGGTTAGCCCCGAGGACGTGGGTCTTCGCGTGCTCGTCGATCGATTGCTTCAAGCGCGAATCGTTCTTGCCCGAGGCCGACGACTGCCGGATATTCGTGCAGCTATCGGGCTCAGTCCCTCCCCCGTTGGGGGCACAGTCAAATTGGTCTGTGCCGGGGTCGGGATCGGTGTTCTGGCGCTGCGTCGCAGCGCCCTTCGCCCACAGCCGCTGGCTCTGGAAGACCCGCGAGCTGTTCTTGCCCGACCCAACCGCCTCCTGAACCC
>Ga0180121_10000338_pt1 | contig 19192 bp, 15 predicted proteins | sample AntDrymUQ5402106_2_FD_129676 | JGI IMG/M metagenome (GOLD analysis project Ga0180121, IMG submission 129676) | Polar desert sand microbial communities from Dry Valleys, Antarctica - metaG UQ540 (21.06) (version 2) (version 2) | ecosystem: Environmental > Terrestrial > Soil > Desert | place...
ATCACCGACACGGCGCCAGAGCTCTCCCACGAGGTATGTCAGCACCGCTCGCTCTTCCCGCACGACTCCGTCGTAGCTGTCCAGCGCACGCTCGAACATGACGGCGGCGTGGCGGCGGAAGTATCGCTCGGCCTCGGTGTCGCCTTCGTCCACGCAGCACCAGGCCGCTCGTAGCAGCAGGTCCGCGATGTGTCGCGGCTCCATTGACTGCCACTCTGCAACCTTCGCCGCGGCTTCGTACTTCTCGGATCCGCTCACGACGCTCGGCACCAGCGAGGGAGCGAGCTCGTTCCACACATGTTCCTTCAGCATGGGACTGACGTCCGCTTCCTCGCTGAAGTCTCGCTCGGAACCCGAGTAGCCGCACCGACTGCACATATGGACGAGGAAGGGCAGCGGCTGAGTGCCCGCCGCTCGCTCGTGAAAGTCAGTGCGTTTTCCGCCGAACGAGTTTGTCGACACCACTGCCTGCGAGCGGAAGCGCAGGTCGCAGATAGGGCAGTGAAGTTCGATGTGTTGGAGCGTCGTCATATCCCCGCCTTCAGGTCCTGCCTGACATATAGGGAAATTCTGTGCCACACTTCACCGAGCCCCTCGCATCTCGTCATTACGGGGGCGAGAGTGCCGTTCCTCGCACGTCGGTCTTGTTGGGTCGGTCGGTCGCCAGTATCTTGCCGCCTCCCGATCCTCCCGCGCCGCCCATCTGCGACCGGTCGTTGATGCTCATCAACCTGCTGCCTGATTTTTTTGCTGTTCTCAATAGCACCGATCGGACCGCTGCCTACCTCCGCTACTTCGACGCGCACCGCCCTCTACTAGAGGCGTACTGGCACAACTACGTTCTCGACCCCGACGGCCCGCACTTCCCGGACGTCGTGCGATCAGCCGCAATGGCCGACCGGACCGACCTCCGGACCATGCTCGAGCGAACCGATGTCGTCGCGCTCGCCCGCCAAACCGAGCAGCAGTGCGCACAGCTTCTCCATCTCGATGTCGATCTCGATGTCGTCCTCATGGTCGGCGTCGGTGCCGCGAATGCCGGTGAGCTCGTCGTCGACGGAACCGGTGTCGCCTTCGTCTGCCTCGAGCACTTCACTAGCGTGATGAATCCGGAAACCCAGGGGCTCGGGCTCGACCCCGAGCTGATCCCGCTCTGGCTCGCGCACGAGATCACTCACGGCGTCCGCTACACATCGCCGACCAGCCAGAGCGAGATTCGCCACGTCATCGAGGACGCTGGAGGCTACTACTCCTACTGGGAAACCGGTCGGCAGGTACGCCTGCGCGAGTTGCTGGCGAATGAAGGTCTGGCCATTCACGTCTCGCGCGCCATCAGTCCCGGGCATGCCGCATGGGAATATTTCGGCTACGGACGTCGCCACTACGCGCGCGTTCGGGAGATGGAGCCAATCCTCACCCGCGCCGTCACCGAGGACATCGATCGCGCTGGCCTCGGCCTCAGGCTCCGATACCTCTCGGGCGGCATGAGCGATGATGCACGAACCATCGACCGCTATGTGCTCCCGGAACGCGGCGGCTATTATGTCGGCGCCCGGATGGTCGAGGCCGCAATCGCCGATCGGGGAATCGCCTGGGCGGTACGCGCGAGCGCCGACGACATCTCCGGCATGTCGACCAGCGCGGCGGCGACTGCCTGATACACAGACAGCCACACACACGGCATTGGTAGCTCCAGGCTACTAATCGCGGCCGGTTATTTCCCGACGCAAAAAGCGCTGAAGACCCGGTCGAGGACATCCTCGACACCGACGGCGCCGATCAACTCTTCGAGCGCACCGACGGCAGTGCGGAGATGTGTCGCCGCGACGGGCGCGGGCAACCCGCCCTCCATCCACGCTGATCGAAACACCAGGAGCTCCCCGAGCGCTGTCTCGACCGCCCGCCGATGTCGAGCTCGCGTGAGAATGGGAGCATCGAATGCAACCGCCGCGACACCGTCGGACAGCGTTCCCGTGATCCGATCGAGAAGCGCGCTCAATCCGATCCCACGTTCGGCACTGACCGCCTCGATCCTCTCCACCGCATCAGTGCCTCCAGTCGGCATTTGGTATCCGTGAGATACTAAACCAGGCGGCATTGGATGGAGGTCGCTTTTCGTCCACACGGCAATGATCGGTGCCGCACTTCGCTCCCGGACTCGTACAACCGCAGCATCCAGCATCTCCTTGCTGTCGCCACATACCAGGACCACGGCTGCCCGATCGAGATACTGCTCGCTCATCTCGATCCCCAGACGCTCGATCCGGTCCGTCGTGTCTCGCAAGCCTGCGGTGTCTACGAGGCGCAGCGCCCAACCCCCGACATCGACCACTGCTTCGAGCGCATCCCGAGTCGTTCCCGGCAGGTCAGTGACGATGGCGCGCGGTTGTCCAAGCAGTGCGTTGAACAGCGACGACTTTCCGACGTTCGGCGCCCCGGCCAACACGACCACCGCGCCGTCACGCACCAGCTCCCCGGCTGATGACGTTGCCGCCAGCCCAGCGAGTTGTGCCAATGTCTCATCACAGGCCTTCACGACACGCTCCATCGACACCGGACCATCATCTTCTTCGGGAAAATCGATGTCGTACGCAATCAGGGCCTCGATCCCGATGAGCGCGTCACGCAGGCTCAGGATGCGGCGTGACAGCCCGCCATCGAGTTGTGCCAGGGCTGCTGATTGCCCTCGACGGGATCGTGCATCGATCAGGTCCGCGATCGCTTCGGCCTGCATCACATCGAGCTTCCCGTTCAGCACTGCTCGCCGTGTGAATTCGCCGGGAAGTGCCTGCCGAGCACCCTGATCGATCAGGGCAGCGATGATGGTGCTGGGTACCACGGCACCGCCGTGCGAAGTGATCTCGATCAGGTCCTCGCCCGTGTACGAGCGCGGCGCGTCGTAGCGGATGACGATGGCGCGATCGAGCAGGTCGCCTGTGCGGGGGTTGGTGATCGCGCTGAGATCGATCTGTCGTGGAACGGCCGGCCATGTGGTGATGATCGTTCGCGCAATCTCGTGCGCGTGATGGCCGCTGAGGCGAATGGTCGCCAGGGCGCTGCGCCCAGGTGCTGTCGCGAGGGCAACGATCGTGTCCTCGCTGCCGGGCAGTACAAGACCCGTCACGTCAGCCATTGCCGCGGCACACCTGTCAGAGCGTGAACGTCATCCCAGGCTCGAGCACCTTTACGTCTTCGCGCCGAGGGTGACTCGTCAGTGATGCGCGCAATGTCCTGATCGCATCGAATGGACCCGATGTCAGGTGGTGGAACGTGCCCCAGTGATACGGAATGAGGTATCGCGCACCGAGTCGCTCGAAGAGCGTGAGGGCATCACCACTCGACAGGTGACCGCGGCGAAAGCCTGGTTTCCACCATGGAGCATGGCCGATCGGGAGCAGCGCGAGATCGAGCGCTCGGTCGTGAGGATGAAGAATCCGCTCGACCACGGCGTGAGTGATGGCGGTTAGTCCCGTGTCGCCTGCGAAAAAGCAGGAGCGGTCGGGGGCGACCATGAGATACATGTTCGCGGCACGGCGCCAGTGATCATACCCATACCGAGTGCCGCGATGCTCAGCTGGTGTCGCGTGGATGGCGAGATCTCCGATCTGCACCACCGTCCCCGGGTCGATGCCGATGGACTGGCTGTAGCCAGCCTTTCGCAGCCATTCCCGGACAGGCCCAGGTGCATAGATGGGCACATCCTGCCGAAGCGCGTCGAGTGACGCGAACGAGAGGTGATCGGCATGCGCGTGCGTGACGAGCACGGCATCGAGTGCAGGGAGTGCGTCGAGCGCGACTCCGGGAGGGCACACACGCCTCAGGAAACCTGCGAGTGATGGATCGAAGTTCGGGTCAGTGAGGATCCGTTTCCCCCCGATCTCGATAAGGAGCGTCGCATGACCAATGAATGTCACGCGGATTCCGGCCGCGGCGCAGGCCTCGCCGGAGCCTTCGGCGAGCACGGCGCTCGCTACGTGCGCTTTGGAGGCGAGGTCGTCTTTGCTCGCTCGTTCGCGATCAGCCACTGTTGCGGAAGTGCGGCGATGTTCTGCACGGCGTAATAAAGATTCAGCCCCGAAGCGAAGTTCAGGAAGAACACTGTCATCAGGACCGGGAGAAAGTACGCCATCATTTTCGCTTGTGGATTCGGTGGCGCATTTCGAATCCCGATCCAGGACAGGACGAACATCGACAGCCCCATCAGCACCGGGACGATGTAATAGGGATCCTTGAGCGAGATGTCCGGAAGCCACATGAAGGACACGCCCCGAAACTCGATCGTGTTCTGGAAGACGAAGAAGAGCGCAAACAGGATCGGCATTGGGAGCAGCATCGGCAGGCACCCGACCATGGGACTGAAAGGAGTCATGTTGTGCTCCTTGTATACACGCATCATCTCGCTGCGCTGCTTCTCCGGATTGTCCTGATACCGTTTTTGAACCTCCATGAGCTGCGGCTGGATCTGCTGCATGCGAAGACTGGCGCGCATGGCTCGCTGGTTCAGCGGCCAGAGTGCGATACGCACGGCCACACCGAAGATCACGAGCACCCACCCGTAATTGAGCCGGAAGGTGTCGCGAATCCAAAGGAGGATCTGCATGACGATGCGCGCGAACGGCTGCACCGCGCCCTGCATCCAGCCTCCGTAAGGATTCGCATCTTGAAAGTCTCGGCCCATGGCGAGGAGCCGCCGGGAATCCTGCGGTCCAGCGTAGATCTCGAAGGCAAATCGACCATCCGTCACGGGCTCGATGATTGTCGCGCTCGCGGTCGTCGCTACCTTGGATGTCCGCGGCCCCCCGACGGCCACGATATCCTGGAATGGAGCGTCACCTGCTGGCGTGAGCAGGCCGACGACGAAGTACTTGTTCTTGGTCACGACCCAGTTCAGTGAACCGCTATATCGCTGTGTCTCGCCCGGATCGAGCTTGTCGAAACGGATGCTCCGCGCATTCCCTACCACCGGCTTGTAGGCGTAGGCGAGCTGTCGGTGATCCTCGACCGTATCAGTTTCTTCCGAACGTATGCCGCGCGGAAGATCAATGAGGAGGCGTGCCGGTGTCGCTCCTCCCTGCACGGTACCCTTGACGCGTACGACATAGCTGTCGGGCACGAACGTGTAGGCGAGAGCAACATCGGCATCCCTGATCCGTGCAGTGTAGGTCAGGGTTTGGCCTGTCTGCTCGCCGCGGAATGTCACGTCATCAAGAACGACCGTGTCCCCGGCGAGAGCGAGTCGATACCGAAGTATCGGCTCGCCAGGGCGGGCGATCTGCACATTTCCACCGCGTTTCGTCAGCGCGCGATACTTGTGGAGCTCGAGGCCAATGAGGGTGGCTCCCTGGTTGACGAATCGATAGGTCGACATCGGCCCCGAATCCGACATCGCTTCGGGCACGACGACTGTCGTTTCCGCCAGCACCGCGAGAGTGCCACCCGTCAAGGGCGCTGGAAGCGCTGGTGCTGCACCGATTCTCGTTTCAGTTGCTGCACCCGCACTGTCTGCCGGAATGACGCCAGGTGTGTTCAGGCCGGCTCCCGTCGAGATCGTCGCGCTGTCGGGGGTGATTGTCCGACGCGCACCAGGAGGGGTCGGGAACAGCCGCGGAATCACGACCAGCACCAACGCCGTGAGTATCATCGCGAGAACGAGTCGCTTCTCCATCTCTACCGATTTACGAGTTCAGGGAACCGGGTCGAACCCACCCGGTCGGAATGGGTTGCAGCGGACAATACGGCGTATGGCGAGCCATGTTCCAAGCAGAGCGCCGTGACGCTCGAGCGCTTCAATTGCGTAGGCTGAACAACTTGGATAGTAGCGACATGCAGCGGGGAGCAGTGGAGAGAGAATCATCTGGTATCCCCTCACCACAGTCACGAGCACCGTGCGCATCACGGTCGGTCTCCGCTCCGGTCTGTAACACGGAAGACCCCGATCATCAGCTCGGTCCGTAGTGTATCGAAGGAGGCTTCGTAGGCTCGTGGGCCGGCTCGCACGACGATGTCCACGGCGATGGAAATCAGGGGCAGAATTTCCCGCCGAATGATTTCGCGAAGCCGACGCTTGAGACGGTTGCGTTCCACAATCGAGTGGCGGTGTTTTGGAACAATGATCCCGACCCGTGGATAACGCAGAAGGGAAGCGAGGAACCGAACCTCGAGGTGTTCGGTTCGAGCTCGCTTCCCTTCCCGCAAGATCCTGTCGAGATCCGCCCCTCGGGTCAGTCGAGACCGACGAGGGGAGACGGTGCGCTCAGGCGCCGGCGTACTTGGTTGGTAGTTGGACGGTGAGCCGCTTGCGGCCCTTCTTGCGCCGCCGGCTGAGTACTGCGCGTCCCCACTTCGTCGACATCCGGAGCCGGAATCCATGCGTCCTGATCCGGCGCTTGTTGCGGGGGCGATAGGTAGGCTTGCCCATTAGTAAAACTCCAGAAAGAACTGACGTGCCATACTCGGTGGCAGCCGGGGTAACCTAGTCGGCAAGTGTAGATACGTCAAGGGAATGCGCGTTTGTGGCGCGCTCATCCATTGACTTTTCAACACGGCGCTCCTACCTTCGCGCCCCGCCCGACTTTTCCACATCCGGTAATGAGCCTCAGCCCGACAGAAATTTGGACTCGTCTGCTCAACCGCGCTCGACAGGAGCTGCCCGAGCAGACGTTCCGCAGTTGGCTGGAGCCGACCGAGGCATTGGAGGTCGTGGGCTCGACCATCTTCATCGGGTCGCCGGACCAGTTTGCTGCAGACTGGAACGACTCCAAGCACTCCGAACTGCTCTCGAGCCTGGCCCCGGTTGCACTAGGCTACCCGATGAGCGTGGTTTTCAAGGTCAACGAAGAGCGGAAAACGCGCTCCCAGATGGATCTGTTCGTCAGTCCGCCGGGTGTGAAAACAGCGCTAGTGTCGCGCGGTCAGGACGCCACTACGGCGCCACTCAACGCTCGCTATACCTTCGACCATTTTGTCATTGGAAAGTCCAACGAGATGGCGGCGGCCGCAGCTCAGGCTATCGCCGAAGCGCCTGGTCGAACCTATAACCCGCTTTTCCTCTACGGCGAGACCGGACTCGGCAAAACCCATCTGATGCAGGCAGTTGCTCATCGCATTCTCGAGCGCAAGCCGGACACTCGTCTCGTCTTCATCGGATCAGAACAGTTCACCAACGAGCTTATTGCAGCCATCCACGGGCGAGCCACTCCAGAATTTCGCCGGCGGTACCGAGAAACAGACCTCCTCCTCGTTGACGACGTTCAGTTTCTAAAGAACAAGGAAGCCACTCAGGAAGAGTTTTTCCACACATTCAACGCCCTGTACGAGGCAGGCCGGCAGATCGTCCTCACCAGCGATCGGCCGCCGGCTGAAATCCCGGGACTCGAAGCCCGGCTCGTCAGCAGATTCGCTTGGGGAATGGTTGCAGACATTGAATCCCCGGATCTCGAGCACCGAATCGCCATCCTCCACCAGAAGGCCCGCCTCGATCATCTCGAATTGACGATCCCGGAGGATGTCATCCGTTTCGTTGCCGAGAACGTTCGCTCGAGTGTTCGTGAGCTCGAAGGATCCATCATCAAGCTGCTCGCTTACGCATCACTCAAGCATCAGGATATCTCTGTCGAACTCGCCAGGGAGGCATTACGGGACAAGCTGCGACTGGCTGAAGCCCATGATGCCGAACTTCCCCGAGGCTTGACGCTCGTGACGATCCAACAAGCCGTCGCGAAGGAATGGGGAGTCACTGTCGAGATGCTTAAGTCCAAGACCCGAACGAAACAGATCACCGCACCCCGTCAGATTGCCATGTTCCTCGGACGTGAGCTGCTCGGTCTCCAGCTCGTAGAGCTGGGAAATGCGTTCGGCGGTCGTGATCACTCCACCGTCATTCACAGTCTCGACCGGGTCAATTCAGCCATGACTGAAGACCCTGACCTTCGAAACAGGATCGGCAGGTTGAAAGTATTGTTGGAAACGATGCGCGCTTGAGGAAATCGGCCCTCTTTCCACCACCGAGCTGTCCAATCCTCCCCCACTCCCCATTACTCCCTGATACTCCACACCGAAGCCACACGAGGCGACTGACCTCAACCATAAGACGCGCAGTAACTTGCGGGGGTTGTCCACAACTCCCCAGGCACTACTGTTACTGCTACTCATTCTCTTTTATATAGACGCAACCAGTAGAGAAGCTGGTGTGTCCACAACAGGAGCGAGGATGCGCTTCACGATCTCGCGGGAGAAGCTGCAGGATGGTCTGACGGCTGTCGCAGCAAGCATTCCTGCGAAGACCACTCTGCCTGTGCTCGCGAATATCCTGATCGAGACCACCGAGAAGGGCATTCGCCTCTCCGGGACGGATCTCGATATCGCTGTCAGCACGGAAGTCATGGCTGATGTCGAAGCCCAGGGAGCGATGACGATCCCGGCAAAGAAACTCACCGAGATCGCGCGGGAGCTCCCTCCGTCGCCGGTAAAGATCGGTGCCGTCGGTGAACAACGGGTGACGCTCGAGTGCGGTCGCTCCCGGTTCAAGCTCCTGGGCCTGCCGAAGGATGAGTTTCCTGCCTTCCCGAGCGTTCGCTTTCAGGAGAGCTGGCGTGTTCGGAGCGGGGACCTCCAGAAACTCATCTCGCACACCGTATTTGCAGTCTCATCCGAAGAGAGTCGACCGATCCTGAATGGCGTGCTCTGGGAGCTGCGTCCGGACCACATGCGAATGGTGGCCACCAACGGTCACCGTCTGGCAAAGATGGAGATCCCGGCCAATGCCGCAGGGACATCCCCGAGCGAGCTGATTGTCCCTCCCAAGGCGCTGGAACAGATTCGGCGCCTCTTTCCTGCCGATGAGGAGTTGGAGATCGCGCGTGGAGATAACCACCTGGGGTTCCGGTCTCCATTCACGTCCGTCTTCACCCGGCTGATCGAGGGGCCCTACCCCAATTACGACCAGGTCATTCCGAGAGACAACGACCGGATTGCCTTTGCTGACAAGGCGGCTCTGACGAGCGCGCTGAAGCGCATGTCAGTCATTGCCTCCGACCAGACACATCGGATTCGTCTGGCCTTCAACGCGGGCATGCTGAAGTTCAGTGTACAGACACCGGATCTGGGTGAGGCGCAGGACGAGATGGCGGTCCGGTATACAGGCGACCCACTGGAGATCGGGTTCAACGCCACATACCTGCTCGAGATCCTGCGTTACATGCCGACCGATGAAGTGAAGCTGACCTTCAAGGCCCCAGAACGGGCTGCCACGATCGAGCCTGAAGGTTGGGCCGAGCCAGGTGCGTATCTCTGCCTCGTCATGCCCCTCCGGCTGGTCGACTGAGTCGCAATCCCACTTTAGAAGCAGGAAGCGACTTATACCCACTCAACCCTGGAATAGTACCCTAAAGCTACTAATCCGGGCCAGCACCAGAGGTAGCTAGATGCTACTAATTCCAAGATATAAGTAGCCCCACGACACTATATCTCCTCCTGCAAGGTTCACAGCGAGACCAATTCCGGTTCCGTGGAAAGTCCCGGGCAAATTAAGTACAGCGAGCGACTAATGCCCTGCCCTGGCGGTGCCAGGGACCCTTATGGAGCTCGGGGCCGCAGCCGAACCCAGGAGGTCGAGCGCTGGGTCACCTCCTCCGTCTGCTGAATGGTCTCAAAGCGTAACCGGAGCGTGGATTGTCCAGTGCTCTCCAGAAATGCCCCGGCACGCAAGTCGTAGGTGAAGAGCGTTTCGGAGGTTCCGGTGCCACTCACCGCAATTCTGCGGGATCCCTGTACGCCCGCGCCGTTCAGCGTCAAGGTAGAGCGTCGCAGGACCTGAACGATGGTCGTGTCTCCTCGAGACTGGACATCCCTTGCCTCGAAGATCGCTCTGGTCGTGGCGGTCATCGGAATACCGCCACGGCATACTGCCGTGGAGGTCGAGTCGCTCCAGCGCTGACCACGCTGAACACCTCGCGGGACCCGAACATAAACGTCTCGCGCGAGAGCACGTGCGGCATCTTCCATTGTATCGCAGTTCGGTGAGGGTGTCGTCGAGTCGGGGGGGACCTGCAGAGAATCAACGGCACCCGGGCGCAGATCAATAGTTACCGGAGCAGCGAGCTGTCGTAGCGGAGCTCCAGTTTCCCGTGTCGATGCCACCGACAGCGAGTCGATCACGCCGACGACCATCAGAGTGTCGTTCGAGCTACGAAAGGTGTAGCTGAGCAATCCTGTGGTGACGAGCGTATCGTCCATCCGTGTGAGACTGTCGTTTCCGACGGTCACAACGGTCGTCTGCCGGAGATCATAGACATACGTGCCGTCACGGTAGAGAAACGATGAGGCCGGCAGCATGCCAATGGGCTGCACGATTATCGGCGTCGAGGTCGTATCACCGCGCGACGGAGGGAGATCCGGAGTTCTTCCTGGAGTAGGCGTCGAGGCGCAGCCGAAAATGAATCCGAGCGCCATCGCGGGAAAGAACCGAACGAAAAGGGAGGAAGAAAACACGAAGCGCGGCTGAAGGAGGAAGCGGAAACCGGAACATGCAGGATAGCATCGGCCGAGGATGAGCGCTGATCCTCGCTCCCGGGGTCTGGAAGCAGCAAACCCCCCGTGAAAAACCACGGGGGGCTTGCCGATCGTGAGAGCCGCTGATCTATAAGCCGGGTTCTGTCGGGTGAAGATCCACCCGGACGGTCATTTCTCTCGGCGCATGGTTGCCCATGTGCTCTAGCAGTCTACCCGCGGCGTACCTGCGAGGTGGGCACCTCTCTCACCGCTTATTTGACCTTGCTCCAGCTGGGGTTTGCCGTGCCACTCACGTTGCCGTGAGTGCGGTGGGCTCTTACCCCACCTTTTCACCCTTACCCGCAAGTCTCTGCGGGCGGTTTGTTTTCTGTGGCACTGTCCGTCGCGCAGCGCGCGCCCAGGCGTTACCTGGCAGCCTTGCCCAATGGAGCCCGGACTTTCCTCGAGTGGACTCGTTCTCCAATCGCGACCGTCCGATCAGCGGCGTGGACGGAATATAACCGGCTCAGGGTTTGGTCACCACGCAAGGAGAGCGCATTGTTCATCTCGACTACGGAGCTGAGCGGGCACGAGCGATCTCGGCTTCCCACAGGGCTCGTCCCTTCGCGTAGAAGAAGGATCCTCCTTCACTCCATTGTCCCGCGCGCTCGGGGAGCTCGGCGATCGAACCCGTAACCTGATCGATCACAGTCACTATTCCACTTTCGCGGTCGAGTGCATACCAGGCTGGATTCATGAGCCCGCCTCGTGCATCACGAGCGGCGGTGTGAAAGGCGGCGAGCCGGCCATCGGATGATGAAACGAGTCGCATGACGGAATAGGCCAGCGGAGAGCTCTGTGAAACGCCACCAACCTGGGCTCGAACCGAGTCGGTATACGCACGTGCACGCAGCACCATTGTCGAGTCTCCAGACACGGCAGGAGCAGGTTTGGTGAGCGCCGTCGACGATGTATCCGCGACACGCAGCTTGGCGGCGTGAATGTCGACTGCCAGCCGAATTCCTCTCCCATTGCCCGTTGTGAAGGCGAGCATGTGAGGCCCTGTCCACCAGACACTGGTGACTGAATCCGGCCAGAGAAGTTGGGGCGCTGCCATCTTTCGATCCACAATGGCGAGACCGGCCAACACACGCCGTCCCGGATCCGCGAACAGCGCCACCAGGGCATCTCCGTCATGCTCCGGATGGATTTCGAGAATGCGGGCAGAGTCCGAGAGCGTATCACCGGCAACCGTCTGGAAACTGCTGCGCTGGGTAGTGTTTACCCGAAGGGTGATTCCTGCTGCCGCATTTTCGGCCTGATCCTGATCACGGGTACACGCCGCCAGGATGACCACGAGAAGACAAACCAGCCTGCCAGATCGGTGCATGGGGACGAGGGAATCGTGGGAGAAGACGTGAACGAAGCGAGGATCGCCAAAACAGGAGTGCGTGCAGCCCCGACGAAAAATGCTGAAATCTTCAGGGACGACTGTGATACCAAGTGACGCGCCAATGACTATGGGAAATATGGTATGTGCCGTATCGGTTTGCTGGAATTCGGCATTTACCTGGAGTCATTGTCATGCGCGTGGCAGCTGAGAATCGACACGCACTCACCGCGGTTTCGACCATGCTGACGCCTACCGAGCGGCTACGTGTCGATGCTGCGGGAGAAGGGCTTTACCAAGCGTTTCATCGAGATTCGGTCGATGACGTAATTCGCGATTTGAAGGAACGGGGTGCAGCCGCAGTCCTAATGTCCGTCACGCGATGCTCTCAACAGCAAGCCATGGCACGTGTTGCAAGTATGGTTCGCGAGTTTCCACGTATCCCGGCCGTGGCGCTCCTGGCCGAGTTCGACGCACAGACCCCGCAAACGGTGCTGACCCTCGGCCGCAGCGGTGTCCATATGCTCATCGATGTCCGCCAGGCTGCTGGGTGGCGTGAGCTGCGAAGCGTGCTGATGGCAGACCGTGCGACGGAGATTCAGCGCCTTGCGCTGGCTCAGCTCACAACTGATCTGGCAGGAGTGCCAGCGGACTGCTGGCGTTTCTTCGAGATGCTGTTCCGTTGCTCCCCACAGGTCTGCACGGTTCGCATGCTGGCTCGCCGGCTGGATGTCCTGCCGAGCACGCTGATGAGCCGCTTCTTCCGTGCCCGGTTACCGGCTCCCAAGCGCTATCTGGCAATGGCGCGTCTCACGCGCGCAGCCAGTCTGTTCGAGAATCCCGGTCTCTCGGTCGCGAATGTCGCGAATCACCTTGACTACTCATCACCACAGAGCTTCGGGCGTCATATCCGGACGGTTCTTCGTATCACGGCGGTAGAGTTTCGCCAGCGTTATGACGGGGAGGGAATGCTTCACCGTTTCCGGGAGGAACTGGTCCTGCCATTTCTCATGGTGTTGCGAGGCCTCACTCCACTGACTGCCCCGCCGGGATGGCTACCGGCGCCGGGACTGCAAACTCGCGCGTGCGTGAAACCGCAAAACGGCTGATCGACTGGCGCAGACGATCAGCGAGCGCAGCCAACTGTTGGGATGTTTCGGTCAACCCGTGTAGCGACACAGTCTGCTGTGTGGCGACGCGACTGGCATCCTTGGCGCGGACCGCAGCCTCGACAGAGACGGTCTGCACGTTCTGGATGACTCCGGAGAGCTCTGCCATGGCCGAGGATTGCTTGCGCGAGACATCCGCTGCCTCACCGATGACATCTGCAATGCGCTCGATTCCGGTCAACATGGCACTCAGCGCTGTGTTCGCTTCCGTTGCGATATCCCCGACGTTGCGCACTTCCTGCTCACCCTCCGTCATCGACAGCACTGCCGTCGCAATGCTTTCCCGGACCGTCGCTATGGTGGCAGTCACCTCCTTCGCGGCGCGACTGCTCTCTTCCGCCAGTTTGCGCACCTCCTCGGCAACCACGGCAAATCCCTTTCCCTGCTCTCCCGCGCGGGCGGCTTCGATCGCCGCATTGAGGGCCAGGAGGTTGGTCTGACGTGCGATGCGCGAGACGGCTTCGACGAACTCGCCGACCTTCTCCGAGGCATTGGCGAGCGTCCCGACGGTTGTTGCCGTGTCGCGGACCTTCTTGCCGATGGTGACGAGTGTATTCGCCGCTCGACCAATGGCATCCCGACTCGTTGCCGCAGCGTTTACCAGCGAGTGCGCATTGCTCTCCATGTCTTCAGCGCGTTCGCGGAGCCGCTCGGAGGCAGATAGTGCCTCGGTCGTCTGGCGGCTGCCCGTCTCCGTATAGCCGCGCTGCTCCTCGAGTCTGGCGGTCAGGCTCTCGGCAGCGCCCGCGAAATCAGCGCCGGTCCTGCTCAGGTTCTGGGTTGCTGATGCGAGCCCGTCCGCAAAAGCCGCAACCTCATCAGCCTCGCGCTGCACCGTGCCGATGATGTGTCCGAGCTCCTCGAGCATCCGATTGAAGCTCTGTTCGAGCAGTCCGAGCTCATCGCTGTGGCGGGTGTCCGATCGGGCCAGCATGTTTCCCTGTTCCGCTTCGGTGATACAGTCTCGCGTACGACGAATTCGCCGAATCAGCTTTGCGGGGATCGGAATGATTTGCAGCGCGACGAGTCCGAGCAGGAGTGCGGTGATGACGCTCCACGCCAAGGATGGCGCACCGTCTGGCCTGAGCATTCGGTGGCCCCAGCTGGCGGCCAGGAAACCGATGACCGACGCCCCTGCCGCGAAGTAGCCAAGACGCTCACCCCGGTCGAAGGCGTACGGGATGATTGCCAGGAAATAGAGGGCAACGAGACCGTACGATCCGAAGATCAGGACGAGGGAGCTGATGAGGGCAGCGTCCAGCGCCGCGAAGATGTAGCGGTTCCACGTGCGATATGTGCGTGGGTTTGTCGCGAGCGCCGTGAGGATCAGATTCAGCGCGAACGCTCCGGCTGCAATGCTGATCATGATCAGTCGCGGTACTGCCGGGATCGCGTTCAGCGTGACCGCGATGAACAGCGCGACGCCAACGAGAAGAATTCCCCACATTCGACGCCGCGCCCCGAGACGGAAGGTCGTGAAGTCCTTCTCTCGTTCTTCCTCTGGGGATACTTCGTAGGCGGGGTGCCCCGGATCCGGATCTCCTGATGGTCCACCGCGAATCGTTGTGGAGCGCGACGGACGACGGGGTGCAGACGTGATCACGCTATCCTCCTCCCGGTGGAGCAGAGGCTGCGGCAGATTGGCATTGGGCAGAGCATGGGACAGGGGATCGAGTACCGTTATCTGGCATCGATGATGCGATTGCGGTCGAGCTGGAAGCCGCCCGCGTCGAGCGGCAGCGTCTGAAGGTCGTCATCGGCACCTGCTCGTTGATTCGAGCGGGATTCCCATACTGTAACGGGACGGCGTGTCGAAACTGGCGGAACAGGTTGCAACGAGCCTCCGTGGCGAAGCCGCCGAGCTCACCGCGCGATGGAAATCCCAGGCTCGCTCCCATGCTCCACGGGTCAGCGATCCTGGCGCAACTCCACCCACGGAGCTGAAGGAAGGAGAAGCACAGACGATCGTCGATGCGATCGCGGATGCCGTGGCGAATGGTGCGTCATGGCAAACGGACCTCATGCGGCGAAGCTGGGACATGGGATCAGTCGCCCATCATGCCGGGGTGACACTGCACTACATGCTCAAGGAAGTCGATCTTCTGATGGCGATGGTGCTGTACGCCGCCGAGCGGGCACTTGATGGTGCCGAGGGTTCGTCGGCTGTCGAGGGAATGCAGGTCGCGCGGCGGCTGCATGAAGCGGGTTCTCTCCTTCGCCTGACGGCGGCGAAGGGATTCACCCATTCCTACCTGAAGGCACTGCGCGACCGATATCAGACGCTGCGGCACGACCTCCGCAACCCCCTCGGGACCATCAAGAGCGCGATTTCGATGATGGATGACCTCACCGTCCCGCTCGAGCTCAGGACGGATCCGCGATTCCGGGTCATGGTCACCCGGAATGCCACATCGCTGGAAGGTCTGATCAGTGGCGGGCTCGGCGACGATGCGGCTCACGAACTGGCGTTTTCCAGGCAGCGGATCTCTCTTCGTGACATCGCGCTCGCGGTCAGACGCGACCTTCGGGAACGGAGTATCGCGACCACCTGCACCATCGACGTAGCGGATCGGCTTCCCATGATCTCCGCCGATCCCATGGGGTTCGAGCTGATGCTGAAAACCGTCCTCGTGAGCCTCCTCGGTCACCTTCCCGCGGGATCCTCCATCCGGATCGAGGAAGCCGAGATCAAGGATCGCTCGGTGATCATTCGGGTTTCGCACGAGAGCCCGGATGTCGGCGACGAGGTGCCCGCGACCATCGCGCTCGCGTCGGAGTTGTCAGCGCAGACCGGCGTTCGGATCTGGGCTGCTGGTCCGGTATTCCTCGAGGTTCCCGGCATTCCCCTGCATGTGGCTCAGGATAGTGCTGGCGGGAGTTAGGACCCGCACGGCGACACCTGTGGCCTCGATTGCTTCGCGACCGCCCTCTTCCCTGTCCACGAGACCCAGCAAGCCCAGGATCTCGCCGCCCGCCTCGCGAATGGCGGCGATGGCTTTCAGGGCGGAACCTCCGGTCGTGATGACGTCCTCGATCACGACGACGCGATCGCCGGCGTTGAACGGGCCTTCGATGAGCTTCGCGGTTCCATGGGTCTTGGGTGCCTTCCGGACGGTGAAAGCCCGTACCGGAGTCGCGGTAACGCTGCTGGCGTAGCTGATGGCATAACTGATCGGATCAGCCCCGAGCGTGAGACCGCCAACGGCTTGTGGGTTCCATCCCGCGTCGGAGATCTCCGCCAGTCCCAGTCGCCCGATGAGCGGAAGCCCCTCGGGGCTCATCGTCGTCATCCGGGCGTCGATATAGAGGGTCGACACGCGACCGGATGCCAGCGTGAACTGACCACGTCGTGCCGATCGCTGTGCGAGCAGGACGGCGAGTCGCTGGCGGTCATCCATGGCGCAGGGTATCGCTCCGTTTGAGGGTCGTCAATCCCGCGAAGGAGGAGGCAACGATTCCTGCTTGCGCTGTGTGGCGCGGCAGGGGATGCTTCTCGCCGTGCCCCCCTCGAGATCCATCTTTGCCCGTCTGGCTGCCGCGTTGTTTACCGGTGCCCCGATTCTCGTGCTGGTGTTCATCGTGGGTGGCTTGTATGCCGCTGACCGGGGCCTTCGCTGGACAGATGTCGCCCGCATGGATGCCGATGCTGCCGAAGCCGCGGCACTGACGGAAAAGTTTCTCGATGTTCACGTGGAAGCGCTTCATGGCTTTCGCGGCCTCTACGCTCCTGGTGGCGGATCCCTCGACACGGTGCGGTTCACGTTTCTCGTTGGCACGCTGGGGACCCGGACGGTAGGGTTTCATCGACTGTGGATAACCGATGCCAATGGGCTGGTTCTGGCCGATACGGTCCTCGGCCCAATGGTGCAGCACTCGATGCACGGAGCCGATCTCGATACCCTCGTTGAGCTGGGAATCGGTCGCGCCGTCGTGGCGGCGAGAAAGTCGCGTCACCCCGAGCTCTCAATGTCCGGAACACTGTTTTCCGGAGCGCGAAGTCTCGCCATCGCCATCCCGGTGCTCGTTCGGGATACGGTCGCTGGTGTGGTGGTCGGGAGCGTGTTGACCAGTACGATCCTCACTGCAGTGCAGACCCGGCTGTCCGACAACCGAAGCCGGCTCGCGATCACCTCCGGTGCCGACACGATCGCGATCGCGTCCACCCCTGCGCGAGCCGGGTCGTCCGACGAGGGTGTCATGCTCGTCGATGTGCCGAATGGGTCGCGCTGGCAGGTGCACGTGACGCACCAGGCAACCAGTGGTCGGATGCGCGTTGCCTTGTGGGGAATTGGTCTCGCGGCCCTCGCGATGCTCATCATCGGTTCGGTTCGTGAGCGCGGCCAGTCTCGTCGAATCGCTGAACGGTCCCAGGAGCTGGAGCATCTCTCGACCGAGCTGCTCCAGGCCAATCGCGCGAAAAGTGAATTTCTCGCGAATGTCTCACACGAGCTGCGCACTCCCTTGAATGCCATCGTTGGGTTCGTCGACCTGCTGCGCGATGGTGTCTACGGCGAGCTTGCTCCCCGACAGGTCGGGCCAGTGGAGCGCATCGCGGCATCGGGCACGCACCTGCGTCACCTCGTCGATCAGGTGCTCGATCTTGCGAAGATCACTGCCGGGCGCCTCGAGGTTCATACCGACGTCATCGATCTCCGGGCATTCGTGCTGGACATAGCCGGGGAGATGGAAGCGCTGGTGACCGAGCGAGGACTCGCGCTCTCGCTTGGTATTGGAACGACCCTTCCCCGTTTACGCACGGACCCGACTCACCTGCGGCAGATTCTCGTGAACCTCATCGGCAACGCGATCAAGTACACGAACGCAGGAACCATCGCCATTCGGGCGCGCCTCGTGGGTGCCGATCCGGCGGCAATGGTGGATGACCGTTCAGGACGCGTGACGCCGGAAGGAGTGCCCGTACAACCGCTCCTCGCCCCACCAACCGGGATCTGGATTGCGATTCAGGTGATCGACACGGGCATCGGAATCGCCGATGCGGATCTCGAACGCATCTTCGATGAGTTCGAGCAGGTTGGCGCGGGCCCGCGGGGAGAATCGATGCAGCGCGGTACGGGCCTGGGGCTCTCGATCTCCCGCCGCCTTGCCCGACTGCTCGGTGGCGATATCGCGGTGGAGAGCCAGGTGCGCGTGGGGTCGACCTTCACGCTCTGGTTGCCAGTCGATCCGGCCGACCTCAAGCTGTCAGAGGAACGTCGGTCTCCGCCTCGCCCTCGTCCGCGGCTCGAGACCTGACGAAGACAGGCCGGTTCCATGAAGTTGCGCGGGCTGCTGCGACTCAGGATTTCGGACGAAAGAGGCTCTTGAGCCTCGAGGATATGCGCTCCTTCCCGGTGGGTGGGTTGAGGAGCGTGGTTCGGAGCTCCTGCGCGAAGATCAGCGTATTCGAATAGCGCTTGCCGGGGTCCCTCGAGAGCGCCCGATCGATCACCGCCTCGACCTGAGTTCCGAAGTCGAGCCCCTTGCGAGCCTTGTTCAGCGGCAGGGGTGGCTGTGACAGCAGCTGAGTGAACATCTCCCGGGGTGTCTTCCCCTGATATGGGAGGCAGCACGTGAGGAGGTTGTAGGCGATTGTCGCCAGGCTGTACTGATCGGCTGCGGGGGTGACGATCTCGCCGGAGAGCGCCTCGGGCGCGATGTACATGAGCGTGCCGACGAAGAATCCGGCGCGCGTGAGCCGATCCTCGGTGCCCGCGTCCGTCGCGGTGGCGATGCCGAAGTCCAGCAGCTTGACCTGGCGGGTGACCGGGTCGTACATCACGTTCTCAGGCTTCAGGTCACGGTGGACGATCCCTGCCGCATGCGCGGCGTGGACTGCCTGCGCGATCTGGAGAACGATCTCCGCGACCTCTTCCGGGGGAAGCGGCCCCGTCCGCTTGGCGTAGCGATCCAGGATCTCGCCGGATGCCCATTCGATGGCGAGGTAATGCATTCCCGGACCAGCTTCGCTGATCTCGATCGTCCGAACGACATTCGGGTGGGAGACACGTGTGCCATAGGTGGCCTCGCGAAGAAAGCGAGCCACTGCGGTCCGGTCGTGGCGGAGCTTCTCGCGCAGCACCTTGATCGCGACGACCCCGTGCTGCGGGTGCGTCGCGCGGTATACGGTAGATGTCCCGCCCTCGCC
>Ga0180121_10000339_pt1 | contig 19191 bp, 17 predicted proteins | sample AntDrymUQ5402106_2_FD_129676 | JGI IMG/M metagenome (GOLD analysis project Ga0180121, IMG submission 129676) | Polar desert sand microbial communities from Dry Valleys, Antarctica - metaG UQ540 (21.06) (version 2) (version 2) | ecosystem: Environmental > Terrestrial > Soil > Desert | place...
CGACGCCGACGCCATCGAGCGCACGCACCATGCGTTCGCCGACATCTTCGGCGCGGCGATTGAGCTGGGGGGCACCATCACCGGCGAGCACGGCGTGGGCGCCGCCAAGCTGCCCTTCCTACGGGACCGGCTTGGGGCCGACCAGATGGCGCTGTTGCGCCGCATCAAGACAGCGTTCGACCCCGCGGGAATCCTCAACCCCGGGAAGTTGGGCTCATGAGCGCGACCGCGGACCACAGCCGTGGCATCTTTCCCCCCGAGCTGCTCGGAAGGTGTATCTCCTGCGGATTCTGCCTACCCGCCTGCCCGACGTACGCGCTCACCGGCGACGAGAAGTCGTCGCCTCGCGGTCGCATCAACCTCATGCGCGCCCTCGAGTCGGGCGCCCTGCCGCAGGACGACCCCACGCTCGCGGAAGAGTCGTCCTTCTGCCTCGGCTGCCGGGCGTGCGAGCCGGTCTGCCCGGCAGGAGTGCAGTACGGCCAGCTGTTGGAGCATTGGCGCGACCACCAGTGGCGCGGACGCCACCGCCCCCTCATGGCGCGCGTCCTCACGTTCGCCACCGCGCGAACATGGGTCATCCGTCTACCCGGGCTCGTCCGACGCCATGCACGGACTCGATCCGGGCCGGGTCCGCACCTGATGCTGGGCTGCGCTGAGCGCAGCCTGTTCCCCGCCGTCAGCAGGGCGGCGCGTCAGATGTGCCCCGAGCTCGACGCGCCAGTCGCGCAGGGGTGCTGTGGTGCCCTCCACGCTCACAACGGAGAGCTGGAGCGTGGCCGAGCCCTCGCGCAGGCGCTCGGTGAGCAGCTGCCCGGCACCATCGTCACCACCTCCGGCGGATGTGCCGCGCACCTGGCGGCAGTCATCGGCCGCGAACGCGTGCGAGAGATGTCCGAGTACGTCGTCGCCGCGGGGCGCGACCGGCCACTCGGGGTCGCCACGATCGATGGTCGGCGCGCTCGTGTCACGCTGCAGGACTCCTGCCACCTGCGCAACGGCCTGGGTGTCTGGCGCGAGCCTCGCGACCTCCTGGCACAGGTAGCAGACTACGTGGAACTACCTGGCGCGGACGCCTGCTGCGGCGCGGCCGGCACCTACTCGGTCGTCCGCCCCAAGGACAGCCGGCGCGTCCTCGCCCCCAAGCTCGACGCCATCGAGGAGCTGAACGTCGACTACGTCGTGGCCGTGAACCCCGGCTGCCTGCGACAGCTTCAGGTGGGCCTGCGACGACGCCTTTCGCGGGTCAAGGCGATCCATCTGGTCGAGCTCTTGGCTATCGCAGGGGCATCCGCCGAGGCAGACCCCACGCCGCCCGAGGACCGCTGAGGTGCCCCCCGGCAGCGATGAGCCGCCGTGGGTCAGCCCGCGAGGGTGAGGATCTCGGCCCCTGCGTCGGTAACCAACAGCGTGTGCTCGAACTGAGCCGACCGCCGGCGGTCCTTGGTCACCACCGTCCAGCCGTCGTCCCACATCTCCCACTCGTGCGTGCCGAGGTTGAGCATCGGTTCGATCGTGAACGTCATGCCCGGCTCCAGCACCGTGGTGTAGGTGGGGTCGTCGTAGTGGGGGACGACCAGGCCGGAGTGGAACGCCGAGCCGATGCCGTGACCCGTGAAGTCCCGGACGACGCCGTAGCCGAACCGGCGAGCATAGGACTCGATGACGCGCCCGATCACGCTGATGGGCCGGCCGGGACGGACGGCCCTGATGGCCCGGTCGAGAGCCTCCCGCGTCCGCTCCACGAGGAGTCGGTCCTCCTCCGCCACCTCACCGACCAGGTAGGTGGCGTCGGTGTCACCGTGCACGCCCCCGATGAACGCGGTGATGTCGATGTTGACGATGTCGCCGTCGGCGAGCTGCGTGCTGTCGGGTATGCCGTGGCAGACGACCTCGTTCACGGAGGTGCACAGCGACTTCGGGAACCCCCGGTAGCCCAGCGTGGACGGATAGGCCCCGTTCTCGACCAGGACGTCGTGACCGACCCGGTCGAGCTCGTCCGTCGTGACGCCCGGCGCCACGTGGCGACCCACCTCGTCCAGAGCCGCCGCCGCGATGCGTCCGGCGACGCGCATCCGCTCGATGGTGCCGGAGTCCTTGACCTCGGGGCCGGTGTAGCGCGCAGGCCCAGGACGGCCGACGTACTCGGGCCGCTCGATCGAGGTCGGTACTACCCGCTCGGCCGAGAGGATGCCGGGTGTCAGGAGGGACATGGTGGAGGAGTCTAGGTCGCAGATCAGGGAAGGATGGCCCCATGACCAACGACGACGACCAGTGGTGGTTCTGCCTCAAGCACCAGAGCGTGGAGCGCGGCGACGCGTGCGCGAACTCCGAGCGGATGGGCCCGTACGCCTCACGTGAGGAGGCTGAGAGGTCGCTGTCCAGCGCTGCCGAGCGGACCGAGCAGTGGGACAACGACCCCAAGTGGCGCGACGACTGAGGCGTCATCTCGGACGGCGAAGGGGGTCGCACCCCATAACGGGTGCGACCCCCTTCGCCTGTCCGCAGGCGTTCTAACGCTTCGCCGCGACCTTCCGGGCGGCAGTCTTGCGGGCGCGAGTGGCTGCACCCTTCTTGCCAGCGGTCTTGCGGGTAGCCGTCTTGCGGGCGCGAGTGGCTGCACCCTTCTTGGCCGCGGTCTTGCGGGTGGTCTTCTTGGCAGTCCGCTTGGCGGCCGACTTCTTGGCTGCGGACTTCCTCGCGGTCTTCTTTGCCGTGCTCTTGCGCGCGGTCGACTTCTTGGCCGTGGCCCGCTTCGCAGTCTTCTTCGCGGTCTTGCGGGTGGTCTTCTTCGCAGTCCGCTTGGCGGTCGACTTCTTGGCAGCGGATCTCTTGGCGGTGGTCTTCTTCGCAGCGCGCTTGGCCGTCTTCTTCGCCGCCTTCTTGGCCGTGCGTTTCGTCGTCGTCTTGCGAGTGGAACTGACGGCCGCGTGAATCGCGGTCGGTGCAGTCTCTTCTTCTGTGGTCGGCACTCGTGCCTCCTGGTCTCGTACGTCGAGCCCCATGGCCGACGCTTCAACAAAAAAGATCGCACTACGCGACGTCGGTTACCAGCATTTCGGGGCACAAGTTTTTCGTGGCGTCACGCACCTGCGACCGTCATCACCGTCGTGTGGGGCGGTGTTAGTGATGCTGTCGAAGCCGGCACGTCAACAAGTCGCGGTGTTGCCTAGGTGGTCGTGCGCAGCAATGCGTTGCGACACAAGGGCGTTCGCCTGCCTCGACAGATGGGTGTTCATCGTCGCTCTATGCGCGTGGAGCAGGTCCGCTCATGCGTTCGAGCATCGCAGCGATGCGATCGCGCATCGAGACACGCGAATATTTTTCTCCCGCCGCGACGCTCACAAGGTGCGAAACGGTGTCCATGTCGACGTCGACGGGAATTTCCGACGTCACGACGAACCGCTCGTTCGACGACGTCGGGACGACAAGTCGGTCGTGCACCAGCGAACCGAGCTCCTCGTCACCGTCGTCGATCGAGAGGATCGTCGCACCGGTGCGACGCGCGTCAGCGATGCGCTCGAGGAGGGACTCTGGCGCCACATCCGGCGCGACGACGAAGACCGTCTCTCCTCGTGCCGCGGACTCGAGACGCGCCATGTCGACCGAGAGGTGTGGCGGCGCATCGGGTGGTGGCGCCCACCTCACCAACGTCGGTGAGAGCTGCAGAAGGCCTGACATCCGCGACTCGTCGTCGAGATGCGCTGCCAGGTGCCACGGTTCCTCGTCGGGCGTGCCCACCAACAGCAGCCGACCGGGCTCGGACACCCTCCGCAGGGAGCCGGCGAAGCTCCGGGTCCGCTCCACCCAGCCGGACTGGGCGAGGGCCTCACGAAGCAGCAGAACGCGCGCGCTGTCCACACCTCCATGCTGCCCGCGCGCTGGTCCGTGCCGTGCCAGGCGCGCCGCCCACCGGTCAGTGGTACGTGTGCTCCTCGCCGGGGTAGTCGCGGGCGGCCACGTCATCGGCGAAGGCGCGCGCGGCCCCGCCCAGGGCGGTGCGCAGGTCCGCGTACTGCTTGACGAACCGCGGAAGCGGACCCTTGCGGAGCCCGGCCATGTCCTGCCACACGAGGACCTGACCGTCGCAGTCGGCGCCGGCGCCGATGCCGATGGTGGGGACGGTGAGCTCTGCTGTCACCCGCTTTGCCACGTCGGCCGGGATCATCTCGAGGACGACTGCGAAGGCACCGGCCTCCTGCAGGGCCATCGCCGCGAGGACGAGCTGGTCGCCCGAGTCGCCACGGCCCTGGATCCGGTATCCACCCAGACTGTGCTCGCTCTGCGGCGTGAACCCGATGTGCGCCATCACCGGGATGCCGGCAGCCACGAGTGCCGTCACCTGTGGCACGACCTGAGCGCCCCCCTCGAGCTTGACGGCGTGCGCACCGCCCTCCTTCATGAACCGGGTCGAGGTCTCGAGCGCCTGGACGGGCGAGCTCTGGTAGGACCCGAACGGAAGGTCGGCCACCACGAGGGCACGGCGTGCGCTCCGGCTGACGGCGCGGACGAGCGGGAGCAGCTCGTCGACGGTGACCGGCAGCGTCGTCTCGTAGCCGAGGACGTTGTTCGCTGCTGAGTCGCCGACGAGGAGCACAGGGATGCCGGCCTCGTCGAAGATCTCGGCGGTCATCTGGTCGTAGGACGTGAGCATCGCGAACCGCTCGCCGCGCTCCTTCATCGCCAGCAGGTGGTGGATGCGCACGCGCTTCACCGGTGTGGCGCCGCCGGCGGCCGGCCCGGAGCCGTAGGGCGGAACGGTCTCGGTCATCGGTGACCTCCCGGATGCCTCGAGGCTCCCTGGTGGAGTCCCCGGACACCTCTCATGGTGCCACGTCATCCGGTGCGGTCTCGCGCCAACGGCTGGTGATCGGGAGCCGCCGGTCGCGACCGAAGGCCTTGAGGGAGATCTTCGGGCCGGGTGGGTACTGCCTTCGCTTGTACTCCGCCCGGTCGACGAGGCGCAGGACCTTCTCGACCACCTCCGGGTCGAAGCCCGAGGCCAGCAGCTCGCTCGAGCCCCGGTCCCTCTCCACGTAGTCGTCGAGGATGTCGTCCAGCAGGTGGTAGTCGGGCAGGGAGTCGGTGTCGAGCTGCCCCGGGCGCAGCTCGGCCGAGGGCTCCTTGGTGATCGAGGCCTCGGGGATCGGCGCGACCTCCACGCGCGACGTGGCGTCGGCGTTGCGCCAACGGGAGAGCTCCCAGACGACGGTCTTGGGCACGTCCTTGAGCGGCGCGAAACCGCCGACGGAGTCGCCGTAGAGCGTTGAGTAGCCGACTGCCAGCTCGCTCTTGTTCCCGGTGGCGAGGACCAGGTGCCCGTGCTCGTTCGAGAGCCCCATCAGCAGCGTGCCGCGGACCCGTGCCTGGAGGTTCTCCTCCGAGAGCCCGGTGAGCTCGACCGCTTGCAGGAAGGCGTCGACCACCGGCGCGATCGGCACGGTCGAGAACACCAGGCCGGTGCGTTCGGCAAGATCGCGAGCGTCCGTCCGCGAGTGGTCGGAGGAGTAGGAGCTAGGCATCGAGACGCCGTACACGTTGGCCGCGCCGAGCGCGTCGCAGGCGATGGCTGCGGTCAGGGCGGAGTCGATGCCACCGGAAAGAGCGATCACGACGCTGTCGAAGCCGTTCTTGCGCGCGTAGTCGCGCAGCGCGATCACCAGTGCGGCGTAGATCTCCGCCTCGTCGCCCAGCCGTGGTTTGACCTCGGCACCGATCCTCTCGTACGCCGGCAAGAGCTCGCCGGACACGAGGACCCGGTGGATCGTGGTGGCCGAGCGGTCCGCGGCCTCGACGTGGCTGGGCTCGTCGGCGGAACCCGTGTCGCCCGTAGGCAGGTCGAGATCGACGACGAGCAGGTCTTCCTCGAACTGTGGGGCGCGGGCCAGCACCTCCCCGTCCGGAGCGACCACGATGGAGTCACCGTCGAAGACGAGCTCGTCCTGACCGCCGACCATGTTCACGTAGCCCAGAGCGCATCCTGCCGAAGCTGCCCGTCGCCGGACGAGGTCCAGCCGCGCGTCGTCCTTGTTGCGCTCGTAGGGGGACCCGTTGATGACCAGCAGAAGCCCCGCCCGGGCCTCCCGGGTGACCGCGACCGGGCCGCCGTCCTGCCAGATGTCCTCGCAGATTGCCACCGCCACGTCGACGCCGTGGACGCGGGCCACCGTGAGCGAGGTGCCGGGCACGAAGTACCGGTACTCGTCGAAGACCCCGTAGTTGGGCAGGTGGTGCTTCGCGTAGCGAGCTACGAGCCGGCCGCCGTGCAGAAGTCCCGCAGCGTTCTGCGGCGCACCCCGGGGTGTGCCGAGGACGGGCATGGCGTCCGGGGCGCCGTCCAGGAAACCCAGCACGACGAACAGGTCGCCGAGGCCGTCCAGGGCGAGCTGCCGCGCGACCTCGAGCAGCTTCGTGCGAGACGCGTCCACAAAGGACTGCCGAAGGGCGAGGTCCTCGACGGGATATCCGGTCAGTGCCATCTCGGGGAAAGCGATGACGTGAGCACCGGCATCGGCCGCCCGCCGTGCCAGGCCCAGCACCAGCTCGGCATTGCCCTCCAGGTCCCCGACGGTGGGGTTGCACTGGGCGAGGGCGAGTCGAAGCTGGGCCACGCGTCGAGCCTAGTGAGGGGCGCCGACCTCCGTAGCCGGACGCTAGCCGGGCGACGAACGCCTGCGGTGAGCGACAGTCGGTGCACGTTCCTGCTCCGCCGGTCGCGCGGCCGGGTCGGTGTGCAGCGGGGTCGCCAGGCCGGCCATCCGGTCGCGCAGCCACGTCGACATCGGGTCCGCAGGCATCGGCCGGGCCAGGAAGTACCCCTGGACGAGGTCGCACCCGAGGTCCGCCAGGATGCGTAACCCGTGCCGAAGTCGTCCACCGAGATGGACAGCCCGAGCTCCACCAGCCGCTCGAGAGCCAGCACGGCACGCTCGGGATCGGCCACGATGGCGCTCTCGGTGACCTCGAGCTTGAGCATCGACGCCGGCAGACCGGCCTGGACGAGGACGCGCGCCACCGTGTCGGCCAGCTCGGGCTCGAGAAGGTTGCGCGCGGAGATGTTCACCGCCATCAGCACCGGCGTCCCGGCGTCACGCCAGGCCACGCAACGGTGTACTGCCGTCTCCACCACGAAGCGGGTCAGTGGCCTGATGAGCCCGGTGTGCTCTGCCAGGGGGATGAACTCGTCGGGCGGCACCTGGCCCCACACCGGATGGTTCCAGCGCAGCAGGGCCTCGACGCAGGAGACCTGCCCCGTGACCGGGTCCGCCTGCGGCTGGTAGTGCAGCTCAAGCGTCCCCTCGGCCAGAGCCCTGCCAAGGTCGCCGATCAACGACAGCCGACGGGAGCTGTAGGGGTCGCGGTCGGGGGAGTAGCGGGCCACTCCGCTCAGGCTGACCTTGGCGTCGTACATCGCCACCTCGGCACGGCGCAGCAGCAGCGCCGCGGACGCGCCGTCCCGGGGCGTGACGGCGATCCCGATGCTCGCGGTCACGTCGAGGGTGACGTCGCCGAGATGGAACGAGCGCCCGATGTCGCGGGTGATCCGCGCGACTATGCCCTCGACGTGCACGTCCTCCCCCCCGAGCAGGACGGCGAACTCGTCACCGCCGAGCCGAGCGACCACCGTCTCCCCGCCCTCGACCTTGCGCAGCCGCGACCCGATGTCCTGCAGCAGCCGGTCACCGACGTCGTGCCCGAGGGTGTCGTTGACCTCCTTGAAGCGGTCGACGTCCATCAGCAGAGCCGGGCGTCGTCCTCGTCGAACGTGCTGATGTCGTCGAGCCGGTCGGTCACGACGAGGACCCCGATGATCTCGCCACCGTCGCGCAGCGGGCAGCCATGCCGTCCAGGTGGCCGTCGGAACCGCAGCGCCCGGTGCGCGTCGCTGTCGCCGTCGCGCTGCAGGCGTACGGCGGTGCCTGCAGCGGCCGGCGCCCACCACGCCGTGTCGGCGTCGTCGCCGAGCCGGCCCCGCAGGAGGACTCGGGCGTGCCGGGCACGCAGCAGCTCGCAGGCCTGGTCGGCGACCGTCTCGGGCACCGACTCGTCACGTAGCGCCTGCTCGACCGACCGGGTGAACCGGTAGAGCAGCTCGAGCCGTCCGGAGCGCAATCGCTGCCGGTGGTATCCCCGGTAGAGCAGCACGCAGAGGACGCCGGCGACCCCCAGCAGGACCAGGGCGCTCGTGTCACGCCGGAGGAGCAGCTCGGTGACGAGCGCCAGGTCGGTGACCACGACCGTCCCGATCGCCGCGCGGGCCAGCGTGAGCGCGAGCTCGGGCAGGTCCCACCTCGCCTGACGGAGGCTGATGACGGTGAAGAGTGCGAGGTTGCTCGTGAGATCGGCCGCCATGGTCGCGGCCAGCGCCGCGACCCCGGTGGCAGGGGAGAGTTCGGGCGGGTCGGCGCCGAAGAGGTCCAGGGTCGCGGTGAACACCAAGGCAGCCAGTGCGACCTGCATGAGCCCCGACGCGACGTTGAACGTGACCTTGATGGCAGGGATGCGGTTGAGCACGGTGTGGGCGACCACGATGCCCAGCAGGGCCGCGGGCATCAGCTTTTCGAGCGGGAGGAAGAACAACCCGAGGACGAGCGGTGCCTGGTCGAGGGTGAGGCTGTGGTTGTCACGTCCGAAGGGCAGGTGGACGGCGAACCGCTCGCTGAGCCCGAAGAGCACGGCCCGCACCGGCCACCACAGGTGCGGCTCGAGCTCTGGCAGGGCGAGGCCCCGCCACCACAGGGCGCCGCCCGCGGCCGCGAGAACTCCACTGAGCAGCCAGATCAGTCGATCAGGCTGTCCCGGGCGACGCGACATCTGTCGACTGTGGGGTATCGCGCCTGACTACACTGCGGATTGGCGTGCTTTCTCTGCGTAAGCGTGCTGTTCCTGCGGTCCGGTGCTCAGTTCCAGGACGCGCCCGCGCGGGTCGCGGAGACCTTGTTCCAGGACGCGCCCGCGTGGGTGGACGCGGACTTGTTCCAGGACGCGCCGGCAGAGTCCGCCGCGCTGACCCCGAGCCCGGTGAGGAGCAGGGCCGCGGCGGCGAGGGCGAGAGCCGTGAGGAGAGCGAGGGCCACGGTGGGCAGGGAGCGGACGGTCGTCGGCATGGATCTCCGGTCGTCGAGGCCCCCAGCCGGGGCCGTCGACCCCATGATCGTCGGGGGGGGGCGGTGTGGCGGTGCCCACGGCGCGTCGTGCCTTGGGTAAAGGAACGTCAGCTCGGCGCGCGTAACACCGCGGAAACACCTGCGCGGCACGATGCGAGCATGGACAAGCAGCAGGAGTTCGTGCTCCGGACGTTGGAGGAGCGGGAGATCCGTTTCGTGCGGCTCTGGTTCACCGACGTGCTCGGCTACCTCAAGTCCGTCGCCGTCGCGCCCGCGGAGCTCGAGGGGGCGTTCGACGAGGGCATCGGCTTCGACGGCTCCGCGATCGAGGGCTTCGCCCGGGTGTACGAGTCGGACATGCTCGCCAAGCCTGACCCGAGCAGCTTCCAGATCCTGCCGTGGCGCTCCGAGTCCCCGGGGACGGCCCGCATGTTCTGCGACATCCTGATGCCCGACGGCACCCCGTCCTACGCTGATCCGCGGCAGGTGCTCAAGCGGACCCTCGCCAAGGCGGCCGACCGCGGCTTCGCGTTCTACACCCACCCGGAGATCGAGTTCTTCCTCTTCCGGGGTGAGCCGACCCATGGCCAGGCGCCCGTCCCCGTGGACCGGGGCGGCTACTTCGACCACATCGCCCACGGCGCGGGTCATGACTTCCGCCGCGATGCCATCACCATGCTCGAGTCGATGGGCATCTCGGTGGAGTTCAGCCATCACGAGGGCGCGCCCGGGCAGCAGGAGATCGACCTGCGCTACGCCGACGCGCTCTCGACCGCCGACAACATCATGACGTTCCGCCACGTCATGAAGCAGGTGGCGCTGTCGCAGGGCGTGTACGCGTCCTTCATGCCCAAGCCGCTCACCGAGCACCCGGGGTCGGGCATGCACACGCACCTGTCCCTCTTCGAGGGCGAACGCAATGCCTTCTACGAAGCGGGAGCCAAGTTCCAGCTGTCCAAGGTGGCCCGCGCGTTCATCGCCGGGCTCCTCCGGCACGCAGGGGAGATCACGGCCGTCACCAACCAGTGGGTCAACTCCTACAAGCGGCTCTCCGGCGGCGGCGAGGCCCCGGCGTACGTCTGCTGGGGGCACAACAACCGCTCGGCGCTGGTACGGGTCCCGATGTACAAGCCCGCCAAGGGCCAGTCGACGCGCGTGGAGCTGCGTTCGCCGGACAGCGCCTGCAACCCCTATCTGGCCTTCGCGGTGATCCTCGCTGCCGGCCTGAAGGGGATCGAGGAGGGCTACGAGCTGCCCGACGGCGCCGAGGACGATGTGTGGTCGCTGACCGACGGCGAGCGGCGCGCCCTGGGTCTCGACCCGCTGCCGGCCAGCCTGTCCGACGCCATCCGCGCGATGGAGGGCAGCGAGCTCGTCGCCGAAGCCCTGGGTGAGCACGTGTTCGACTTCTTCCTGCGCAACAAGCGGGCCGAGTGGGCGGACTACCGGCGTCAGGTGACGACCTTTGAGCTGGACCGCTACCTCTCGGTGCTGTGAGTCCCTTCAGCGAAGCGGGTCCGGCTGGTGGTCGGCCGCTAGCGTGACGGCGTGACGCTCGGGCGCAGCTGGGGCGCGAGCGCCCGGCTGGCGCGCGCCGGCTTCACCGAGCCGGACCTGGCGGCGGCCGCGCTCGACTCCCCGCTGATCGCCCCGTTCCTCGCAGACGACGAGGCGCTGCGCGCTCTCGCGACGACGGCGGACCCCGACGGGGCCCTGCTCGGTCTGCAACAGGTGCTTGCCGTAGACCCTCGCCCCGATCTGCTCGTAGCGGCACTGCGGGAGGACGAGGCGCTGCGCGACGGCCTGCTCGCAGTGCTCGGTGCCAGCCCGGCCCTGGCCGACCACCTGGTGCGCCACCCGGGCCGCTGGCGGCTGCTGGTGGGCATGTCGGCGGCCCGACCCACGGCGCACGACCTGCGACGCGACGTCCTGATGTCGCTCGGCGCCGACCCCACCCAGGCGGCTCCTGTCGCCGCCGGGCTCGTCCCGGCTGCGGTCGACGCGCTGCGCGTCGCCTACCGCGACGCACTGCTCGGCCTGGCCGCGCGGGACGTCGGTGGCGAGCTCGACGTCGCCGACGTGGCGGGAGAGCTGGCGGACCTCGCGGTGGCGACCCTCGAAGGCGCGCTGGCCATCGCTCGGGCCGAGGTGGGCGAGGCTGCGGTGACCTGCCGGCTTGCCGTCGTGGCCATGGGCAAGTGCGGAGGGCGCGAGCTGAACTACGTGAGTGACGTCGACGTGGTGTTCGTCGCGGAGCCTGCGCTCCTCCCGGACGGGACGCTCGCCGACGAGAGCACCGCTCTGCGTACGGCCGCATCCTTGGCTGCCGCGTTGATGAAGGCGTGCTCGGCGACGACGGCGACGGGCACCATCTGGCCCGTGGACGCGGCGCTCCGTCCGGAGGGGAGAGCGGGCCCGCTGGTCCGGACCCTCGCCAGCCACGTCGCCTACTACGAGCGGTGGGCGAAGACGTGGGAGTTCCAGGCGTTGCTCAAGGCCCGGCCGGTCGCCGGTGACCTGGCTCTCGGACGGGCCTACGTGGATGCGGTCGGGCCACTGGTGTGGCGCGCTGCCGAGCGCCCCGACTTCGTCGTGGACGTGCAGGAGATGCGTCGACGTGTCGAGCACTCCGTGCCGGCCGCGGACAGCCAACGGGAGCTCAAGCTCGGCCCGGGCGGCCTGCGCGACGTGGAGTTCGCGGTGCAGCTCCTTCAGCTCGTCCACGGCCGGACCGACCACAGGGTCCGCAGCCCCAACACGCTCGAGGCGCTCGAGGCGCTCTCCACCTATGGCTACGTCGGCCGCTCGGACGCGGCTGAGCTCGACCGGGCGTACCGGTTCCTGCGCTCGGTGGAGCACCGTCTCCAGCTGCACCGCCTCCGGCGCACGCACGTCATGCCCGTCGACCCCGTCGACCTGCGGCGCCTGGGCCGATCGCTGGGCATGCGGTCAGCACCGGTCGAGGAGCTGGACGCCGAGTGGCGCCGGCACGCCCGGGAGGTGCGGCGCCTGCACGAGAAGCTGTTCTACCGGCCGTTGCTGAGCTCCGTCGCCCGTCTCGCGTCCGACGAGGCGCGACTCACCCCGGACGCCGCGCGGGCGCGGCTGGTGGCCCTGGGCTACGAGGACCCGGCCGGTGCTCTGCGTCACCTGGAGGCACTCACGGAGGGGGTGAGTCGCCGGGCTGCGATCCAACGGACCCTCCTCCCCGTGCTGCTCGGATGGTTCGCCGACGCCCCGGACCCCGACGGCGGCCTGCTGGCGTTCCGTCAGCTCAGCGACGCGCTGGGCACGACCCCGTGGTACCTCCGGGTGCTGCGTGACGAGGGCGCGGTCGCGCAGCGGCTCGCGGTCTTGCTCGCCAGCAGCCGTTTCGCCGTCGACCTGCTCTCGCGCGCGCCGGAGGCCGTGCGGCTCCTCGCCCATGACGAGGATCTCGTGCCGCGGACCAGAGCCGATCTTGCCGCGGAGCTCTCGACCTCGCTGTCCCGGCACGAGGACCCGGAAGGGGCAGTGGCGCTCGCCCGCGCCGTCCGGCGGCGCGAGCTCTTCCGCGTCTCGACCGCAGACCTGCTGGGTGTCGCGTCGGTCGAGCAGGTCGAACAGGCACTCACCGACGTGGCCGCAGTCACGATCGAAGCGGCGTTGGACGTGGCTACCCGTGCCGCGGAAGCTGCTCGGGGCGGCGTGCTGCCGACGCGGCTCGCAGTGGTGGCGATGGGACGGTTCGGCGGTCACGAGCTGGGCTACGCGAGCGACGCGGACGTGCTCTTCGTGCACGAGCCGTTCGAGGGAGCCGACGACCGGGACGCATCCGATGCCGCGCAAGCCGTCGTGGGCGAGCTGCGGCGCCTGCTCGCCGTACCGTCACCCGACCCTGCACTGGTCGTCGACGCGAACCTTCGCCCCGAGGGCCGGCAGGGCCCGCTCGTGCGCACGCTCGCGTCCTACGCGGCCTACTACGAGCGCTGGTCGCACGCGTGGGAGAGCCAGGCGTTGCTGCGCGCCGACCCGGTGGCCGGCGACATCGAGCTGGGCAGACGGTTCGTCGAGCTCGTCGACCCGTTGCGCTACCCGGCGGAAGGTCTCGACGACGCGGCGGTGCGGGAGATCCGCCGGATCAAGGCCAGGGTCGAGGCGGAGCGGCTGCCCCGCGGTGCCGATCCCGCCGCCCACACGAAGCTCGGTCCCGGGGGGCTGGCCGACGTGGAGTGGACGGTGCAGCTGCTTCAGCTGCGCCACGGCGCCCGGGTGCCGGCCCTGCGGACCACGCGCACGCTGCCGGCACTCGACGCCGCGGTCGAGGCCGGGCTGCTGGAGTCGCAGCAGGCCGATGTCCTGGCCCATGCGTGGCGCACCGCCAGCCGCGTGCGCAACGCGGTCCTGCTCGTCAGCGGCCGGCCGGGGGACAGCCTGCCCACGGACCTGCGCGAGCTCTCCGGCGTGGCGCGTGTCCTGGGTTACCCTCCGGGCGCGGCAGGAGCGCTGGTGGAGGACTACCGGCGCGCGACGCGACGGGGGAGAGCTGTGGTGGACGAGGTGTTCTACAGGTGACGGCCCTGCCGAGCGGACCGTCGCGACCCACCTACCGCCACGTGCTGCGCAACCGGGAGTTCCGCGGGCTCGTCTTCGCGCAGGTGACCAGTGAGCTCGGGGACCACATCGCGCGCGTTGCCCTGGCATCGCTGGTGCTCCGGCGCACCGACAGCGCGTTCCTCGCCGTCCTCGCCTTCGTCGTGAGCTTCGTACCGGCCGTCTTCGGGTCGGCGTTGCTGGGGGCCGTCGCCGACCGCCTGCCGCGCAAGGTCGTCATGCTCGGGTGTGACCTGGCGCGGGCAGCTGTGCTGGGGGTCATCGCGCTGCTCGCCGTCGACGCGACGCCGATCTGGTTGCTCCTGCTCCTGCTCCTCGTCGCCGAGACCTTCACGGCACCGTTCCAGGCGGCGCACCGGGCAGTCCTCCCCGACGTGCTGCCCGACCCCCGGCAGTGCCTCGTGGGCTCAGGTCTCCTGCGCGTGCTGAACCAGGTGGACCAGGTCGTCGGCATCGTCACCGCCGGCGTCGTGATCGTCCTGGTGGGGGAGCGCGCGGGCCTTCTCCTCGACGTGGCGAGCTACCTGCTGTCCTTCACGGTCATCGCCCTGACGCTGCGCTGGCGCCCGGCCGCGCTGCAGCGACCGGCCGCGTCCGGTCAGCCCCGCAGCCTCCGCGCGGACTTCCGGGAGGGCTGGCACACCATCTTCGACGACCCGGCGCTGCGGGCGCTCGTCATGCTTGGCTGGGGTGCAGCCGTATTCCTCGTGGCGCCCGAGGCCGTGGCGCTCGCCTATGCCCGAGCGGACGGCGCAGACGTGGCCGTCGGGGCCGGCCTGATGGCCAGCCTGCCCGCCGGGGCCGCCCTCGGAGCGTGGTTCGTCTCCCGGCTCGAACCGGTGCGACAGGTGGGTCTGATCGTCCCCCTCGCGGTCGCGTCCTGCGCACCGCTGCTGCTGACCAGCCCGGCGCCGCCGTGGGAGATCGCACTGCCCCTGTGGTTCGTGGCAGGCCTGTCGCAGGGGTTCATGGTGCCGCTGCTGACCACGGTCAACCTGGTGAGCCCGGCGGAGCTCCGCGGCCGGGTCAACGGTCTGGCGGGCGCCGGCTTCAGCACCGTCACGGCCGCCACGTTCCTGCTCGCGGGCGCGATGGCCGACCTGACCTCACCGGCGGTTGCCGTCACGGTCGCGGCCGTCGTCGGCCTGGCGCTGGTCGGCGCCGCCCACCGCACCTGGCCCTCGGCAGAGCTACGGCGGGTCGCCCGGCGCATCTACATCACCGAATGAAACACCCGACACGCTGAATACCGGACATTCGGCCCAATACCTGCGTCGGGCGCCGCCGTCCGTCAGACTGGCCGCGGTCCACGGGGAACCTGCCGTCCGTCGGTGGCGTTCTCGGTGCCGTCCCTGCCACCCGCGCCCCGAGGAAGTTCCTGCCAGATGCGCCCTGCCCGTCGTACGCCGGTCCGTCAGCTGCTCACGGTCGTGGTGGTTGCCGTGCTCGCCGCCGCACTGCTCCCGGCCGCACCGGCGGTGGCCGTCAGGATCACGGTGGACCGGCGTCTCTTCGGGCTCCATGACACGGACCCCACGAGCATGCCGCTCACGTCGATGGGGTCGATCCGTCTATGGGACGCCGGCGTCACCTGGCGGGACATCGAGACCTCGCCCGGCACCTACGACTTCACGCGGCTCGACGCCATCGTCGCCGCGGCTCAGGCCCGCGGCGTCGAGGTCACGCTGGTTCTGGGTATGACACCTGACTTCTACGGCGGAGCGACCTCGTACCCGTCGGACCCGGGTGCCTGGACCCGCTACGTGACCGCCGTCGTCACGCGTTACCGGTCCTTCAACGGGACGCGCGGCATCCACGCCTACCAAGTCTGGAACGAGGCGAACGTGAAGGGCTACTGGACCGGCTCGCCGGTGCAGATGGGGGAGCTCACGCGGTCAACGTGGAACGTCGTCAAGCCCGCTGACCGTGGAGCTCTCGTAGTAGGGCCGGCCCTCGCGGTGCGCATCGCCGAGCAGACCCGAGGGCTGGGTCAGTACTACTACGCGCGCATCAGGTCGGCTAACGGCTACATACCGGTGTGGCGCTTCCTCGACGTGATATCGCTGAACCTCTACCCGCTGGACAGGTACGGCAGCAAGCTCGGCACCCCGGAGACGTCGATGTCTCTGCTGGCCAAGGCCAAGGAAGACATGCAGCTGCGCGGGGTGCCGGTCAGCGGCAAGAGGGCAAAGCCGATCTGGAACACCGAGATCAACTATGGACTGGCCACCGGTGGCACAGGCGCGTCAACCACCCTCTCGTCCGAGCGCCAGGCGGCGTACGTGCTGCGCACCTACCTGCTCAATGCCGCCAGAGGCGTCCGGCGGGTGCACTGGTACGTGTGGGACCGGCCGGCCATCGGCAACACCAAGATGCTGGGAGCTGACGCGGCGACCCCGACGCTCGCCGGCAAGGCGTTCGGCTTGGCCCAGTCATGGATGCTCAACGGGACGCTCGTCGGGGCCAGCAAGACGGCCCAGCCGTGCGCCAAGGACCGAGCGGGCACGTACACGTGCGTCATCGCGTACGCGGGTGGCGTGAAGCGCGTCTACTGGAACCCCAGCAGGTCCGTCAAGCTGAAGGCGGCCCGTGATGCAACCTTCAAGGTCGGGGTCTACGGTATGCGGACTGCCGTCAAGAGCGGGGCCACCCTCAGGGTGGACTACCGGCCCCTGATGGTGCGGTCAAAATCCTGACCGAACGGCACCAGGCCGAACCATCGGCTCGGCCCGAACGTCTTCATGACGTACGAGCGGGGCGTTCCGTCCCGCGACCAACACCCACAACACACGGGGATCACTCACCTATGACTCGTCTCACTGCTCTTGCGCGCCCTCGCGTGCTGGCCCTTGCCATAGCCCTCGGGCTGTCGGTGACCCTCCTACCGGCGGACCCGTCCTCGGCAGCCACGAAGAGGGTGACCAGCCGCAACTTCGGCATGACTGACGGAAACCCGGTCACGTGGCCGGAGGCACGGGTCGGGGCCGTCCGGCTCTGGGACTCCGGCGTGACATGGCGACAGATCGAGACCTCGCCGGGGGTCTTCGACTTCACCCAGCTCGACGCGCAGGTGGACGCGGCCCGCGCCAACGGGGCTGACGTGCTGCTGGTCCTCGGGCAGACACCGCGCTTCCACGCCACCAAGCCCAATGCTCGTGGCGCCTTGGGACCGGGCTCAACCTCGATGCCCAACCTCACCCCCTGGCGGAACTACGTCGGACAGGTGGTCCGTCGCTACAAGGGCCGCGGCGTGGACTACCAGGTCTGGAACGAGGCCAATGTCTCCAACTACTGGACCGGCACGGTGAGGCAGATGGCCACCCTGACCAAGGTCGCGGCCAAGGCGGTGTCGGCCAACGACGCGTCCGCGGACGTCATCAGCCCGGCACTCGCGACCCGGCTCACCAGCCAGCGCCGCTGGCTGCGCGACTTCTACGCCCTCCGCACGGGCGGGCGTCCGGTCGCCAACTGGGTCGACGTTGTCTCCCTGCACCTCTACCCGCTGTCGCAGCAGGGGCCGGAAGCGTCCGCGAAGCTCCTGACGGCCTCGAGGACCATGCTCGGAGCCCTCGACGTCCGTAAGCCGATCTGGAACACCGAGATCAACTACGGGCTGCGAAGTGGTTTGACCGCCAAGGGCATCAGCGCCGAGAAGCAGGCGTCCTTCGTCGCGCGGACCTATCTCCTCGACACTGCGGGCGGAGTCAAGCGCACCTTCTGGTACGCCTGGGACCTGCAGAGGATCGCGAACACCAAGCTGACTTTCGCGAGCGGCAGCCTGACCAGGGCCGGCCTCGCCTACCGGGTTGTCGGCGGCTGGCTGATCGGCACGCGGATGCAGGGTTGCAACAGGAGCTCGTCCGGCACCTACACCTGCACCGTGAAGTTCAGCGGCGGCGTGAAGCGCATCTACTGGAACCCGTCGCGCACGGTCCGCGTGCGCACGGTGGCCTCGGCCACGAAGTCGACGACCCTCCAGGGCACGACCAGCTCCCTCAAGGGCGGCGAGTCGCTGCGGGTCGGCATCTCCCCGGTCATGGTGCGATCGGGTCGCTGATCCACCTGCTACGAAGGTCTTCAGCGAAGAGCAGCAGCAGCGCGCAAGGACGCCCCTCCCACCCCTGCACCGGGGAGGAGGGGCGTTCGGCATCTCCTGTCGGGGGCCTGGACTGTTCCGCCGCGGTGAGGCAGGGTAGAAGCACGAGCGACTCGGAGCAAGGGGACCGGCCATGACGACGCACAGCAAGGCGGAGCTGGTGCTGCTCGGTGTCCTGGAGGACTCCCTGGGTGATCGGCACCGGTCCACCAACGGCGTGACCCCTGACGAGGCGACCAGCCGCGCGAACCTCGCCGAGATGATCGATCTCGAGCGCACCATCGATCTTCGCGTGCAAGCCCGGCGCGTCACCGACTCGGCCACGGTGGGCCGCCATCGGTCGCGGCGGTCGGCACAGTAGCCGATCGCTCGGCCTAGATGTCGAAGTAGAGCTCGAACTACTCCCGCGTAGTTGGCAACCGTTGGCTACTGGTGGCATATGCCGTCTGACCTGCGGAAACACTGCTGACGACCGTTGGCAGTAGTTGACCGCAAGCGAACGTCTTGCGGACTTTCTGCGGACTGACGGAGATCAACTTATCGCCTGTCGACTCGTGCTGAGTTTGTCCGCAGGCGGATCATGCGTCAGGAGCGCCCGGACCGAACCGGAAGTTGCCCCTCGTATCGGTGAATTGGACGGTCAGGTCGTTGAACGGACCTTCCACGCCGAACCGCGTCTTGCACGGCACCTGTACGCCTGCAGCGATCCGGTCGAACGTGCCGCAGATGACGATCGGATCAGACTCGGGGTTGTTGACGGCCAGATTCCTCTCGACCAGGCGCGCCAGCCGGTGCGCACCTCGCTGACCGGTCGGCATCTGGTTCTTCACTTCCTCGACTGGAACAGGGGCGCTGCGGTTTGTGCCATCAGACTGCGAGCATCCGGTCAGGACCACGGCCGACACCATCACCCAGGTCGTCAGCCGACTGACGGACCAACGGCTAACCAGCAGCATTCTTGATGGATAGCCCTTGCAATCGGATCCGAAACCTCCCGTCCCAAGTGTCCTGCACGCGCGTCGGCACTCGGTGTGCAACGGGGTGGCCGCTGCTCAGGCACCAGCGTGGCCAGGTCGACGTACTTCGCGACCTCGGCGACCGTGGCGCAATCGGCTAGGTAGTAGCTGCCGTGCTTCACTCGCAGCATCGGCCGCGGCGGCCGGGACAGCGACGGTCGAGGCCACGGGCGTGGTGTGTGAAGCGGTCACCACGTGATCCGGTGGTTGGACTCTAGGCGCTGATCGCCTGGGGTGTCATCGGGTCGGTCACCTCCTCGGTGGTGTCGCCGACGAGCAGGCTGATGCGGGACGTGCGGCGCCGACGAGGCGGATCAGGGCGTCGCGGGCGGGGAAGATCCCGACGACGTCGGTGCGCCGGCGGATCTCTCGGTTGAGC
>Ga0180121_10000340_pt1 | contig 19177 bp, 20 predicted proteins | sample AntDrymUQ5402106_2_FD_129676 | JGI IMG/M metagenome (GOLD analysis project Ga0180121, IMG submission 129676) | Polar desert sand microbial communities from Dry Valleys, Antarctica - metaG UQ540 (21.06) (version 2) (version 2) | ecosystem: Environmental > Terrestrial > Soil > Desert | place...
ACGTCGATCCCCAGCTCGAGGGCGTTCGTGGCGCTGACGCCCAGGAGCTCTCCCTCGACGAGCCGGCGTTCGATGTCGCGCCGCTGCGCGGGGGTGTAGCCCGCGCGGTACGGCGAGAGGCGGCTGGCGTCGCCAAGGCGCTGGGCGGTGAACCGGTGTATGAGCTCTGCGGTCTTCCGGCTCTTCGCGAAGCAGAGTGTTCGTACTCCGTGCTCGACGAGCGACGCCATGAGACGGGAGGCCTCGCCCAGGGCGCTCGCTCGGCGGCCCAGCGCCTCGTCGGTGAGCGGCGGGTTCCAGAGCAGGATCGTCCGCTCGGCCTTCGGTGCTCCGTCGTGCTCGATCACCGTCGCCTCGACGCCGAGGAGCCGCTGCGCGAGCTCCCCCGGGTTTGCGATCGTCGCGGAGGCGAGGAGGAACTGCGGATCGGCGCCGTAGATCCGGGCGAGGCGGCGCAGGCGGCGGAGCACGTTGCCGACGTGCGAGCCGAAGACTCCGCGGTAGACGTGCGCCTCGTCCACCACGATGTAGCGGAGGTTGTGCAGCACGTCGCCCCACCGGTCGTGGTGGGGCAGGACGCCGATATGAAGCATGTCCGGGTTGGTCAGGATCAGGTTCGACCATTTCCGGATCTGCCAGCGGCGGCTCGATTCGGTGTCTCCGTCGTAGATCGCGGGTTTGATGCCGGGAGGCTTGAGCTTGGTGAGCGCCCGCATCTGGTCCTGGGCGAGAGCCTTCGTCGGATAGAGGTAGAGCGCGCGGTTCTTCGGCTCCCGCGCGAGGGCGTCGAACACGGGGAGGTTGAAGGCGAGGGTCTTTCCGCTGGCCGTTCCGGTTGCGACGACCAAGTGCTCGCCGCGGGCGGCGGCGTCCCAGGCGTCGGCCTGGTGGGTGAAGAGCTGCTCAATCCCTGCCGCAGCGAGCGCGTCGCGGACCTTCGGGTGGAGCTCGTCCGGGATCGGCGCGAATCGCGCGGGCCGCCCGGGCTCTTCGCCGACGTAAGCGACCTCCTCTCCCTCGAGCAGGTCGCTCCACGTGACCGCCTGGACGCTCATCGTCGCCACCGCAGGACGACGGCGAACGGGTAGGGGCGGTTCTCCAGCTCCAGCTCCTCGAAGCGTTCTAGCGTCAGGCCGGCGTCGAGGAACGAGTGGACAAATCTGTTCAGCGTGAGATGCGTGGCTCCAACCTTCGCTCTGAGTCCTTCCTCGGATCCCACGCCCGCCGCCTCGAGCCCGTAGCGTCCTTCGTCGAGATAGCCGGGGTGAAGCTCGGGAACGTCCTCGGCCCGGATGAAGCGCGAGTGCGGACCGACGAAGCAGGGATGCGCGCCGGCGTAGACGAACGGGCTGCCCGGCCGGAGAACGCGCGCCACTTCGCCAACCGCAGCGCCGAATTGGTCGACATCCGTATGCGTCCAGAGCGAGGCGACGGCGTCGAAGCTCGCGTCGTCGAACGGCAGTGCGGCGGCGTCGGCCCGGACGACCTCGAGGCCGCGGTCGCGCGCGAGTCGAAGCATGTCTTCGGAGATGTCGGCGCCCGTGACATCCCAACCGGAGTCGCGAAACGTGATCGTTTTCGCGCCCGTGCCGCAACCGAGGTCGAGGAGACGACCGGGACCGCGACCGAGGAGCCGGCTCGCAACTGCCTGTTCCGGGGCGTTCACTTCGCCGAGGAAGTCGCAGTCGTACCAGTCGGCGATGCCGTCGTAGCGTGACATTGCCCGATGCTAGTGCCCGGCGGTCGCGGAACCTGACAGGGGGCTTCCTCGGGGACGATCTTGACGATTCTCCATCGCTAGAATCCGAGGACCGGGGTGCCGCGTGGGCGGCTGAGAGCAAACCCGTCGAACCTGATCCGGGTCATGCCGGCGAAGGGAGTTCTCTGAGCGTTCCGCGTTGTCTCACGATTGCGGGTTCCGATTCTGGTGGTGGCGCCGGGATCCAGGCCGACCTGAAGGCGTTTGCGGCCGCCGGCTGTCATGGGACAAGCGCGATCGTGGCGTTGACGGCCCAGAGCACCGTTGGCGTCTCCGCGGTGCACGAGGTTCCGCCGGCGTTCGTCAGGGCGCAGCTCGAGGCGGTCTTCGACGACATCGGCGTCGACGCTGCAAAGACCGGGATGCTGTTCTCTTCCGAGCTGATCCGGACCGTGGCCGACTATCTCCTCGATCATCCGGTCACGCTGGTCGTGGACCCCGTCATGGTCGCGAGCAGCAGTGCCAAGCTTCTCCAGGATGACGCCGTTGAAGCTCTCATCGCCGATTTGCTTCCTCTCGCGACAGTCGTGACACCGAACTTGCACGAAGCACAGGCCCTTGCGGGCCACGTCCGAGGGACAGCCCCTCGCACTCGCCGCCAGCTCGCGGAGGCGATCGTCGAGCTCGGCGCACGCGCGGTCGTCGTGACCGGTGGCCACGGCGACGAGTCGATCGACCATCTCTTCGACGGCGAGCGGCACGTCGAGATTCCGGTAGCGCGGCACGACGTTCAGGCGACGCATGGAGCCGGCTGCACGCATTCCGCCACGCTCGCGGCGCTCCTCGCCCGCGGGTTTCCCCTCATGGAGGCGAGTCGCGGCGCGGCCGCCGCGGCCGCCTCCGCCGTTCGAAACGGATTGGCCGAGATCGGCGAAGGAGATGGGCCCGTAGACGCACTCAACGTAAAGGAGAGGCATGGCGATCTCGCCCGGCACGACGTTGCGCGAGCTGCGCGAGCGTAGGCCGCTCGTCCACCAGATCACGAACTACGTCGTCATGAACGAGACGGCGAACGCTACGCTCGCGCTCGGTGCGCTACCGGTGATGGCGCATGCACTCGAGGAGGTCGAGGAGTTGGCCGCGCTCGCCGGAGCGCTCGTCCTGAACATCGGGACGCTGTCGGAGCACTGGGTCGAGGCGATGGTGCTTGCCGGCAAGGCGGCGACCGGCCCGATCGTGCTCGACCCGGTCGGCGCTGGCGCAACCCGCTACCGGACCGAGACGGCAGGACGGCTGCTCGAGGAGCTCGACATCGCCGTCGTTCGGGGTAACGCGGCCGAGCTCGCGAGGCTCGCCGGCCGGGAAGCCGAGATCCGCGGCGTCGAGTCGATCGGTGCAGCAGAATCCTCCGCCGACGTCGCCCGCGATGCGGCTCGAGCGTTCGGCTGCGTCGCCTCGGTCACGGGCCCGACGGACTACGTCTCCGACGGTGAGCGCGTCGTCGCGATTCACAACGGTGACGAGCTGCTTGCAACCGTGACCGGCACGGGCTGCATGTCCACGGCGATCACGGGAGCGTTCCTCGCCGTCAAGCCGACCGAGCCGCTCGAGGCCGCGGCTGAGGCGCTCGCCACCTTCGGCGTCGCCGGAGAGGACGCCGCGCTGGAGGCGAAGGGGCCGGGCACCTTTCACGCGAACCTCTACGACGCTCTCTACAACCTCGACCCCGGCTCGCTCGACGCTCGCACAAACGTGGACGAATGAAGCTCCACGCCATCGTCGACGACCTCGAGACGGCTCGGGTGGCCGTCGCCGGCGGCGTCACGGTGATCCAACTCCGGCTGAAGGACGCGACGACGGACGAGCTCGTGGACTGCGGAATCCCGTTTCGCGAGCTCTGCGCCGAGGCCGGCGTCATCTTCGTCGTGAACGACGACGTCGAGGCGGCGATCCAGCTTGGCGCGGACGGCGTGCACCTTGGTCGGGACGACGAAGGCCACGGGCGGGCCCTCGGGGCCGGGCTTGTCATCGGCCGCTCGGCTGGTAACCCCGTCGATGCGCGGGAAGCCCAGCGAAACAGAGCCTCCTACGTCGGGGCCGGGCCCGTCTGGGCCACGCCGAGCAAGCCCGACGCGGATCCTCCGATCGGTCTGGACGGGCTCAAGGCGATCTGCCGGGCAGTATCCATTCCCGTCGTTGCCGTCGGCGGGATCGACGCCGAGAACGCACGCCTCTGCATCGAAGCCGGCGCGGCCGGAGTCGCCGTGATCCGCGCGGCACGCGACGCGGCGAAGGTGAATGCGGCTCTCTGAGCTGGGCGAGCTCGGCTTCCTCGCGGAGCTCGAGCGGCGGGGCCTCGCCCAGGCCATCGAGCACGACGCCGCGGTGGTCGAGGGGCTCGTCGTCACCCAGGACGCGCTCGTGGAGGACGTCCATTTCCGTCTCGACTGGGTCACGTTCCGCGAGCTCGGCTTCCGCGCCGCAGCAGTGAACCTCAGCGACCTTGCCGCATCCGGCGCGGCCCCTTCCGGGCTCGTCGTGACGCTCGGCGCCCCCGAGGACACGAACGTCGAGGATCTGCTGGAGCTCTACGAGGGCATCGCCGAGGCCGGCGTGCCCGTCGTCGGCGGGGACACGACCCGCGCCGACAAGCTCATCCTCTCCGTGACTGCACTGGGCCGGTCGGATCGCGTCCCGGGCCGTGGTGGAGCCAAACCCGGCGACCTCCTGGTCGTGACCGGGCCGCTCGGCGCCGCCAGTGCCGCCTTCCGGGAGCAACGCTTTGTCCGGCCGCCGATCCGAATCGAGGAGGGACGGCGCCTCGCAGCCACGGCCCACGCGCTGCTCGACATCTCGGACGGGATCGCCAGGGATGCGGGCCATATCGCGGCTCGCTCCTTCGTTCGCTGCGTCATCGAGCTGGATCGCGTGCCGCTCGGGGCCGGGGCCACCATGGACGACCTCGGCTTCGGAGAGGACTTCGAGCTCCTGGCGGCCATGCCGGAGGCCGCTTTCCACGTGGTCGGGCGCTGCGAGGAGGGGGAGGGCGTGGAGCTCCTCCGCGACGGCAGGCCCTACGCGTTGACCGGCTGGGACCACTTCCGGCGCTGAAAACCAACTGGCGCCGGCCCGCGTACCGTGCTAACGGTTCCCTGTGGCCCTGTTCCTCCTGAAACGTGCCGCCTGGATGGTCGTGATGTTCCTGGCCGTCTCCGTGGTCACGTTCATCATCTTCTTCGTCATCCCGTCTGAGGACGACCAGGCGAGCCTCGGGCGCGGCGGAGGCGACGTCGACGTCCGGACCACGATCAAGATCGACGGGCCGATCTACGAGGAGTACCTCGAGTTCCTCGCGAGGATCGTCACCCGGGGCTCGCTCGGCGACTCCTGGGTCCTGCGCGGCCAGGAGGTGAACGACATCCTCGTCCGTGCGGCTCCCGTGACTGCATCGCTCGTCGTCGGAGGAGCGCTGCTCTGGATGCTGATGGCGATCCCGATCGGGCTCCTGGCAGCGCTTCGCCCGCGCAGTCCCTTCAGCAGGCTCACGACCGTCTTCGTTTTGATCGGGGTCTCGGCACATCCGCTGTGGATCGGCCTCGTGCTGTCCTATCTGGTCGGCGCCAGGCTCGGCCTGACTCCCATCGGCGGCTATTGCGAAGTCTTCAGCCCCGCGACGAACTGCGGCGGGCCCGCCCAGTGGGCGTACCACCTGATCCTCCCGTGGTTCACGTTCGCGTTCATGTACGCGGCGATTTACATGCGGATGATCCGGGCGAGCGCGCTCGAGACGCTGAACGAGGACTACGTCAGAACCGCTCGGGCGAAAGGCGCGCCCGAGTGGCTCGTCATCCGGTCGCACGTCCTGCGGAACGCGATGCTGCCCGTGGTGACCATGCTCGGCATGGACATCGCCGTGTCCCTCAGCGCGACGCTCTTCGTCGAGTCGGCGTACGGCCTCCCCGGCCTGGGGCGGTTGTTCGCAACGAGCCTTGCGCGGCGGGACTTCCCGGTCCTCCTTGGCATCACGGTCTATACGACGTTCGTCGTGATCGTCGTCAACTTCCTCATCGACGTCATCTACGGGCTGATCGACCCGCGTGCGCGCGCCGACCGGCGCCCCGAGGCTGAGCTGGTTCGGGAAGACCGGCGCGAGCCGGTTCCGGATCCTGCTACTCAGCCAGCCACGTAGCCCACGCCCGCTCGTAGTGAGCGGATGAGCGGGCGCCGACGACGGTTTCGCGCGGCTCGCCATCGGAGAAGAGGATCGCGGTCGGCAGGGCGAGGACGCTGTAACGCGAGGCGGCCACCGGGTTCTGGTCGACGTTCAGCTTCGCGAACTCGACCCGCCCGGCCGCCTGCTCCTCGAGCTGGACGAGAACAGGCTCGACCGCGTGGCACGGGCCACACCATGGAGCCCAGAAGTCCACGACGACCGGGTGGCCGGCGCCGAGGACGTCCTGCTCGAACGTCGCGTCCGTGACCTCGCGCATTCAGCCGCAGCGTAGTTAGAAGCGACCGAGCGCGGCGGCGAGCCGAAGCGCCGGCACCTTCCAGATCGCCTCGAGGACGATCGACCTGCTCATCTTGGAACCCCCGACCTCGCGGTCGGCGAAGACGATCGGCACCTCGACGACGCGAAAGTCCTTCCTCAAGGCGCGATAGGTGGTCTCGATTTGGAACGCGTACCCCTTGGAGCGGATCGCGTCGAGATCGATCCCCTCCAGGACGGCACGGCGGTAGCACTTGAACCCTCCGGTCAGGTCGCGGACCCGCAGGCCGAGCATGACCTGCGCGTAGAGCGAGCCTCCCCGCGAGATCACCCGCCGCAGCAGGCCCCAGTTCCTCGTCCCTCCGCCCGTGACGTACCGGGAGCCGAGGACGAGGTCCGCATCGGCCGCCGCCGCAGCCAGGCGTGGAACGTCCGCCGGGTCGTGTGAGAAATCGCAGTCCATCTCGAAGACGAGGTCGGCGCCGAGGTCGAGTGCCCGGCAAAACCCGTCCAGATAGGCCGGGCCGAGCCCTTCCTTCCGAGGGCGATGGAGCACGTCGACGTCCTCGCGTTCCGCCGCCAGGCGGTCGGCGATCCCCCCGGTCCCGTCCGGCGAGTTGTCGTCGATGACGAGAATCCGGCCGTCTTCGGGCAGCACGCGGCCGAGCGCGGAGACCATCGCTTCGAGGTTCTCGCGCTCGTTGTAGGTCGGGAGGCAGACCACCAGCACGTCCATATGATCGTGGCGTGGCCGCGACGCTGCCCCGGAACGCGCAGGTGGCCGAGCAGTTCGACCTGCTCGCCGACCTCCTCGAGCTCGAGGGGGAGGAGCAATTTCGCGTCCTCGCGTACCGAAGGGCCGCCGACCAGATCCGGTCCGCCGCCGGCCCGATCGCGGAGCTTGCGCTCGCGGGCGAGGCAAAAAACCTGCCGGGGATCGGCAAGACGATCGAGTCCAAGATCGTCCAGATCGTCGAGTTGGGGGAGATCGAGGCGCTCACGAAGCGGAAGGAGCGAGTCCCGAGCGGAGTTGCCGAGTTCCTCCGCCTTCCGGCCCTCGGCCCGAAGACTGCAAGGCGCATCTGGCAGGAGCTCGGGATCACGACGCTGGAGGAGCTTCGCCGCGCCGCCGAGGGTGAGCGGCTGCGCGCGCTTCCCGGGCTCGGCGCGAAGACCGAAGAGCGGATCCTTCAGGCGCTCGCGGAGAAGCCGAAGGAGAAGCGCACGCTGCTCGCGACCGCCCTGCCCGCCGTCGAGGCGGTCGTGCAGGTCCTGTGCGATCACCCCGCGAGCAACGAGGTTTCCGAAGCCGGCTCGATCCGTCGCCGAACCGAGACGGTCAAGGACCTCGACATCATCGCCACTGCCTCCGACCCCGCTGCGCTCACCGAGTACCTGACGAAGCTCACCTGGGTCTCGGAGGTCAAGGCCCACGGGAAGACCAAGGCGACCGTGATTTCGCACGACGGGCTCGTGTTCGACCTCCGCGTGGTCCCGCCGGACTCCTACGGGAACCTCCTCCAGCACTTCACAGGCTCCAAGCGCCACAACGTCTCCCTGCGTGAGGACGCGGTTCGGCGTGGCCTGTCCGTCTCCGAGTACGGCGTGAAGGACGCCGAGAGCGGTGACGTATCCACGTCCACGACCGAGGAGGATCTGTACGAGCGGCTCGGCTACCAGTGGATCCCGCCCGAGCTGCGCGAGGGCGCCGGCGAGTTGGAGGCGGCCCGCAGGGGAGAGCTGCCGAAGCTCGTCGAGGTCTCGGACCTCCGCGGCGACCTCCACGTGCACTCCACGTGGTCGAACGACGGGAAGAACACGCTCGAGGAGATGGCGTCGGCGGCGCAGGCGCGAGGCTACGACTACGTGGCGATCACGGACCACGCGCATTACCTCCGCGAGGGCCGCCTCCAGGCGCAATGGAACGAGGTCGAGGAGCTGAATGAGAAGCTTGCGCCGTTCCGGATCCTCCGCGGGATCGAGGTGAGCATCCGGGCGGACGGCTCCGTGGACATGCCCGACGAGGATCTCGCCGAGTGCGACTGGGTCGTCGCCTCGCTGCATTCCGCCTTCGACAAGAGCCCCACCGAGCGCCTCTCGACTGCCATGGAGAATCCGCACGTCGACTGCATCGGGCACATGACGGCGCGCAAGCTGAACAGAAGAGACGGCGCTGAGATCGCACTCGACCGCGTGTTTGCCAAGGCCGTCGACACCGGAACGCTCGTCGAGATCAACTCCCAGCCCGACCGGCTCGATCTTCGCGACGTCCACGCGCGGGCGGCGTCGGGGGCCGGTGTGCGGCTCGTCGTGACGACGGACAGCCACGAGATCGGGGCGCTCGACTACGCAGAGCTCGGCATCGCGCAAGCCCGCCGCGCGTGGCTCACGAAGGAGCAGATCGTGAACACGCGCACCTGGAAGCAGATCGAGAAGCTGAAGAAGTGAGGTACCAAGCGGTCATCTTCGATCTGTGGCAAACCCTTGTTCCCTGGCCGGTGGAGACCGCCAAGCGGATGAACGAGGCGCTGGCGGAACATTTCGGAACCGAGCCCGACCGGTTCCGCGAGGTATGGGTTCGGGGGAGGCGCGAGCGCGAGGTTGGGCCGATGGAGCCTCATCTCCGCACGCTCGCGGCGGAGCTCGGCTTCGAGGGCGACCTCGTGACGCCGGCAACTCTGAGGCGCGACTGGACGCTCGAGTCACTCGTCCCGAGGCCGGACGCTGTGCCGACGCTCGAGGAGCTGCGGCGCCGGGGCCACCGCCTCGGGATGATCAGCGCCTGCTCGCAAGAGGTCCCTGACGTCTGGCAACGGACGCCGTTTCGCCCGCTCTTCGACTCTGCGGTGTTCTCGTGCTCGGTCGGGGTCAGCAAGCCGGATCCCCGGATCTATCACCTGGCCTGCGAGGAGCTCGAGGTCGAGCCGCGCGACTGTCTCTTCGTCGGGGACGGCGCGAACGACGAGCTTCCCGGAGCCGAGCGGGCCGGCATGACGGCGGTCCAGCTGCGCGCGCCTGGCGAGGCGCTAACCCAGGAGGGCGAGCGTTGGAACGGCGCTCACGTGCAGCGCCTTTCCGAAGTGCTAGAGCTGGCGTAGGAGCTCGACGAGGCCGGCAGGCCCGTCGACGACGAAGTCCGCGGCGTTCAGGAGGCGCGGATTCATCTCCCGCGAGCCCACTGCGACCTTGACGGCCACGTCGAGCTCGGCTTCGTCGAGCCCGCGGAAGGCGTCGAGATCGGTCGTGTCGTCGCCGGCGTAGAGCGCCCTTGTGAGGCCGCGGTCGGCGAGCAGCGTGCGGGCCGCCGTGCCCTTGTCGACGTCGATCGCCGGCCGGACCTCCACGACCTTCCGGCCCCGCTGGGCGACGAGACCGAGGGCCTCCGCACCCTCGAGGACTCGATCGACGGCCTCCTCGGCTTCGCCGTCCTCGACCTCTCGGAAGTGGAAGGCGACGGTCACGCCGGCCTTCGTTTCCACCCTCCACGGCCAGTCGACGGTCTCGACCAGGCGCTCGAGCTGCGGCGTGTACTCGGGCACTCCGGGATGGCCCTCGAGCCCGTGGACGCCGACGACGTGCAGGCCCTCGACGCCGACCATGCGCCTGGCATCCTCCGCCGGCCGGCCCGTGATGCAGGCGACGAGCGCGTAGCGGGCGGCGAGCCGCCGAACCTCGGTGCGGGTCTCTTCCGGGACCGTCGCGTCCTCCGGCCGGTCGACGATCGGCGAAAGCGTGCCGTCCACGTCCAGGAGCACAGCGGCCTGCATGGGCTCGCTGCGAAACCGCACCAGCCGGACCGGGGCGCTCACCGGGGCACAAACTACGATACGGCCGTGCGGCTGGTGCTCATCGGGCTCACCGCCGGCTTCTTCAGCGCGCTCTTCGGGGTCGGCGGTGGGATTGTGATCGTGCCGCTGCTGATCATGCTGCTGGCCCTCGGGCCGCGGGTCGCGACGGGGACGTCGCTGGCGGCGATCGGGGTGATCGCGCTCGCCGGCACCGTGGCGTACGCGATTCGCGGCGAGGTCGACTTCGGTTACGCGGCGCTCGTCGGCCTCCCGGCCGCCGCCGGAGCCGTGCTCGGGACCTCGCTCCAGCAGCGAATCTCTCAGCGCACGCTTGCGTTTGCCTTCGCGGCTCTCCTCGTCGCCGTGGGAGTGGCGCTCCTCGTCTGATGGAGATCCTCGCGGCAGTTTTGCTCGGGCTTTTCGCAGGCGTGCTTGCCGGGTTCTTCGGCGTCGGCGGCGGGATCCTCTTCGTGCCGACCCTCGTGTTCGCCCTGGGTCTCGGGCAGCTCGAGGCGGAGGCGACCTCGCTCGCGGCAATCCTGCCGACGGTTGCGGCCGGCGCGTGGAGCCAGCACCGGCACGGAAACGTCCGTTGGAGGACGGCAGCACTCGTCGGGCTGATCGCCATTGCCGGAATCGAGGTCGGGGTCCGCGTCGCCGAGGCGCTGTCCGAGGACGTCCTTCGCAGGCTCTTCGCGGTCCTCCTTTTCCTGGTCGCCGGCCAGATAGCTCTTCGCGCCCGACGTTCCTAGGAGGATGGGCCGAACCCTCCTAGACTCTCTCTGTGGCGCGCGCAGACGAGCTCTGGATCCCCCTCGTCGACGAGCCGATCGGCAGCATCGTCGCGAGGATCCAGGAGGAGGACGCCGAGCTCGACGCGCTCGTCTCCTCGCCTCAGCGTGTTCTCGCCTTCCGGACCTTCGCCTACATCCGGGTCGGCCTGCTCCTCGGTGAGCTCCTGATGGACGCCGACATCGATCCCTACGACGGGTCGGACAACTGGGTCGAGCGGCTCCTCGCCCAACCCAGGTACCGGGATGCGGTTGCCCAGGAGGTCAAAGCCGTCGCGGCCGAGATCGCGGCCGATCCGTCCTACAGCGGCGACGACCCGCTGGGGCCGGACGAGGAGGCGCGACGCCGCTTCCGCGAGTTCGCGAAGAAGCGTCTGGAGGCTCAGTAGACGCTTAGTGCCCGGCGATCCTCGTGATCGCAAAGATCGCGGCGAACCCGCCCAGCGTCGTCAACACCCTGAGCCGTGAGGGATTGTGGTTGTGGGCCTCCGGCAGCAGGTCGCTGGCCCCGATGTAGAGGAAGACGCCCGCGTAGACCGCCAGGAGGTGCCCGAGCGTGCTCTCCGAGACGTCGATCGCGGCGCCGGTGGTCGCACCGAAGAGCGGCGCGACGGCGACGAGCGTCAGCCAGCGAAACGCCACGCGTCGAGTTCCACCCTGTCTGAGGATGAAGGTGACGGCGTTGAGCCCGTCGGCGAAGTCGTGGGACACGACCGCGAGCAGCACGAGGATTCCCGTGCCCGTGTCGAGGCCGAAGGCAAGCCCGATCGCGAGACCGTCCGTGAAGGTGTGGAATGCGAGCGCGCTGGCGCCGATCACACCGATCTGGGTGTGCGTGGCGGCCTCGTCCGGATCGTCGCGATGGTGGAGCACGAGGTATCGGTGCGCGACGAAGAAGAGGAGAAAGCCGGCTCCGATCAGGGTGGTGACCCGATGCTCGTCTCCCACGGCCTCGAGTGACTCGGGGATGAGGTCGAAGAGGGCGACCGCGATGACGATCCCGCCGGAGAGGGCGATCGCCGTCTGCAGCTCGCGGTGCAGCCGGAGTGCGAGCACGCCTCCGGCGAGGGTCGAGATGACTGTCAGACCGGCAAGGGGGATGGCGATCCAGGTCACGCAATCCTGATTCTCGCGGAAGCTGGCCGCCTCACTATGAGTGAAGCTGGACGCCCGACCGATCCTTTGCGAATACTGTCCCGGGGTGGTCAGGCGTCTGACGTTCATCATGGGCACCGCTGCGGTCCTTGTCATGACGGGATCGAGCGGCGTTTCGTCCGCGGTCCAGAACGGGACCTCGAGTGCGAATGCCTTCGCGATCCAGGTCTCCGTGCCGGATCGCGGGAGTGCTTCCGCCGGTGCCGTGTCCGGACCCCCGGACGCTGTCGGGGTCGGCGGGTCCTTTGCCTATCCGGAGAACGGCTCGGTTGCGCAAGCCGGGTCCGTGGCGTCCAGCGTGTCGGCGTCCGGAACGATGGCGAGCGCCGACGTGTCCGTCACGGCCCTGTCGCTGATCGGCGGCGAGATCACGGTCGGCTCGGTGACCGCCAAGGCTTCGGCCCAAGCCTCGGCCAATGCCGCAACCGGCGGCACGAGCGGCTCGGCGGTCAGTGGGATGGTCGTCCTCGGCCAAGCCGTCGCCACGGGCCCGGGGACATCGGTCGCGCTCGGTGACTGGGGAACCGCGACCATCCTCCAGCAATCCGCCTCGCCGTATAGCTCGAACCGGGCTCGCGGCTACAACGCCGGGGTCACCGGGCTCCACGTGCGTCTGAACGTCGAGCACGCTGGGCTTCCCGCGGGCACGGAGATCGTCGTCGGCTACGCCGACGTCGCAGCAGAGGCTCTCCCCCCGCAGCCGGTCGGCGGTAAGAGAGAAGAGCCTCAGCGGCGCCGTGTCAGGCCGAAAGCGGAGGAACGAAAGCGGGAGACCGAGAGCCGGCCCGTCTCGCCTCCCGTCCGGAATGTCCCTACCGACGTGATCCCGCGGCTGACGGCGACCGGATACGTGTTCCCGGTCTACGGCTCGGCGTCGTTCGCGAGCACCTTCGCGGCGCCGCGCGGCTCATACGTCGGCGGGTGGCACCACGGAGAGGACATCTTCGCCCCGCTCGGCGCGCCGGTCCTGGCCGTCGCGAACGGAATCGTCTACTCGGTGGGCTGGAACAAGGTCGGGGGTCTGCGCTTCTGGCTCCAGGATCTCGCAGGCAACGAGTTCTACTACGCGCACCTCTCGGCGTTCTCGCCGCTCGCCATCAACGGAGCGCAGGTGCGAGCAGGCGACGTGATCGGCTTCGTCGGCAACACAGGTGACGCGCAGACCACGCCTCCCCACCTGCACTTCGAGATCCACCCCGTCTCGCTGCTCTACAAGGGCTACGACGGAAGCGCCGTACCGCCCTACCCGTACCTCATGGCCTGGAAGCGGCTGACCGACCTGCCCTTTACCTCGGTCTCCGGCTGGGCGCCCTCGCTCTCCAACTCGAGCCGCGCCCCGAGACCGGGCGCGATCCTGCTTCAGTCGCGGGACATCTCGAGCGCGAGTGGGCTCGAGCCCGGATCGCTGCGGCGTGCGCTGCGCTCGAACGGGGCGTCGGTGGCCGACGGCTCGCTGGCAGGCATGGTTCCGCGGAGCCGTGAAGGCCTCCGCGCTCTCGCCCGGGCGCTCGCCGGCCCGAACTAGCCGAGAAAGAATGCGGGCGGAACGGGCACGCCCGTCCCGCCCGTCAAAAGGCGACTAGCCCGAGTTGCTGTTGCCGCTGCCGCTGGTGCCCGAGGACGATGAGCCCTCGTCGCCGCCGAGCAGCTTCTCGGAGATCCACTCACGCGTCTGCGCGCCCGTGACCGGGTTGAAGAGGATCCCGAGCGCGATCCCGGCCATCAGCAGGGTCGCGTTGCGGGAGGTGTGCTCTTTCTTGCCCTGAACGCGCATCGCGGCCTTGCGAAGATCGTCGACCGCGCTTCTCAGGTTGTCCTGAATGTCTTTGTCCGTCGCGACGCGTGTCGCGACCGCCGTGGTCGAGCGGCCGCCGAGGAGCTCGTCGTAGATCTCCCGAGCCGCAGCGATTGCGCTCTTCAGGTTGTCCCGGACTTCCTCGTCCTGGATTGCACGCGCGAAGTAGGGCTTCATGTCGGAAACTCTGTCCTTTGCCTTGGCCATTGAGACGGCCGTCCTTTCGTGTCGCTTCTGACTGGCCGAGTACCCGTGTCAAGCGGGGTGCAAACGCTCTCTCTACGCTGGAAGTGCGGCTTTTCGCTCAGGCGATCCTACCCCGCTCGGCCGCCGCGACGGCTTTGCCCCATCGAGCGCAGCCTCGAGCACCTCGTCGACGTGGTCGGCGAGGACGAAGGTGAGCTCCTTGCGCGTCTCGGCGGGGAGATCCTGGAGATCCGGCTCGTTTTCCTTCGGGATGACGACGGTGCGGACGCCTGCGCGCTGAGCGGCGAGCACCTTCTCGCGCACTCCGCCGACCGGGAGCACCTGGCCGGTGAGCGTCACTTCGCCGGTCATTGCCACCTCGTCGGACACCGGTCGCCCGCTGACGAGGGACACGATTGCCGTGGCCATCGTGACCCCGGCCGACGGCCCGTCCTTCGGCACCGCCCCGGCGGGGATGTGCACGTGGATGTCGTGGTCGGCGAACCACTCGGTCTTCAGGTTCAGCTTCTCCGCGTGCGAGCGCACCCAGGAGAGGGCGGCCTGGGCTGACTCCTGCATGACCTCGCCGAGCTGCCCGGTGACCTTCAGCCGGCCCTTCCCGGGGTAAGCGGTCGCCTCGATGAAGAGCACGTCGCCACCCACCGCCGTCACGGCGAGACCGGTGGCGACACCGGGGTCCTCGGTCCGCTTGCGTGTCTCTCCGGAGAAGCGCCTCGGACCGAGCAGGCTCCGCACGCGCCGCTCGTCGATCCGGCTCGCGCCCTTCGCCTTGCCCTCGGCCACACGTCTCGCCGCCTTGCGGCAGAGGGCCGCGATCTGGCGCTCGAGGTTCCGGACGCCCGCCTCCCGCGTGTACTCGCGGATCACGGTGCGCAGTGCGCCTTCGGTGAGGGTGACCTTGTGGTCGGTGAGGCCGTGAGCCTCGAGCTGCTTGGGAACGAGGTATTTCCGCGCGATTCCCAGCTTCTCGTCCTCCGTGTATCCCGAGAGGTTGATGACGTCCATCCGGTCGAGCAGCGGCGGCGGGATCGTCTCCAGCTGGTTCGCCGTGCAGATGAAGAGGATCTTGGAGAGGTCGAACGGGAGGTCGAGATAGTGGTCGCGGAACGTCGAGTGCTGCTCCGGGTCGAGCAGCTCGAGCATCGCGCTCGCCGGGTCGCCCCGGTAGTCCGTGCCCATCTTGTCGATCTCGTCGATGAGGAACACGGGATTCCGCGACTCGGCGTCGCGGAGCGCGCGGATGATCGTGCCGGGCATGGCACCGATGTACGTACGCCGGTGGCCGCGGATCTCCGACTCGTCGCGGACGCCGCCGACCGAGATCCGCGTGAACTTGCGCTCGAGGGCGCGAGCGATCGACTGCCCGAGCGACGTCTTCCCGACGCCGGGAGGACCGACGAAGCAGAGGATCGACCCGGAGACGTCGCCGCGCAGCTTTGCGACGGCGAGGGTCTCGATGATCCGGTCCTTGACCTTCTCGAGGTCGTAGTGATCCTCGTCGAGCACCTTCCGCGCATGGTCGAGCTCGAGGTTGTCCTCGGTGAACTGCGACCAGGGGAGCGAGAGGATCCAGTCGACGTAGGTGCGGATCACTCCGTACTCTGCGGCAGCAGAGGGGAGCCGTTCGAGTCGCGCGAGCTCGCGATCGACGGCCTTGCGCGTGTCCTCCGGTAGGCCCGCCGACTCGACGCGCTCTCGGAGCTCCTGCAGCTCCGCCTGCTCGGGATCGCCCTCGCCAAGCTCTTCCTGGATCGCCTTCATCTGCTGGCGGAGGAAGTACTCGCGCTGGCCCTTCTCGAGCTCCGCGTGAACCTGCGACTGGATCTTCGTTCCGAGCTCGAAGACCTCGAGCTCCCGGTTCAAGACCCGCGAGAGCTCGCGCAGGCGCTCCTCGACGTCGGGCAGCTCGAGGAGCTTCTGCTTCTCCTCGGTCTTCAGCCTCAGCGTCGAGGCCACGAGGTGCGACAGCGCACCGGGCTCGTCGACGTTGGCCGCGGCAAGCTCCAGCTCGGCGGGGAGGTACGGCACGAGGCCGACGATCCGGCCGTAGAGCATCTGGACGTTTCGGGTCAGTGCCTCGAGCTCGGGCGTCTCGTTCACGACGTCGGGCAGCGCGGTGAAGGTTCCGACGAGATAGGGGTCGTCCTGAATGCGAGCGTCGAGCGTGACCCGGTCGATGCCCTGGACGAGGATTCGCAGCGTCCCGTCCGGAACCTTGATCAGCTTGTGGACGATCGCGGCGGTCCCGACGTCGTAGAGGTCGTCCCAGCCCGGCTGCTCCACGTCGTCGTTCTTGACGGTGACGAGCGCCAGGATCCGATCCTTGGCGACCACCTCGTCGATGAGCTTGATCGACCGCTCCTGGCCGATGGCGAGAGGAGTCGCCGAGTCGGGAAAGACGACCGTCTCCTTCAGCGGGAGGATCGGCAGCGCCGACGGCAGATCGATCTCGCCGCGGTCTGCGGCCTCGGCGACATCGAAATCGACGTCCGTCATGAGTCCCTCCGGACCTGGATTGGGACCGGCCGGATTCTCGGCGCCGGCTCTGCGATCGGGATCACGATCCGCAGCAGGCCCTTGTCGTAGGTCGCCTCGGCGGAGGAAGGGTCGACATCCTCGGGCAGTTGGATCACGCGCTGGAAGGGCCCGTACTCGATCTCCATCTGCTGGTAGCTGCGTCCGCCGCAGTCGGCGCGGCTTCGCTCTCCGGAGATCACGAGCGCACGGTCCGCGGTCGTCACGTTCACTCGCTGCGGATCGATGCCCGCGAGGTCGACGACGACGGTATAGGTCGCCGGGTCCTCCGTTCGGAAGCAGTCCAGCAGTGGCCGGAATCCCCGCCGAAGGCCGCCCAGGCGCGACACCTGCCAGAGGTCGGCGAACAGTTCGTCGATCTCGCCCCTCAGGTCCTTCCTCTGTCCCATCAGTGGTGTGAATCGTAGCCTTGACACCGCTCTCCAGACTCCTTAACTTAGTCGGCACTAGCTTAGTGATTACTAACGTGCTCTCGGAGGAGGCGTTGCTGATGGAACGGTTCGCGCGCACGATGATTCGATTTCGGTGGCTCGTCCTTGCGACCTGGATCCTCGTCCTGGCCGCGTCCCTGGTCGCCTCCTCCGGGCTGAACGATCTCCTCACCAACAGATTCGTTCTGCCGGGCGCCGAGAGCGAGAAGGCCGGCGCCATCCTGAAGGAGCACTACGGGCAGCAGCCCGAGGGCTCGTTCTCCGTCGTCGTCAAGGGTGAGCCGGGCTCTGGGCAGGCGCTCGTCGCGCCGACTCGCGCTGCCGCCACTCGAGCGGCCGCCGTGCTTAGGACAGGCAAGGTCGGCGACGTCAGGGCTGTCGCCGGCGACGTCGTCACCGCGCGGATCGTCTCCCAGCTTCAGCCGGCCGACGCGAAGGGCTACACGACCGCGATGCGCGAGGCCGCAGGAGACATCCCCGGTGCGACGCTGTACGTGACGGGTCAGTCGGCGATCGAGAGCGACCTCGAGCCGGTGCAGAATCGTGACCTGCTCGTCGGCGAGGTCTTCATCGCCGTACCGATCGCTCTCCTGATCCTCGTCTTCGTCTTCGGGACGCTTTCGTTCCTGCTCCCGTTCATGCTTGCGGCGGTCGCGATCCCGACGACGCTCGCCTTCGTCTGGATCTTCGCGAACTTCATGCAGCTCTCGACCTACCTGACCAACATGGTCACGCTGATCGGCCTCGGAATCGCGGTCGACTACTCGCTCCTGATGGTGCACAGGTACCGCGAGGAGCGGAAGACCGGCAAGTCGCGAGAGGACGCTCTCGTCACGACGATGGAGACATCCGGTCGAGCCGTGGTCTTCAGCGGCACCGCGGTCGCCATCGGGCTGGCGCTGATGCTTGCCATGCCGCTCCCGTTCATGCGCGGCTTCGGCCTTGCAGGCCTGTTGATTCCTCTCGTCTCCGTCGCGGCTGCGATCACGCTCCTCCCGGTGCTCATGTACTGGCTCGAGGACCGGATGGATCGCGTCCGCCTGATCCCGAAGCGGATCATCGAGCGCCGCGAGAACACCGAGAGCAGCTTCTGGGCCCGCCTTGCCGGGACGATCATGAAGCGGCCGGTCGTCTTCGCGGTCGGCACGGTGGCCGTTCTCCTGCTCCTGGCCTCACCCATGCTCTCCCTCGAGCTAGGCCCCGGCTCGAACGAGGGCATCCCGAGCAACCTCGAGGCGGTTCAGGGCCTGAACGTCCTGAGCGACGCCATCGGCGAGGGCGCGCTCGCGCCGACGGACATCGTCGTCGACACGGGACGGGACGGCGGCGTTCGCTCGCCCGAAGTCCAGGCGGGTCTCGAGCGGCTCGCCGGCCAGCTGAGAGGCGATGAGGAGATCACGGACGTCATCGCCGCCGGCCCGCAGGTCGCCGACGAGAGCGGCCGGTACCTGCACGTTCAGGCGATCGGAAAGCACGAGTACGGCCTTCCAGAGGCGCAGGAGTTCGTCCACCGGCTGCGAGACGTGATCATCCCCGCGTCCGAGTTCCCCGCCGGCACCGAGGTTCTGGCCGGTGGCGGCCCTGCCTTCGGCGTCGACTTCCTGGACATCACCTACGGCGCGTTTCCGTGGCTCATCCTCGCTGTGCTGCTTCTGACCTACCTGCTGCTCGTCAGGGCGTTCAGGTCGCTCATCCTGCCGCTGAAGGCGATCGTCCTCAACCTGCTCTCGATCGGGGCGGCGTACGGGATCCTGGTGCTGGCGTTCAAGCTGGGCGCAGGCGAGCCCTTCGGCCTGACGCAGTTCGACCAGATCGAAGGCTGGATCCCGGTCTTCCTCTTCGCGATGCTCTTCGGCCTCTCCATGGACTACGAGGTCTTCCTCGTCAGCCGGATGCGCGAGGAGTGGGACTCCACGAAGGACAACGAGGCGGCCGTCCGGCAAGGTCTTGCCAAGACCGGCCGGCTGGTCACGGCGGCGGGGTTGATCATGTTCGCGGCCTTCATGGGCTTCGTCGCCGGCTCGATCGTCGGGCTGCAGCAGTTCGGCCTCGGCCTGGCGGCGGCGATCCTGATCGACGTCACAATTATCCGAGCGCTGCTCGTGCCGAGCGCGATGAAGATCTTCGGCCGCTGGAACTGGTGGTTGCCGGAAGGGGCGGCGAAGGTCTTCCGCGTCGAGCCGTCGCCGCTCGAGGGCCCGCCCGCACCGGCGCTCCGCCCGGCCGGTAAATGAGCCGCTGGTAGAAGGGTTCGGCGAAATATCGGCCTGTGCCGCCAGGGTGCGCT
>Ga0180121_10000341_pt1 | contig 19162 bp, 33 predicted proteins | sample AntDrymUQ5402106_2_FD_129676 | JGI IMG/M metagenome (GOLD analysis project Ga0180121, IMG submission 129676) | Polar desert sand microbial communities from Dry Valleys, Antarctica - metaG UQ540 (21.06) (version 2) (version 2) | ecosystem: Environmental > Terrestrial > Soil > Desert | place...
ACGCCGAAGACGGTCGACTCGCTGATGCGGCTCGACCTGCCGGCCGGCGTCGACATCGAGATCAAGCTCTGAGGACGCCCACACCATGACTACGCAGCAGACTTCGTCGCAGCGCCTGCCTCTGGGCAAGCCACCGCGCGTCGTGCGTGGCCTGCTCGGCACCAAGCTCGGCATGACCCAGCTCTGGGACGAGAACAACCGGGTCGTCGGTGTCACGGTGGTCGCGGTCGGCACCAACGTGGTCACCCAGGTGCGCAAGCCCGAGACCGACGGCTACTCAGCCCTCCAGGTCGGGTTCGGCGAGATCGCGGCCCGCAAGGTGACCAAGCCGCGGGCCGGGCACTTCCAGAAGGCCGGTGCCACCCCGCGCCGGTACCTGGTCGAGATCCGCACCGGCGACGCGTCGGCGTACGAGCCAGGCCAGGAGCTCGCCCCGGACATCTTCGCCGCCGGCGAGCAGGTGGACGTGACCGCGACCAGCAAGGGCAAGGGCTTCGCCGGCGTCATGAAGCGGCACGGCTTCCACGGCGTGAGCGCGTCGCACGGCTCCCACCGCAACCACCGCAAGCCCGGCTCCATCGGTGGCTGCGCGACTCCCGGCCGGGTTTTCAAGGGCATGCGGATGGCCGGCCGGATGGGTCGAGACACCGTCACCGCGCAGAACCTGACCGTCCACTCCGTCGATGTGGACAAGGGCCTGCTCTTGCTCGCTGGCCCTGTGCCCGGCCCGCGCGGCGGGCTGGTGCTGGTCCGCTCTGCCGTCAAGGGGGCTGTCAAGGGCGCGGTGAAGGAGGCCGGCTCATGACCACGATCGACGTCAAGGACGCGGCCGGCGAGAAGACCGGCACGCTCGACCTGCCTGCCGAGATCTTCGACGTCCAGGTCAACGTCGCGCTGATCCACCAGGTTGTCGTCGCGCAGCAGGCCGCCGCCCGCCAGGGCAGCGCGGCGACGAAGACCCGCGCCCAGGTGCGCGGCGGTGGCGCCAAGCCCTATCGCCAGAAGGGCACCGGCCGGGCTCGCCAGGGCTCGATCCGAGCCCCGCAGTTCGCCGGCGGCGGCGTGGTCCACGGACCGAGCCCGCGCTCGTACGCGCAGCGCACGCCCAAGAAGATGAAGGCGGCGGCACTGCGTGGAGCGCTGTCCGACCGCGCCCGTGGTGGGCGGGTCCACGTGCTCGAGTCGTTTGTGGACGGCGACGCGCCGTCGACCAAGCAGGCCCTGGCGGCACTGCGCAGGCTTTCCGAGCGGCCGCGGTCGCTGGTCGTGACCGCGACCGACGACTCGCCGACCCGGTTGTCACTGCGGAACGTCGACACCATCCACGTGGTCGCGGTCAACCAGCTCAACACATACGACGTCCTGCTCAGCGACGACGTCGTCTTCACCCGCGCCGCCTATGACGCCCTGGTCGAGCGACAGGAGCGCGCCTCGTGAGCACCCTGCACAAGAGTCCCCGCGACGTCCTGCTCGCGCCGATCGTCAGCGAGAAGAGCTACGGGCTGCTCGACCAGAACAAGTACACGTTCCTGGTCCGCCCCGACGCCAACAAGACCGAAATCAAGATCGCCGTCGAGCAACTGTTCGACGTGAGGGTGACCGCGGTGAACACGGCCAACCGTTCCGGGAAGCGCAAGCGCACCCGGATGGGCTGGGGCCGGCGCAACAACACCAAGCGCGCGATCGTCAGCATCGCCGCGGGCCAGCGGATCGACATCTTTGCTGGGCCGACGGGTTGAGGACTGAGGGCTGATGGGTATTCGCAGGTACAAGCCGACGACACCGGGGCGCCGCGGCTCGACCGTGGCCGACTTCGTGGAGGTCACCCGGTCTACGCCGGAGAAGTCCCTCGTTCGCCCCCTGCCCAAGAAGGGCGGGCGCAACAACCAGGGACGGATCACCACCCGACACCAGGGCGGCGGGCACAAGCGCGCGTACCGGCTCATCGACTTCCGCCGCTATGACAAGGACGGGGTGCCGGCGACGGTCGCGCACATTGAGTACGACCCCAACCGTACCGCTCGGATCGCCCTGCTGCACTACGTCGACGGCGACAAGCGCTACATCATCGCGCCGCAGGGTCTGCGCCAGGGCGCCAAGGTCGAGGCTGGCGCGTCCGCCGACATCCGCCCGGGCAACAACCTGCCGCTGCGCAACATCCCGGTCGGCACCACGGTGCACGCGGTCGAGCTGCGGCCGGGTGGCGGTGCCAAGATGGCCCGCTCCGCCGGTGCCTCCACCCAGCTCGTCGCGAAGGAGGGCAGCCGGGCGCAGCTGCGCCTGCCGTCGGGGGAGATGCGCTTCGTCGACGTACGGTGCCGTGCCACCGTCGGTGCGGTCGGCAACGCCGAGCAGTCCAACATCAGCTGGGGCAAGGCCGGGCGGATGCGCTGGAAGAACAAGCGGCCGTCCGTTCGCGGGGTGGCCATGAACCCGGTCGACCACCCGCACGGCGGCGGTGAGGGCAAGTCGTCCGGCGGCCGGCACCCTGTCTCGCCGTGGGGCGCTCCCGAAGGCCGCACCCGCAAGCGCAAGTCCAGTGACCAGATGATCGTCCGCCGCCGTCGGACCGGCAAGAAGCGCTGAGAGGCCTGATCGATGCCACGCAGTCTGAAGAAGGGTCCCTTCGTCGACGACCACCTGATCAAGAAGGTGGACGCGCAGAACGACGCGGGTACCAAGAACGTGATCAAGACGTGGTCACGGCGGTCGATGATCGTCCCGGCGATGCTCGGGCACACGATCGCCGTTCACGACGGACGCAAGCACGTCCCGGTGTTCGTGACCGAGGCGATGGTCGGGCACAAGCTCGGCGAGTTTGCCCCCACCCGGACCTTCCGCGGCCACGACAAGGACGACCGGAAGGCGCGGCGCCGATGACTGTTCAGGAACGCCGCCGGATCAGTGCCCGTCGGGAGTCCCTGCTGGGCGACCAGCCGGGGGCCTTCGCGGTGGCGCGGTTCCTGCGCGTGACCCCGCAGAAGACCCGCCGTGTCGTCGACCTCGTCCGCGGTCGGCCGGTCGACGAGGCGCTGGCCCTGCTCCGGTTCGCGCCGCAGGCCGCCGCCGAGCCCGTCCTCAAGACCGTCGAGAGCGCGCTGGCCAACGCCGAGGGCGTCGAGGACCTGCACCGGCACGACCTGGTGATCTCGACCGCCAGGGTCGATGAGGGTCCCACGCTCAAGCGCTTCCGCCCCCGCGCGCAGGGCCGGGCATACCGGATCCGGAAGCGGACCAGCCACCTCACGATCGTGGTGACCCCACGACCCGAGGCTGAGCAGACAACAGGGACGACAACAGGAACGAAAACCGAGCCTAAGCAGAAGGGCAGGGCCCGCTAAGTGGGACAGAAAGTCAACCCGCACGGGTTCCGGCTCGGCATCTCGACCGACCACAAGAGTCGCTGGTACGCCGGTGACCTCTACCGGGCCTACGTCGGCGAGGACGTCAAGATTCGCCGGCTGCTGTCGACGGGCATGGACCGCGCCGGAATATCCAAGGTCGAGATCGAGCGCACCCGTGACCGGGTCCGGGTCGACATCCACACCGCACGGCCGGGGATCGTCATCGGCCGTCGCGGCGCGGAGGCCGAGCGGATCCGAGGCGAGCTGGAGGACCTGACGGGCAAGCAGGTGCAGCTGAACATCCTCGAGGTGAAGAACCCCGAGCTGGACGCGCAGCTGGTCGCACAGGGCGTGGCCGAGCAGCTGTCCGGCCGGGTGCAGTTCCGCCGGGCGATGCGCAAGGCGCTCCAGACGACCATGCGCAGCGGCGCGCTTGGCGTGAAAGTCCAGTGTGCCGGTCGCCTCGGGGGCACCGAGATGTCGCGGTCGGAGTTCTACCGCGAGGGCCGAGTGCCGCTGCACACCTTGCGTGCCGATGTCGACTACGGCTTCTACGAGGCCAAGACAACGTTCGGTCGCATCGGCGTGAAGGTCTGGATCTACAAGGGCGAGGTCGCCGGGTCCCGAGCGGAGCGGGAGGCGCAGGCGGCCGCCCGCGCCGCCGCTGCTGCCGGCCGACGTCCGACCCGGGGGCGACGTCCCGAGCGGGCCGGCGCTCCGGCGGGTGCGCCTGCTGGCAGCGCGGCCGGTAGTGCCGCTCCGGCCGAGGCGCCCAGGACAGGGCAGGGGGGCTGAGCATGCTGATCCCGCGGAGAGTCAAGCACCGCAAGCAGCACCATCCGTCCCGGCGCGGAATGGCCAAGGGCGGCACGTCGCTGGCGTTCGGCGACTTCGGGATCCAGGCGATGGAGGGTCACTACGTGACCAACCGCCAGATCGAGTCGGCGCGAATCGCGATGACCCGACACATCAAGCGTGGCGGGAAGGTCTGGATCAACGTCTACCCGGACCGCCCGCTGACCAAGAAGCCCGCCGAAACCCGGATGGGTTCCGGCAAGGGCTCGCCCGAGTGGTGGATCGCCAACGTCAAGGCCGGCCGGGTCATGTTCGAGCTTTCCGGGGTCTCGGAGCCGATCGCCCGGGAGGCGCTCCGACGGGCGATCCACAAGCTGCCGATGAAGTGCCGCTTCATCAGCCGGGACTCCGGTGACATGTGATGGCGACGACAACCGCAGCCGAGCTACGCACCCTCGATGCCGATGACCTTGCCGAGAAGCTGCGCGAGGCCAAGGAGGAGCTGTTCAACCTACGCTTCCAGGCGGCCACCGGTCAGCTGGAGAGCCACGGCAGGTTGCGCAGCGTGCGCCGCGACATCGCCCGGATCTACACGGTCATGCGCGAGCGGGAGCTCGGGATCATCGACACCGAGGCCGATGCCGGATGACCGAGCAGACCAGTGATCAGAACACAGAGCAGAAGGTTGGGAACGTGACCACAACGACCGGCGAGCGCCGACGCCGCAAGACCCGAGAGGGCCTCGTGGTGAGCGACAAGATGGACAAGACCGTCGTCGTCAGCGTCGAGGCCATGGTCAAGCACCCGCTGTACGGCAAGGTGCTGCGCCGCAAGTCCAAGCTCAAGGTGCACGACGAGCGCAACGCCTGCGGCACTGGTGATCGGGTCCTCATCATGGAGACCCGCCCGCTGTCTGCCACCAAGCGCTGGCGGCTGCTGGAGATCTTGGAGAAGGCGAAGTGATCCAGCAGGAGTCACGGATCAAGGTTGCCGACAACACCGGCGCCAAGGAGATCCTGTGCATCCGCGTCCTCGGCGGCTCTGGCCGCCGCTACGCGGGCATCGGCGACGTCATCGTCGCCACCGTCAAGGACGCCATCCCGGGTGGCGGCGTGAAGAAGGGTGAGATCGTCAAGGCGGTCGTCGTGCGCACGGTCAAGCAGCGGCGGCGTCCGGACGGCTCGTACATCCGCTTCGACGAGAACGCAGCGGTGATCCTCCGCACCGACGACGGCGAGCCACGCGGCACCCGGATCTTCGGGCCGGTCGGCCGAGAGCTGCGGGAGAAGCGGTTCATGCGGATCATCTCGCTGGCACCGGAGGTGCTGTGATGGCACACGACCTGAGCATCAAGAAGGGCGACCTCGTCCGGATCGTCGCCGGTCGGGACAAGGGCGCCGAGGGGCGAGTGATCGGCGTGCGGCCGGAGAAGCGTCGGGTCATCGTCGAGGGTGTCAACCGGGTCAAGCGGCACACCAAGGTCATGCGCCAGGGCGGCCGTGGTGGCACCACCGGCGGGATCGTCACCCAGGAGGCTGCGATCCACGTGTCCAACGTGATGCTGCTGGTCGAGGTGGACGGCAAGAAGGTTCCGACGCGCGTCGGGTACCGGCGCGACGAGGTCACCAAGTCCCGGCAGGACGGGACGACGTTCACCGCGCACCGCAGCGTCCGGGTCGCCAAGCGCACGGGCGAGGAGATCTGATGAGCACGACATCGACTGAGACGGCCGAGAAGGTGACGCCGCCCCGGCTCCGGCAGCGCTACCGGGACGAGATCGCGGCGGCGCTGCGGTCCGAGCTCGCGCTGAACAACGCGATGCAGGTGCCCACGCTCACCAAGATCGTGGTGAACATGGGCGTCGGCGAGGCGGCGCGCGACTCCAAGCTGATCGAGGGGGCGATCCGCGACCTGGCCACAATCACCGGTCAGAAGCCCGCGGTGACGCGGGCGCGGAAGTCCATCGCGCAGTTCAAGCTGCGCGAGGGGATGCCGATCGGTGCGCACGTCACTCTGCGCGGCGACCGGATGTGGGAGTTCCTCGACCGGCTGCTGTCGCTCGCCCTCCCACGCATCCGGGACTTCCGCGGGCTGTCTCCGCGGCAGTTCGACGGGCGAGGCAACTACACCTTCGGCCTCACCGAGCAGGTCATGTTCCACGAGATCGACCAGGACAAGGTCGACCGCCCGCGTGGGATGGACGTCACGGTCGTCACCACCGCCGGCGACGACGAGACCGGCCGAGCGCTGCTCACGCGGCTCGGCTTCCCCTTCCAAGGAGTCTGATCGATGGCCAAGACCGCACTGGTCGCGAAGTCTGCGCGTACCCCGAAGTTCAAGGTCCGCGCCTACACCCGGTGTCAGCGCTGCGGGCGGCCCAAGGCCGTCTACCGCAAGTTCGGCCTGTGTCGGGTCTGCCTGCGGGAGATGGCGCACCGCGGCGAGCTGCCCGGTGTGACAAAGAGCAGCTGGTGACCTCGAGAACAACGGAGAGAAGAACCCGACGATGACTATGACCGATCCGATCGCAGACATGCTGACCCGTCTGCGCAACGGCAACCAGGCGTACCTGGAGACGGTGAGCATGCCGCACAGCAGGATGAAGGCTGGGGTCGCCGAGATCCTCCAGCAGGAGGGCTACATCGCCTCCTGGAAGGTGACCGACCCCAGCGACAACGAGGTGGGCAAGACGCTGACGCTTACTCTCAAGTACGGAGAGCATCGCGAGCGCTCGCTCGCGGGCGTGCGCCGCATCTCCAAGCCGGGGCTGCGGGTCTACGCCAAGCGCACCGGACTGCCGCGGGTGCTTGGCGGCCTGGGCGTCGCCATCATCTCGACCAGTCAGGGGCTGCTGACCGACCGGCAGGCCAACAACCGCGGCGTGGGCGGGGAAGTCCTCGCCTACGTCTGGTGACGGGAGGGGTTCAAAGTGTCACGCATCGGCAAGATGCCCGTCGTCATCCCGTCTGACGTCGACGTCACCCTCGAGGGCCGGCGGGTCAGCGTGAAAGGTCCCAAGGGGGAGCTGGCGCACACCGTCGCGGAGCCGATTACGGTCGAGCGCGAAGACGGCTCCCTTGTGGTCCGCCGGCCAGACGATGAGCGTCGCAGCAAGGCGTTGCACGGCCTGTCCCGAAGCCTGATCGCCAACATGGTCACCGGCGTGACCTCGGGCTACGAGAAGAGGCTCGAGATCGTCGGGGTCGGCTACCGGGTGCTGGCCAAGGGCCCGGCCCAGATCGAGCTGAACGTCGGATACAGCCACCCGGTCGTCTACGACGCCCCGGACGGGGTCACGTTCACTGTCGAGTCGCCCACGAAGTTCACCGTCTCGGGCATCGACAAGCAGATGGTCGGCGAGGTCGCCGCCAACATCCGCAAGGTCCGGCGCCCGGAGCCGTACAAGGGCAAGGGCATCAGGTACTCCGGTGAGTACGTCCGCCGCAAGGTCGGGAAGGCTGGTAAGTGATGGCCATCGCGTTGAGACCGCGCAGGTCGCTGTCCTCTAGGACGGCACATCGGCGCCGCCGCCAGGTCCGGGGACGGAAGGCGATCGCTGGCACGGCCACCCGGCCGCGCCTGGTCGTGACCCGCTCGAGCCGGCACATCGTTGCCCAGGTCGTCGACGACCTGCAGGGCCGGACGCTGGCGTCGGCGAGCTCGATGGAGGCCGACCTCCGGACCGGCTCCGACGACAAGACCGCGAGGGCGCGTCGGGTGGGCGAGCTGGTCGCCGACAGGGCGAAGGCCGCGGGCGTGGAGGCGGTCGTGTTCGACCGTGCCGGCAGCCGGTACCACGGCCGGGTTGCCGCCCTCGCCGACGGTGCCCGTGAGGGCGGCCTGACCTTCTGACGTACCCGCTGACCCAACGAGCCTGACTGAGCAACGAGGAATGAGGACGACGAGATGACCACAACCCAGCGCCGCGGTGGCGGCGCCGGTGACCGGCGGGGCGGCCGCGGGGGGCCGGCGGACAAGTCCGCGTACATCGAGCGCGTGGTTGGTATCAACCGCGTCTCCAAGGTGGTCAAAGGCGGCCGTCGTTTCAGCTTCACCGCCCTCGTCGTCGTCGGGGACGGTGATGGCACCGTCGGCGTCGGCTATGGCAAGGCGAAGGAGGTGCCGGCGGCGATCGCCAAGGGGGTCGAGGAGGCGAAGAAGAGCTTCTTCAAGGTGCCCAGGGTGCAAGGAACGATCCCGCACCCGATCCAGGGCGAGAAGGCGGCCGGCGTCGTGCTGCTCCGTCCGGCCGCACCCGGCACCGGCGTGATCGCCGGCGGGCCCGTCCGGGCGGTGCTCGAATGCGCTGGCATCCACGACGTGCTGAGCAAGTCACTCGGCTCGAGCAACGCCATCAACATCGTCCACGCCACAGTGGCGGCGCTGCGCGGGCTCGAGACCCCGGAGTCGGTCGCCAGCCGGCGCGGCCTGGCGGTGGAGGACGTGGCGCCGGCGGCGCTGCTCAGGGCGCGGGCCGAGGCGAGCACGTGATGGCCCGGCTGAAGGTACGACAGGTCCGTTCCGGCGTCGGGCGGCGGCAGAACCAGCGCGAGACGCTGCGCTCGCTCGGCCTGAAGCGGATCGGTGACGTGGTGGTCAAGGAGGACCGCCCGGAGATTCGCGGCATGATCGCGACCGTGCCGCACCTGGTCGCGGTCGAGGAGGTGGAATGACCATGACGTTGAAGCTTCACCACTTGCGCCCAGCCCCCGGTGCCCGGACGGCCAAGGTCCGCGTCGGGCGGGGCGAGGGGGGCAAGGGCAAGACCGCGGGCCGAGGCACCAAGGGCACCCGGGCGAGGGGCCGGGTGCCGGCCAACTTCGAGGGCGGCCAGATGCCGATCCACATGCGGTTGCCCAAGCTCAAGGGCTTCACCAACCGGTTCCGGGTCGAGTACCAGGTGGTCAACCTGGACCGGATCGCCGCGCTCTACCCAGACGGCGGCGAGGTGACCCCGGCCGACCTGGCGGCCCGCGGCGCGGTGCGCTCAGGTCACCGGGTCAAGATCCTCGGTGAGGGTGACCTCACCGCCGCCGTCCAGGTGTCCGCACACGCCTTCTCGGCCTCGGCGAAACAGAAGATCGAGTCCACCGGCGGCAGCGCCACCGTAGTCTGACCTGGTGACTGGCTACCTGGTGACTGGTCACCCGGTGATTGGGAGGAACAGGTGCTGAGCGCCTTCGTCAACGCGTTTCGCACGCCGGACCTGCGGCGCAAGCTGCTGTTCGTCCTGTTCATCATCGCGGTCTTCCGGCTCGGCTCGACCGTGCCCGCACCGGGGGTCAACGTTGCGAACGTCCAGGCCAGCGTCTCGGCGGTCGAGGGCGAGAGCCTGTTCACCCTGATCAACCTGTTCTCCGGCGGCGCACTGCTGCAGCTCACCGTGTTCGCGCTCGGGATCATGCCCTACATCACCGCGAGCATCATCCTGCAGCTGCTCACGGTCGTGATCCCCCGGCTGGAGACGCTCAAGAAGGAGGGTCAGGCCGGACAGGCGAAGATCACCCAGTACACCCGCTACCTCACCTTGGGGCTCGCCGTCCTGCAGGCCACCGGCATCGTGGCCCTCGCGCGCAGCGGCCAGCTGTTCGGGACCGACACCGGGGTGTCGCTGCTCTACAACGAGGACAGCATCTTCTCGTTCGTGCTGATCGTGATCACGATGACGTCCGGCACCGCGGTGATCATGTGGCTGGGCGAGCTGATAACCGACCGCGGGATCGGGAACGGGATGTCCATCCTGATCTTCACCCAGGTGGTCGCGACCTTCCCCGGCACCCTCTGGCAGATCCGGGTCGCCCAGGGCTGGTTCACGTTCACGATCGTGGTGGCGGTCGGGCTGGCCGTCGTGGCAGCGGTGATCTTCGTCGAGCAGGCACAGCGACGGATTCCGGTCCAGTACGCCCGGCGGATGGTGGGCCGCCGCATGTTCGGCGGGTCGTCGACGTACATCCCGCTGAAGCTCAACCAAGCCGGAATCATCCCGGTGATCTTCGCCTCCAGCCTGATGTACCTCCCGGCGCTCGCGTCTCAGTTCAACCCGAACGCGTCGTGGGCCGGGGCGGTCAGCACGTACTTCGTCGTCGGCGACCATCCGGTCTACATGGCGACGTTCTTCGCGCTCGTCATCTTCTTCACCTACTTCTACGTCTCGATCACGTTCAACCCGGTCGAGGTTGCCGACAACATGAAGAAGTACGGCGGCTTCATCCCCGGTATCCGGGCCGGCCGACCGACCGAGGAATACCTCGCGTACGTGCTGTCGCGGATCACCGCGCCCGGTTCGCTGTACCTCGGGCTGGTGTGCCTCATCCCACTGATCGCGATCGCGCTGGTCAACGCCAACCAGAACTTCCCCTTCGGCGGCGCGACGATCCTCATCATCGTCGGGGTCGGCCTCGACACCGTGAAGCAGATCGAGAGCCAGCTCCAGCAGCGCAACTACGAGGGATTCCTGCGCTGATGCGGGTCGTCCTGGTGGGTCCCCCCGGCGCCGGGAAAGGGACCCAGGCGACGTATCTCGCGCGCCACTACGGGATACCGCAGATATCCACCGGCGACATCTTCCGCGCCAACGTCACCAGGCAGACCCGGCTCGGCGTCGAGGCGCGCAAGTACATGGAGGCCGGTGACCTCGTCCCCGACGAGGTGACGATCGAGATGGTGCGAGACCGGCTCGCCGAGCCAGACACCGCCGACGGGTTCCTGCTCGACGGCTTCCCCCGCACCGTGGGCCAGGCGAAGGCGCTGGGCGTGATCCTGGACCAGCTCGGCACCGGTCTGGACGCGGTGCTGGAGCTGTCCGTCGACGACCAGGAGGTCGTGCGCCGGCTCTCGGGGCGGCGCACCTGCCGCGAGTGCGGCAAGGTCTGGCACGTCGAGTTCGACCAGCCGTCCGTCGACGGGGTGTGCGACCGATGCCAGGGGCAGCTGTTCCGCCGCGACGACGACGAGCAGAAGACCGTCCTGCGCCGGATCGAGGTCTACAAGGACCAGACCGCTCCACTCGCCGATCACTACGAGGCCGAGGGTGTGCTGCGCCGCATTGATGCCACCGGCAGGGTGGACAACGTCACCCGGCGGGCGATCGCCGCCCTGGACGACGCTGGGGAGGACTGACTCGCCGGTGCTGCGAGGACGCGGGGTCGAGATCAAGACGCCCGAGCAGCTAGCGCAGATGCGCCACGCCGGCCTGGTGGTTGCCGGCACCCTGGAGCTCGTCGCCGACAGCGTCACCGACGGGATCACCACCGCGGACCTCGACGGCCTGGCCGAGCAGCACATCCGCAGCTGCGGCGCGGTGCCGTCGTTCCTCGGCCACCAGGGCTTTCCCGCGAGCATCTGCGTGTCGGTGAACCAGCAGGTCGTCCACGGCATCCCGGGCTCACTCGAGCTCCGGTCGGGCGACCTGGTGTCCGTGGACTGTGGCGCGATCGTCGATGGCTGGCACGGCGACGCCGCGGTCAGCGTTGTCGTCGGCGGCCAGCCGGAGCCGGGCGTCGAGAACCTGCTCGGGGTCACCGATGCCGCGCTGTGGCAGGGCATCTCCGCGGCGCGAGCCGGCGGCCGGGTGAGCGACATCTCGGCAGCGGTCGAGGAGGAGGTCCGGTCCCACGACGCTGGCTCCCTCGGCCACGGGCTGGGCCCCGGACTGGGCATCGTCGAGGATTACGTCGGCCACGGGATCGGCACGGCGATGCACCAGCCGCCCAACGTGCCCAACACGGGCAAGCCAGGCCGGGGGGCCCGGCTCGTCCCCGGGATCGCGATCGCGATCGAGCCAATGGTCACCCTGGGTGACCCCGAGACGATGATGCTCGACGACGACTGGACCGTCGTCACCGTCGACGGGTCCTGGGCGGCGCACTTCGAGCACACCGTGGCGGTCACCGAGACTGGCGTGTGGGTGCTGACCGCGCCCGACGGCGGTCGGGAGCGCCTGGCGGCGCTGGGTGTCCCGTACGGTGGCCCCGCCTAGTCGCGCTGGGCGGCCCGTGACCGGATTTCGCATCGGCGGCGGCCGTCCCGTACACTTGCGGGTCGGCCCTCGTGCGTTCACCCGGTTCCCCGTGGTTGGACGGGTTGCGGGCTGCCCACCCTCACGACCGGCCGGGCACAGGTGCGAAACCAGAATGCGGAGGACATGCCGAAGAAGGAAGGGGTCATCGAGATCGAAGGCTCGGTGGTCGAGGCTCTGCCGAACGCGATGTTCCGCGTGGAGCTGACCAACGGGCACAAGGTTCTCGCCCACATCAGCGGCAAGATGCGCCAGCACTACATCCGGATCCTGCCCGAGGACCGCGTGGTGGTGGAGCTCTCGCCCTACGACCTCACCCGCGGACGCATCGTCTACCGGTACAAGTGAGAGAAGATCGATGAAGGTCCAGCCCAGCGTCAAGAAGATCTGCGACAAGTGCAAGGTGATCCGCCGCAACGGTCGGGTCATGGTCATCTGCTCCAACCCCCGCCACAAGCAGCGGCAGGGCTGAGAAACAACGAAGGAAGGCACGCCAACCACATGGCACGTCTCGTAGGCGTCGACCTGCCCCGCGACAAGCGGGTCGAGGTTGCGCTCACCGCCATCTTCGGGGTCGGGCAGACCCGGGCGCTCAAGGCGCTCGAAGCCACCGGCGTCAACCCGGACCTGCGGGTGCACGAGCTCGGGGACGACGAGCTGGTCAAGCTCCGGGACTACATCGAGGCCAACTACCAGGTCGAGGGTGACCTCCGCCGCGAAGTAGCGGCCGACATCCGCCGCAAGGTCGAGATCGGCAGCTACCAGGGTCGCCGGCACCGCAGCGGCCTTCCGGTGCGCGGGCAGCGCACACGGACCAACGCCCGGGGTCGCAAGGGCCCGAAGCGCACCGTGGCTGGCAAGAAGAAGCCGCGCTGAGACAGGAGACCTCGAGACCATGCCTCCCAAGAGCCGTCAGGCGCCCGGCGCCAAGAAGGTGCGTCGCCGCGAGAAGAAGAACATCAGCGCGGGCCAGGCGCACATCAAGTCGACGTTCAACAACACCATCGTGACGATCACCGACCCGGTCGGTGCAGTCATCGCCTGGGCCAGCGCCGGAACCGTCGGGTTCAAGGGCTCCCGTAAGTCCACGCCCTTCGCTGCCCAGATGGCTGCCGAGGCGGCCGGTCGGCGGGCTATGGAGCACGGCATGCGCAAGATCGACGTGTTCGTCAAGGGTCCCGGCTCCGGCCGAGAGACGGCGATCCGGTCGCTGGGCGCCATCGGCCTCGAGGTAGGCACCATCTCCGACGTCACACCCACCCCGCACAACGGATGCCGCCCACCGAAGCGTCGTCGCGTCTGATGCCGCAGCCCCCGTCATACGTACTGCAAGGAGCACCTGACTGACATGGCCCGCTACACCGGACCCATGACGAAGAAGTCGCGCCGACTGGGGGTCGACCTCGTCGGCGGAGACCAGGCCTTCGAACGCCGTCCCTACCCGCCCGGCCAGCACGGCCGGGGCCGGGTCAAGGAGAGCGAGTACCGCCTCCAGCTGCAGGAGAAGCAGAAGGCGCGGTACACGTACGGCGTGCTCGAGCGGCAGTTCCGCCGCTACTACCACGAGGCCAGCCGCCGAGGTGGCAAGACCGGTGACAACCTGCTGGCGCTGCTGGAGGGTCGTCTTGACAACGTGGTCTACCGGGCCGGGTTCGCTCGCACCCGTCGGCACGCCCGTCAGCTGGTCGTGCACGGGCACTTCCTCGTCAACGGCCACAAGGTCGACGTGCCGTCGTTCCAGGTCGACGCGCACGACGTGATCGACGTGCGGCCCAAGTCCATCGAGCAGACGCCGTTCATCGTGGCCCGCGAGACGCAGGGCGAACGGCTGGTCCCCGCCTGGCTCGAGGTCCTGCCCAACAAGATGCGGGTCCTCGTCCACCAGCTGCCGGTCCGGCAGCAGATCGATGTCCCCGTCCAGGAGCAGCTCATCGTCGAGTACTACTCGAAGAAGTAAGCCACAAGGCGGCTCGCCACCACGCGGGCCGCACACCGTACGCGTCGTCATATAGCGGTCGGCGCGGGAAGGAAGAACCCATGCTCATCGCCCAGCGCCCCTCCCTGTCCGAGGAGGTCGTCAGCGACCACCGTTCGCGGTTCGCCATCGAGCCCCTCGAGCCAGGCTTCGGCTACACGCTCGGAAACTCGCTGCGACGGACGCTGCTGTCGTCCATCCCCGGCGCGTCCATCACCTCGATAAAGCTCGAGACCGTCCTCCACGAGTTCTCCACCATCGAGGGGGTCAAGGAAGACGTCACCGAGCTCATCTTGAACCTCAAGGCCCTAGTGGTCTCGTCCGAGGAGGACGAGCCGGTCCTGATGTACCTGCGCAAGCAGGGCCCCGGCGACGTGACCGCGGCCGACATCACCCCTCCGGCGGGAGTGGAGATCCACAACCCGGACCTGCACATCGCCACCCTGAACGACAGCGGCCGCATCGAGATGGAGATGGTCGTCGAGCGCGGCCGTGGATACGTGTCGGCGGTGCAGAACAACCCTGGTGACGGTGAGATCGGGCGGCTACCCATCGACTCGATCTACTCGCCGGTGCTCACGGTCACATACAAGGTCGAGGCGACGCGGGTCGAGCAGCGCACTGACTTCGACCGCCTGGTCATCGACGTCGAGACCAAGCCCAGCATGCGACCGCGAGACGCGATCGCCAGCGCCGGCAAGACGCTTGTCGAGCTGTTCGGCCTGGCTCGCGAGCTCAACGTCGACGCGGAGGGCATCGACATCGGGCCGTCGCCCGTCGACGAGCAGCTGGCCGCCGACCTTGCGCTGCCGGTGGAGGACCTCAACCTCACCGTTCGCTCGTACAACTGCCTCAAGCGCGAGGGCATCCACACGGTTGGCGAGCTGATCTCGCGCAGCGAGCAGGACCTCCTCGACATCCGAAACTTCGGCGCCAAGTCGATCGACGAAGTGAAGGCCAAGCTGGTCGAGATGGGGCTGTCGCTCAAGGACAGCGCACCCGGCTTCGACCCGCAGGCGGCGATCGAGGCGTACGGCGACGACGACCAGACGTTCGTCGAAGACGAGCAGTACTGACATGCCTGTCCCCACCAAAGGTCCACGGTTGGGCGGCAGTCCCGCGCACCAGAAGATGATGCTGGCCAACCTCGCGACGAGCCTGTTCGAGCACGGCAAGATCACGACCACGGAGGCCAAGGCGCGCCGGCTGCGCCCGTTCGCCGAGCGGCTGATCAGCAAGGCGAGGCGGGACGACCTGCACCACCGCCGCCAGGTGCTGCGCGTCATCCGGGACAAGGGCGTGGTGCACGCCCTGTTCAGCGAGATCGGCCCGAGCTATGCCACCCGCCCGGGTGGCTACACGCGAATCACCAAGCTCGGACCACGCAAGGGTGACAACGCGCCCATGGCGGTGATCGAGCTGGTCGAGGCCCGTGAGTTCGCGACCCAGGTGTCCGGCCGAGAGTCGGCCGCGAAACCTGCGCCCGCTCCGACAACGCCGACCGAGACCGAGCCGACCGAGACTGAGCCGACCGACGCCGAAGCCGATGCTCTCGACGAGGCCCCCGACGCCGAGGCAGCCAAGGACGACGTCGACGCGGCGCCCCCCGACGCGGTGCCGCCCGACGACAAGCGCTGACCCCTCGGTGCGCATCCGGCTCGATCTCGCCTACGACGGTTCAGGGTTTGCCGGGTGGGCCCGCCAGCCCGAGCAGCGCACCGTCCAGGGGTGCCTCGAGGAGGCGTTGGCCCGGGTGCTGGCCGTTCCTGCGGTCTCGGTGACCTGCGCCGGTCGGACCGACGCCGGGGTGCACGCAACCGGCCAGGTGGTGCACGTCGACGTCTCGACCGACGGCCCCGACCCGATGTCGCTGGCTCGCAGGCTCAACGGCGTGCTGTCTGACGACCTCCGCGTCCGCGGGTGCGTCCAGGCGGCTGCCGGGTTCGACGCCCGCTTCGCGGCGCTCTGGCGGCGCTACCGCTACCAGGTCTGCGACCAGGACGCTGTCGACCCGCTCCGTCGTGGGCAGGTGCTCCGGTGGCGCCGGCCGGTCGACGTGAAAGCCATGAACGAGGCGGCCAGCCAGCTAGTGGGTTTGCACGACTTCGCTGCGTACTGCCGACCGCGTCCCGGGGCGACGACGCTGCGGCGCCTGCACGAGCTCGACTGGCGGCGCGACGACGCAGGGCTCGCAGTCCTGACCGTACGCGCCGATGCGTTCTGCCATCACATGGTGCGCAGTCTCACCGGTGCGCTGCTCGTCGTGGGCGAAGGCCGTCGGCCAGTCGGCTGGCCGGCCGAGGTGCTGCGGGCGGCTCGTCGCGACAGCGCGGTGCCCATGGTCCCGGCGCACGGGCTGACGCTGACGGAGGTCGGGTACCCGCCGGACGCCGAGCTCGCCCAGCGGGCCGAGCAGACCCGACGCCGGCGGGTGCGAACGTGACCGACCACTACTTCAGCCCCGATCCGCGCTCGACCGCGCGGCGCACCGCCTTCGAGGCGGACCTGTGGGGCCACCGGGTGACGTTGCAGTCGGCCTCCGGCGTGTTCTCCCACGGGCGGCTCGACGCCGGCACCCAGGTGCTCGTCCGAGCGACCCAGCCGAGCCCGCACTCTCGTACGATGCTCGACCTTGGGTGCGGCACGGGCGCGCTGGCCGTCGGCCTGGCCCTGACGGTGGCGGAGGCGACCGTGTGGGCCGTCGATGTCAACGAGCGCGCGCTCGCGCTGACCCGCGCCAACGCCGAGGCGTACGGGGTGGCGGATCGGCTGCGCGTCGCCGGCCCCGACGAGGTGCACAAGGGGGTGTGGTTCGACGAGATCTGGTGCAACCCGCCGATCCGGATCGGCAAGGCGGCCGTACGGGCGCTGCTGCTGGCCTGGCTGGCGCGGCTGGCCGACTCGGGCCGTGCCGTCCTGGTGGTCGGCCGCAACCTCGGTGCCGACTCCTACCAGCGCTGGCTGCGCGAGCAGGGCTTCGGGTGCGAGCGGCTGACCAGCGCCAAGGGCTTCCGGGTGCTGGAGGTTCACCCCGCGGGTCGCTGACGTTGGCTGACGAACACCCGCAGCCGGTTCAGTGCAGATGCGGCGGCACCAGTGCCAGAGCCGCGGTGAGGACGACATGGCTGGCGCAGAACGCGTCCAGCTGGTCCAGCCGGACGAACCGGCTGGTGACAACCTCCTCCTGCGGGTGCACGAACGGCCCGTCGCTGACCGTGTCGTACAGCACCCCGACCTCCCGGCTTCCGGCACCGTCCCAGCGGTAGTCGCCCAACAGCCGCAGCGGCGTGCCAATTCCGGCCTCCTCGGCCAGCTCGCGTTGCGCGGCCTGCCGGAACGTCTCACCCACGTCGCAGGCGCCGCCGAAGCCTAGGTCCCACGAGCCCGGCCCCAGCGCCTTGGTCAGAGCGCGCTGGTGGGCGAGCACGGCGCCGCTGCTGGACCGCACGACGACGTACGCGGTGCGGTGCCAGAGGTTCTCGGCCCAGATCCGCGACCGTGGCGCCACTTCGATCACCGCGCCGGAGTCATCCAGTACCTCCAGGATCTCCTCGTCCATGGCGTCCATTCTCGCCCGGGCGGCGCACTTGGCATCACCTAGGCTTCGCGATGTGAGGCGTGTGCTTCTGACCGGCATGTCAGGCACTGGAAAGTCCTCGGTGGTGCGTGAACTCGTAGCCCGTGGCTACAAGGCCGTCGACACCGACGACGGGTGGTGCGAGCGCCAGCCAGATGGTCGCCAGCAGTGGTGCGAGCGTTCCATCGAGGAACTCTTGTCGACCGAGGACGCCGAGGTGTTGTTCGTTGCTGGATGTGAAGAGAATCAAGTCAAGTTCTACGGCCAGTTCGACTCGATCATCCTCCTGAGTGCACCTCTCAACGTCATGGTCGAACGCCTCGCCTCCCGTACCAACAACTCCTACGGCAAGCAACCAGAAGAACTTTGCCGGATCTACGACGATGCAACGACCGTGGAACCACTGCTGCGGAGCGGCGCCACTCATGAAGTACGAACTACAATCGCTCTCCCCGCTGTGGTCGCGGAGGTGCTGCGGGTGGTTGACGCATGACATCCGGTCCGGTCGTCCGGTCCGGTGCCAGGGCATCTCCCGATTGGCGGCAAACTGGTTGACCGGTCCGGCAGACTCGACCGTTGTGGGACACGTGGACTGTGCCGGGGTCCGGTTCGAGCTGCCCGACGGCCGGGTGCTGCTCGACGATGTGTCGCTCCGGGTGGGGGACGGGGCGAAGGTCGCACTGGTTGGCGCCAACGGAGCCGGGAAGACGACGCTGCTGCGGCTGATCACCGACGAGCTCACACCGCACGCGGGCACGATCGTGCGGACCGGCGGCCTCGGCGTGATGCGGCAGCTGGTGGTCCCCCCCGACGGCGCCGCCGATGCCTGGACGGTGCGCGACCTGCTGCTCTCGGTAGCACCCCCAGCGGTACAGCGCGCTGCCGCCCGTGTCGACGAGCTCGAGCTGGCGCTGATGGAGCGAGAAGACGAGCCGTTGCAGCTGCGGTACGCCTCCGCGCTCTCCGATTACGCCGATGCCGGCGGCTACGCCGTCGAGGTGCTGTGGGACGTCTGCTGCACCGAGGCGCTCGGCGTCCCGTACGACCGGGTCCGACACCGCGACCTGGCCACACTGTCCGGTGGGGAGCAGAAGCGGCTGGTCCTGGAGGCGCTGCTTCGTGGGCCGGACGAGGTGCTGCTGCTCGACGAGCCGGACAACTTCCTCGACGTGCCTGGCAAGCGCTGGCTGGAGGACTGGCTGGCCCGCTCGTCGAAGACCGTGCTCTACGTCAGCCACGACCGCGAGCTGCTGGCGCGGACCGCGACCCGGGTCGTGACAATCGAGCTGCGCGCCGGCGGCAACGGGGTGTGGACGCACCCGGGTGGGTTCGGGTCGTACCACGACGCCCGCCGGTCCAGGTTCGAGCGGCTGGAGGAGCTGCGTCGGCGGTGGGACGAGGACCACGCAAAGCTGCGCGCGCTGATGCTGATGTACAAGCAGAAGGCGGCCTAC
>Ga0180121_10000342_pt1 | contig 19152 bp, 17 predicted proteins | sample AntDrymUQ5402106_2_FD_129676 | JGI IMG/M metagenome (GOLD analysis project Ga0180121, IMG submission 129676) | Polar desert sand microbial communities from Dry Valleys, Antarctica - metaG UQ540 (21.06) (version 2) (version 2) | ecosystem: Environmental > Terrestrial > Soil > Desert | place...
CTGTTTGGGCTTCCCCTGGCGCACCGCTACCTCGCGACCGAGCGTCTCACGCTGCCCAAGGTCGCCGGCGTGCTCCTAGGGGTACTGGGAGTGGCAATTGTGTGCTCGGGCCAGCTGGGGGTCGGGGGTTCCCTGGCATTCTGGGCCAGCCTGGGCATCATCGGCGCAGCGCTGGCCACGGCGCAGGCGGGAGTGCTGATCAAGGTCAGAGGGACCCACATCGAGCCCTCGGTGATCGCCGGAGTCCAGATGGCGGGAGGGTGTATCCCGTTATTGCTTGGCGGTGCCATGCTCGAGGGGAATCCGCTGCAATTCCACTGGACTCCGCTGGCGTGGGCTGCGCTGGCGTACCTGACCGTGCTTGGATCGGTGGTGGCATTTCTGATGTACTACTGGCTGATCCGACACACCGCCGTCAGTTGGGTAATGATGATCCCCCTGGTCACACCCTTGGTAGCGGTGGGCTTTGGCGTGGCGTTCGGCGGGGAGACCGTCGGGTGGCACACCGCCATCGGTGGTGCAGCGATTATCGGAGGAGTGGGGCTGGCCGTGCTTCGCGGGAACAGGGAAAGCGGGAGCCGCTAAGAGTCGGCTCCCCCCAGGTTCGGTACCTGCGGGCGTCATTCATCCCGCTGCTTCTTGTACAGCCAGTACTCTGGGCCCGCCAGATTTTCAGGCCAGTCGTCCTGGTGAAGCGCGCCCCGCCACGTCTCGGTCTCCCCTTCGCAGTCGGTTTCCGGCGTGTCCCATGGGAGGTCGCCCCCGGATTCCCATGGCCGCCCGTCCTGTTGGCTCATACGAGCTCCCTAGGTTGCGGCTCGGCGTCGCACCATGCGGCACCATACCCCGAATTGCCGTGCCCGGACCCCCGTTTTGGGGCCAACACGGGAGAGTCGCAAGTCACGGGCCGACCCGGCCGGAGGGGCACAAATCTGAGCGGACATGCGAGATAGCTCGGTCCACTCGTCACCGCCGGGCCTTCCGTCCCCGAAGCGGCCGGGGTACAATTACGCTCCTTGAAGGTTCCGGGACGTAGCGCAGTCCGGTAGCGCACTGCAATGGGGTTGCAGGGGTCGCGGGTTCAAATCCCGCCGTCCCGATTCGGCCAGGATCACTGGCCATCGGTCTATCCCACTCACATCGGAGACAACCTGCACCGCTTCCTTCTGCTTCTTTCGGCCGGGGCCCTCGCGTGCGGAGGGTCGGCCGATCGGGACAGCCAGCGCTCGGCCGCCGGCTTCAGCGCCTCCCTCGATGTTGATACCACGGCCATGACCAAGACCCCTTCGGGCCTGCGCTATCAGGATGTCGCCGCAGGCCAGGGCGCGGAAGCGACGGCTGACCGAACGGTGTCGGTGCACTACACCGGCTGGCTACCAAACGGAGAGAAGTTCGACAGCAGCCGGGATCGAAACGAGCCGTTCAGCTTTACGCTCGGTGCCGGTCAGGTGATTGCCGGGTGGGACGAGGGCGTGGCCGGTATGAAGGTCGGTGGCCGGCGCAAGCTCGTCATCCCCGCCGACCTGGGGTACGGAACGGCGGGAGCTCCCCCGGCCATACCGCCTGGTGCTACGCTCGTATTCGACGTCGAACTGCTGGACGTGCGCTGACCGGTTCCGCATACTATGGAGGTCCCGTTCGCCGGTAGTCATTCCAAAGGGGGAGCGCATGCGCACTCGCGTCGGTAGTACCCGGGTTCCTGGGCTGGTTGGCGTACTTGGATTGGCGGCCGGCCTGAGTGGATGCGCGGCCAAGGTCACACGCAACGACTTCAACGCCGAAGTAGCGCGCCTGCGCCAGGAAGTTCAGGCAAGTGACGCCGGACTCGCCTCGCGCATCGACTCCACCAATCAGCTCGTCACCGACCACACCCGCCGGCTCGACGCGCTGGACCAGGAGCTTCAGGCTTTTCGCAGCGAATACAACGTGAGCATCGAGCGGACCAAGGACCTGATGAAGTTCAACGTGCCGGTGCACTTCGAGTTTTCCAGGAACGAGCTGCGGGAGGCCGACCGGCCGGTGCTGGATCGCTTTGCCGGCGTGGTTCAGGAGTATTACCCCGGCGCCGTGGTGACGGTCGAGGGCTTCACCGATCCCGCTGGTAGCGCCAGATACAACCGCCGGCTGGGCCAGCGCCGAGCCGATGCGGTGAAAGGGTATCTCGCCTCGGCGGGGGGCTTCGACGCCACCCAGGTCAAGGCGGTGAGCTACGGCGAGGCCAAGAACCGTCAGGTAGTGCCCGGGGCCAAGGGCCCCGGCGACCTGGGTGTCGAGAACCGGCGGGTGGCTCTGGTCATCGACCATGCGGCCATTGCCACCGATCAGCTGGCCATGCCCTGAGGGGGAACGAGCTCGGCAGTCCAGAGGCGCCCGGTGAGCCGGGCGCCTTTTTATTTCGGCGGCGCGCTGGGATGCCGCAGGATAATTTCGACGCCGGCTGCGGCCTCGGATCCTGCGGCTGCGTCGGCCGGAGCCCTGACCACTTCCCACTGCCCGGGCAGCAGGAACTCCGCAACCATTACCGTTACCGGGATACGGCCCGGCCGACCAACGCGATGGAAGAACTGTCCGGTTGAGTTGGTGAACACCACCTCGGAACCAAGCCCTACCGCCGCGCCTTCCACCGGATTGCCTTTCTCGTCCCGGACAGTTCCGCGGACGACATACCGTGCCATCCGTCCGCCCAGTTGTTGGGGCTGCATCCCGCCGAAGGAGCCCATGTACAGGAAGGTGCTTCCGGAGGCAGAGTAATCCACCGAGCCGTCCGGCTGCACGTAGGTGCCCACGCTGGTGGAATATTTGCCCAGCTGAAGCCGGGCGGTCAGGTTGAGCGCGCTCCGGAACGGGCTGAACGGCTGGAACGGCTGGTGTACCACCTGGTAGTCGACCGCGAAATCTCCGATCGGGGTCATGAGGCTTGCCCCGAACAGGACGGTCGGCCGGCGACCGCGTAGCGAAACCTGCTGACTCAGGCCCACCCGCGACGAGACCCGCCAGCGCAGATTGACCAGCGGGGTTGTGCTCACCGGGCGACCTTCGGGTCGGCTCTGGAGCAGAAACACCTCGGCGTCCAGCCAGCGGGTCAACTCTCGCCCCACCGCCAGGTAGGTGCTGAGGTTGCTGATGCCTTCGGAGCGGGAGTCGTAGACGCCGGCCGTGAGCCGCGTGTTGGACCAAACGCCTCCGGCAAACGCCGTGTTGCCGGTAGCGCGTACCGGCAATTTGCTGTCGGTGGAGTCCTGCACATAGTTCTGACGCCCCACGCCCACGGAAAATTGCGGGCTCAGGTCGTACGTAACCGTGATGTTCTCGCGCTCGACCTCGGTCTGGTTGGGCGTCGGTACCGGCGCGCGGCGGAAGCGTTGCGGGTTCCAGGCATACGACCCCTTCACGCCCAACGCACCCTGGCGCAGTACGATGCTCGCGGCGGCGTAGGGCCGGTCCGAGCCAACACCCGCCACGAATGCGGTGGTGAGATCCGGCCGGGGCTGCCATTGGATGCCGGGTAGTACTGTCTGCCGCTCTGCGAAGAGGGTAGTGGCGGTGAGCCGGACGGTGGGCGCAAGGCGGCGCTGCAGGAAGAGCGCGCCCATGGGCTGCTCGATGCTGGTTGCCTGAAACGTGGGAGCACCCAGTCCGGCGGAGCTGGCGCCGCCGAACACCAGATAGGACGAGCGCTCGTCTCCGCCGCTGAACCTTATTCCCTGGACCAGGAGATTGAATCCCGGCGTAAACACGTCGGTGGGCAGTCCCACTACCAGTGCGTCGTTGCCGATGCCCAGCGTGTCGGTGCCAAAGCCTTTCCGGAGGAAGGCCCCGGCCCGGAGCCCGTTCAGGTAGCCCAACCCGATCCAGCCATCAACTCCCGAGCGCCAGAAATTCGCGGTGGCTCCGTAGCCCCCATTCAGTGAAGAGCCGCCCCCTTGCACCTCGACCACAGTCTGGGCACCCAATCGCCCCGGCGGCACCGCCGCGCAGGCGAGATAGAGGAGCGCGCACTGGGCGCGCCGGCGGAACGACACGGAGATCAGGGCCGCCGGGTCCCGGCGGCCGTGTCGGATGCCAGCGGTGCCAGGGTGGCCGTGAGCGCGGTATCGAGGGTGAAGCGGGCGAAACGGATGGTGAGCCTGGTCGGCACCTTCTCTCCCTGCCAGGGCACCTCGATCCAGCGGCGACTCTTGGGAAAGAGAGGCAGACCGCCGGCCGGCTCACTGGTGGTGTGACCGTCGCTGACGTTGACTTGCAGCACCCGGCCCAGGCGGGGCCCGAGGTTTTCCAGGTGGATGCGCGCTTTCTTCGCGGTGGCGTCCAGCTGGAACGCCCGAATTGCGACCTCTGCCTTCTTCAGGGGCTGCTTCTGGTTCAGGTAGACGACGTGGGGCAGCAGCAGCCGAACGTTCAGCCCGTTGTCGGTCCGGGCACCGCTCATCGCGCTCAAAATGTTGAACCAGGCCGGCAGCGTGTCGCCGGTGGCCTCGTAGAACACCCGGTACGAGCCCCGGGGCGCAATCCGGAAGCTCATGGCCGAGAGCTTCACGTGGACTCGGCTGGTATCCAGGGGCGTGTCCACCACCTCGCCGGCTTCCGTCACCCGAAAGCCCCGCACCTCGAGGACCACCGTTAGCGGGAAGAGGGAGCCATTGTGCAGCTGGAAGCTGGACCGGGCCTTCTGTTGATACTCCGCGACCGGCGGGCTTACCGATTGACCGCGGAGCGGGGCCGCCACGGCCATCCACCCCACCAGCATGAAAGAGCCCCAGCCTACGCCCGCGAGAGCGGAAAGGCGAGAGGGGAAACGCTGCCGCTGCATATGACCTCTGGCTATCGCCGGCGGATCAGGGGTGAAGGTTTCCGCCGCCGCACTCGTCAGTCCAAGGCTACTGCGTTACCGCCCGGATGTTCAGGACGCCCGTGTAGGCCCCGGCCGGCAGAGTCGGGAAGCCGACCAGGTCGAGGCGCAGATCTAGGTTATCGGTCCGAAAGCTGTTTTTGTTGCCCCCGCCGATTGTAACGGAAAACAGTCGGAGACTGCCTCCGGCGGTCCCGACGCCCCCGATCCCGTTCTGCGTGAAAGCCGTGAACGCGACCGGAAGACCGGTGGCCATGCGGCCCTGGATGCGGCTCGAGGGGATCAGGGTAGCTCCTCCGATCATGGCTTGAGCCGGAACCGCAAAGTAGGCTACCAGGTTCACCGTATTGGTCTGTCCCGCATTCACGTTCCAATCCGTCCGGATCACCACCGGTGACGGAAAGTTGTTGACGGCGTTGTCGGTTACACCGGGAATGATCTGGACGGCACCGGATTGTACGATAACAGTGAGTGTGCTTGGCGCTGCCGCCGCCAGTGAAATGATCTGGGACTGGGCTGAAAGCTCCCCCGCCCCGAGTGCGAGGAGCACACTCAGGGCGAGGGATTTGGGCACGGCGCCGGGAGTCGGCATGGCGCTCAGCCGGAGGTCGAAGACTACTGGACGATCGCCTGCAAGTTGAGCGTACCGGTATAGGCACCCGCCAGGGTGGTAGCGCCGGTCAGGTCCAGCCGGAGATCCAGCTGATCGGTCCGGGTGCCGTAGAAGCTGCCCGCGGCCACGGTCTGGCTGAACAGCTGGAGGCTTCCGCCGGCCACGCCGACGCCGCCCACGGCCGCACCGGTGAACGGCGCGTAAGCGGTCGCGCCTACCCGGCCCTCGACCCGTGACGACGGGATGAAGTCCGATCCATTCGCCAGCGCCTGGGCCGGCGTGCCGAACCAACCCACCAGTCGCACCGAGGATCCGGCGGTGAGGTTCCACGCGGTCGTCAGACTGACCGGCGTGAAGTTATTGACGTTGGAGCCATCAGTGATGCTGGCCAACGTCGCGGTCGACGCCGCGGGAGTAATGGAAAGGGTCGCGGCCTTGGTGGCGGTGAGGGCTGCGGTCGCAACGTTCGACGTCAAGCCTACCTGGGCGCTGGCATTGCCAGCCCCGATCAGAAGTAATGCAGCAGCGCCCAGCAGGGCATTCTTCAACGGGGAACCCATGCGCTCGACTCCGGGCTAAGGTTTGAACCAGCTTGCTCGTACGTTTCTTCACTTTGCTGGTTGCGCGTAAGTACAAGAGCCGTGCCGGTGGGTAGGTCTGCTCATGGTGTACCGAATATGGTCAATGTAGTACCGGAAGATTCCGGGGGTTACCCGAGACTGCACCGGGTGGGACAAGGGCCAGATGGAGGGAGGATCGCCCGCTGGTTTGGTGGAGCTAACACAAGGTGGGAAGGTGTGTTGGGTAACGTACTATGGCCGAAACAGATGTCTGCAATCTGACAGCAACACCCGGGGCGGGTCACTGTATGGTTCCTGTGCCAAAGAAACCGACAAATTTCAATACAGGCGGAGCTATGGAAGGCTGGCGCTGACGCCTACCTCATATTGCGGCATAGGAGGCTGCGGCTAGCGTTCCTCATGTCGTTCTCTGCGTTCCCGGTCGGCCCGGCCTCCGGGGCGCACCAGCTGGATGGTGCCTTGAAACGATTCAAGCGTCACCTGGGCACTGCCGGAGCCGAGCGTAAAGCTGAACCCCTTGCCCTTGCGGGTACCACTCAAGGGTACCGGGAACTCGGACTCGAACTCGCCATTAAAGGTCGACACGGAGACATTGGCACTCGTGCCTTCCGGCACCGTAAGCAGGATGTCACCATTGTGGGTGGAAAGTGAGTAGCGTCCTCCGGTCCGGATTGGCCCGGCGTAGGTGATATCACCGTTTATGGTGTTGGCATCGACGGTGGCGGCATCCACCGTCTCCAGCGTGATCTCTCCGTTGACCGTCTCGGCCATGATCTCACCGGTGGAATTCGCCACCTCAATGTCCTCGTTAACCGAGTTCACGCTAATCCGCCCCCTGGCACCTCTGAGCTTGACCGACCCCTGTACCGACCGCAGGGAGATCAGGCCGTCGCCGCCAGAGACGTCCACCTCGCCTTCAACCGTTTCCACTGAAATCGGGGCCCGGATTCCCTCCACCCTGGCATTGGTGTTGACTCCCGAAAGGGTCAGCGCCATCCACGGCGGGGCGCTGATCCGGAGGTTTACCTCGGACGGAGGACCGTGCCGCCCCTGCATTCTCACACTGACGCTTGTGGCTGAGGTGAGGACTTCAACCCGCGGCCGGCCGGAAGTATTGGCCTCCACCCGTACGGCGTTGCGGTTCCACGCTCTGATGGTAACGTCCCCGCCATACGCGTTCACCTGAAGCCGCTGGCCGCGTTCGGCGGTCACGGTGGTGTCGGTCTGCTGTGCCGCAGCCAGGGCGAGACCGGCGGCGAGAGTGAGTAGCACGATCGCGTTCCTTTCAGCTCACGGGGACGAGGGTGGCGGCCTGCCGCAGGAGATCGAGCTTACGCCGCATCGTCTCGGCCAGGTGCGTGTTGAGATACAGGTTAGCCGGGTCCGCCTGCAGCGCGCGCTGGGCCTGGGCGATGGCCTGGTCAATGACCGCGAGATTTTGCTCGATGATCCGGACCGTGGTGCTGTCGAGCTGGCCCCGGCCGCCGGCCACCACCCGCTCCAGGTCGGCCACCGCGGCGGCGTAGCTTTGCGCCGCACTGTGGCTCGCATTGATGGCGGCCGGAGTGGCTGCCGACGCCGGCGAGGTGGCAACGGGCCGGGCATTGGAAGACCCATGCGACTGGACCAGCCAGACAGCGCTGCCGGACAGCGTCATCAGCATCACCGCGGCGGCGGCCAGTTGCGGCACCGAGAAGCTCCACCGGCGTCCCGCCGGACGTGACCGGCTCGGGCTGGCGCCGATCTGCCGGGCAATCCCGGGCCAGAGGTCTCGCGTCGGACCACGATCGTCTAGCTGCCGGGCACCCGCTATCACTCGCCGGAGATCCGCGAGCACCGCCGAGCAGTTCTCACAGCTCTCCAGGTGGGCTTCGAGGGCCGACCGGTCCTGCGCAGGCAGCTCGTCATCGAGATAGTCCGAGAGGCGTTCCATCCAGCGATCGCTCATTGTGTGTCGCTCCTTCTATCGCTCGAGATGCCGGCGCAGTGCCTGGCGTGCCCGATGAAGCTGTGACTTCGACGTTCCGGTGGCCAATCCCAGCATTTCCGCAATCTCCTCGTGCCGGTACCCCTCCACATCGTGCAGCACGAAGACTTCCCGGGCGCCGTCCGGCAATCGATTCATAGCGCTCTCGAAATCCATGGCCAGCTCCGGTCCCGGCCTTCGTGCCGGGATGATCTCCAGCATCGCGTCGCCTTCGAGGTAGCGCTTGCGGCGGGTGCCGAGGCTTTCGCGGCGCGCCAGGATCACGTTGACGGCCAGGCGATGGAGCCAGGTGCCGAAAGCGGCCTCACCTCTGAACGTTCCCAGCTTCTGCCATGCGCGCACGAACACATCCTGGGTGACCTCGTCGGCATCATCGTCGTTGAGCATCCGTCGGACCAGACTGTAGATCCGGGGCACGTGGTGGCGGTAGAGTCGCTCGAACGCGCTGGCATCGCCGCTGGCGGCCAGCGTCGCATCCACAGCGTCCGAATCGGGCCTGCCGGTGTGTTCTTGCGCCAGGGTTGCCGCTCCTAGGCCGAGTTGAGTCATCGCGGGGGGATTGGATCGTCCGGTGGCCCAAAAGGTTGCAGGGGTTTGGAGAGATGGCTAGCCTTGGACGGCTTGAGATCCCTTGCTTGGCTCGGGATGACAATCTGCCAGGAATTCCCGTGTCCTCAGCGACCCAATCGCACGCAGTCAGAGCACCCACCGGTCCTACCATCTCCTGCAAGGGCTGGCACCAGGAAGCCGCCTTGCGGATGCTGATGAACAACCTCGACCCCGCCGTGGCTGAGCGGCCCGAGGACCTGATCGTCTATGGTGGCGGGGGCAAGGCGGCACGGAACTGGGAGTGCTATGAGCGCATCGTCCAGACACTGCGCCGGCTGGAGAACGACGAAACGCTGTTGGTTCAGAGCGGGAAGCCGGTGGGGGTATTCCGCACCCACGACCTGGCGCCGCGGGTGCTGATCGCGAATGCCAATCTGGTTCCGCGCTGGGCCACCTGGGATGAGTTTCGCCGACTCGATGCCCTGGGCCTCACGATGTATGGCCAGATGACCGCTGGATCATGGATCTACATCGGGACCCAGGGAATCCTCCAGGGCACCTACGAGACGTTTGCCGAATGCGCCCGGCAGCACTTCGGCGGATCGCTCGAAGGCCGTCTGGTTGTAACCGGAGGCCTTGGGGGGATGGGAGGGGCCCAGCCGCTGGCTGCCACGATGAATGGTGCAGCATTTCTCGGGGTAGATGTCGACGAGGACCGCATCCGGCGCCGGGTGGACACCCGCTACTGTGACCGCCTGGAGACCGACCTCGACACTGCGCTCCGCCTTCTGGATGAGGCGCGGTCACGGAGGCAGGCGCTCTCAGTGGGTCTGGTGGGCAACATTGCGGAGGTGCTGCCCGAGCTGGTTCGGCGCGGCGTGGTGCCGGATGTTCTCACCGACCAGACGTCGGCCCACGATCTCCGGGTGGGCTACATCCCGGCCGGCATGACGCTGGAGGCTGCCGCAGCAGTGCGCGCGGCCGACCCTGTCGGCTACGAGGAACGGGTCCTCGATTCGATGACGGCGCACGTCAGAGCGATGCTGGACCTCCGAGCCCGAGGCGCGGTTGCCTTCGACTACGGAAACAACCTGCGGGGCCAGGTGGCCGACCGAAGGGGCATGTCTGAGGCGTTCGACATCCCTGGCTTCGTGCCTGCTTTCATCCGTCCGCTGTTCTGCCGCGGGGCAGGGCCGTTTCGGTGGGTGGCGCTATCGGGCGATCCGGCCGACATCGCCGAGACCGACCGGTCGGTGCTGGAGACGTTCCCGAAGAAGGCGGCGCTGGCCCGCTGGATCCGGCAGGCGCAGGAGCGGGTTGCGTTTCAGGGGCTGCCGGCTCGCATCTGCTGGCTGGAGTACGGCGAGCGGGCGGAAATGGGTGCCCGATTTAATTGGCTGGTGAAGAAAGGCAAGGTTGCCGCGCCGATCGTCATTGGACGGGATCATCTGGATACCGGATCGGTCGCGTCGCCCAACCGCGAGACCGAAGGGATGCTGGACGGCTCCGACGCCATCGCCGACTGGCCGCTGTTGAATGCTCTGTTGAACACCGCATGCGGGGCCAGCTGGGTATCCATTCACCACGGGGGAGGGGTGGGGATCGGTTACTCCATTCACGCGGGCATGGTGTCGGTGGCCGACGGAACCAAGAGTGCCGACGAGCGGCTTCAGCGCGTGCTCACCGCGGATCCCGGCACCGGCGTCATGCGCCACGCGGACGCGGGCTACGACCTGGCGATCGAGACGGCCAAGGAGCGCGGAGTCGACTTACCGATGATTGATTGAGCTGGGCAACTACTTCAACACGAAGGCACGAAGGACACAAAGGACACGAAGAATCACGACCGAACAACGAACGACAATCACCAACAGAAAACATGAAGTAGCTGCGGAGTCATATCGGTGAAGATGCTCACTAACATCTCCCAGCTCGCGACCTGTCGTGCTGAGGGAGGGCAGGGGAACGTGCACCCCATCGCCGACGCGGCTCTGGTTTGGGACGACGGCGTGATCCGGTGGGTGGGTCCTGAAGGGCAGCTGCCGGCGGAGTTCCATCGTGCCGAACGGCTGGACGCCGGTGGGCGGCTGGTGATTCCCGGGCTGGTGGACTGCCATACCCACCTGGCGTTCGGTGGCTGGCGCGCTGATGAGTTCGAGCAGCGCATCGGGGGCCGAAGTTATCTCGACATCGCGCGCGGAGGCGGCGGCATTGCCGCTACCGTGCGGCAGACCCGCGCGGCCAGCGAGCAGGAGCTGGTCACTCGCGCGCGTGGTTTCCTGGACCAGATGCTGGCCCTCGGCGTGACGACGGTAGAGTGCAAGAGCGGCTACGGGCTGTCGCTCGACGCGGAGCTCAAGCTGCTGCGGGTGTATCGCCGGCTCGCGGGCGAGCAGCCGGTGCGCATCGTGCCGACGTTCCTCGGGGCACACGTGGTGCCGCCCGAGTTCCGAGGGCAGGCCGCCGGCTACGTGGACCTGCTAATCGAGCAGATGATACCGGCGGTGGCGGAAGACAAGTTGGCCGCCTGCTGTGATGTCTTCGTGGAGGAATCCGCCTTCAGCGTGGCCGACGCGCGCCGGATCCTTCGGGCCGGGCAACGCGCCGGCCTGGCCGCGAAGCTTCACGCCGACCAGCTCAGCAATGGCGGGGGGGCCGAGCTGGCGGCAGAGGTCAAGGCGTTGAGCGCGGACCATCTGGAGCACATCTCGGAACGAGGCATTGCCGCCATGGCGGCTGCCGGCGTGGTCGCCGTGAGCCTGCCGATCGCGACACTCTATCTGGGCCAGCCCCCCCTGCCGGCCCGGCGGCTGATCGGAGCCGGAGTGGCGGTTGCGGTGGCCACCGACTTCAATCCCGGCTCGGCACCGAGCTATCATCTTCCTCTGGCTCTGACGCTCGCATGCACGCTCCAGCGGATGACCCCTGCGGAAGCGCTGAAGGGCGCCACCATCTTCGCTGCGCGCGCAGTTGGCCGGGAAGCTCTGTCTGGCTCGTTGGAGCCGGGGAAGGCAGCCGACTTTGCGGTGCTGGACTCTCTCGACGCCAACCACTGGCTATACCACTTTCGGCCCAACGCCTGTGTCATGACTGTCATAGGCGGCATGGTTCGCTGGACTGCGGCGGCGCATGACGCGAATCGTTCCCGCTAGGCTCGTCCAACCCGCCACCCCGCCCGACGATCCCCGGGTAGGCGGCCTCCTGGGCAGCCGTCTCGCTCAGGCGGACCTCCCTGACATCGTCATTCTGGGCTTTCCGTCCGACGAAGGGGTTCGGCGCAATGGCGGCCGGGTGGGGGCAGCGCTCGGTCCGGCCGCCATCCGCTCGGCGCTCTACCGCTTCGCACCTGACGCGCGCTCCGAACGCTTCGACGATCTGCTCGGACGCACCCGGGATCTGGGAGATCTCGAAGTCTCCGGCGATGTCGAAACCGACCAGCAGCATCTCGGTGAGACGCTGGCTCCGTACATCGAGCGGGGCTGTTTCGTGATTGTGCTCGGCGGCGGACACGAGACGTCCTATGGTCATTTCCTGGGCTACGCCCGCTCGGGCCGCAAGGTCGAGATTCTCAACTGGGACGCGCATGCCGACGTCCGGGAGCTTGCAGGGGGGAAGGGCCACTCGGGATCGCCGTTCCGCCAAGCGATCGAGGACCGCTCCGGCGCCTGCCGGCGATACACGGTGGCAGGGTTGCAACCCCATTCGGTTGCCCGGGCGCACGCGGCGTTCGTCGAGCGGCAGGGTCGGGTGGTGTGGCGGGACGATGTCACCCCGGAGCGGATCGCCCAACTCTACCGCGCAGCCGATAGTCCGGCGCTGATATCGTTCGATCTCGATGCGGTGACCGAGGCGGAAGCGCCGGGCGTCAGCGCGCCGAACGCGGGTGGTCTCAGCAGCGATCTCTGGATCGAGGCAGCGTACCAGGCCGGTCGCTCCCCGGCGGTGGCCTCAGCGGATGTGGTAGAGCTGAACCCGGCCGTGGACCGCGACGGCCAGACCGCCCGGCTTGCCGCTGTCACCGTGTGGTGGCTGCTGCGTGGCAGGTCGGAGCGGCGCTAGCAGGCGCTCCTTGCGCGGTGTCGAGGAGCGATGCACTGTAGGGACAATTCCGAAAGCAATCCCCTAGAAATCGTCGGAGGCGCCATGACTGTGCGCGTGTGCGGTACGCTCGTATCACTCCTTTTCCTGTGTGTGCAACTGGCAGTGGCCCAGGTGCGTCAAGTTAGCGGCCGGGTCACAAGCTCGCAGTCCGGGGAGGGACTGTCCGAGGCAACAGTGGCGGTAGTCGGAACCCGGATCGTGGCTCAGACCGGGGCGGACGGGCGCTATACGCTCAACGCCCCCGATGGTGAACTCACGCTCGTCGTCCGGGGCATTGGCTTCAAACGGTCGCAGGTTACACTCCCGCCTGAACGGGGCAATTACGATGTGGCTCTGGAACCTGACGTGTTCAAGCTCGAGGAAGTCGTGGTTACCGGGCAGTCTACCGGCATTGAGAAGCAGAATCTTCCGAACGCGGTGGCGACGGTCAGCGGCAGCGAGCTCACCCGGGCGCCAACCGGGACGTTGGAGAGCGCATTGCAGGGCAAGATTCCCGGCGCCTTGATCCAATCAAATTCAGGGGCGCCCGGAGGTGGTATCCAGGTCAACCTGCGGGGCGTGTCTACGATCAACGCCGACGTAAATCCTCTCTTCGTGATCGATGGGATCGTGGTCAGCAATGAGGCCATTCCTAACGGGGCGGATGCTGTGACCGCCGCTCAGGCGGGCGGCAACCCCCGTAACCAGGACAATCCGGTCAACCGCATCGCCGACCTCAATCCCGAAGACATCGAACGGATCGAGGTGCTCAAGGGCGGGTCGGCGGCAGCGATCTACGGGGCCAAGGCCACCAACGGCGTGATCATCATAACCACGAAGCGAGGCCAGGTCGGCAAGCCGGTGTTCAATCTCACTCAGCGCTTCGGCACCTTCCAGAAGTCGAATGAGTTGGGGCGCCGGACATATGGAAGCCTGGCCGAGGCGCTGTCGGTGTACCGCGACACCGCATTGGTCACGTCGGTGTTTCAGCCAGGGCGCACGTTCGATGTAGAGGACCAGATCTATGGGCGGACTGCCCTCTCGTATGAGACCGCGGCCAGCGTGAGCGGCGGGAGCGAGCAGACTCGATATTTCTTCTCCGGTCTGGTCAAGAACGACGAGGGGATCGGCATCAATACCGGGTACAAGAAGCAGTCGCTTCGCGCCAACGTCGATCAGCAGCTTTCGAACTGGTTGAATCTGTCGGTGAACACCAATGTCATCCACAGCCGTTCCAACCGCGGCCTTTCGAATAACGATAACGCCGGGAGCAGCCCCTATGTGGCCCTCTCCGCAACGCCGAGTTTCATCGACCTCTCGCAACAGGCGGATGGCAGCTTCCCGCTGAATCCCTTCGAGCGCAGCAATCCCGTCCAGACGATGTCCCTCCTCAGGAACGATGAGGACACGTGGCGAGCTTTGGGTACCATCACTACCCGGCTGTCCCTCCTGTCGAGACAGCGGCACAACATCACGCTGATTGGGATCGGGGGGGTAGACTACTTCAACCAGCAGAACGATTTCGTCTCGCCCCCGGAGTTGGAGTTTGAGCCCACCGATGGGCAGCCCGGCACCGTGGTGGCCGGCAAATCATCCAATCTGAACCTCAATCTTGCCGTCAACGGCAACTACGCCTACACGCCTGAGTCCGGGAGCTTCCAGGCGACAACCTCGGCCGGAGTTCAGTACGAAGACCGCACCCTGAATGCCACCCGAATTCTCGCGCGGACGCTGCTGAGCGGTCAGGACAACCCGGACCAGGCAACCAGCGTGAGTGTGCTGCAGGATGACCGGCCCGTCCGGGACTTTGGAATCTACGGGCAGGAGGAAGTACTGCTGCTGGACCGCCGGCTACTCCTCACAGCCGGAATCCGGGCCGACCGGAGCAGCTCCAACGGTAACACGGGCAAGTTTTTCTTCTACCCTAAGGCGGCGGCTTCCTACCGGCTGTTGCGTCCCATCGGCGGGCTCGACGAGGTAAAGCTTCGGGCCGCGTTTGGACAGACCGGCAACCAGCCATTGTTTGGCGCGAAGTTTTCTCCGGACACGACGGGAACGATCGGGGGGCTATTCGGCGTGTTGCCAGGCAACCGTGCCGGCGACGTGTTCATCCGCCCCGAGCGGCAAACGGAAGTAGAGGCGGGCATCGACGCGCAGCTCTCCAACGGGCGTGCCGAGGTAAATCTGACCTTGTACCAGCGGACCATCAGCGACCTGCTGCTGGAACAAACATTGGCACCGAGCAGCGGTCTGGAGACGCGGATCTTCAGCTCCGACAGCAAACTCCGGAATCGGGGTGTGGAGCTGGCGCTTACCCTTTCTCCAATCCAAAGGCAGAACATCAGTTGGCTGTTTCGGACCACGTTCTTCGCCAACCGGAGCAAGGTCACCCGGCTCAGCGTGCCGACCTTCCAGACCGGCGGCTTCGGTACTTCTCTGGGAGCATTCCAGATCGAACAGGATAGCTCGGCCACCCAGATCATTGGGACCGAAGGCAAGGTGGGCGATGCCACGCCAGATTTTCAGATGTCGTTCTCCAGCGATCTGGACATTCACCGTTTTACCGTCGGCTTCCTCCTGGACTGGAAAAAGGGGGGCGATGTGGTCAACCTGACCGAGTTTCTCTACGATCTGGGCCAAAACTCGGCGGATTATTTGGAGGCAGGGGCTGATCGGCTCAACCAGTGGTCGGCCGGCCTGACTGCCGCTTATGTCCAGGACGCGTCTTATCTCAAGCTTCGCGAGTTGAATGTCTCATACAACTTGCCCACGTCTTTCACGAGAAGTCTGTTGGGTGGCAACGTGCGCCATGCGCGACTGAGCCTGAGCGGGCGAAATCTGTTCCGCGTCACCAGCTACCGTGGGTTGGACCCCGAGGTAAGTAATTTCGGGAACCAGGCGATCGTCCGGAACATCGACGTGGCTCCATTCCCGCCCAGCCGTAGTTTCTTCCTCTCGATCGACTTGGGATTTTGATCATGAAGCCGACCATGAGAATGCGCCACCCGCTGCTGGTGCTGGTGCTCCTGGCCATAGGAGCGTGCAACTTCGACCTCAGTACCAATCCAAACAGTCCCGATCCGATCGGAGCGACCCCCTCGCGGGCAGAGGTGGGAGTCGCTGCCCGAGGCATCCTGATCGCCTTCCGGAACGATTTCGCCGATATCCCGCTCGATATGGGGATCGTGGGCCGGGAGGTGTTGCGACTGGACCCATCGGACCCCAGGTTCACCACCGAGCTGCTCCACGGGCCGCTGGACCCCGGTGGCGACGCCTTCGGTGGCGACCATTGGGCGGACGAATATGCCGCGATACGGGAAGCCAACCTGATTCTCGCGGTGCTGCCGACGTCCAGTGAGTTGACGGCGGAGGAACAGAGCGCCGCGGCCGGCTATGTCCGAACGATTCAGGCCCTGAACTATTCCTTGATCCTCAGCACCCACACCCAGGACTCGATCCCCATTGTCACGGACACGTCGGTGACGGCACCTCCCGCGCCGTTTGGCACGAACGCGGCGGCTTACGATCACGTCATCGCGCTCCTGGAGCAGGGGAAAACCGATCTCCTGGGTGGCGGAGCGGCCTTTCCATTTTCACTACCGCCCGGATTTACGGGGTTCAACACGCCAGCGACGTTCGTTCAGTTCAATCGGGCACTTCGCGCCCGTGTGGCCGTATACCGGGCTGACTTCGCTGGCGCACAGACCGCACTCGCCGAGTCCTTTATCAACAACCCTGGGGCGCTCGATGTCGGGGTCTACATGGACTATGGAACCGGCGCGGGAGACCTGGCAAATCCATTATCCCTCGACCCCACGGCCGGTGAGAACTTCGCACACCCATCGCTTCAGACCGGGGCCCAGCTTCAGGCAGACGGGGTAACGCCGGACCAGCGGTTCGTTTCCAAGGTCGTGACGCGTGATCCGACCACGCTGGACGATCTGACATCGACGCTGGGATGGAACCGCTACCCAACCCCGACCACCCCCATTCCCATCATCAAGAAGGAAGAACTGCTCCTGCTCCGGGCTGAGGCTGCAATCGGGTTGGGCGATCTCGCTTCGGCGCTGACCGACATCAATACTGTGCGGACCGTGTCGGGCCTGCTAGCTCCACTCGGCGGGTTCGCCGATGCGACCGCGGCAATCGACGAACTGCTTTACAACCGGCTCTATTCATTGATGTTCGAGGGAGGGCACCGCTGGATCGACGCTCGCCGCTACGGGAGACTGGGTACGCTCCCCCTGGATCGGCCGGCCGGAACGCCACCGGATATCGTGTTTGCGACGTTGCCCATCCCAACCGATGAAGTGCTCGCCCGGTAGTGCTGGGTGCGATATCGCAGGAGGGCATATGACAGGGGTGCTCGCACCGGTTTCAGTCAGCCACGTGGCAGGCCTTTTCCTGACAGTGCTACCTCTCTTCAGTGCCTGTTCGGGAGAGGGTGCCAGATATGCCGGCAACTGGAAGCGCGAGCTCTACGGAGAGGGCGAAGTCCGCATGAACCTGGGGTCCAACGGCGGGGTAGAGCTGATGCTGCCGTCGCGACGTTGGGCCGATTCGGTGATGAAGACCCGGGCCGCGTTCAACGGTGACACGCTGGTGTTTAAGGCCGATACCAGCGCGCTGGCCTGCCAGACGGCCGATGCCCGGTACGTGGTGACCCGGACCGATGATCGGATGCAGATTGCCGGCATCGGGGCCGACAGCTGCGGGGGCCGCCGGGCCGCGCTGGTGGGGACGTGGCAGAAATCGTAGTCGCTCACTGGCGTTCGCTCCCCGCTGTAGACGGCCACTGCTGGGTAACACAGTGAAAGGCGCCGAGCCCCCACACCAGGTCGGTGCAGTCGATGCCGACGATCTCGCGGTCCGGGAAAAGCCTCTGCAAGGTGGCGCTGGCCTGGTCGTCCCGCTCCGGATCGTACGTAGGAAGCAGCACCAGGCCATTGGCGATGTAAAAGTTCGCGTAGCTGGCCGGTAGCCGCTGGCCCTCGTGATATAGTGGACGCGGCATCGGGAGGGTGACGACCCGAAGCGGCTGCCCATCCTGATCGGTCATTCGGTTGAGCCGCTCCAGGTTGCTCTGGAGCGGCTCGTAGTTTTCATCGGCCGGGTTGTCCGCCACCACGGTAACGACGGTGGTGGGGCTCACGAAGCGGGTGAGATCGTCCACGTGGCCGTCGGTGTCGTCGCCCACGATGCCTTCACCCAGCCAGAGAATGTGTGCCACTCCCAGATAATCGTGCAGATAGCCTTCGATCGCGCTCTTATCCAGCTGAGGATTGCGGTTGGGATGCAGCAGGCACGCCTCGGTGGTGAGCAGCGTGCCCTGGCCGTTGACGTCGATCGAGCCTCCCTCCATCACGATCCCGGGACGGAACACCGGCAGACCCAGCTCTTCGGCAATTCTGGTGGGCACTACATCGTCGAGATCGTACGGCGGATACTTCCCGCCCCAGGCGTTGAAGTCCCAGTCCACGATGGCCTGAGCCGAGCCGCCGCCGGGAGCCCGCTGAAGGAAGATGGGGCCGTGATCCCGGCACCACGCGTCGTTGGTGGGGTGATAGTGGTAGAAGACGTTGCCGTTGTCGGCCCCCTCATCGGCCAGCAGCCGCCGGACGGCATGCTCCATGTCCGGGCCGGCGACATTGATGTGCACCTCTTCCTGGTCTGCAAGATGCCGCACCATCTGGGAGAAAATCTTGGGGACCGGTCCGAACTTGCCTGGCCAGGAGGCTTCTTTGTGGGGCCAGCTGAGCCAGGTGCCGCGATGCGGCTCCCACTCGGCCGGCATGCGGTAGCCGAGCTCGGCGGGGGTGGGTTTCAGTCCAGGTACCGCTTGGTGATATCGGCGTACGCGTCGATGCGGCGGTCGCGCAGGAAAGGCCAGTGGGTCCGGCTCGCGTCCACTTTGCTGAGGTCGAGCGTCGCGGTGAGGACCTCCTCGCCGGTGCCGCCCTTGACCAGCACCCGGCCACCGGGATCGGACACAAAGCTGCCGCCCCAGAACTCGAGTCCGCCGGCAGGGCCCTTCTCGTAGCCCACGCGGTTCACCGCGCAGACGTAGAGCCCGTTCGCAATTCCGTGGCTGCGCTGAATCGTTTCCCAGGCGGACTCCTGCTGAGCCCCGTGCTCCGCCTTCTCACCCGGCAGCCACCCGATAGCCGTGGGGTAGAAGAGTATTTGGGCGCCACTCATGGCTGTGAGCCGCGCAGCCTCGGGATACCACTGATCCCAGCAGACCAGCACTCCGATCCGGCCGAAGCGGGTGTCCCAACTGCGGAAGCCGAGATCTCCCGGGGTGAAGTAGAACTTTTCGTAGTACTGCGGGTCGTCCGGAATGTGCATCTTGCGGTACTTGCCCAGGAGCTTGCCGTCGGCGTCGATGATCGCCGCGGTGTTGTGGTAAAGTCCCTCGGCGCGCTTTTCGAACAGCGACGCAATGATCACCACCTCCAGCTCGGCGGCCAGCCGCCCCAGGGTCTCAGTGGAC
>Ga0180121_10000343_pt1 | contig 19112 bp, 15 predicted proteins | sample AntDrymUQ5402106_2_FD_129676 | JGI IMG/M metagenome (GOLD analysis project Ga0180121, IMG submission 129676) | Polar desert sand microbial communities from Dry Valleys, Antarctica - metaG UQ540 (21.06) (version 2) (version 2) | ecosystem: Environmental > Terrestrial > Soil > Desert | place...
CTTGCCGATCGTCTCGATCGACCGGCCGTCGCGCTTGGTCCGCGAGTCGGCGACGACGATCCGGTAGTACGGCGCACGGATCTTGCCCAAGCGCATCAGCTTGATCTTGACAGCCACGGGTGTGGGACTCCTGAGTCAGGTGGGTGGGCGGCCCGGCTCCGCGTGGGGTGCGGAGCGGTGAGGGACGCCGCGGGTGCGGACACGGCGCGCGGTGGCTAGAGGGTCCAGCCGTACGCCGGGTACAGCCGGCCATCATGCCAGACCGCACCGCCGCCACCCAATCGCTGCCTCCCCACTCCCCGGTGATCATGCAGTTGTGGTTGCGCGCCACAACCACAACTGCATGATCACGGTGGGGGTTTGCGCGGGTGGGCTGACTATCAGATGACGACGCGGCCCCGGAGCACGACGAGGCGCGGGTGGGCCAGCGCACGCAGGTCGACCCGGGGGTCCTCGTCGTAGACCACCAGGTCCGCCGGCGCCCCGGGCCGGAGCCCTGGGTGACCCAGCCAGTCACGGGCCGCCCAGCTGGCCGCCGCGAGGGCCGCCTCCGCCGGCAGGCCCACCTGGTCGTGCAGGGCCAGCACCTCGGCCGCCACCAGCCCGTGCGGCAGCACACCACCTGCGTCGGTGCCGGCGTAGATCGCGACCCCTGCCTCGTAGGCCGCCCGCAGGCGCTCGTCGCAACGGGCGTGCAGGTCGCGCACGTGGGCGGCGTAGGCGGGGAACCTGTCGGCAGCCTGCTCGGCGTACGCCGGGAAGTTGTCGAGCTGCACGCGGGTCGGGACGAGCGCTGTGCCGCGACCGGCCATGTCCGCTATCACCTCGTCGGTGACGCCGGTGCCGTGCTCGATGCAGTCGATGCCCGCCGCGACGAGCTCGGCCACCGACTGCTCGCCGAAGCAGTGGGCGGTGACCCTGGCACCCAGCTCGTGGGCGCGGGCGATCGCGGCGGCGGCGACGTCGGCGGGCCAGCACGGCTCGAGGTCGCCCACGTCGCGGTCGATCCAGTCGCCGACCAGCTTGACCCAGCCGTCTCCGCGGGCGGCCTGGCGCTCCACCTCGGCGACCAGATCGCCCGGCTCGACCTCGGCGCCGAAGTTGCGGATGTAGCGCTTCGTGCGGGCGATGTGTCGACCCGCGCGGACCACCCGCGGAAGGTCGTCGCGCTCGTCGATCCAGTGCGTGTTCACGGGGGCACCGGCGTCGCGCAGCAGGAGGGCACCGGCGTCGCGGTCCGCGACGATCTGGCGCTCCTGCTCGGCCTCGTCGACCCCTCCGTGGGCGTCGAGCCCGACATGGCAGTGCGCGTCGACCAGACCGGGCACGACGAACCCCGTCGTCGCGACAACCTCCGCACCGGACACCGGCTCGTGGCTGACGAGTCCGCGATCGTCGACCCAGAGCTGGAGCTGCTCCCCCTCTGGAAGCAGGACCGCCCGCAGGTGCAACGGCCGGACGCTCACCACTGCGCTCAGCGCTGACCGGGGGGGAGGAGGCCCTTGAGCTGCTCGGGCAGCTCGAAGTCTGCTGGGAGAGCAGCCAGGTCTGTCGAGTTCTCGCCGGGTACGGCATCGCCGGACTGCCGCGCCTCCCACTGCCTCTGCTCCAGGGCCCGTTTGGCCGGGTTGCCGGAGCGGCCGCTCTTGGCCTTCTTGGGGGTGACCGTCCGGCCCTTCGCCTTCTTGCCCCGACCCATCCCAGCCATCCCAGGCATCCCCGGCATCCCGCCGCCCGCGGCGAGCTGGCGCATCATCTTCTGTGCCTCGACGAAACGCTCGACCAGGCCGTTGACGTCGGACACCGCATGGCCGGAGCCGCGCGCGATGCGCTGACGGCGCGACCCGTTGAGGATCTTGTGGTCCCGGCGCTCGGCCGGCGTCATCGACGTGATGATCGCCGTGACACGGTCGATCTCGCGCTCGTCGATGTTCTCGATCTGCTCGCGCATGGCCCCCATGCCCGGGAGCATCCCGAGCAGCTTGGACATCGAGCCCATCTTGCGGACGCTCTCCATCTGGGCGAGGAAGTCCTCGAACGTGAAGTCCTCGCCGCGACCGAACTTGCCGGCCATCTCCTCGGCCTGACCTTTGTCGAACGCCTTCTCGGCCTGCTCGATGAGGGTGCGGACGTCACCCATCCCGAGGATGCGCTGGGCCATCCGGTCGGGGTGGAAGGTGTCGAAGTCCTCGAGCTTCTCCCCCGCCGAGGCGAACATCACCTGGCGGCCGGTGACCTTCGCGACCGAGAGCGCTGCCCCCCCACGGGCGTCGCCGTCGAGCTTGGTGAGGACGACGCCGTCGAAGCCCACCCCGTCGAGGAAAGCCTGCGCCGTGGCCACGGCGTCCTGCCCGATCATGGCGTCGACCACGAACAGCGTCTCGTCGGGATCCACGGCGTCGCGGATGTCGGCCGCCTGCCGCATCAGCTCGGCATCGACGCCGAGCCGGCCGGCCGTGTCGACGATGACGACGTCGTACATGGCGGAGCGGGTGTGCTCGATCGACCGGCGCGCGACGTCGACCGGGTCCCCCACCCCGTTGCCCGCTTCGGGGGCGAACACCGCAACTCCGGCGCGCTCCCCGACGATCTGCAGCTGGGTGACCGCGTTGGGCCGCTGGAGGTCCGCAGCGACGAGAAGAGGTTGATGGCCCTGGGCCTTGAGCCAGTGAGCCAGCTTCCCGGCCAGGGTCGTCTTGCCGGAGCCCTGGAGGCCGGCCAGCATGATGACTGTCGGCGGGTTCTTCGCGAACCGCAGCCGGCGGGTCTCGCCTCCGAGGATACCGACGAGCTCCTCGTCGACGATCTTGATGATCTGCTGGGCCGGGTTGAGTGCCTGGTGCACCTCCGCGCCGCGGGCCCGCTCGCGGACGGCGGCGATGAAGTCCTTGACGACGGGGAGAGCGACATCGGCCTCGAGCAGCGCCACGCGGATCTCGCGCGTCGTCGCGTCGATGTCGTCGTCGGTCAGCCGGCCCTTGCCGCGCAGGTTCTTGAAGGTGGCGGCGAGGCGGTCCTGGAGGGTGGCGAACACCGTCGCAGCCTAATGCGGCGAGCTAGGCAGCCGCGTCGGTGAGGAGCCGCACGACCTCGCGGCAGGTCGGGGCGTTCAACGGCTGACCGGCGCCATCCTGCAGGTAGAACACGTCGACGGCCTCGGCGCCCAGGGTGACCACCCGGGCCCCGCGGACGCTGATGCCCATCAACGCCAGCGCCCGACCCAGGCGGTACAGCAGGCCGGTCCGGTCGGCCGCGCGCACCTCCACCACGGTGGCCGTCTCGGACGCCGAGGTCATGACGTCCACGCGCGGCGCCGGAGGAGGGCTCGCGGGGGGCCGCCGGTCGGCGTCTCGGCCGGCCAGCCGCTGCGTGAGGTCCAGCTCGCCGGAGAGCGCTCGGGTGATGTCCTGGCGCAGCACGTCTGCCCGGGGGTCCTGGTCCCCGTCTGGAGTGACGGTCCAGACGTCGAGGGCCATGCCGTCCATGCCGTGAACGGTGCTCACCTGCGCCGAGCGCACGGAGAGCCGGTGCAGAGCAAGGACGCCGGCCAGGGCCGAGAAGAGCCCCGTCCGGTCCGGAGCCGAGACGGTCACCGTCCAGGTGACCGCCTCGTCCGGCTCGGCGGTGACGGTGAGCCGCCCGGCCTCCACGGCATGGGCCCGACCCGGGGTCAGGGGTGTCGACGCGGGCGGTGGCGAACCGCCGAGCCGCAGCGCGACCCGTCCGACGAGGTCGTCCACGAGGCCCGCCTTCCACTCGCTCCAGGCCGCGGGCCCGGTCGCCCGCCCGTCCGCGGTGGTCAACGCGGCCAGCAGCTCCAGCGTCGCGGTGTCGCCCACCACCTCGAGGACACCGGCGACCGTCGCCGGGTCCCCGAGGTCGCGGCGGGTCGCCGTCTCCACGAGCAGGAGGTGACGGCGCACGAGCAGGGCCAGGGTCTCCTGGTCCGCGGTGTCGAAGCCCATGCGCTTCGCAGCCGAGCGAGCCACCGGCTCCCCGGCGACGCTGTGGTCCCCCGGTCCCCCCTTCCCGATGTCGTGCAGGAACGCGGCCACCAGGAGGAGGTCGGGACGCGCGACCGCACGGACCAGCGGGGCGGCGCAGACGGCCGTCTCCAGCAGGTGGCGGTCGACGCTGAACCGGTGGACCGCGTTGCGCTGGGGCTGGTGGCGGACCCGGTCCCACTCGGGCAGCAGCCGGGCGACGAGCCCGGCCTGGTCGAGTGCCTCCCACACCGGCACCAGGTGCGGGCCGGCACCGAGCAGGTCGACGAAGAGGTGGCGCGCAGCCTCGGGCCAGAGCTCGGGCAGCGGGTGGCGATCGGCCACCAGGCGGTCCACCGAGCTCGTGGACAGGGGCAGCCCGGCGCGCGCCGCCCGGGCCGCCATCCGCAGCACGAGCAGCGGGTCCGACCGGGGGTCGGCCTGGGCGGTGAGCACCGCCTCCCCGTCGTGCTCGGCGAGCCCCGGCCCGAGCAGGCGCAGCACCGGCTTGCGCCCGCGGACGAAACGCGAGCGCTGCGGCCGGGTGACCTGCAGCGCCCTGCGCCACGTCACGTCGGCGGCGTGGGTCACCGCGGCCGCCGACGCTCCGACATCGCGCAGCAGTGCGTCGGCGTCGCGGAGCCCCAGCATCGCCGCGACCCGATCCTGCTCCTGCAGCAGCAGCGTGTTCGTGGCACGCCCGGCGGACTGGTGCAGCGCATCGCGCACGTCCGCGAGCCGGCAGACAGCGGCATCGACGTCTCGGTGCGGCCGGTCGGCCACCCAGGACGCGGCGACGGCCCGCAGGGACACGAGGTCGCGCAGACCACCGCGTCCCTCCTTGAGGTCCGGCTCGAGGTCGTGGCGCAGGTCGCCGGCCCTGGTCCCCCGCCGCTCCCACTCCTCCCACAGGTCGGGCAGCCGGCGCCGGGCCGCGGCCCGCCAGTCGCCGAGGACGGTGGAGCGGAGCCGATGCACGACCCCCGCGTCGCCCGCCACCGGGCGGGCGTCGAGGAGCCCGAGGAGCACCGCGAGGTCGGAGCTCGCGAGGCGGCGCGCCTCGTCGAACGTCCGCACGGAGTGGTCGAGGCGCACCCCGGAGTCCCAGACGGGGTACCAGATCCTGTCGGCGAGCGCCGCCGCGCCGTCATGGTCGGAGTGCAGAAGGACCAGGTCCAGGTCGCTCCCGGGTGAGAGCTCGCCCCGGCCGTACCCACCCACCGCGACCAGTGCGACGGGGGACGTCGGCCCGCCCGTCGCCTCGCACGCCGTGAGGAACACCTGGCGCAGCCAGGAGTCGGTCAACGTGGCCAGGCCGCGGCGCCGGAGCACCGTGCCGGCGCCGGGAGTGCTCCGCTGCTCGAGGAGCTCCCGGCGCCGGGCGGCATAGTCGGCGGGTGAGGCCGTCGATGCCGTGGGTGCCGTGGGTGCCGCCTCCCCATCGACGCGCGACCCGTCAGAGCGCGTCGGCGCCACGATCACCGGTCCGGACCCGGACGACGGTCTCCACCGGGACCGACCACACCTTCCCGTCCCCGATCCGCCCCGTCTGGGCGCTCTTCACGATCACCTCGATCACGTCTTCGGAGTCGTCGTCGCCCACGAGCACCTCGATGCGCACCTTCGGCACGAGGTCGACGGTGTACTCGGCTCCGCGATAGACCTCGGTGTGCCCGCGCTGACGGCCGTAGCCGCTCGCCTCGGTGACGGTGATGCCGTGCACCCCGAAGGACTCCAGCGCGTTCTTGACGTCGTCGAGCTTGAAGGGCTTGATGACTGCGGTGACGAGCTTCATGCTTCCACTCTCTCTCTCGTCGTCGCGGTGACCGAAGGCCGGTAGCCGGTCCCGGACACCGAACCGAGCTCGTACGCCGACTCGGCGTGGGTGGCCAGGTCGACCCCGGTGACCTCGGTCTCCTCGTCGACCCGGAAGCCGATGGTCTTCTGGATGACCGTTCCGATGACGAACGCCATCACGAACGAGAACACCCCGACCGCTGCGGCCGCGACGGCCTGTCGCCACAGCTGGTCGACCCCGCCGCCGTAGAGCAGCCCGTCGACACCGGCGGGCGCGTTCGAGGTGCCCAGGATCCCGATGAGCACGGTGCCCACGACACCGCCCACCAGGTGGACGCCGACCACGTCGAGCGAGTCGTCGTAGCCGAACCGGTACTTCAGCCCGACCGCGAGGGCGCACAGCGCCCCTGCGACGATCCCGACCAGGATGGCCCCGACCGGGTTGACCGCCGAGCAGGCCGGCGTGATCGCGACCAGACCGGCGACGACGCCCGACGCGGCGCCCAGCGAGGTGGCGTGGCCGTCGCGGACCTTCTCGGTCGCGGTCCAGGCCAGCGACGCCGCCGCCGTGGCCACCAGCGTGTTGATCCAGGCCACCGATGCGGTGTTCCCGGCGCCCAGCGCGGAGCCTGCGTTGAAGCCGAACCAGCCGAACCACAGCAGGCCGGCACCGATCATGACCAGCGTCAGGTTGTGCGGACGGATGGGCTCCTTGCCGAAACCGACGCGCTTGCCGAGCACCAGCGCGAGAGCGAGGCCAGCCGCGCCGGCGTTGATGTGCACGGCGGTGCCGCCGGCGAAGTCGAGCGCCTTGAGGTCGTTGGCGATCCACCCGCCCACCTCGGCGGTGTAGCCGTCGAACGCGAAGACCCAGTGCGCGACGGGGAAGTAGACCAGCGTCGCCCACACCCCGGCGAAGACCAGCCACGACCCGAAACGTGCACGGTCCGCGATCGCGCCACTGATGAGTGCAACGGTGATGATGGCGAAGACGGCCTGGAACCCGACGAAGGCCATCGGCGGGATGCCCGCGGCCTCGCCCTCCACCCCGCCGAGCGGGTCCGCGGCGAGGAGCCCGGAGAGCCCGGCGAAGTCGAGGTTGCCGAGCAGGCCGCCGCCGACGTCGTTGCCGAACGCGAGCGTGTAGCCGTAGAGCACCCACAGGACGCTGATGAGCCCCAGGGCGCCGAAGCTCATCATCATCATGTTGAGGACGCTCTTGGCCCGGACCATGCCGCCGTAGAACAGGGCCAGCCCAGGCGTCATGAGCAGCACGAGCGCGGCGCTCGTGAGGACCCAGGCGGTGTCGCCTGAACTAGGTGTCACGTGGTGCCTCCTTCGCGGAGCAGACGCGGTGTCCGTTCCAGAAGGCTCGAGACTTCTCGCCTGCCGTTTCGCGGCGCCGCGCGCCACGTTTCGTAGAGGTGACGTTCGGGCGGCGCAGGTTACATCGGCGTTACGGCGGCCCGACCAGGTCCCGGGACCGGCCCCTCAGTCGCCGAGCAGGGCGTCGACGAACACCTCCGGGTCGAACGGGGCGAGGTCGTCGGGGCCTTCCCCCAGGCCGACCAGCTTGACGGGAACGGCCAGCTCACGCTGGACCGCGACGACGATCCCGCCCTTCGCCGTCCCGTCGAGCTTGGTCAGCACGATCCCGGTGACGGCGACGACCTCGCCGAAGACGCGTGCCTGGACCAGACCGTTCTGCCCGGTCGTGGCATCCAGCACGAGCAGGACCTCGTCGACCGGCCCCTGCTTCTCGATGACCCGCTTGACCTTGCCGAGCTCGTCCATCAGCCCGGCCTTGTTCTGCAGCCGCCCCGCCGTGTCGACCAGGACCACGTCGAAGCCGCCCTCGGCACCCCGGCGTACGGCGTCGAAGGCGACGCTCGCCGGATCTCCCCCCTCGGGGCCCCTCACGACCGGCGCACCCACGCGCTCGCCCCAGGTCTGGAGCTGGTCCGCGGCCGCGGCCCGGAAGGTGTCCGCCGCGCCGAGCAGCACGGTGCGGCCCTCGGCGACGATCACCCGGGCCAGCTTGCCCACCGTGGTGGTCTTGCCGGTTCCGTTCACGCCGACGACGAGCACGACAGCCGGGCGCGGCCCCGCCTCCCCCGAAAGTTGGCCCGAGGTCCGCAGGGAGCGGTCGAGGTCCGGGCCCAGGAGGCTCAGCAGCTCCTCGCGCAGCATTGCCCGCAGCTGGCTCGGGTCCCGGTGCCCGAGCGCCCTGACCCGCTCGCGCAACCGGTCGACGAGCTCCTTCGTCGGCGCGACCCCCACGTCGGCGCCGAGCAGGACGTCCTCTACCTCCTCCCAGGTCGCGTCGTCGAGCCGCTCCCTCGAGAGGAGTCCGAGCAGGCCGCTGCCCAGTGACCGCTGGGACCCGGCGAGGCGGCCACGCAGTCTGACCATCCGCCCGGCGACCGGCTCCGGAGTCTCGACCGGGGATACCTCGGCGTCGTCGAGTCCGACATCGAGGACGTCGTCGAGGACATCGGTGCCACCGACCCCGGACCCTGCGCCGTCGTGGCGGGACCGGCCCCGGACCAGGGCGAGGCCCAGGCCGAGGACGATCACCAAACAGACGACGGCGAGGACGACGACGAGGGTCAGCGTGTTCATCCTCGTCAGTCTCTCAGGGCCCCGCGGGGTGTGCTCACCAGACCTTCGCGGACGCTCAGCCGCGGCCGGCAGTCACCACGACCCGGCCGCCGCGGCGGACGAGACGCTCTGCACGCTCGAAGCGGCGCGACATGGCTCGGGACTTCTCCGGGGAGCTGAGGACCCCGAGCGGGGGCGCCTCGCCCGGGTCCACCCGGTCAGCGACGGACGCGACCGCGTCGGTCAGCCGTTCGGCGCGCAGGACGGAGCGGCCACGGTAGGGAAAGGCGACGAAGGCGACGACGAGGAGGGCGACGAGTCCCAGGACGCCATGGGCGACGATCAGTTCGGTCACGGTTCCGCGCCTTTCCCGGCAGCCATGTGCCAAAACGTCACGATCCGGACACATGATTCGCTCAGGTGCGGACGACTCATGCCGACTCGGCCTCTCTCAGCCGCTGGCCGGTCACGGTGGTCACGCCGTCGCCGCGCATCGAGCCGCCGTAGAGTGCGTCGGCGACCTCGATGGTGCGCTTCTGGTGGGTGATCACGATGAGCTGGCTGTCCTCCCGCAGCTCCTCCAGGATCGAGATGAGCCGGCCGAGGTTGATGTCGTCCAGCGCGGCTTCCACCTCGTCAAGGACATAGAAGGGACTGGGCCGTGCCCGGAAGATGGCCACGAGCAGCGCCACTGCCGTCAGCGAGCGCTCGCCGCCGGAGAGCAGCGAGAGACGCTTGATCTTCTTCCCGGGTGGGCGGGCCTCGACCTCGATCCCGGTCGTGAGCATGTCCCCCGGCTCGGTGAGGACCAGCCGCCCCTCCCCACCGGGGAACAGCCGGGCGAAGACGCCCTCGAACTCCCGGGCGGTGTCCTCGAACGCGGAGGTGAAGACCTGCTCGACCCGCTCGTCGACCTCGCGGATGATGTCCATCAGGTCACGGCGGGTGGCCTTGAGGTCCTCCAGCTGCTCGGCGAGGAACTGGTGGCGCTCCTCCAGCGCCGAGAACTCCTCCAGCGCAAGCGGGTTCACCCGACCGAGCAGTGCCAGCGCCCGCTCGGCGGAGCGCTGGCGCTTCTCCTGCTCGACGCGCACGTAGGGCGTGGGGTCGGGCTCGACCTCGCGCTCCTCGTCGGGTGCCGGAGGCGAGGGCGCAACGAGCAGGTGGGGGCCGTACTCCGCGAGCAGGGTGTCCGGCTCGACTCCCAGGTCCTCGAGTGCTCGCTGCTGCAGCGCCTCGATGCGCAGGCGCTGCTCGGCGCGGGCGACCTCGTCGCGATGGACGCTGTCGGTCAGGCGTTCCAGCTCGGTGCCGAGCTGGCGGAGCCGCCCCCTCAGCTCGGCGAGCTCGGCGTCCCGCTGGGCGCGGGCGCGCTCCGCCGTCTCCCTGGCCAGCGCCGCGCCGGCCAGCGAGTGCTCGAGGTGGGCCAGCGCGGCCTGCGCGGCCGACGCCACCTCCTGGGCCACTGCGGCCTCGCGGGCGCGTCGCTCCCGAGCGGCCACGGCGCGGGCCCGGCTCTCTCGTTCCTGCTCCGCGGCCCGGGCCAGCGCGTCGGCCCGACCGGCGAGGGCCCGGACCCGTTCCTCGCCCGTTCGGACGGCGAGCCGCGCCTCCATCTCGGCCTGACGACCGGCCCGGGCGTGCTCGTCGAGCGCGTCGCGGGCGACCGCGCCCTCGGTCTCGCGCTCCTCGTCCTGTGCCGCGTCGGCGCCGCCCCACGTGTCCTCGCTGCCTTGACTGCCACCCTGCGCGCCGCGCAGCCGCTCCTCGAGCGCGGCCAGCGACCTGCCGTCGACGTCGAGGGCCTCCTGGGCGGCCGCGATCCCACGGTCGAGCCGGTCGGCCTCTCCTCGGGCGGACCGGGCCTGCGAGCCGAGCTGCCCCAGCGCCTCGGCGACCGCGGCCAGCCGGGCGTCGGACTCGTGGAGCCGGTCGAGCGCCCCCTGGACGTCGCGCGTCGCGAGGGACTGCTCCTCGACCGTGGACTGCAGGGCGAAGCGGGCTCGCTCGAGCCGATGCCTGGCCTCGATCAGTCGCCCGTCGGCCTCGTCGACGGCAGCCCGGACCTCGAGCAGCGTCGGCGCGGCCGTCGAGCCGCCTGCGGCCCGGTCGCGGGCCAGGACGTCCCCGTCGCGGGTGACCGCCACCAGGTCGGGGTGCGCCGCAACCAGGCCGCGGGCGGCGCCGAGGTCCTCGACCACGACCACGGCGGAGAGCAGGCGTGCGACGGCCGGGCGCAGAGCGTCGGGCGCCGTCACCAGGTGGAGTGCGGCCCGTGACCCGGGGGGGGCATCGGGTGGGCCCACCTCGGCGTACGCGCTCGCACCGGAGGGCCCTTCACCCGACGACGCAGCCGAACCCACCACCAGCCGCACCCGACCGGCGTCGTCGTCCTTGAGCAGCTGGATGGCCGCCTGGGCCGCGCCGATGTCGCTCACGGCGACGGCGTCGGCCGCGGACCCGAGGGCCGCCGCCACGGCCGTCTCGTACCCCGCCGCCACGGTCAGGACCGCGGCCACGGACCCGAGCACCCCGGAGAGGCGGTCCGTCGCGGCGAGCACGCTGCCCGCGCCGTCCCGGGTCGCCAGGCCGAGCTCGAGGGCCTCCTTGCGCGCGATCAGGGTGGCGCGCTCGCGCTCGGCCTCCCCCTCCTCCGACCGCAGGGCGGTGACCCGTTCGTCGGCGGCCACCAGGCGCAGCGCCGCCTCCTCGTGGTCGGAGTCGAGGTCCTCCTCGCCGGCGTCGAGGCCGGCGACCTGGGTCTCGAGGGCCGTGAACTCGCTCCGGGCTCGGGACGCGCGCTCCCGCGCCTCGTCGAGCGCGGGGGTCAGGCGGCCCAGCTCGGCCTGCCCGGCCTCGACGCGACTGGCCGCCGCCGCGACCTGCCCCGCGAGGCGGGCCAGGCCCTCCCGGCGGTCAGCTGCCGCGCGCGCGGCAGCCGAGATGCGGCGCTGCTCGGCCGCCAGTGCCTCCTCCGCCTGCGCCCGGGCGCAGACCGCGGCGGCGAGGACCTCCCGGTCGCGGCCGACGGCATCCTGGATCTCCCGCTCCTCGGCCCGGATCTGCTCCGCCTCGGCCGCGAGGGCCTCTGGATCGCGCCCCGACCGGGCGTCCGCCGGCTCGCCGGCGAGGTGCCGGACGCGCTCGGCGGCCAGACCACCGGTTCCTCGGAAGCGCTCCCGCAGCGACGACAGGCGGTACCAGGTCTCCTGCGCGCGGGCCAGGGTCGGCGCCTCGGTCGCGGCGACCTGCTCGAGCTCGGTCTCCCGGGTACTCGCCCGGTCCAGCGCCGCCTCGACCTCGGCGCGGCTGGCCCGGAGGGCGGTCTCGTCGGCGACCTCCGCCTCGAGGGTCGCGGTGAGCCCCACCAGGTCGTCGGCGAGCAGCCGCAGGCGCGCGTCGCGCAGGTCGGACGCGATGACCGCCGCACGCCGGGCGACCTCGGCCTGGCGTCCCAGCGGCTTGAGCTGGCGGCGGAGCTCGACGGTCAGGTCCTGGATCCGGGTCAGGTTGACCTGCATGGCGTCGAGCTTGCGCAGCGCCTTCTCCTTGCGCTTGCGATGCTTGAGGACACCCGCCGCCTCCTCGATGAACCCGCGCCGCTCCTCCGGGCCGGCGGACAGGACGGTGTCGAGCTGGCCCTGGCCCACGATGACGTGCATCTCGCGGCCGATCCCGGAGTCGGACAGCAGCTCCTGGACGTCGAGGAGCCGGGCGGGCGCGCCGTTGATGGAGTACTCCGAGCCGCCGCTGCGGAACATGATCCGCGAGATGGTGACCTCGGAGTAGTCGATCGGGAGGGCACCGTCGGAGTTGTCGATCGTCAGGCTGACCTCGGCCCGGCCCAGCGGGGCCCGACCGGCCGTGCCGTCCTTTCCGGCGCCGCCCGTGCTGCCGGCGAAGATGACGTCCTCCATCTTCCCGCCGCGCAGGGACTTCGCACCCTGCTCCCCCATGACCCAGGCCAGGGCGTCGACCACGTTGGACTTGCCGGAGCCGTTAGGCCCGACCACGGCGGTGATGCCGGGCTCGAATTGGAAGGTCGTTGCCGACGCGAAGGACTTGAAGCCCTTGAGGGTGAGGCTCTTCAGGTGCACGCGTGGAACTCCTCGCGTCGCCGCGCCGGCCCGCCACGCAGGTGGCGGGTGGGGGGAGGCGTCGGGACGTACGTCGGGCGGCGGGGAAGGCCAGGAGCAGCCTACCCGGCGTGGTGGAGGACCGGAGCCAACCGGCGACGGCGCGCCGTGGCCACACCCGCCAGGCCGATCAGGCCCAGGGCCAGGACCGCCAACGCGGGGTCCGTGCCGCCGGCGGCGCCCATCGGGCCCACCGCGCCGAGCAACGGCGCCGTGCTGCCGCCCGAACCCGGCAGGTCGACCGTGTAGACGTCCAGCCCGCGGACGGCATCGACCGTATAGACGATGTTTGTCTTGCTCGCCCCGGCGACGCCCTTCTTGTTCCGCTGCGGCACCCAGTAGGCGTCCCAGACCTCGGAGAGACCGCTCGCGACGTAGCCGTACTCCGTGAGGTTGCGCGGGTCACGCGCGTCGATCAGGCGCAGGCCACCCTCGTAGTAGCCCTGGGCGACGATGCCGCTCTGGTGCACGTCGAACCAGTGGGCCGAGCAGAAAGCCATGTTCGGGGCCGACACGCCCTCGCCGAGGTCGACCGGGTTGATGCGGTCCAGTGGCGTGATGGTGCCGGTGCTCCCGTCCAGCGTCGGGACGTGCCAGGACTGGAAGCTGCCCGCCGTTGCGCAGTCGGTGTTCTCGTAGTCCTCCTCGGTGACGAGCAGGACGTTGCCCATACTCAGGTTGGGAGCCTGCCCGGCGTCGAACTCGAAGGCGTTCGGGCGGGCCGCGTTGTGATGGATGAAGTTGTTCCACGGGCCGGTGACGCCGTTGGCGTCCGTCGTGGCCACCACCCGTGGCGCGGTCGGGTCGGAGACGTCGAAGATCGCGCTGCCGCCGGACCCGGTGTGCACGCCGTAGCCGGCGTCGTCGAAGTTCCACTTGTGCCCCGCGCCTCTCTTGAAGCGGGCATTGGGCCCGCCCGCCGGCGAGGTGAAGACGCCGGCCTCACGGGGGTTGTCCAGGTCCGAGAGGTCCACCACGGAGAACTGCCCGTTGCGGCCGGCCGTGTAGGCGTACTGGCAGTTGGTCTCCTCGAGGCAGCTCACGGTGTGCGTGTTCGTCTGCGTCTTGAGCCTGGACCGGATGTAGGGGTTCGCCGGGTCGGTGACGTCGACGACCATCATCTCGTTGTCCTCGGCGACATAGGCCGGGTCGGTGGGGCTGTACTCCACCAGGTCCGCGCCGACGAGCACGAAGCGGTTGACGACGCCGTCGACGAGCTTCTCGCCGTAGTTCATCGCCTCGTTCTCGAACACGAGGTTGGGCAGGACGCCGGTGGGACGGGGGTGCACCGGGTCGGACACGTCGAACACGGTGATGCTGTCGGTGCTCGACACGTAGAAGTACGGCGCGCTCTTGGCGAAGACGCCCGAGATGGCCGCCGTGTCGGGGAAGTTCCCGACGAAGCGGATGTTCGGGCTGCTGATGACGGGGACGCTCACGCCGTCGGTGAACTGCTGACGCTTCGTCGACGTCTCGCTGCGGTCGGTCTGGTGGGCCGACGCGGACGGGGCGGTCACCGCACCGGCGAGGACGAGGGCAGCGCCCGCGGTCAGGGCCAGCGCCGATCGGGAGAGGCGGCGCGTTACGGACAGTCGCGGGCTGGTCACTGGTCAGACCTCCGGGGTGGGGCGCGGCATCTGCTCGCGCGGTCGTCGTGGTGCTCAACGACCGGGCGCGGCGCAGGTCACGCGTCCCGGAGAGGGGAATCTCAGGCGAGCGCAGGCTCCTTGGTGACCTCGAGGCTGATCAGGTGCGCCTCGGTGACGCTCGCGGCGAGCATCTCGTTCTCGCTCCGGAGGCTCATGACCTCGGCCTCGAGGCTGCGCACGCGCTCCTGCATGCGCCGGAGCTCCATGAACGTACGGGGGTCGGGTCCGCCGAGATGACCGATCAGAGCCTTCGCCATGCCAGATCCTCCACCTGCGCCGGTCCCGCGTCGGCGGGCTGCCTGTCTCGAGAAGTCGCCACCCGCCGTCGCCTGGGATCGGGCACTGGATGACACCGGGCCGGGCCACGTGGGGACTTCCAGGGTCGCACCCGTGCGGCGGTGGGTCAATAGGTCACAGGACGATCACGCTCCGGGTTGGGCCGAACGGATGAACGGATCAGGCCGGGGACCGCTCAGAAGCTGCAGACCTGCTTGAACGCGCCGATCGACACCTCGTCCACCTGAGGGGTGACGGCGACCGGCTCCTTGCCGCGCGCGCCCACCCAGACGAGGAAGGCGAACGGCTTCTTGATCTCCCCGATGGTGTGGCCGTCGCAGCGGGCGGCGACGACCCGCACCGGGATCGACGCCTCCCGGCGAGCGGGTGTGAGGCGGGCCAGGGGGTCGGGCACCGGTCCCTCGGCGTCGTCCGGGGTCACTCCGTACATCACGGTCCCGGCGACCTGGGTGATCGTCCGGGACTCCTCGACCAGCAGTCTCGCGACGATGGTGCCGTGCATGACGGTGCCGTCCGGGGTGCGCTCGGGCCGCCACTCCTGCCCGAACCGCAGATCGACCTCACCGGCCAGCCGACGGGCCGTGCAGGCACCGTCGGCGATGCGTCGCAGCAGGCGCTGCGGGTCCCTCGGCGTGACCGTCACCGTCTGTGGACCGGGTTCGCTCGCCGTGTGCAGGCGAACGGTCACCTCCGGCCGCCCGACCCGGGGACGAAAACCTGCGTTACAGCGCACCTCGCCGTACGCCGTGGGCAGGTTGACCACCCGGCCCGCCGGCACCGGCGAGTCCTTGGGCACAGCGCCCGGCGAACGAAAACCCGGCACCCGCAACCTGATCGCCTCGACGACGACCTCCTCACGGCCGGTGTTCTCCAGCGCCACCTGGACCCGCCCCAGGGCCTCGTCGCGGCGCAGCTGGACGATCTCCGCAGCCACCGACAAGGTCGCAGCCCCACCGGGGTCGGCGGCGTCGTTCGCGTCGCTGTCGGCGGCCCCGCCGCAGGCACCGACCACGAGAACCAGGCAGAGCGCACCAGTCAGCGACCGTCTCCAGGTCATGCGGTCAAGGGTAGGAGTCCTCACCCGCAGACGCACACGAGGCGTGCCGTCTGCGGCAGCACCCCCGGGCCGGGCATCAACATGACCCTGCCTGGCCGGTCCGGGCGCCACACCCACACCCGTGCGGGGGTGCCTCCCACACCGCGACGCACGAGGTACACGGTGCCGGCCGCCGTGTCCACGAGTCCGGCTTCGAGGTCGACCCCCTCCGTCCCCTGGACGAGCAGGGCGTTGTCGCCGCCGGGCACCAGCCGGGCCAGCGCCTCCACGGTCTCGTCGTCGGTGCGCACGCCCACCAACGCCTCGTGGGTGCGCCCGGCCGTCGGGCCGCCGACGAAGTCCCACCCCTGCGGTGCCGCGACGTCGCGGACCAGCACGTCGTCCCGGGTGACGGTCACCACCTGCACGGTGCACCCCTCGCCCGGGCAGGAGGGGCCCCGCACCAATATCCAGTCGTCGGCGATCCCCATCAGGCGGCCGAGTCGCCCCAAGGTCTGGAGGGGCGGGTTGGTCCCCGCCTCCACCCGTCGGGTCGGCCAGGCCAGGGCCAGCGTCGCCCGGCGGCCGTCCGGGTCGGGACGTCGGAGCAACAGGGCACGGGTGTTGACCAGGGTCACCAGCCCGGCAGGAGACCAGCCGCCGGACCCGTCGAAACCGGGGAAGGGCGCCGGGTCGACCACCCGACCGGTGCCGACCTCGACCTCGACGACCCGGCCTCCCTTCCAGACCACGAGCCGTCCCGGAGCCGTCGACGCGGCAACGACGGCTCGGGCCCGCCCGATCGGCGCCCAGTGCGCTCGCTCGGTCGTCGCGACCGAGAACAGCCGGCCCGCGTGGACCCCGGCCACGGCACCGGCCCCGGCGGGCGAGCGCACCGGGACCAGTGGCATCTCTCCGGCGGGACCTGGCAGGCGGGGCCCCTCGGCCCAGTCGTCCTGCAGGCGCACCAGACGGTCGTCGACCTGGGCGATCAGCCGCGATGTCTCCCGTTCCCCCGGGGCTTGCGAGGCGGTGGGCGGGCGGGACCCGTCCGGGCGCCGCGGCGCATCGGCCGAGAGCAGGCTGCTGCGCGAGAGAAGCAGCGCGAGGGCCGCCAGGACGAGGAGCAGCCCCGTCCCGCGCGCCAGGGCGGACAGGCCGCCCTCGCGCTCCTCTCGGTCGGGACCCCTCGCGACGACGTCAGGCACGGGGTGACCGCGGACGGGGCTGGCACCGGGGGCAGCGGAACGAGGACCGGTTCATGAACGGCTCCCGGACAACCGGCGTGCCGCACCGGGGGCAGGGCTGTCCGGTCCGGCCGTAGACCGCCAGCTCGCGCTCGAAGTAGCCGCTGCGCCCGTTGACATCGACGTAGAGCGAGTCGAAGGACGTGCCGCCCCGGGACAGGGCCTCGAGCATGACCGCCCGGGCGGCATCGAGGACGGCGAGGGCGTGCGGCCGCGTCATGGATCCCGTCGGGCGCGCATAGTGCAGCCTGGCCCGCCACAGCGCCTCGTCGGCGTAGATGTTGCCGATCCCGCTGACCAGAGTCTGGTCGAGCAGGGCGCGCTTGACCCCCGTACGCCGGCGGCGCAGCGCTGTCGCGAACAGCGCGTCGTCGAACCGCCCGTCCAGCGGGTCCCGGGCGATGTGCGCGACCGGCAGGGGCAGGCCGTCCTCGGCCGCCTCGACGAGCGCGAGCCCGCCGAACGTGCGCTGGTCGACGAAGCGCAGCTCGCGCCCTTCACCGGCGCCGTCACGGAAGCGCATCCGCACCCTCAGGTGGACCTCGTCGGACGCATCGCGCGGCTGCATCAGCAGCTGCCCGCTCATGCCCAGGTGGGCGAGCACCGCCTCGGGCTCGTGGCCCGGCGCGGACTCGAGAGCGAGCCACAGGTACTTCCCCCGACGATGTACGCCCGTCACGGTCCGCCCGGACAGTCGGGCGGCGAAGTCGGCCGGCCCGGCGACATGCCGACGGGTGGCTCGCGGGTGCGCGACATCCACAGACTCGATCGTCCGACCGGTGACCCACCTGTCGAGCCCGCGACGGACCACCTCCACCTCGGGCAGCTCGGGCATCGGTCGGGCGGTCAGGTGGTCGGGCCGGCGGGGTCGACGTCGGGCAGCTCCTCGCGGAGACGGCGCCACGCCGAGGCCGCGGCCTCCTGCTCTGCCTCCTTCTTGCTGCGCCCGTTGCCCTCGCCGTACGGCTGACCGGCCACCTGCGCCACAGCGGTGAACGCCTTCTGGTGGTCGGGTCCGGTCTCGCTGACGAGGTACTCCGGCACACCCATGGCCGAGGTGGCCGTCAGCTCCTGCAGGCTGGTCTTCCAGTCGAGCCCGGCACCCATGGTGGCCGCCTCCTCGATGAGCGGGTCGAACAGGCGGTGCACGAGGAGTGCGGCCGACCCGAGGCCACGGTCGATGTAGACGGCACCGAGGATGGCCTCGAGCGTGTCCGCCAGGATGGAGGACTTGTCGCGTCCGCCGGTGCTCTCCTCGCCACGGCCGAGGCGGACGAAGCCCCCCAGCCGTAGCGCTCGGCCGACGTCGGCGAGCGCGCGCATGTTGACGACAGCGGCGCGCAGCTTGGCCAGCTGGCCCTCGGGCAGCTCGGGGTTGGCCCGGTAGAGCGTGTCGGTGACGACCAGTCCGAGCACCGAGTCGCCCAGGAACTCGAGGCGCTCGTTGGTCGGGAGGTTGCCGTTCTCGTACGCATAGGACCGGTGCGTGAGCGCGCGCTCGAGCAGCCCGGCGTCCAGGCTGACGTCCAGCAGTGCGCACAGCTCGCGGTGCCGCTCATCGCCTTCCGGGGCGACCTCCGCGCTCACGCTCCCGGCCACTCAGACGTCGAGGACGTCGCGGTCGTTGTAGGTGCCGCAGGTCGGGCACGCCACATGGGTGAGCTTGAGCTCGCGGCAGCGCTTGCACGGCTGCAGCGCGGCGACCGTGGTCTTCCAGTTCGCCCGCCGCGATCGGGTGTTGCTGCGCGACATCTTCCTCTTGGGAACGGCCACGGGTCGGTCTCCTCTGTCATCGGTGCTGCTGCCTGCGGATCGTGCTCGGGATCATGCTCGGGAACAGCGTCGGTCCAGGCTCACTCGATCGCCAGCCCGCGGAGGGCCGCCCACCGAGGGTCGGCCACCTCGTGCCCGTGGCCAGGATCCGCGTCGAGCCGCGCTCCGCACTCGGCGCACAGACCCGGGCAGTCCTCCCGGCACAGCGGGCGCAGCGGCAACGCCAGCACGACCGCGTCCCGCAGCGCCGGTTCGATGTCGAGCAGGTCGCCGCTGAGCCTGGGTAGTGCTGCCATCTCCTCGTCCTCGGGGAAGTCGTCGTCCGCCCCGCGATCGGGGTGGATGTAGAGCTCCTGAAGGTCGACCTCGACCGAGCTGCGGACGGGGTCGAGGCAGCGCACGCACTCCCCCGTGACGGTGGCGGCCACCGTCCCGGAGACGAGCACGCCCTCCACGACTGACTCGAGCCGGAGGTCCAGCTCGAGCTCTGACCCCTCCGGGACCCCGAGGACGTCGACGCCGAGGTGAGCCGGTGCCGGAACGGAGCGGGAGAGCGGCCGCATCGACCCCGGACGTCGCCCCAGCTCTCGGAC
>Ga0180121_10000344_pt1 | contig 19101 bp, 11 predicted proteins | sample AntDrymUQ5402106_2_FD_129676 | JGI IMG/M metagenome (GOLD analysis project Ga0180121, IMG submission 129676) | Polar desert sand microbial communities from Dry Valleys, Antarctica - metaG UQ540 (21.06) (version 2) (version 2) | ecosystem: Environmental > Terrestrial > Soil > Desert | place...
TTCATAATGCTTTTTAGCCTGCTCAGGAGATCACTCTTATGAACTCCGAGTTGAGGCGTGCTTTCAATAACGGTGTTATTGTCAAGAACAATGATAACATGACCGTTCCATGCAATCAAATCAAGCGGCTGAAGCATTTCAGAAATCATATTAGAGTTCATTCCGGCAATATCAAGACCTACCCCGTAATTAATTAACGACGAAGTATTTCTGGGAGTGCTTCCGTTCGTTGCCTGGTACACAAGCCCCGAGCAATCAACTCCTTTTAGTCTCCACAGATCCTTTGTATAACTTTGCAAATCGGTCTGCGGCTTATAAAAGTCTAATAACTGTTCGATTCCGTCTCCGTAGTTTCCGCCCCACATGTAACCATAACCTTCCAGTGAATTCATTTTCGAAATGATCTCTTCTTTTGAAGGAATGTTTTTTGCTCTGCTGACCGGCAAAGTATCTACAACATTTACAAACCTGCTGTCAATGAAAAGTCCAGAAGAATTATACGGGTAGTCTTCTGTTTGTATTTTATAAATATTATAACCGTCTTTCGAAATGACCTCTAATATTTCGAAGACAGTATTCGGAAAAGCAACAAACTCCATTTCTCTTATCAAACCTTTATTGTCAAGCTTCACATCCATGCCTGACATTCCTCCAAAGACAGACTCAAAATCACTTGTATTAAGAACGGGCGTGTATAAGACAGCAACCGCATATTTGGATACTTGTGAGATACTATTTGTAAAAGAGAACAATGCAATCAAGAGCAAAAAGTATCTAACAGCTGATATTGTATATTTTTTCATTCTACGGATTATAAAGTTGTTTCAGTTTTTTATTTTAAGAATAAATTGATAAAATTTTCTTTCGCTTTCAATGTAGATTGAAGTTTACTTACACATTAATTCTATGTTTCCTGCTTTTTTATGTCGTATTTGTTCCATGGAATTTTTGAGATGATTTTGAAAATTGAGCTTTTCGGAAAGCATTGAAAAAGTATTCAGTGTCAGAACAACAGTTCTGACACTGAAGTCCAATACCTTTACTTTATTAAAATCATTTTCCGGACTTGTTCAAAACTTCCGGCTATAATTTTGTAATAATAAATTCCGCTTGGAAGATTAGAGCCATTGAACGAGGTTATATAACTTCCCGCTTGTTTGAATTCGTTTATCAAAGTAGAAATTTCTTTTCCCAGCACATCATAAATCTTTATCGAAACAAAATTATCAAATGGCAAATCATATTGGATATTCGTCACAGGATTAAAAGGATTCGGATAATTTTGATATATTTTATATTCTTTAGGTATGTCGAGATTAAAACTCAAATTATCAGGACCTTCCGGATCAGCTTCACCAAAACAAGCAATTATATAATCAGTAATCAATCCTCTTTGAGATTTCAATGAACTCATTCCGCGGTTATCTTTTGCAACAACTTTGTAAGAATAAGTTCTTATATAAAGAGCACAACCGGGTCCTGGATTAAATTCATTCGCAAAATATAATGTTACTGAATTGTCTGTGTATTCGGTTACATCAGATGCAACGCTGGTCAGATAGGTGTAAGTCGGTTCTGTGTCACAGTATTCGGAATGTCCTCTGTAAATTTGATAGCGGGGCTCTACCAAAGCCGTTCCATAGGTTGCGCTGACAAAATCGGGTTCAATGTTTGCATCCCATTTTACTTTAGGATGATAAGAAGATTGAGTTATAAGATCACGTGATACTTTTACATTCTTAGGCTTGGATGGGGGAAGCTCAAGTAGAGCCGTCACGTCGTTGAAGTAAACTTTGATTGTGATCGCTCCAGAAGTGTCCTGACTCTCAAGGTTGAAAGTTAAGCCTGAATTGGTTGATGGATTTGAACATGAATTAGATGACGGATTGCTCCATGGACTAAAAATCTCATCATAATCATTATTGTAAGCGTCAAGTTCGTCTCCCTTATCGTCAAAGGTTATTGTATAATCATTTGGATCGTTAGAGCATAAATCGTCATTTATAATAATTGGTGAGTATACATTGGGAATCATCTGCTTACCATACTCTTCACTACCGGTACTAGTATTCCTTGTTATCTCGTACATTATTGGAGTATTACCCAATTGTGGATCATTAACGGTGTATGCAACTTCCCAATCCCATTTGCCTTCAGCATTTTCCAAATCTATTTCTCTCCCAAAATTGTTGCTGCATCCACCTGCAGAATGATAAATATACAAACCTTTATTCTTATCACAATATGGATCCTGCTCAGCACGGCTCGACAACCAGCACGTGTTGCTTCCTCGTGCAAGTCCGTCATACTTCGATTTCTTTTGATGATTTGCAATATAATAGTATTCTGAAGTGTTTGGAATTGGCACTTTCAAACAGTCTCCATACTTGATATAATCTCTTAGAGTAAAAGTCTGAGTACCTGAACCGGAGTTAACTACAATTGGCTGAATATAACCAATTGCTTCTCGTTTATGCGGGCTCATTTGGTATGACGATCCTCCATGACCCGGAGTCATTAACCCTAAAGAAGTATGTCCAAAGAAGTAATGACATACTTCGTGTAAAACAATTACCTGAGTTCTTGTCAGACGGTTTAACAATCCAAGAGCAGTAACACCAGTTCCGATAAATTTACCGTCTAATGTTGCAGCAGTTCCAATTGTTCCTATTCCGCCAACACTGGAATTTCTAAAAAACCATAACGAATCATTAGGTATTCTTCTGTAGTTCAATTATTACAAAATCAACATTGTTGTCAGTACCCCATACCCATTGACCGTTTTCAAACTTCCATTTATCATATCTAGAAAAATCCACCAATGAATCTATTCTATTCAATACAACATTATTCATTGTTTGGTAACCATAATTTAAATTTTTATAATCCAAGGCAGTTAAGGGTAAATCCACATAAACTTCATCACCTATAAAATCGAAGCTATCACGGCTCATTTCCTGAAACCACTTCGAATAAGTATACTCAGTATAATTACTCAACTCTGAAGTATCTATTAGTCTTCCATTATTTGTATAGGGATTAACAGGTTTAGAACGAGCTGGCCAAATATTCCAATTTGTTGTTGCTGAATCATCTCTAAATGCTACATAAAGAATAAGAACTCTATAAAACTGTCCTATTGCAGGAGATCGCTTTGGAATCGCCAAGCCGGAAGATGCATCCGAAGTATCTTCACATATAGAATTTAGCTGCGAATAACAATCATTGAAGGTTGACAATAACAATGTTATTAAAAACACAGTTGCGAATATTTTTAAAATATAGTTTTTCATGATTTTTGTGTGTTTAAATTTTTAAATAATATTTTATTTACTAAATTTGTAACTTAAATAAAAAGAGGGCAAGACAATACCACTAATTTAATTAGTGATTAATCTTTAATAACCTTGCAGGGTCGTTACAAGAGCGTCTAAGCCCTCTTTTATTATTCAAAACCGGATTCGCTTTAAACGAACCGGATGCATAAACCGGTTCATAAACACTGCTTTCATTTGATTAGTATTAATTTTTTTGTATCAATGATTTTATTATTTACTATTAGACTATAAAGATAGATTCCGCTTGAATAATTTGATGCATCCCATTCAATTTTATAACTACCCGGATTCTCTATTTGGTCAATTAAAATCGCAACTTCTTTTCCAAGAACATCATATACTTTCAATAATATATTTGAATTGTTAATCGATCCTGCAGGAATCTGAAATCTTATTATAGTTTTGGGATTAAAAGGATTCGGATAATTTTGTGATAAGCTATAATCCTTAATATTTATATTCGATTGTTGTGTAACATTTGTTATGAGAGAATATTTTATTAATGCAATATCTGAACCCGTCCCAACACCATAGCTTGTTCCTCCAACATAAATATTATTTGAGGTATCAACAAAAACTCTTTTACCGTAATGGTCCGCGAACAAATAATTAGTGTAACTTGCAGACCATTTAAAATTACCTGCCGAATCATATTTTACTGTTAAGAATCTATAAGATGGAGTATTATAATCTGAACTTCCGGTAACATAAACATTATTAAATTTATCAATAGCCATGTGATTTGAGCTATTACTACTATATGGAGTGAGTGAATATCCTCTTTTCCAGATTGAATCTCCGTCTAAACTATATTTTAAAATTAAATAGTCCCATCCATTTTGATTATCAACATTGCTTTTCCCTGTCAAATAAATATTTTTGTTTTGATTATCTAAATGCATGCTGCTAAAGTAATCATTTGTAAAAATTGTATCACTGGTACCATATGTATAATTCCATAATAGATTACCTTGTTCACTATATTTATTTATGAATATGTCATCTTGATTGTTATTTCTATAATCTCCTCCTATATAAACATTTCCCGTTTTATCAGTTAATATGCCCCATCCAATTGCATTGTTATATTTGATTGTTCTAATTGTATCGCCAAAATTATTATAAATTATTGTAGCAGATACAGTATTGCCATTTGACAAACTGCTAAGTCCAGTTACAATTACTCTTTTGGAATTATCCAATGCAATCGTATTTGCAAATTCCGAGTAAGTTCCTGAATTATTAAAAAACTTTAACCATTTTAAAACTCCATTTCTATCGTACTTTACAGTCAAATAATCTCCAACTACCCAATTTGGAGTAAAACCATATCCTGTCAAATACACATTTGATGAATCATCTAAAACCATATCTTTAGGTTGGTCAGTAAAGCTACCTCCTCCATCTAATTCCCTTGTCCATTTTGTTATCCCATTTTGGTCATATTTAATGAGTAAAAAGTTATTGAATTGCGATGCGTTAAATGTTTCACCTGCCACATAAATATAATTAGAATCATCCACTTTTACATTTACTCCAATGTCACCCCTGTTGCTTGGACCGTTATACATTCTTGCCCACAATAGAACTCCTTGAGTGCTATATTTTAAAGTAATTATATCTTCAAGTGTAGATGGCGAATATGTATACCCTGTAATATATATATTGCCTGCCTTATCAATTGCCATATCTCGAAGGTCTTCATTTGAATCCCCGTTATTGTTATATCGTTGAATCCATTCTGTCTGCGGCTGCGAGAAACTATTTCCGTTTAGGAAAAAATAAACAGCAGTAACAAATAATAGTATAATTTTTTTCATGAATATTTTTTTAAAAAAGAGCTTTATCAATTGAGCGAAAAATTTTATTGGGGGGCTCCTTTAATTAAATCATTTTGTCTTTTAGAACTTACTCCTAATCATAATCAAAGTCAACAGTGATTTCGGCTTTAATCGAACCGGATGCATAAACCGGTTCATAAACACTCCTTCATTTAATTAAAATTAGTTTTTTCGTATCAAGTATATTTCCGTTTATTTGTAAATTATAAAAATAAATTCCACTTGAGAGATTTGAAGCATCCCATTTTAAATCATAAATACCAGGGTTTTGTTTTTCATTAATTAAAACAGCGACTTCTTTTCCTAAAACGTTAAATATACTTACCTTAACATCTGCGCTCGTAGTTACCTGGTATTTTATATTTGTTATAGGATTAAACGGATTTGGATAATTCTGGAACAACTTAATCTCGTTAGGAATTAAATTTGAATTGCTCTGAACCTTTGTAATTTGAGAATACTTAATCAAGATAATATCATCAGTACCTGAATCCGGACCATAGCTTGTGCCACCGACATAAACACTATTTGAAGAATCAACCTCCACTCTTTTGCCAAAATGATTAAAAAAGAGGGGAAGACAATTCTTATTTTAAATTAAGAATATCTTTTTATTTTCCTTGCCGGGAACATAAAAGGGTCCTTACCCTCTTTAATTTTATTAATTTAATAATTTCTATATTTGTTTTCGCCGTAAACGGTCGCTTATTAATTCAATAAGCAAAATTCCTCCTTATTATTTTAATAAAATTAGTTTTTTGACATCGACAATTAATCCATCTGCAAATAAAGTATAAAAATAAATTCCGCTCGATAGGGCAGAGCCGTTAAATTCAACCTTATATGATCCTGCATTTTGGTTTTTATTTACTAATGACGCAACTTCATTACTTAAAACGTTATATACCTTTATAGAAACCTTGCTAAGTACAGGTAAATCATAATTTATTGTGGTTTTCGGATTAAATGGGTTAGGATAATTTTGGTGAAGTTTAAACTCGGGGATAAAGTTTGAGGAATTCAGATAATTTGTAATTGGTGAATATTTTATTGTAACTATATCAACACCTGTTCCATTACCTAAACTTCTTCCCGTTACATAAATATTCCCCAATGTATCGACAAATATCTTGACTCCGGAATGCCAAGTAAACGGATTACCGTTATTATAATATGCAATCCACTCCTGTGCCCCGGTTGTTGAATATTTTATTGTTATCATTTTGGCAAATAGGCCACTGTCGCTGGAGCCCGTTACATATGTATTTCCAAATTTGTCTGATGCTATACTGCTGGGAATGTCTTCGCTATTCAAAGCAGGATTATATCTCTTTATCCATAGTGTATCTCCATTAGTGTCATATTTAACAGTTGCCATGTCCCAAGCAAGTTGACCTAAGTCCCCACTTACTCCCGTAACCGCAACGTTTCCAAATTTATCCAGACAGATATCTTTGAAATAATCGTTGTTATTAGTGCTGTTATTATGGTAACTTCTTATCCAGTTCAAATTCCCACTCGAATCAAGTTTAGCAACGGCAATATCATTCCTTGTAGTTAAACCTCCATAGGAATCAAATCCTAAAACAATATCCAAATTGTCACCTAAGAGAATTTTATACCCAAAGAAAGTAGAACCAATAATAGTAGGAAGTTCATTTCCATTTAAATCATATCTTAAGATTACCCCTCCGGTTCCCAAACTACCTCCACTCACATAAATAACATTTATCTTACTAATAATTATGTCGTAACTATCGTCATACTGATCTGTCGGACCGTTAAATATTTTTGCCCAATTTAAATTACCAAGAATATCATATTTAATTGTTAGTATGTCTTCAGAATTTAAACCAAATTTTATTCCTGTTACATAAACATTTCCTTGGTTATCCAAAATCATCGCACTCGCAATCAATCCGTTTGTATATTTTCTGGTCCAAATTGAATCACCAAATGAATTATATTTTATTGTTAAATAATCATAAGAAGTATTAGTTGAATAACTTGAGCCAGCTACAATCACATTTCCCGAATCGTCAACTGCAATTGCAACAGGCTTATCTTCTCCATGGTCTGGACCGTCATAATATCTTACCCATTGCTCAACTCCTTGTGTATTATATTTTATGGTTACGTAATTCTGGTTGGTGTCATTCACATTCACATATCCTGTCAGATATATATTTCCCGATTTGTCAATTGCCATATCTGTAACGTAATCGTTATAATTTCCCGGACTGTTGAATCTCTGCACCCATTCTGTATGCGGCTGAGAGAAGCAGTTACCGTTTAGGAAAAAATAAACAGCAGTAACAAATAATAATATAATTTTTTTCATGAATATTTTTTAAATAAAGAGCTTACAAGCTGAGGGGTAAAGAACTTATTGGGGATATCCTTTAATTAATCATAACCTGAGATGAACTTAATGCAAACCATATTGAAAATCAACAGCGAATCCAATTTTATTACTTTATTTATAATATTGTTAAAGATTCTTTTTAATATTAAATTGATAAAAATTTTTTTTGCTTTCAATGTATATTGAAACTTATTTTTTATTTTATCACAATGTTGTATAATTTGGATATAATGATGATAAGACCCTTCGTTAAACTTAGCTACTCAACTAAAATGTTTATGAAAAAATTTATTATACTTTTTTTCCTGTTTATTTCAGAGATTAACGCACAGGTGGTAATAAATGAAATCGAATATGCGCCAGTTACTCCAAACACAGAATGGTTTGAATTACATAACACTGGTATAGCTCCTGTGAATTTACAAAACTGGAAATGGAAAGATGCCACAGCAACTTTAAGAACAATTACAGTTCAAAATTTAATTTTAAATCCCTCGGGGTATATGGTTGTATGTCAGGATTCTGTATCATTTAAAAATCAATTTCCAGAAGTATCAGGATTAATCGTCCAGACTCCATGGAGTTTATTAAATAACACCGGCGATAATTTAATTATATTCGATCAGTCAAATATTAGAATTGATTCAGTTAATTTTTCTTCTTCATGGGGAGGAAGTTCAGGTGGATTTTCGCTAGAAAGAATTAATCCTTCAGGTCCGTCAAATGAAGCATCAAACTGGGGCACTTCTATCGATCCGCAATTAGCCACTCCTAACAGACAGAATTCATTAACACCAAAACCATTTGATCTGATTTTAAAATCATTTTCAATAACTCCGTTGTTTCCGGTTTCAGGAGAAACACTTGCACTGAATTTTGTAATAAAGAATATCGGATTGAATACAGCAATAAATTTTTCTCTTAACATTTATCGTGACATTAATTTAGACAGCATTCCTGATAACAGCGAACTTATAAACACTCAGAATTATACGTCTCTAAATGCGAATGATTCTCTACTATATACTTTTTCTATAGCAAATATTGATTCGGGTTTGAAACAGTATATTGCAAAAGTAATTTATCCACCAGATGAAGATACGTTAAATAATAAATTGATAAGAAGAGTAAATGTAAGCGGACAAGGAACAGGTGGCGGTGGTATTGTAATAAACGAAATAATGTATGATCCTTTAACGAATCAATCCGAGTGGCTTGAACTTTATAATGCTTCAGGTCAGACAATTAATCTCAAAGGGTGGAAGTATAAGGAAAGTTCAACGACTGTTACACTATCCACAACCGACCTGCTGATGAATCCTGGAGATTATTTTATTCTTGCACATGATACTACAATTTATGACACGTTCGGTTATCTGAGAAATCTTCAATCCAATCAATTCATAAAATTTTCCAGCAGCATCAGTTTAACAAATACAGGTGAAACAATAACTATAACCGACAGTCTGAATAATCCTATCGATGCTGTGTCTTATGATCCGGATTGGAACAATCCGAATCTGTCAGACACAAAGGGAATTTCACTTGAGAGGATTAATCCGGCATTCGGATCTAACGACCGCGATAATTGGAGCTCGTGCGCAAAGCCGATCGGTGGTACACCGGGGGAACAGAACAGTATCTATACACAAAACATCCCTGCAACTTCTACAGTGACCATTACTCCGAATCCTTTTTCACCTGACGGCGACGGTTTCGAAGATTTTGCTTTAATAAAATATAAACTGAATGTGCCGTTTGCGCAGATGAGAGTTAAAATATTTGACATAAAAGGACGGCTTATCAGAACTCTCGCAAACAATCAGGTTACAGGGAGTGAAGGCACAATTATATTCAACGGTTTCGATGATGAGAATCAGAAGATGAGAATTGGTATTTATATTTTATTTATCGAAGCTGTTGATGACAGAGGGGGAACGATAGATAATGTCAAAGCGCCGATTGTGGTTGCGGCGAGGCTGTAAATATAATTACAAGTTACGAGTTATAAAATATTCTTCCACTCGTAACTTGCTCCGAAGGAGTCCCTTTGGGAAAACTCGTAACTTGAAACTAATATTATGGTCTTATTATACTCACAAAATTAGAAGCATTGTTATCCGAAATAGCTGCATCCGAACCGTCGACAAATTCATTGCCAGTAATATCAGTTGGAACGTAACCTGTAACAAAATTACTTGCATCATTATCAATGAGAGCTAAATCCCCTCCTTCTATAATTTCATCCTGATTAACATCACCACTGTAAAAAGCAAATAAATCCGGACTTGTATCTACCTTAGTCATATTATTTCCATAAGCTCGATTCCTTGAAAATGTGAAATCATATGAGGCCAATCCTGTAGAAGCATTGAATGAAATTCCCGCGGAACTCCATGTTTGAAGGGAATTTCTATGTCTTACAACAATATAATAATTTTCTCCATTGCTGGTATTATTAAAATAAAGTGAAGTATTTCCAGCGGAATCTGTAATTGATTTCGACGAATCTACGAGAGTATATGGTGGAAATGTTCTTCTTAAATATACAGCAATAGTATCAGGAATTAGTGTGTTGGTATTCGGATTATACATACCTTCTATAAAAGTTTTTAAATATAAGGTCTTAGGTAAATTCGTATTATCATTAATTAATATGCTGGAAGAAAAAGCAGGAATTGTAATACTCCCGGAAACAGGTAAGCCGTATATGTTTTTGTAATTAGAACTGCCCAACGAAAATACCTGTGATGTATTAGAAGGATTTATAAAGAGTTTTGAAGCTTCCGAAGAATCAATTTTTTCAGCAGATACCCTGTAAGTCATTACATTATCAACATGTACCATAGAGTCTGGCGATATCATACCAAATGTAATTGCTATTTGATCCGTTGTATCAGATTTAAACACATATGAATGGGTTTTCCTGAAAGTATCATAATTAAAAAATTTTCGGAAAGTGTAGTCTGGATTGCTAAACTTAATGGATAAATCAACGTCACCACTGTTATTCCCCAATGAATTAAAACTTACTAAATAATAATCATCTATATTGGTTGTCCAGGAATTACTCCAAACAAAACCTTCTACTGGAAATTGTCCTGTCCATCTTATTCTCATACAACCGGTATCCAATATATTAGAAACATGAGCAATTGTTAAGCCTGGCTGATATCTGTTCCATAAACTCACATCGTTGGTGAATCTCGAATTTAAAATTAAATTATTGCTTATGGTATCAGTTACTTTATATTGTTCGAAAGAAAAAGGGCTGGATGAAGAAGTTAAATCCTCACCCATATTTTTCCATGTAGCAAGTCGTAAGTGTCGGACAGAATAGGGAGCTATAATTATTCGTTTAATTACGGATTCAGTATACGGATTTCCATAATAGTTACTATCAAACGTCCCAAAATCGCTGAAATTTGATGCATGCCACATCTCATGCTGCATACAACTCTGATTATAACTTAAGGAATAAAAAATATTTCCTTTAACTAAATTATTATATGACGATGAATATGACTGTGCTGAAAAGTCGGTAAAACTAATCTGTGCGATAAAATTATTGTATAAAACATTACCAATTATTTGATTATTCTGAGAAGTGGGCTTATGGTCCAAATATATTCCATCATGACTATTTGAAGCAATTGTATTTCCTTGAATCACGATATTTCTATTAATATCAGGACCGAAGGCAATGCCATGTCCAATTCTGCTTGGAATTGCACTAGCTTCAATATTCCCTAACGTGTTAGTAATTATATTATTTTTTATTTGTGCGCCATCGGCTTCGCTTATGTCAATACCTGATCCATCATTTAAGGTTAAACATGAATTTCTGATTATGTTATTTCTAACAATCAAATCTTTGCCCGCACTTATACCCGTATATCCTGTACTGTCAATAGTATTATTCTCAACTATAGTTTGTACGCAGGAGTGAATCTGCATTCCCAAATAACCAAAACCACTAGCTCCATAACCGGCAATTAATCCCGTTCGTTTGATTGAGTTATTAGAAATTGTTGTGCTCGTTAATACTCCTGTAATACCAACATTGTAATTATCGATAAGAGTGTTATTATCAATTAAGTTAGTCGGTCCATTGAGTATGATTCCAAATATGCCCGTGTGGCTGATTAAACAATTTTTAACAGTAATGTTAGAATTATATGATCCACCACAAATGGCATGCATTTTATATCCTGAAACATTTAAATCTTGTATTTTAACATTATTCACCCCATATATTGTATCAAAAAGAAAACCGTTTTTACCTACTGTACCTTCCACAGAACTAGGAACAATTCCGTTTGGAGAATATATGTACACAGTTCCTGTGTTAAGATCCTGATACCATTCTCCCGCGGTATCAAGTAGACTATATTTGCTATCCAAATAATAACCGTAGTCTTTTGTCATCGGGTAATTAGTTGGAGAGGAAAGTGTAATCTTTGTATTGCTGAAACTTGAAACTCTACTTAAATCATATATCCAATTAACACTTCTTATCCTGCAGGTTGCTCCATTCCAATATCCGTTTGGTTGATTTAACGCCGCGTCATAAAAACCGTAAACACCGTCGCCTAAGTCGATTTTAAGAAATCCCTTGTTAGGATATCTCGCGATAGTCATTAATTTATTATTTACATACAAATGAGAGATTGAATCACTAAAATTTGCTTTGTAAATGTTAGGCGAATGTTGTGTCCAACCGGTTATGCTTTTCTTTCCTGTTATTATTGGCAAATTTCCTGTAAAGTATGCACCGAATGTAAGTTCACCATTTCTTAAACCCCATGCAATATAAACGGTGCCTTCAAATTTATCACCTCGTTTGAAAAGTATTTGGCCCCCTTGAGGTAAGCTCGATATCGATGATAAAATTGAATTGACCTTTGAAATGGTTTTCCATGGAGATTGCTCGCTCGTTCCGGTATTTTGATCATTCCCAGAAGACGATACATAGTAAGTAACAAATGGATATGCATCCTTACTAAACAAATTCATCAATAAACAAATAATGATAATTCCAAAACAGTGCTGAGTTTTCATATAGTTAATTTAATTCATAATATAAAAGACAAACTTATTCTTTGTGAATAGTTTAAAAATTTCCTATTGAAAAATATATTTGGGATATTTTATCGAGGTTTGAAGAGGGTATCTAAAAATATGGTGAATTTAGACTAAAATTGTATAAGAGTCTATAGACAAAACGATGCAATTGGGGTTAACATCGCAAATGGTGATATATCTAAGGTTTAAAAAAGCTGAAAGAATTTTTTCTTCCAGCTATTTTAACATTTAATTATAATTCCTATTTAGGCCTTATTACAATCACAAAATTAGAAGCATTGTTATCCGAAATAGCTGCATCCGAGCCATCAACAAATTCATCCCCGTTTATGTCAGTCGGAACGTATCCGGTTACAAAATTACTTGCATCATTATCTATGAGAAGCAAATCTGATCCATCAATAACTCCATCCTGATTAACATCACCGCTATAAAAAGCGAATAAATCCGGGCTTGTATCCACTTGAACCATATTAGCTCCATAAGCTTGGAATGTAGCAAATGTAAAGTCGTATGAATATGATACGGGATTAAATTGGAAAGTAGTGGCGCTCCAAGTTTCAATTGAGTTTCTGTGCTTCACTACAATATAATAGTTTGTAAGATCCTGAGCACCGGTAAACCAGAATGTTCCATAACCGTCATTATCGAGACGCACTTTTGAAGAATCAACAATATTGTAAGGAGCAATATCTTCACGAAGTAAAATTGTAACAGTATCATTTCTCATAGTATCAGCAGGAGCATCCCACAATCCTTCTATTACTCCTCTGAAAAAAATACTCTTGTAGGAGTTGACTGCGCCGGAACATCCAACAGATGCCCAAACGTTTGTTCCTCCGCTATACTCGGTCCAAACAGCAAAACAACTTTCTTCCTCAGGGCCATATCTAACTCCGGGTCTTGGCTTTGCAATAAATGGATTTGTACTTTTATGATTCATTTGATATACAACTGGACCCCAATTATAATTTGTTGCATAAGAATAACTTACTAGTGGAAAGGTGGGATCATTTGATGCATAAGCACAAGAGAATGTTCCTGGTGAACTTCTAAATCCTTGTATATCTGCTCTTGTTGAATTATTCCCAGTGAAATCTACATAACCGGTTGACCAACTTCCAATGCTTCCGGTGGTAGATCGAAAAAATTCAATATCCCAATCCGTTGCATCGTATTTTCGCAGGTTGACAATCATAAGTCCGTTGTATGCACCATTAGATGCTATATACGCCTGATATCTCCGCGCGACAGTAACATTAAAAGTACCTACGAAAGTGGATGAGCTAACATAAGTGGAAATAGATGATTTTGCAATTGAAATTCTTGATGAATCCCCTCGAGAAGATTCGACTAAGAGTATAGAATCTTGTCCCCCATTTCTAAAAAATGCAATATCACAATGAAAATCGGAAGGATAAGTAAAAGCTAGACCAAAGAAGGATGTAGGTTTATAAGTGAATGTTGGTAACGTTGTATAAGGTGAAAATACAATTGCAACTTTCTCTCCTGACATATATCCACCTGACACTGCGCTATCATAACAACATGTAATATATATCCAGGGGTTTGAACGATAGGCTTCATTATCCGACACAATTCGAGGTCTATAATAATAATTTAAACCTCCTAATGTGGGCCAATTAAGAGTATAACCATTGAAACTTAAAGCTCCGGTAATTTTTACAATAGTAACTCCCACTCTGTACAGGCCTGAATAATTATTAGTCGCATATCCGAATGCAATCCAGAGATATTTATCTCCTGAAGTATTTTCGATTAACTCAATATCAATCTCGTCATGCCACATTCGGTTGCCTGTTGAGAATCCTATTGTAGCTTTTTCATTCCAAGATCTTCCTCCATCATCTGAATAACAAACCCGTAACAAGTCATTTGTCGGTCCGCTATTAGGACCATATACAAAGGCAGTCCATATTCTGGTTGCAGTAAATCCTATTTGTTCAGTGCATGTGTTTATTCCCTTTACTCCGGTTACTTGAGAAACCAGGCCCGAATTTATATTATCGTTCCCAGCTTCATTCTCAATTAATTTCAGATCCATTTTTTCACCCGGCCTTGTCACAGAGCCGGTCAATTTATCAAGATCTTTTTGAATTCTTACAACTCCATTGATATCCCCCCTTTGTTTTGCAGATAAAATTTCTCTTTCAAGTTCTGCGATTTGTTTCAAGTTTAAATTTGGGACCACAGGGTTTTCTCTGTCATTATCGAATGACAGAGGGGCCACCACTTCGCCGTAATAAGGTGATTTGTTTTGTGCGATGGAAGAAAAATTTATAACAAATATAAATATTAATGTTATCTTTCCAATTTTAAAATATTGTATCATTTCGACATCCTCCTTTGCTTAATATATTTAAGTCTTAATGTTAAAATTTTCTGAAGTTTAAGAACCGTAAATGCAAGCCGGCTTAATTTAATTTCTTCTGTAAATTACAAATTGCTAATATTAAAATGAAATCCTAATTTTGACCTTAAATATTCACGGTCTGACCGTACTCACAAAATTGGTAACATTATTATCACAAATCAGCATGTCAGTTCCATCAACAAAATAATCACCATTCAGATCTGACACGTAAGACATGCCTGTTACAAAATTGTAAGCATCGTTGTCAATAATTTGAGTATCTGTTCCGTCTATACTTCCATCCTGATCTACATCTCCACTATATATGCACCATACCGAACCCTTAAACACCATATTGTTCCCATATGCTTTTGAATCAGAGTCTGTAAAGTCATAGAACTCGGGATTGCTAGGTGAAACATATACCGGCGCAGCGCTCCATGTCTCTAGCGAATTGAAATTTTTAACAACCAGATAAAAATTTCCTGTCAGTGCTCTTGGAAATGCAACAACATTTTCTAATCTTTGATATTCAAGATAGGTTAGGCCTGTATCGAGAATATTGTACGGTGGTAACGGATTGGCAAGTAAAACATTGATATGTACATATTGGCTGTGTTCACTGGTAACTTCATTCAAAAATCCTTCTAAACCAACTTTAACATATAAGTTTGAGGTTACACACCCGCCTGTAGAATGAGTAGTGTAAAAATCAGACCATACTGTCATACAACTGTCTCCCGGGATATATCTGAATGCAGGCTTTGGAGAGGCATAAGAGTTTCCATAATTTGTATTTACACTGTGCAATAAACTTGTTACAGCAAAATCTGTGAAGCTGTAAGTACCGACATTTTCCATGTATCCAAAAGCATTTTTGAATGCCACTTCGAAGCTTCCGTCAGCATTTCTTCTTCCGATAACATCTCCAAATTTTGAATTATTATAGGATGTGTTATCTAAAGCTGTTGAACTCCAGTTAGATGCGTCTTCAGTTGTAAGAATCCATTGATCAAAGTCGCCATTATTGTTATCCGAATAAGTTATCATTAACTTGATTTGATTTGTTCCTCCGTTTGCCGCTATCCTTGCATACTCTAAATTATTTCCTGAAGGAGAAACAGACCCGTTAGCAGTTGGATAAACAGTACTATTACTGAATGCTTTATAAAAATATATTCTATCATTAAAGCCCGGATAGTTGCTGAGAATAAAGATTAAAGAATCATTGCCATTATGATAGTTTGCTACGTCAGTTACTACATCATAATTACTAAACCCGGCAACAGGAGCGTAGATACTTCTTGGAAAATATGTTATAGAAGGAGAAATTGTAAACGGGCTTAAAACCCGGCAGGTTTTTGAAAGAAAATAACTTAACCCGCCTGATATCGAATCCTGTGTAACAGCTATTGTAATGTACGGATTGCCCGGATACCGTGCATTGTCGGAAGTTATACGTGCCTGAGTATATTGGCTGGTAAGATTATATCCAGGAAAAATTAGAGTTGAACCGGAATATGTCGGAGTTGGAGCCGAGATAATAGTATATCCGATTAAACGCTGGCCGTAATGTCCATTAGTCACATATCCAAAAACTACATGAAGATATTTTGTCCCGGTAGTATTTTCAATGATTTCCATATCAATATCGTTACTTATGAACTTGTTGTGGCCGCTGAATGGAACCACCGCATGTAGATTATACGAAGCTCCGTTATTAACAGAATAATAAATTGCCAGAGTATCAGGTCTTGCAAGCATTCCTGTATCGCCGTTCACTAACGCTAATGCAATCCAGATTTTTCCTGCCGTAGCCCCCCGTTGTTCGACCTGGACTGCAATTCCTACAGGAGAGTTATAATTATTTATAATGTCGGAGACGTTTAAGTTATCTGTTCCACCTGAATTATAGATGCTTCCCGGGATTAATCTTCCCATAGGATTAGTTTCCTGCTTAGTAATAGTCGAACTATTTGTAGCCTCTAATCTTTTCTGAAGCTCCAGAATTCTTTCGCCTCCTATAATATTGCTTTCGGGTTGCTTAATCTGATTCATCTCACTAATAATGTCAAGCTCTTGTGGAGTATGAATATTTTCCGGAGTTTTGGAAAAATTATTTATACCTTTCATTAACTTCACAGGTTGCTTTTCATTTTGAACCACCTTTTTCTTGGAAAATGAGTCTTGAGTGAAGCCGGACGTAATTGAAAATATTATTATAAACAAAAACACAAATGCTTTAATCATTAGATTTTGCAAATATATTGCTAACATAAAATTTCTCCTTTGATCTTTAAGATTTTTGAAATAAGATAATAACCTGGCATACCGCTATGCCTTTGAGGAAAAGACGATCGCGGTCATCTAATCCCTGGTTATTATTAACTTGAGAAAGAACTATACAAAAATATAAAGTTGCCACTAGTTTTGCAAAGAAAGTTTTATCCATTTTTCACTTCAAGAACTTCCTAAATTTATAAATCATTCTTTCTTGTTTGTTTAAATATTGCATATTTGAAATAGTTTTCAACAATTTATTAAATATGTTTTTTACTTTGTGGATGAAATATTCATCTCCGGCAGGAATTAAGAAATATTTGAAACTGGAAATAAAGGATTTAAAAAAGAGGATTAGTTATTTTGACTTATAAAAAAAACCGGTCCGAAGAACTCTTAATGGAGAAGATTCTCTACCGGCTTTATTCAATTATCAATTATTAATTATTAACTACTAAGGTGTAATTGCTAATTGTTAATTGCTAACTGCTAACTGTTTTCAAGGTCTTATAACACTGACAAAATTAGCGGCATTAACACCACCTATTGCTGCGTCTGCACCATCAACACAATTATCACCATTAAGGTCGGAACAATATATCCACTTTCAAAATTATATGCATCATTATCAATAATCTGTGTATCGGTTCCATCGATTGTTCCATCCTGATTAACATCACCGTTATAAATAGCAAATTCCACCGGGGAAGCATCAATCTGTATTTGATTATTTCCATATGCTTTTGCTACGGCATTTGTAAAATCATAAGTAAGAAATAAATCTGAAAATAAATTAAAAGTATTTCCCCACGTTTCAATTGAATTTCTGTGTCGTACTACTATTCTATAAGCTGTAAAAATTTACAGCTTTTCGGAAATAAAACCTTGCTTTTCCTAAGGTATCAAGATAACTTTTTGCCGAATCAATTATTGTTGTGGCATCAGTATTATATAAAAGCACCCTGACAGTATCACGTATCGAAGAGTTAGAAGCAGATCATTTTAATGACCTAACGGAAATCTATGTTAATCTTACAATTACTGTAACAGGAAAATTTACGCAGGGATTATAATGTTTCAAAAAGAAAAGTTTGAATTATATAAAGAGGAAAACGAATTGAAACTATATATTGTAAACGGTTATATGTCTCCTGTTTATTATAAAAATCTTATGATTCTTGCGCTTAGTTTAAATGAATACAACTGGGTTAAGGAATTTATTTTGAACTATAAAAATGAACTCCCCGAAGATACGAGAGAGAATATTTATATGTATTGTATGGCTCTATATGAATTTAGTATGAAAGAGTTTGAATCATCATTAGAGCTGCTTTCCAAGATAAAATACGATGAATTATACTTGAAATATGACTCGAAGGTTCTTCAGCTTATGATTTATTATGAATTGAAGTCCGAAGAACCGATGATTTCTTCAATGGAAGCATTCAGGCATTTTCTTTCAAATAATAAACTACTTCCCGATAATAAAAAAGATTCTTATACTAATTTTTATAAATTTTTTAATAAGATAGTTAACTTTAATATTAAAAAAGATAAGATCGAACTGGAAAATTTGAAAATGAAAATTTCAGGCAATATTACCGTTCTTAATAAATACTGGATCATTGAAAAAATAGATGAAATTATTTCAAAGTAATTCCTTTGGTTTATTTACATTAATAACACTTCATACTCGTCAAAAATATCTACCATAAATCAACGATTAACAATTATGGTGTTACAGCGGTCACAAAATTAAAAGCATTATTATCTCCTATCAGATAATCTGCTCCGTCAACAAATGTATCACCATTTAAA
>Ga0180121_10000345_pt1 | contig 19069 bp, 18 predicted proteins | sample AntDrymUQ5402106_2_FD_129676 | JGI IMG/M metagenome (GOLD analysis project Ga0180121, IMG submission 129676) | Polar desert sand microbial communities from Dry Valleys, Antarctica - metaG UQ540 (21.06) (version 2) (version 2) | ecosystem: Environmental > Terrestrial > Soil > Desert | place...
ACGTTCAGGTGAGGGAAGAGCGCATAGTTTTGAAAGACCATGCCGAAGCCGCGTCGCTCGGCGGGCAGGTGGGTGATATCGCTGCCGTCAAATTCAATCAGGCCTGCATCGGGTTTCTCAAGGCCCGCAATCATGCGGAGCGTGGTGGTCTTGCCGCAGCCGGATGGGCCAAGCAAGCCAAAGAACTCACCCCGCTCAACCTCAAGCGAAACGTCGGCCACCGCCTGGGTCTTATCGAAGCGCTTGGAGAGACTCTTGAGTGACAGCAGTTGCATTGGTTTTCTTTAACGAGCCTGCGGAGCAGGCGGAAGCATAAAGCCTGGGGCGTTAGCCCCAGGACAGGCAGCTCGTGATCCAGCAGCCCGTGGAACGGGCGACAGTGCTTTCGAAGTTCATTGTCACGCTTGAATGGTTTCCGCTATCGCCCACTTCGCGGGCTCGAGTTTGTTACTGCTCAACAACCTGGGGTTTCGCTGCGCTCCACCCCAGGCTTTATGCTTTCGCCCGCTCACGCGGGCTGGTTGCGTGGTTCAATTAGTCGCTGTCCCTGCCGAAGTTGTGAACTTCCGAAGCACGGAGGATGGACAGAGATTTACTTTTTGCTTCGGCCGCGAATTTCGGTGTCCCAATAACGCAACCAGTCGTTGCTCTGCTTGCGCAGCAGGTCCCAGTCGAGCGGCATTTCATTAACGCGCTCATTCATCCAGGCCGGCAGTTGAGTGCGGTCCAGATCTGTGCGCACTGGAATGCGATAGTATTTTTTTGCGGCAAGTACCAGGCTCTCGGGAGTAGTTACAAACTCATAGAAACGCTTCGCTTCTTCTTCGTTTGGTCCGCCGCGCACAATGGCGATGCCGTCGGTAATGACAGGCGTGCCGCTGGCTGGAAACACGTACCCGATCGGAAATCCTTTTTGTTCTTTGTAGATCCAAACATCAGGCAAATTCCACAAACTGACGAGACCTTCGCGACGCACAAGCTTCTGCATCAGGAGAGTGCCGTCGGCTGTGTACTCGTGAACATTCGCGTCCAGGCGCCGCAACCAATCATAGCCCTTCTCGGGCGAGCCCGTATCTTTGTAAAAGCGCCAGATCATTCCGCCGAAGATGGCGCGCATCGAATCCGACGGATTCGGATTCCTGATCAGGACTTTGTCACGCCACTTTGGATCAATTACGTCGTCCCAATCCCTGGGCACGTCTTCAGGTTTTACCGCGTCGCTGTTGTAAACGATAACTTCGGGCGTTTGATAAGTTCCAAACCAGCGGTCTTGCGCGTCGCGACTCGGGTTGGGAACGCTGTTCGCCCAGGTAGGTCGGTATGGCGCGAGAAGATTCTCGTCGGCGGCGGTTTGAAACGTAGTGTGCGCCGCGCCCCACCAAAGATCGGCTTGCGGCCGATTGCGTTCCGCGCGAACGCGTTCGAGGATCTCGCGCGCACCCATGTCCAGGAACTGCACGTCGACGTCGGCATGGAGGCCTTTGTAGCGAGCGACAAAATCGCGCAGCAAGTCCTGTCCATGGGGCGTGTAGATCAAAAGTTTGCGGGCTGGCGGCCCACCCGCGCGATTACAGGAGACGAGGAGTGCCGAAACACAAATAGCAACAAATAGAAGATAGATTTTGACGCGCATCTAGTTAAATTAGCCCGACTGATCTGAAATCGCGGGAATGCTAGCACATAACTAACTTCCGCAATATTGTGCGGCTCACAAGCTTTGCGGAACCATGCAAAGCGACTTAACTGCAAGATCGCAGCGGAAGCGCAAAGGTCAGCCGGGGATAAAGTCTTTGCGACACTTTGCGAGTGCTTTGCGTCCTTTGCGGTTAGAAAACGATCCGACTGATTTAACTCTGGGTACGGCGCTGAATGTCATGACGCCTAAACCAAAAAAAGGAATTGTGCAGAGAGGTGGTTGGGCGGTCGTAAAGAAGCTGCTCAAGGCCATTCCTATCATTGGACCGGTCTTCACCGTAGGTTTTGCCGGCCACGATATCAAGAAAAAGGGGCTTGTTCCTGGGGCCGTCCATGTTGGTTTGGATGTGACACCGATCGTGGGAACGGCGAAGAACGTTCTGGAGATCTTCACCGGGGACTGGATTCCCGACAAAGTTTCGAAAACACCGCAACCGCAAGTAGCCTCGCCACTTCAGGGAAATTTCAGCGACGGTGACAGCCAAGGGCCAAAGACCAGTTAAGCGGTAAGTCACCTCTCTAATCCTTCACACCTTTTTCAACCAAACAGCGGGGGCAAACCCGCCTTCATAACCGCGAGATTCTTCGACTTGTTCGGCTGATCTCGAGTGAAAACCTTCCAAGCAAGCATCAAAAGTGAACTGGGATCAGCTTGGGGTTGGGAAGGCGGGCTTGCCCCCGCTTTTTCGCAGCTCTGAATTGCATTATCGCGGAACACAACTTACTCGGCAAAGATTGGCGGATGCTCAGTGAAGGGCTTCGCCAATTCATACGCATGAGCGAGTTTGAATAGCGTCGGCTCGGACCAGTGGGCGCCGAGCAGCTGAAAACCGATGGGGAGTCGATTGGACGAAAGACCACACGGAACACTAATGCCCGGAATGCCTGCCAGGTTCGCGGTCACGGTGTAGATATCATTCAAATACATCGCGAGAGGATCGTCAGCCTTTTCACCAATCAGAAATGCGGGGGTGGGCGAGGTTGGCGTGATGATCGCATCGCAGCTCTCAAAAGCTTTCGCAAAATCCTGCTTGAGCAGCGAGCGCACTTGCTGAGCCTTGCCGTAATAGGCTTCGTAGTAACCCGCTGACAGCACATACGTACCCAACATGATTCGCCGTTTTACTTCCGCGCCAAATCCTTCCTCGCGAGTTTTCCGGTACATCTGTCTGAGTTCGGGCGCATCTTCCGCGCGATTGCCATAACGAGCGCCATCGAAGCGCGCCAGGTTTGAAGATGCTTCGGCGGTAGCGATGATGTAGTAGACAGCGATGCTGTACTTCGCGTTAGGCAGTTCAATCTCTACTATCTCCGCGCCGAGATCGCGATAGACATCGACAACCGCTTGCACGGATGCGCGCACCTCTGAATCAAGCCCTTCGCCAAACAAGGCTTGCGGAAAACCGATGCGCGAGCCCTTGAGGTTGTTCATGTCATTCGTCAGCCCGGCCGTGTAGTCCGGTACTGCAACCGCGGCGGCAGTAGCATCATGGATGTCGCGTCCGCAGACTACGCCCAGCACTCGTGCGACGTCTCTTGTGTTTCGCGCAAACACGCCGACTTGATCCAGCGAAGACGCAAATGCAACCAGGCCATAGCGAGAATTGCGACCGTAAGTTGGCTTCAATCCAACTACGCCGCAGAGCGCTGCGGGTTGTCGCACGGATCCCCCGGTATCTGAACCTAATGCAACGGGAACAATACCTGCCGCAACCGCAGCCGCCGAACCGCCAGATGAACCGCCTGGGACGCGCGAGATGTCCCAGGGATTCTTGACCGGGCCAAACGCGGAGTTTTCGTTAGACGAGCCCATTGCAAACTCGTCGCAATTTGTCTTCCCCACGATGACGGCGCCAGCGGTTAACAATCGATCAATCACAGTGGCGTTATATGGCGGATGGTAATTGCCGAGAATTCGGGAGCCGCAGGAGGTTTTCAGGCCGCGCACACAGATGTTGTCTTTGATGGCTATCGGGATTCCCGCGAGCGCCGGGGCAGCGGCCCCGTCTCCATTTGAAGACCACAGGCTTTTATCGATCTCTTCAGCCCGGGTTACAGCTCCTCCACGATCTATTTCCAGGAAGGCGTTGAGACTCTCGTTAAGCTTTTCCGCTGCATTCACGGAGAATTCAACCACGGCGCGCGCCGTCGTCTCGCCGTTGGTAATGCGGTTCCTCAATACCTCAATATCGTCTTTGATTCGAGTCATCCTGTTTCGTCTTTTTCTACGGACTGTCCACTGCTATCTGCCTGCCGTTCGCGATCCCGTCCTCGACGGCGGGTTTCAGTAGCTGCTTACTGCCGACTGCCGACTGCCGACTGCTTTCACAGCACCTTCGGCACGCGAAAATGTCCCGCGGCTGCATCGGGTGCTTCGGCAAGCGCCAGTTTCTGGCCCAGGGAAGGAGTCACCACATCCTCGCGCGAGGAATCGGTCTGTCCGCCTTCCGGCGTGAGTCCACCGAGCGCAGGCTCAACGTTGCTGGTGGCCACTTCATTCAACTGCTCGACGTAAGCAACGATGTCGGCCATCTGCGGTGCAAAGATCTTTAACTCCTTTGGCGAGATTTCCATGTGAGCGAGTTGCGCAATTTTCTCAACGTCAGCTTCGGTTATTGGCATTGGCTTTCAATTTAGGATTTCTGATTCGGATTTCGGATTTAGATTTGAAAACTTAAATTGGTCGACGAAGCCCCCTGACGGTCAGGCTACTGCCCCCAGCAACTTTCAGGGTTCTGCTTTGATCTCAAATTTCAGATCTCAGATCTCAGATCTCAGATCAGGTTTGGAACCTCTGTTGCTGCGCCTGCCTCCCGCTTACTGGCTTCCACGCGTCGGATACAACTCGTCGCAGCTCCCAGAAACGCCCGCCGCAGGCCGGCGTCTTCTATCCCTGCGGCCGCCCCGACCAGTTCCGCGGGAACCGCATAGTCAACTGGCACCTTCCTTGATTCCGGCGCTGCGCCGCGTGACGCCGCTAATGTTTTGGGATCGACGCGCACCTCAATAGATGTCACCATCCCCTGACCCAGGACGGAGTTCAGACGATAGATCAACTGTCCGCGCATTTGTTCGAGTTCCTTCTTCCAAAGATTATCGTCAACTAACACAACCAGTTTCCGGTCGCGAAGTTGGATCGGGAAGGCCTGACTGCTCAAGCCTTCGCCCACTGCGTGTTTCCACATCGCCACGCAAGCAGCTTCGGCGACCTCCTCCGGAGCGCCCGAAGCTTTTAGTATTGCAGGTAATGCCCTAATAAAATTGTCCATCGACGCCCATCTTGTAACGCTGTTTGCGATTCTAGCGCTTCAAACTAAAATCGTCCGGTTGAAATCGAAATGATTCTGGAGTGTAGCGGAGATTTGTTTGGCCCGACAAGCGAGCGAGCCGAATGCGTAGTCATTCGCCTAACATCGGTTGATAAATATCCTTTCGACGCGTAGCGTCGGTATGAATTTAGCCCTGCCTTTCAAGGCCGGGAAGGGTCAAACAAGTGGGCGCGTCGCGTAGCGACGGCTGACCGACGAATCATCGTCGCTAAGCGACGGGGGACGAACAATTAACGTGCGATCCCGGCGTTAAAACACCGGGCTAGAGTCATACCGACGCTACGCGTCGAAGTCAGCAAATTTAGAGGTTCGAAGGTATGTCGGAAGTTGCTACGAAACTGCCTCACTACTCGGAGCGTTAGAATTTGCTAAAAGAGAAACTCACTTTGGCTTCAAAGAGTCCGCGCCGTGCGGAGATCCTTCGGGCGGTGGCTTGGCCGTTTACCCAAATGGCGTCCGGCGCCGACGAGACTCGTCATGAATCCGAAGACGCGAGTGTCTACGTTCAGCGCCTGGCGCAAATGAAAGCGGAAACGGTAGCAAGACAAACTGGTGAAGGCCTTGTCCTTGGCGCCGATACGGTTGTGGTGGTTGAAGGAGAAATCCTGGGCCAGCCACGCGACGAAGAAGACGCGCGCCGGATGCTGAGGCTACTCAACAACAAATGGCACGAGGTCGTGACCGGCGTGGCGCTCGTGCGCGCCGGGGAAACACTGCGAATGTTGGTCGATCATGAATCGACTCGCGTGCGTTTCTGCAAAATGTCCGGCGAAGAGATTGATTGGTATGTTTCCACCGGGGAACCGAGAGATAAAGCGGGCGCTTATGCGATACAAGGGCAAGGCGGAATCTTTATCGAAGAGATTAAGGGTGACTACTTCAACATCGTAGGCTTGCCAGTGCGTTTGGTTTATGAATTGTCTCGCCGGATCTGATTGAAGTAATCACTGACCAGGTGAAGGATAAACTCAAGTCGAACTTCAGGACAGTACAGTGCCGCCATCAATGCTGATTGCCTGCCCGTTTATCCCGCGCCCGTCGTCTGAAGCCAACAGCAATGCGAGTGCGGCGACTTCTTCAGCAGTGACCAGCCGGTTCTGTGGACTCATTTTCAGGATCGACTCCATCGCCTCATCCGCCGATCGTCCAGTCTTCCTGGTAATGTTCTCAACTGCGCTCGTGGTCATGTCCGTGTCGACATAACCGGGACAGATGGCGTTGACGGTAATCCCTTTAGCCGCTACTTCAGCCGCACTTGAACGTGTTAACCCGATGAGACCGTGTTTAGAGGCGGAATAGGCTGCAATATAGGGCGCACCGGTTTTGCCGGCGATTGAAGCCATATTAATAATGCGACCCCATCGGCGCTCGATCATTCCCGGCAACGCCGCGCGAGTGCAATAGAAACTGCCGCTCAAGTTGATTGCGAGATGACGGTTCCAGAGTTCGTCGTCAGTTCGTCCGATCGGCGCGCTTTCGACAATGCCGGCATTGTTTACCATGATGTCCGGACCGCGACCTAAACATTCGCCGACCCTCGCAAACATTCGTTCAACGCTTGCGACATCTGATACGTCGCACACCACCGGCAGCGCGTTCGCTTGAAACTGGCCGGTGATCTCGCCGGCCACCCGCTCAACCTGCTCGAGCGTGCGAGCTGCTATCGCCACCTGCGCGCCCTCGCGCGCGAATGCCAGCGCTATAGCGCGGCCAATGCCGCGACCGCCCCCAGTGATCAGAGCAATTCGATTTTCCAGTTTCATACTCAATGGCATTCGCGACAGCGGGCGGTAGCCCGACCGTCAGGGAGGGCTCGGATTAGTCGACGAAGCCCTTCCTGACGGTCGGGCTACTGCCCCGATCAGGGTACCAACGCTAAAGCCCCGCTCCGAATCTGGATACTTATTGTGGGCTGGCTGCGCGAGTAATGATGTTCAGCTCGATCTCCACCATATCGCCGAGAAAATTTGGGTTAGCCGGATTACTGTAATTGACCCCGAAGTCTTTGCGGTTAAGTGTCGTTCGGGCTGTCAAGCCGAGCGTGGTCTTGCCGGTCTTTGCGTCGCGGCTGACTCCGTTAATGGAGAAGGGAAGCGCAATCTGCTTCGCGACTCCGCGCATCGTGAAAGTGCCGTGAGCGATGAGACTCTTCCCCTTCTTCTCGACGCGCGTACTCTTAAAACTAATCTCGGGATTCTTTTCTGCGTCGAAGAAGTCGGCATTGCGCAGGTGTGCATCACGACGTTCTATTCCGGTATCGATGCTGGCTGTTTTGATAAGGGCGTTGACCGAAGACTTCGTCACGTCCTTGTCATCGTAAATGATTGTGACCGCGAAATCATTAAACTTGCCGCGCACATGCGAGAGACCGCCCGCGATGGGAACCGAAAAGCCGACGTTGGAATGTGCCGTGTCGGTTTCATATTTGGTCACCGCGGCGAAAAAAGGTGTAGCGGCAATTAAGACCGCGAGAAGGGAAGGAACAAATAGCTTTCTGCGCATTACTGTTCTCCTCTAAATAGAATGTATAGGAACGGGACTTGGCCCGCCGTGGTTTGTTGTAGGACAGTCATTCCTGCCTGTCTTTGCTCTAAGGGAGAGACAGACAGGACTGTCTGTCCTACTTTACTACCGCCCGGTAAACTTTGGCTCGCGCTTTTCCAGAAAAGCTCTCACGCCCTCGCCGCAGTCCATCGACTCAAAGCATCTCATTTGTGCTTCAGTTTCATAGCGCAGCATCTCTTCCAGTTCCGCAGCCTGACTCATATAGACCGCCTGCTTGGCGGCGGCGATTGAAATTGCCGGCGCATCGCGAAGTCGCCCCGCCAGGCGGCGCGTTGCAGCTTCCAATTCATCAGGCGCAACCAGGTAGTTCAGGATTCCCAGTCGCTGGGCCTCTGCCGCGTCGATCGAGTCTCCGAGAAAGAACATCTCGCAAGCCTTGTTTGGGGTAACGAGGCGCGGCAGGAAATAGGTGCCGCCCCAATCGGGATGCAGTCCAACTTTTGCAAACGATTGACTGAATGTGGCGGTGGTAGAAGCGATGCGAATATCACACGCGAACGCGAGATTGCAGCCTGCTCCTGAAGCCGGTCCGTTAATTGACGCGATCACGGGCTTGGTCATCTGGCGAATTGCGGTCACAACGCGGCGAGCCGAACCAAGCAAACGGGAAAACTCTTCCGCATTGCGTCGCCCGATCAACTCTGCCATGGCGACGATATCGCCACCGGCGCAAAAAGCCCGACCCGCTCCGGTGATCACGACGACCCGGACGTTTCGATCGCTGCTGGCAGTTTCGAGCGCCTCCGCCAGGTCACGGCGCATGTGTCCGGCGAGCGCGTTCAACTTCTCCGGCCGATTGAGAGTAATCGTCGTGATGTCGGAGTCTTCAGTGATGTTGATGTTTTCGTACATGAGAATAATGACAAGTAAAAGTGAAGAGTGAAGAGTGAAGAGTGAAAAGTAAGAAGATAATGCGAACGTTTTCTTACTTATCACTTTTCACTTATTTCTCTTCACTTCCCTTTGAAGACTGGTTTCCGCTTGTTGGCGTAAGCGTCAAGCCCTTCTTTGGCGTCCTCTGACTGGAAAAGTTGCTGTTGCAGCTCGCGCTCGAGGGCCAGGGCTGACTCGAAAGGAACCTCCGCGCCGGTTTGAACGCTACGTTTAATTCGACCCACCGCGCCCGCAGCCTTATTTGGCAAAGTAAATTGCGCCGCATACTCGGTAACCGCTTGCACAAACTGCTCAGCGGTTTCCGCGTCAATAATTTGATTGACAATTCCCAATTCCTCACCGCGTTCGAAATCAAAGAGCTGACCAGTCGCCATTAATTCGATTGCCTTTGACTTGCCGACAATTCGCAGCAAGCGCTGGGTGCCGCCAGTGCCCGGCAAAACGCCGAGGGAAACTTCCGGCAATCCCATCTTGCCGGCGTTGCGCCGCGCAATACGAATATCGGCCGCCATCGCGACTTCCAGACCGCCGCCGACGCAATGACCATTAATCGCTGCGATCACCAACTTCGGGGTTTGCTCCAGCCGAGATAACGTTTCATTGGCGTGCAGGCAAAAATAATACTTAAACGTCGGCGTCACGTTAGCCAGCATGTTAATGTTTGCCCCGGCGCAGAAAAACTTTTCACCGTTGCCCGTAATGACGATCACCTGCACACTCTCGTCCACACGCGCCGCGAGAATCCGCGCGTCTAACGCCTGCATCATCTCGTGCGTGTAGGTGTTTGCCGGCGGATCGTTCAAGGTCAGGAATGCAATGCCATCCGCCGTGCGATACTGGACCAGTTCGTCAGTGGGTTTCGTGTCTCGGACTTGTGCTTCAGCTTCGGCCATTGAGGTTTCTCCGACAAGTAAAACTAGTGGCACGCGCATCTTGCGCGTGATTCACGGGCGGGACGCCCGTGCCACCTCCAAACAGTTTGCGTTACATCACCTTCAAAGCGAACCGCGCCAGACACTCATTGTTTCGCGGGTAGCTTTGGGAACGACGTCCAGGTCCTCGGTTAGCGGTCCGGCAACAAAGCCTCGCAGGAACAACCGCGTCACATTATCAACCAGCTCCGAGACTTTAAGCTTTCCATGGGGATCATACCAGTTATAGATCCAGTTCATCATTCCGAACAGCGCGTAGGTAGCAACTGTCAGATCGATTTGAGCGAGTTGCGGGCCCGCCTGTTGCTGCTGAAGCTCTTTGAGAATCTTGCGGGCGAGCCTGGTGTATTTGTCTTTCTTCGTCGAGACGTGTGTGTGCAAGTCGCCCGCCAGCGACTCAGCTTCATGCGACAACACCTTCATCTCGGCCATGTTTGCGGCAAAGAATGAGAGGTGGTTGTCGATGAATATCCGGAGCTTGGTCAACGGATCGTCAACCTCACGCAGACGCTCCTCCAGTCGCTCGAGCACCCGCCCGAAACAATTGTCCTGAATCAGGAAAAGCAACTCTTCCTTGGATTTGCAGTAGTGATAAAGGCCCGCAAGGCTGACATTAGTCGCGCGTGATATGTCGCGCATCGTGGTGGAGTGATAATTCTTCTCCGCAAAAATACGCGCTGCGTTCCGGAGAATAAACTCGAGCTTTTGATCGTAACGGGAAATTTCGGATTTCGAAATTCGAATTTCGGATTTAAGACCTTCGTCAAACTCTCTCGTCATTATATATTCAGCTCACTTGAGGAAATTCGCAATCCGAAATCCGCAATTCGAAATTTAAAGTCGAACATATTTAAACTCAAATGGCTTGCCTTTGACGCCGGACGCGGGAGGAGCGATCCAGCCCGCAATCTTTCCCGGCTCCGTCACTGGCTGCATCAATCTGCGTACGTATTCGCGATCCTCAAGCGACGGTAACCATTCTGATTTGCGCCCCTCAAACTCTTCCGCAGTAATCAAGTTCCCCTGATTATCGAAAGCGTGAGGGGCGTATTCCCCAACGTGCCTGTGGAAACGCGGGTTCGGCAAATAGAGCCGGTCGCTTAATCCCGCCTCCGTTAACGTCTTGTTCCAGCGCGCCAGTCCCTTTTCGCAGTCTCTGACGTACTCGCCACGCAGCACCTCGTTCAAAGCGTTGCGCATCGGAACCTCGCGTTCCTTAACCTGGCCGTCCTCGACCACCTTCATCGTGAAGTTTTGTTCGGCGACCAGGTGATCTTCGTATTGTTCCTGCTCTTTGTAACGACCCTTCAGCCCTGCCGCGAAAAAGTCAGCGGAGTTTGAACTAATTTCCCCGCCGAAAAGATCGAGCGAGTAACTAAACCAGAAATTGATGTGCTTCTGAATAATGTCGAGCGGGATGCCGCCCAACTCGCGCGGGTCGCCTTCTTTCATCAGTTGTGCCGTTCTCTTCACCACGCGGTTTATGCCGGTGTCGCCTACAAACATGTGGTGCGCTTCTTCGGTCAGCATAAACTGGCAGGTGCGGGCCAGCGGCTCGAAGCCGGACTCAGCCAGCGCCGAGAGCTGATACTTCCCGTCGCGATCTGTGAACATGGTGAAGCAGAAAAAGTTGAGCCAATCATCGCAAGGCTGATTGAAGGCTTCGAGTATGCGTGGCTTGTCAGGGTTCCCACTCCTTCTTTCCAGCAGCGCATCGGCTTCATCGCGCCCGTCGCGCCCAAAATAACGTTGCAGCAGGTAAACCATGGCCCACAGATGCCTGCCCTCTTCGACATTTACCTGGAATAGATTGCGCAGGTCATACAACGAGGGACAGGTTTTGCCGAGTTCGCGCTGCTGCTCAACTGACGCGGGTTCCGTGTCGCCCTGGGTGACAATGATACGCCGCAGTGAATTGCGAAATTCACCGGGCACTTCCTGATAGGCTGGCTGGCCGAGGTTGTCGCCAAAACCAATGGTGGCGCCGAGTGCGGCGGGTTTAAGAAAAATGCCCCAGCGATAGTCGGGCATCTTCACGTAGTCGAAGTTGGCCCAGCCGTCCGGCTCGACGCTGATGGCCGTGCGCAAGTAAACGTCCTTGGTTTGAAAGCCGTTGGGGCCCATCTCCTGCCACCAGTCGAGATAGTTTGGCAACCACTTCTCCAGCGCGCGTTGGAGTTTCTTGTCTTCCGACAAGTTAACGTTGTTAGGAATGCGTTCGTATAAATTCATAACAGTTTTCAGTTTTCAGTTTTCGGTTATCAGTTTTCACTTGCTGGCTTTCAATTTCGCTCTCAGCACGTAAAGCATTTTGCGGATCTCAGTAATGTCGTTATCGAAGTGGCTGCTACTCTCAGCGTCGATCAAATTTAGGTTTGTGGCAATCGTTCTCTGAGTATCCAATTCAGCGAGAGAGGCATTGGCGACCGAAAGAAACTGGAGGAATTCACCTAAATGTTGGCGCGCCTGCCCCTCTGCAATATTGGATGGGACTGAGACTGCCGCACGCTTCATCTGATCGGCCAGGCCATAAAGCTCGCCTCTCGGGAACTGCTCGCACAGTCTGTAAACTTGAGTGCAAAGTGCAATGCTTTTTTGCCACACTATTAAATCTTTGTAAGATTGCGAGCCCATGCTTAAAACTGAAAACCGAATACTGAAAACTAAAAACTGACTAAGTTCTCTTGAAATCGAAGTGTGCCTGCGTTGGCTTGCCGTAGTTTGTCAGCGCGCCCTCCGGCCCCACTGCGTTGGGCCGCTGAAAGATCCAGTTTTGCCACGCTGTCAAACGTCCGTAGATCTTTGTGTCCATCGTTTCCGGTCCCGCGAAACGCAGCGACGCTTCCATGCCGGTTAAAGCGTCAGGCGATAGTGACGTGCGCTCTTCTATCGCCACGCGAATCTCATCTTCCCAGTCCAGGTCGTCAGGAACAAAAGTTATCAACCCGGCTTCATCAGCTTCCGGAGCGTCGAAGAGCCCGTCATGCGCGAAGACCTGCTCAATCTTTTCAGCGTCGGCCAGGAATCGCGATTGCAATCGCGTTAGCCCGTTGCTCATCGGCAAGGAGCCGGCGTTCAGTGTCGATACTCCTACTGAAGCCTGCCCTGCATCGGGATCGTTGAGCATGTAACTGCGATCAGAAGCCAGGAGTAGTTCAAGCAGGTCTCCGGCAAAGCAACTGCCAGGCTCAATAATTGCGAAAAAGCTTTTCGCTGTTAGATCGAGCCGGCGCAGCACGCGCGCCATGTAAAGAAGGATCTCGCGCACCAGCCAGTGGTTTTTGTTAGCCTCGAGCGTTCTGTCCGTGGCCAGGACGTCGTCAATGTTTCCTTCGGTGCGGACGCATACCAATCCAATTTCCGGCTCGTTTACACGCAGATGCAGCAAAGCATCGTCTAGTTCTCTATAAGCCTGGAGCGGCCAGTAGGAGTCGCCAAGTTTTTGGATTTCTTCGGGGGTGGTGGGCAAATCAGACTTAGGACCAGTCACAGTCAAATCGGCATAGCGCTGCTCGCGATTGAGAACCAGGCGAACATATTTGTATTCGACACCGGAAGGCTTCAGTTCTTTCTGAAGCGGATTAAGCTTTATGCCGACAGGCAAACTGTTAGTTTGCGACGACTCGTTATCACTCGATCTGGTAGCCTCCGTATCGTGACGCAAACTAACATTTTGCGTTACACCGGAAACAGCGTGCGTTACTTCGTCGGCAATCTCGCGCACGCGTGCATCGATGGATTCCTGAAACTTGCTCGTCGGGAAGTAGTCGTCAATCAACCCCCACTCCTTCGCGCGTTTCCCCTTCAAACCCTCGGCGAGCGTGGAAAAAACATCGGCGCGGTCGCGGCGCACTCTTCGTTTGTCGACCAGGCGGGTTAGACCACCGGTGCCGGGGAGAACGCCAAGGAGCGGAACCTCAGGAAGGGAAATCGCCGAGTTGCCATCATCCACGAGATAGATTTCGTCACAGGCGATCGCCAACTCGTAACCCCCGCCGGAGGCTGTGCCATTGAGCGCGGCGATATAGCGTCGTCCTGAATGGAGCGAATCGTCTTCGATCGAGCAACGCGTTTCGTTGGTAAACTTGCAAAAGTTTACTTTGAAGGCGTGGGAAGAAGTTCCCAGCATGTAAATGTTGGCGCCGGCGCAGAAGATGCGCGGTTTGAGACTGGTAACAACAACGGCCTTAACTTCCGGATGCTCGAAACGCAATCGCTGCACGACGTCGGCAAGTTCGATATCTACGCCGAGGTCATAAGAGTTGAGTTTCAATTTGTACCCCTCAGCCAGGGTCACGTCTTCCTGAACATCCATCGTAATGGTGGCGATGGCACCGTCGGTCTTCAGCCGCCAGTGTTTGTATTGTTCGGGCGACGTCTCAAAGTTGATCATTCGGGTTCCTCTTAGTTTTACGCGTTCAGCTCGCCAGTGCTTTTGGACGTTCGAACGTTCGTTCGGGAAGGGAATACTAGCCCGTTGATGGCATTTAGGTCAAGTTTGCACGCGATCCCAGGGATCCCGAGCCGATCCCCAAGGTAAGACTTCTTTCATTGACCTGGGTGGCCGCTCAATTGGAGGTTCCTTGACACTTTCGCCGTCTGGCGCGTAGGGTTTCGCTCCGATGGCTTAGGGTTTTATAGGTCTACTTATTTCGTGGGCTGCGTGATCGGAGATCTAAAATTTGAGATTTGAAATTTAAGATAGAAGAATCGAAATTTGAGATTTGGACGTGAGATTGAACTTGAAATCTGAGATTTGAAATTTGAGAATAGAATAAAAAAATGGAGGCGAATCTGTTCTGGTGAACGGCGCGGTCTTCAAAACCGTCAGTGAGACTGTGAGAACAGGCTCAGGTAGGTTCGATTCCTACACGCCTCCGCCACGTGGCGAAAGGATGAAGTATGAAGGATGAAGGCTGAATGGGAAGGAAGGCAAGAGCGTAACGAAGCGATACCTCTGAATCATTCGACTGTTCATCCTTCATCCTTCCGACTTCATAATTTGGTTTATGCGTGACTGGGTTGCCCTCAACATGACCCCCGGCATCGGACCTCGCGCCGCGGCCAAACTCCTCGAGCGTTTCGGATCCGCAGCGGCGGTATTTCGTGCTACGAGAGTTGAGTTGGAGCGCCTACGCCTGCTGCCCGAGGCTGTTGACAGCATCATTGCTCGCGATATGCACGCGCCGGCCGAGAGCGAGCTTGAAAACGTCAAGAAGATCGGTTGCGATATTTTGATTCTTGATGACGGTGTCTATCCGTCGTTGTTAAGAGAGATTTACGACCCGCCGATTACCCTTTATGTGAAGGGCTTTTGGACTGAATGTCTGGACCAGCCCTGCGTGGCAATAGTGGGCTCGCGCAAGTGTTCGACTTATGGCCAAAATGCCGCGCTGATGCTCGCGAGGGATTTGGCACAGCGTGGCGTAACGATCGTTTCGGGTTTTGCGCGCGGCATAGATGCTGCTGCTCACCGAGGGGCGATTGAGGGTGGCGGCCGCACCTTAGCGGTTCTCGGCACAGGCATCAACGAAGTTTACCCGCGTGACCATAAGAAGCTCGCGGAGGAAATACTGGGCGGAGGCGGAGCGATGGTGACGCAGTTTCCCCTGTCGACCCCACCGGTTTCGGAAAACTTTCCTTATCGCAACCGCATCATTAGCGGGTTGAGTTTGGGTGTGGTCGTGGTTGAGGCAGCGGAGAACTCTGGTTCATTGATCACAGCGCGGCTGGCCATCGAGCAGAACCGGGAAGTGTTTGCGGTGCCGGGCAACATAACGTCGCGAAACTCCTTTGGCACTAACTACTTGATCAAAGGCGCAGGCGCGAAACTCGTACAGCAGTGGCAAGACGTCGCTACGGAGTTGCCGCCGCAGATTGCCGCGAAGCTCCTGCCGCCGCCGCTCGGCGCGAAGCGGAAAGAGAAATCGCTGGCTGATCAGCTAGCCCTGGTGCCACCAGGACTATCGGGATTTGAACAATCGGTTTTCAAGTTGCTGTCGGCGGATGACCCGGCCCACATTGATGCGCTGGTCGACCGGAGCCGGCTCTCAATTTCGGATTTGACCTCCGCACTGTTAACGTTGGAAATGCGCGATCTGGTGCGGGCCCTGCCGGGAAAGTGTTTTGTGCGGAAGATGTAATGAAGAACTTTTATGGTGACAATGTTAGTAAGCGACCCGATTTCCACCCAGCAACTGCGTGAACTCGGCGAAGAACTCTACGGCGACATGGTCAAAGCTGTGGTCGACATCGAGAAGGGAATCATGGCCGTTGGGGCTGAACTGCACGCGGATGAAGAAGCTTTTTTGATTGAACGGAATTCACGGCAGGAGAATCTGTGGGGTATTAACTTGTATACGAGCCGCGCAATGCCTGAAATGGTTGATTTCGATTCCATGATTAATATTCGACCCAGACAGAATAATAGGTCTCGGGGGGTGGAAGACCCTAACCTAAGAGAACGGATAATCGGGATAGTTCGCACGCTCGTGCAGTAGGTAGGAAATGACAACCTATCATCCAGACCTGGCGGCTGGTCGCTGGCGGACCTTTTCACTCGCCGCTCAACTGGGAAATGTTGGCAGCGAGTATGAGCGCGCTTTAAGTTGGAAAGAGCGCGGGGACCCGAAGCGTTTTGAGCATGCCTTCGCGCGAATGCTGGAGCTAGTTGACCTGACGATTGCTGACCCCCGGTGGAAGAACCACCGTCTCAAAGAATTTACGCGGCTGAGGGAAGTGATTTGCGATGAGCTCTGCAATGAGGTTCGTGAGTTCAATGATCTCACTGACCTGAGAGAGTATTTTCTGTACTTCGGAATTTTAGCTCGAAGCGAACGAGATAAGGTAATCGATGAAGTTGGTGTAGTCTAAATAATAATGGCAAAGAACTTAGTAATAGTTGAATCGCCTGCAAAGGCGAAGACAATCAATAAATATCTGGGCAAGGATTATCTGGTTAAAGCCTCGATAGGTCATATTAAAGATCTGCCTACCAAAGGTCTGGGCGTCGACGTTGACGACGATTTCAAACCGACCTACGAAGTAATTCCCGATACCAGAAAACGAAACAACAAAAAGATCGTTGCGGAACTGAGGGCGGCTGCCAAAATAGCAGATACCATTTATTTTGCGGCTGACCCGGATCGCGAAGGTGAAGCCATCTGCCAGCACCTGGCAGAAGAGATTGTGCCGAAGCGCCCTGCAAAGGCCACGTTTCGTGTGATGTTTAATGAGATCACGAAGCGAGCGGTGAATGAAGCTTTTGAACACCCCAAGCAAATTGACCAGAACCTGGTCGACTCGCAACAAGCCCGCCGGGTACTGGATCGTTTGGTTGGTTACAAGGTTTCGCCATTGCTTTGTCGCACCGTGGGAGGAAAGCTAAGCGCGGGGCGAGTGCAGTCAGTGGCGTTACGAATGGTGGTTGAGCGCGAAAGAGAAATTGAAGCTTTCATCAAGACCGAGTATTGGACGATATCCGCAAATCTCGGTGCCCACCTTCCGCCGGCTTTTGAGGCGCGACTTTTTAAAGTCGGCGAACAAACGGTCAAGACCGGTGGTTTCGATCAGGACATTAAACGCGGCGAGATTCTAATCAATGATGAAGGCAAGGCTGCCGAGCTGGTCGCCGAAGCAAACCAGCAAACCTTCGTTGTCAGTGAAGTAACCAGGAAAGAGCGCAAGCGTAACCCCGTACCGCCTTTCATCACTTCAAAGTTGCAACAAGAGGCGGCGCGCAAACTTGGTTGGGCCGTGAGACGGACGATGATGATTGCGCAAAAGCTTTACGAGGGCATCGAGATTGGCTCTGAAGGCTCAGTCGGGTTGATTACCTACATGCGAACCGACTCGACACGAGTTTCGGATGCGGCCTTAGGTGAGGTGCGGGATTTCATCAGCCGGCAGTATGGCGCTCCATACTTGCCGGAAAAGGCAGTTCACTATCGCTCGAAGAAGGGCGCGCAGGATGCCCATGAGGCGATTCGTCCTACCGACGTCGCTCGTACTCCAGATTCCCTTGCTAGTTATTTGAACAGTGATGAGCTCCGGCTCTATCGCTTGATCTGGCAACGCATGGTCGCTTCGCAGATGACACCAGCCGTGTTTGATCAGACCACTATTGATATTGGAGCCGGACGATTCATATTTCGGGCGACGGGTTCGGTTCAGAAATTTGACGGCTTCCTGAAGCTTTACCAGGAGGGCCGCGATGAGAAGACCGAAGAAGATGAAGAGGCTGAACGCACGCTGCCCCCCGTTGAAAAGGGCGAGGCGCTTGCACTTAACGAGATCACGCCGGAACAACACTTTACCGATCCTCCGCCCCGCTTCACTGAAGCTACTTTGGTGAAGGCCCTGGAAGAAAAGGGAATCGGGCGTCCGTCAACTTATGCGGCCATCATGACTACGATTGTAGCCCGTGAGTATGTTGAGAAACTTGAGGGACGCTTCCACCCCACCGAGTTAGGAAAGACCGTCAACGACCTGCTGATCGAAGGCGGCTTTGCTGACCTGTTTAATGAGACTTATACGGCGCGAATGGAAGAAGAGTTGGACAGCGTTGAAGAGGGCAAACTCAAGTGGACCGATGCGCTGCATGAGTTTTATAACAAGTTTTCGAAGGACCTGGTTATCTTCACCGAATACACTGGGCGCATCAAAAACGAGGAGATACCAACTGACGAAGTCTGTCTCAAATGTGAGACGAAGGGCATGGTTAGGAAGCGGGGCCGCTTCGGCAAGTATCTCAAGTGTTTGAAATGTGAGGCTACGCGTGACGCGGAGCCGAAGGCTGCTTCCAACGGCGGCGTCGAGGGAGCGTCGGCAACGGGCAGCGAAGAGGCAGTTGAGCCGGAAGCTTGCGAACTGTGCGGTAAGCAAATGCAAATGAAGCGTGGGCGCTTTGGTCCATTTCTCGGTTGCACGGGTTATCCCGAATGCCGCAACATTCGTAAGATTGCTAAAAGCGGAGTGGCCGCCCCGGCGCCCGTCCCGCTGGATGAGAAGTGTCCGGTAGACGACGCGCAGTTAGTGAGACGCTTCGGGCGTTTCGGAGAGTTTATCTCCTGCTCAAACTATCCGAAGTGCAAATACATCAAGCAGGAATCGACCGGGGTGCACTGCGCTCGACCCGGATGTAAAGGTGAACTGGTCGTCAAGAAGTCGAAGCGCGGCAAAGTGTTTTATGGCTGTGGTACCTACCCTGATTGCGATCGGGTCTATTGGGACAAACCCGTTGCCGAGGTTTGCCCTAAATGCAACGCGCCATTTTTGCTGGAGAAGACCACGAAAAAGCAGGGCACATTTCGACACTGCGCTAATGAAGAGTGTGGTTATAGTTCGAACGCTGCTGAGGGCGAGCCGGCAAAAACAGCAGTTAAAAAAACGCCGGTTAAAAAGAGTAAGAAGGTCAGTTAAGTTTTTAAGATTGGCTGGCAGCGTTCCCCGGAAGTAATTGTCCTCAAGCATTGAGACCGCGGGCGCCCCTCGCCCGCAAATGAGCGCGCAGCGCGAACAATGCGCTCGAAAATAATTAAACGAAACTGAAGTAGAGTTTGGCGAAGGGCTGCGGGCGATGGCGTCCGCGATCCAGAGTGGGAGAGACCATGATGCTACAACGCAATGCGGCAGTTGTGCTGCTTTCCATTTTCC
>Ga0180121_10000346_pt1 | contig 19056 bp, 34 predicted proteins | sample AntDrymUQ5402106_2_FD_129676 | JGI IMG/M metagenome (GOLD analysis project Ga0180121, IMG submission 129676) | Polar desert sand microbial communities from Dry Valleys, Antarctica - metaG UQ540 (21.06) (version 2) (version 2) | ecosystem: Environmental > Terrestrial > Soil > Desert | place...
AATACTACGGCAACGGCGCATGGACGAGTTGAGGGGATAGGATGCCACCACGACTAGGACGTATCGTAGAGTTTGACGAGCGGAGCCGAAACTACCCGGTACGTACGTTGATTTCAGGTGTCGCGCCGAAGTACAAGTATTGGTGGGATGGTGGAGCGTTCCTTGATCAAGGTGCCACAGGCACCTGCGTCGGGCATGCGTGGGCGCATTGGGCAGAGGATAGCCCCGTGACTCACCCGTCTGATGCGGTCGATCCGTTCCTGATCTACCGTGACGCCTGTAAGCGCGATCCCTGGCCTGAGAACGACGCTGGCGACCTTGACTATGGAACGTCGGTGCTGGCGGGCGTGCAGGGTCTACACGAGCGCGGCATCGTTGAGTCTTACCACTGGTGCTTCAGCTTGGACGACCTAAGACTCGCGGTGCTTACCAAGGGGCCGGTGGTGGTAGGTACGTACTGGTATAACTCCATGTGGTCAACCCAAAACGGATTCCTCCCAGTGGATGAAGCTTCGGGTATCGCAGGTGGTCATGCATACGAAGTCAACGGAGCCAACGACGTTTACAAACGATTCAGGATCAAGAATAGTTGGGGGCAGGGATGGGGCGTGGCGGGGCGTGCCTATATCAACTACGACGACATGGCGAAGCTACTTGCAAACGAGGGTGAAGCATGCATCGCTATAGAAAGGAAAGTGGGGTAATGGCTGCTGACGTAGTGTACCAAGTTGCACAAGTAGGATTGGGTTTCGAGGGTAAAGGTCAAGCATGGCTTGGGGCTGCGATGCAGCTATTGAAACTCAAGCTACGTCGCATCGACGGCCCTTACACACTTGTCGTTGACGGCGGTGAACCTTCCCACCCACGTCCACGATCCGACACGCTCAACCGAGTCAAAGACCTAATGACGGTCGGCCCTGTTGGTATCAAAGCTGTCATCAGGGGTGACTCATACGATCAGCCACGGTTCGCTATCCGTAAGGTCAAGGCTGTGCCTGACGAGTCACCGATTATCACAGCGGCTAAGAAATTCCTGGGGGGTACACGCTACGTGTTCGGTGCTATCCCATCATTACCCTTGCCGACCTCGGCCGACTGTAGTGGGCTCACGCTCCGTGCTGTGGACATGGCGACAGACAAGACTCTGCCACATAGCGCGAACCTACAGATGGGCGATAGACGACTACGTAAATTCACTGATCCTCAAGACCTGCAATCCGGTGACTTCATCTTCTACAACTTTGGGCGTCTACCCTATCCACAGGCTGATGATGTGACCCTGTTCGTTGAAAACGGCAAGCAGATAGGATCGCGCCCTTCGCGAAACGGTGTGACGATCTTCGACATGTTACCTGAGCGTCAGTACGTTTTGAAGTACGGACGGCTTAGTTAGAGAGGGGGTGAATAATGGCACTAGTAGCTAAAATCGAATCACCGTGGGCACGAGCAGTACGTTCGTTCCTGTCGGCGTTGGCGACGAACCCTGTTTTGATCGCGCTGGTGGCTAGCTTTACCACCGTTAAAGCCGTGAAGGAAGGGCTGCTACCCGCAGCTATCGTCGTCGTATCAGCGTTGTTGGTTGGTCTTGCATCGTTGGCGCTTGGTTACTCTGAGCGTTGGCGAGCGTTGACCTCTACGCCGCTTATGAAAGGGCTAGCACAGGCAGCGGAATACTTTGCCGCTGGTCTGCTGACCATCACGGTAATTAACATCGACCCCGACGTACTCGTTGAGTTGGGTGACAGTATCGTCGCATTGATCGCTGCAAGCATCCTATCGGGTGTGTTGACGTTCGGGCTCGCGTCCGTGCAGAAACCACCACAAGAGCCTGTGGCGGCATAAAAAGTAAAGGTCCGACCCCCTGTATGGTTCTCCCCCGCAGGTAGGGTCGGACCTTTACGCTTTCTAGGACAGGGCTCTATGTGCTAACACTCGCGTCGTTTCTCCGAAATCGTACGTAGGTAATCCCTTGAGGATCAGAGCGATGCAGGCATGGACATTTCTATGCCCGGTAGGACATACCACCACGAGGTTGTCTCGTGTGTCAGGTCCGTCCATCGACAAAGGGATGACGTGATGCACGTCGAAAGACGCGGGTACCGGCGAGTGGTACCTATGAAGCACACAGACTACGCCTGGCCCTGCTGGTAAGGTTCTCATCCGTCGATCCTGCCGCACTTCCTTGCCGCATTGAGGCATGTCGCCGTGAGATCGATCAACCGAGACTGTTCCCATGTGTTCCAAAAATCAGCATGCCCGGTTGAGAAGTCACCCGACGACAAATGGAACCCGCTCACATCAGGTACACCGTAGCGGAAAATCTCCACTATGGCGGGCACACGTACGGGGTGTGAAGCTGGGCAGTCGCCGGATCGCGGGAAAGCCATGTGACTCATGTGATCCCACGAGTCGATGCGACCATCCGTGCAACTAGGGAAGATCACACGTAGCCTATCGTTGTTGTTCGCGCCGAACCTGAAGTCGTGAGAGATCATCCGCAGGTCTTTAGGGAACGGCTGCACGTTAGCGCCTGCCTTGTCGCCTCTGTAGTAGACCAGTAGCGACTCCGCACGCACACGCGAACCGTCTGCGCGGAGCAACGTGGGAGCCCAGTACGCCGCCGTGTCATCAGGCGTCGAGCAATTGGTACCTGCCGCAATCATTGACTCGTACGTGGAGTCTTTGTTTGTAGATAGGTTTCCGAAAAATTCGTGCTCGTGAAACGACATTCCGCCTGGTGCCACGATTGGGTCTACACTGGCGAAGCGGTCTGAGAAGCAACGTACTTGAAACTGGCCGCGTTCCGCTTGTGCAGGGGTCGCGATGACCCCTACAACAAGCGCCGCGACGATCAACACCATCCTTCGCATTTCGCTTCAATCCTATTCCTCTCCCCCTTACCATTTAACCAACCTCGGCACAAGGGATCGTACCAGGGCCGATTCCAACGGGGCGCTCAGGTCACTACAGAGCCCCGTTTTTCGTCGTATTCGCTCATTATTTAGCATGGGCTATCTGTCGATTGCCAGTGGTACCATTGACCTCGTGACATCATCGTTCCTGACACGATGATGTTTGCTCGCCCGTTAAATGGACTTGGACTGCGATGTGTCGCTAGTGGCCCTGTGATCGAGGTATAGGCAGCGGCGCGAGAGGGCCAGTAACTCCGCAGGTGTTGGAAGATACCTGATGCCCCGCTGGATGAGTTGTAAGCGTGCTCATTAAACCCGGACTCTCTTTCAGCAATGCAGGTTGCACGGCTGTACGAGAATCCCTTGATCCTAGAAACCGCCTTCAGCGTTAGTCTTAATTCCCTGACACTGAAAGCACTATCGGGATAGTCTAGAGTTTGATACCTAGCTGTTTGCCGACGCTCCCTCCAAGATGGTTCGGCATGCGCGATGGATACAAACAGCCCTAGCATAAGGAAAATCGTTAGTGTTAACCGCACCAAATCACTCCCCTCGGGTATAGGACGGCCCAATCTCGACTGAGAACATGGTGCCGCCTTGTGTCTCTACTACGACCTGACTTCCGTCGCCGACTTCAGCCTTTGCGATGTCGTCGCGGTCGTTCAGGTACTCAGCGATAATCGCTGCAAGATCACTAGACTCCATTGCGTTCAACCTCCAATAGCTCATTCATGTAGGCATCCCAACAGGCACGACACCCTTCAAAACGGCAGTTGCTCACTTCCACGAGAGCGCCACATTGTTCGCAGATATCGTTCATCGGTTTTCCAGGTTCCGGCGTGCTTTGTCTTCACGGATTGTCTGCTCCCGCAGGCGCGTGTAGTCGGGTGTTCCGGTCAGCGTCCCCGTGATTGCGTCCTTGGGGGCCACCGTCACTGTCATCGGACGACGGTCATTTGGATCAGACATAGTTCTTTCCCCTCCCAAACTCTAGGAAGTAGAGCATGTGTCTTGTTGCATCGTTCGCGTGAGGCATTCTTTTCACATACATGTCCCTCTCTTTCAGCCGTTGATCATCAAAGTAGTGCTTACCCTCTGCCGGTGTCTGAGCATAACAGTCGATGTCACGTTGGCGACCCCACTCTTTGATGATCCCTATAACTTCAACGCCGGTAAAGTCTACCTTGGTCTTGGACTGCCGCCAGTAGAATCCTTCGTACACGACCGCATCAGGTTTGTAAACGTCTAGCGTGCGCCATACTAGCTCGACCTGAAACTGAGCCCTAACGAACGAGGTAGGCGGCGGCTTTGGCCCTACTGGGCTCAGGAAACAGAACCCCGTCGTGACGCCCGGATCAAACGCGGCTATCTGCACTAGCTTGCGCTTTCTCGATAGCGTCCAATAGGTTATCTGCCCGCGCACCGTACGAGTGAGTACCAAACAGCGCGATCATGCTTACCCACGTAGGGCCGAAATGCAGCACCGCCCTGTGGTCATGCAACCACTTCACCATGTCTTCCAATGTTTCGATATGGTCATGTAGCGAAGTAACCTCCACACCATCTGCAATAGATGTCTGGTTTATCGGCTCCCTTTCCGCAGTCACATTCCCACCACTCTTTCCACACACGACTCCCTGACGTCTGCTGTCTGTGCGTCTTAGTTACGACTCTTACTTCCATCTGTAACCCTCCTTGAATTCGACGGGTAGCTTGATATCGAAGTCAGGATTGTCCTCCATGATACTCGCGATTGTCACCTTAGCATCCTCAACCTCGTCAAGCGCCACGTCGAAGGTGATTGAGTCGTGGACGGTCACGCGCGGGCTGAGATCAGGGGCTTCCTTGTGTATGCGATTAAGCGCACGAAGGTTCACGTCACCGGCAGGCGATTGGATAGAGAAGTTGTACGCCTCACGGAACACGTCAAGCTTGTTGTCAGGAGTCACGAACCAGAATCGTCGTACACGCCCAAACTTAGATCGACAATAACCTTGCGTATTGACTTGCTCGCGTTGACGTGCGAAATAGGTATCAAGCTCAGGGCATCGCTGCTTCCAGGTGTCGATCATAGCTTGTGCTTGACGGATTGGAATACGTAGTTGCGCCGCGATAGCCGGAGCTTGACGGTCATAAAAGATTCCGAATGTGACTGTCTTACCATCTCTATACTGCCGATCCGTATACCCTTCACCGAATAGACCAGTAGCCACTTGCTTGTGTATAGATTCCTCCCGTTTAAAAGCGTCAAGTAACCACGGTGATCCAATCTCAAGCGCCGCCACACGTAGCTCGATAGCAGAGTAGTCGGCATTGAGTAAGGTGTGTGATGCATCGTCGGCTGTGAAAATTCCACGTAGCTCCCCCTGTGTGATGTTTTGCAAGTTAGGCCGTCGTGAAGATAGCCGCCCGGTCTCCGTACCGTGTAGCAGGAACGACGAGTAGACCTTGCCGTTGACGACGCGCTTACGGATACCTCGCACGTAGGTTGATAACGTCTTCTGACCTTTGCGGTACTCAAGCAATAGGTTAGCGTATCGTGCAGCCTCCGTACCAGGATTTTTCTCGATGAAGATTTGGATCGTCTGTGCCTTAGTGTCTGGTACCCCTTCCTCAAATGCCACTAGTAGTTGCTTAGGTGATCGAGGGTTATTGACGAATGGCGCTAGCTGACGCTCTAGGTCGCTAAGCTCGTGTACCAGTCGTTCCTCAAGGTTGTCAAGCATTCCCTCGTCCACAGCAAAACCACGATACTCCATCGCCGCGAGTGAGGCTGAGCCAGGGATGACGAGATCGTAGTAGGGCTTGTCTACGCCGTCTGCACGCATGTCTTTTTGCAAGGGGTCGAGCAAGCGCAGCGTGACATCAGCGTCCGTCCCGTTGTAGCTGTAGAGGGTCTGTGGAGCAAGGTCAGACAACGACTCGTCATCGTCAAGGCCGATCTTCGCTAGCTGCTTGTACAGCGGTGCCCCTAGGTACTCTGTAGCTAGCTGTTCCAGGTCGTGCGTTCCCTTGCGCTCGTCTGTCATGTAATGCATCAGCATCGTGTCTTCGTCTACACGGGCATTAGGGACACCCGCGCTCCATAGGTACTGCACGTCGTACTTGCCGTTCTGCATCACCCACTTGGTACGCATGAAAGCATCGTTGAGCGCCATTTGAAATCGAGGATCGTCTACGATCTGTTTGGTATAGACGTGTGCAAAGCCTGGCTCGTGAGCCATGCCGATACACAGCAGATCGGGGTTGTGCTTATCGAATGGCGGGGCGGTCTCGATGTCAAGTGCTACGTGTGGATATTTAACTTGAGTCTCTAGTGTGCGGTATGCGTCGTAGATTTCATCGTGGACTTCGGTGTGCGTTGGTTCCCACTTGACTTCGACGTTGCGTGTCAACTTGCGAACGTCAGATACGAGTGAGGGGAACACGGACGGATCGCGGAAGGTGGCCGCAGGGTGGTACGTGGCGACCACAGGCAGCCCTAGGCTCGGGCTGAGCTTCGCCCCGCCTACCCTAAGCATCTTGATTCCTTGTTTGCTGTCTAAGAGCGCCTTGCTAGCGGGCGCACCTAAGCCCAAAACTACCTCGGGGTTTCGCTCTCGTATCTCGTGAACCAAGCGAGCTTTACAGTGTTTGATCTCGTTGGCGGTGGGAGTACGGTTGTCTGGCGGTCTACAAAGTACAGTGTTCGTAACGTATACATCGTCGCGGCTGATTCCGTTATGGCCGAGTACCTTATCAAGCAACTGACCCGATTTTCCGATGAAGGGTATGCCACTCTTAACCTCGTTCCTACCTGGTGCTTCACCAACAACCACGATCCTAGGGTGCTCCGGCCCGCGCCCAAAGACATGTGGTTCGTCCTTCAGAGGGCAGGTATCGCAATCAGCGTAGGGCGCTTTAGGCTCCATCTATATCGGCCTCCGCTGTTAGGCATATAGCTTCAGCAAGCGGGTAAGGTATCTTCGCGGATAGCTCACGGTTCATACCCTGTGTGCCTGTGCGTGAACCTCTGGGAGCCGCCGTGTGGTCTTTACAACAGCACTTGGGGTCAGTGTGCGATTCGCGCCTGTTGTGGCACTCAGGGCTGAGCACGAGGCTTGGAGGGAACCCGCCCCACAGATCGGTGGGCTTCGCTCGATGCTCACCGTAATGACAATACCAAACCGTACGGCGTTCGTAGGGAATCATGTTCACCGTACGCAACAGGGCTTTAGGATTCTCGATGACGTAGAACGACGGCTTGGTCGCTTCGATGATGTCGATCGCAGCTTGCACGAGCTTCATGGCATGGACCGCCTCGGGGCGCTGTGGTTTTGCTTCCCAATATCCCTGCCTAAGTCCAGGGCCAGTCTTAATCCACACGGTATCGAAGTAGCCATACTGGAACCCCATCGTTGAAAATTTCTCGCACGGTGGGGATGCTAGCACCACGTCAGGTTTCCAAGGGAGATCGTCGGGCGACCACTCTAGGATATCAACCGCGTAGTCACACTCAAAATGCGGGAGGTAGTCAAGCGTCAATACCTCGTGGCCGCGCTCCGCGAACGGTTCCGACCACCCTTTAAGACCCGCAAACAGGTCGAGCACTTTCACTTCACGACCTCCATTTCCTCGTAATCCTCACAATCGCATATCTGTATGATACATGGTCTATAGAACGCCCCTGCAAGGTGATCGTCATCGTGATGGTGGCAGTGTAAACAGATATACTCAATCATCACCATATATCCTTGATATAGTAGTCTTCAACCTCCGGGTAATCCTCTGGCCCCTCGGGTATCTCCATGCGTTCTTTCAACTGCTTGTGCAGCCATTCGTGTTTGAATTTTCGACCTATAGGTACGTCAAGTGAGAACACTACCGTTATATGTTGGCGCTTAACGTGTATGTTGTGCGTGTACTTCTTACGCTCCTGCTTAGTGAACGCTTGCTGTTTGCCACAGGTATGACCTTCGACTAACGGCTCAAAGCACTTCGGGCATACTGCTATAGCCATTTCACGTCCCTCCCATACAGGCCGTAGAGATCGAGGTACTGGGCTCGAAACACGAACGGATGGATAAAGTCCATAGGGGCGACGGGATGGGGCTCGTACGGTACCCAAAGGCGGATGATGGTATTGGTTTTCTGCCCATAGATAGCGGTCTTCGTTACCTCACATGGCTGGCGATCCTCAAACATTCGCACGATAGACGGCCACCACATCCAAGCATGGTCGAGCGTCGGCAGTACAACACAACAGTCGTGGATCACGCCTATAGCGAGCACGTCTGATATGGAAGCGTTCTTAGCCTTCATACTCCCCTCACTTTGCTGTGGCCGGGTACAGTTTTTCGGATTTGCCTGATTTCGTACGGACGATCAAACCGCGCTGTTCCAGTGTCTCGAAAATCCAGTCTGCTTCCCGCGAGGTAAGGTGCATGGAACGCATGACATCAGATCGCGTGTTCTTACCGTTCTTAATCAGCTTCAGCGCACGCTCTAGTGTGCGTTCGCTCACACCCTTACCCGCGTTGCTGACTACTTCGATGGTGTGACCTTTCCATTTGTCGATGTAGGCGATTCCTCTGAGAACATCGTCAAGAGCAAGCGCGATGTCGGAATCAGCAGACGGTGCTTGTCTAGACGCGGCAAACATGATAGCGAGTTTGAGCCCCGATTTAGCCATACGGTCAAACGTAGGAGAATACAACTCAGGCTCATCCGCATACGTACCTGCCACGGACAACTGCCGCTCGAATTCTGCATAGCGTTCTAGAGCCTCCTGAGTCATCTTGACAGGGAACACCTTTGGTGTGGTGATCTCCTGTGTGCCCAGCTTGATCGTCTGTGTAGCTTCGTAGTCGCCTTTTAGATGTGACAGGTACTCCGCTAGCTCTGTGTTCACCGATTGCTGAACCTCAGTCACAAGCGTCGGTGGACGGTAGTTAGTAACATCAGCCTCCGCTGTGATGAAAAGAAAACGGGGTATAAATCCATTGATGATGTAGTCTCTGTCTAATAACTCGAATATACGAGTCTTGATACCCCCACAGAACATGATGAATCGAGGATCGCGTACTTCGATCCGTTCCTTTTTCAGCACCCTCACGTCGGTCTTCCCTTCGTACCAACGTGAGAATCCCTCCACTAATCCCGACAAGTAATCCTTCCGGCGCATCGAATCTATAAGACCAGCAACCTCGTCCCTGACGAATATGGACGTGCGACCAGCCCTTCCCGCAAGGCCAGCCATGATACCCTCCACAGAACCATCGGTAGCAAGTATCGCGTCTTCGTAGACAAGAGATAGCAAGTCTAGAGACATCTCCATAGCGGTCGTCTTGCGCGTCAACGTTGTGTCTCCCAAGATCATAAACCATACGTTAGGTCTCACTTTCCCAAAAGAAATCTCTAGCTCGACTGCCTCAGATAAGATCGCGCTCAAGATAATGAATGCCCCTGCCTCGTGGTAGGCAGGGGCGGCGTCCGTACGGCTCTTTGCCCATGTGACGTACTTCTCTATGAACGTGTCAGGCAAGGCGGCAACGTGCGCTCGTTCCTCGTCCGTTAAGAGGTTATCTATAGAGTAGGTCTCTTTGCCACGAGTACGATCCGCAATCATCAGCTTCGCCTTGCAGACCTCTTTCCAAAGGTCTTTAGGATCGCGGTCATCCTCACGGTATTTGTTGACTGACGATGCTTCGACAACCTTGTAAGTCTCCGCTAGCGACATGCCTGCTTCAAGGCACATAGCCTCTAGCGCCCACATGATAGAGCTACGATCTGTTACCTTCGCGTTCTCGAACATCGGGCGGAAGCCAGGGGGTAGACGAAAGCGGTACGTGACGTAGATGTCTTCAGCTTCCGGTAGGGCGTCTATCTCTTTAGCTGGGAACGGCTCAGCTAAGGCAGCGTCGTCCTGTGGTTCGGGGAGCGAAGTGAATTGTTGCAAGGGGAACGACTTACGTTTGAGCGTTTTTAATTCTACGATGTGTTGACCGTGCTTAAAGTTGTAGGTCAACGGGATACGTAGTAGCTGCGACAAATCCCAACCGGACTTGTCTGCGCCTAGCTCGTACGTAAGACGCCTGTTAGCTGACTCAGCCGATGTAGGCTCGGCAGGCTCGTCTAGGAACCAAAAGCCCTGCCACCTACCAGGGGACGACTGTAAGACAGCCGAAGGCTTCGGCTCAAAACTAGCGGGGTCTACTTCGTCAAGATCAGCCCACAGGTTAGGGCAGAGCTTTACGTTCGCGCCATTCCGTTTCGGTTTGGACAAAAGCTGCGAACAGAAATAGAGGTTGTTGTGGTCGATGTACTCGTTGATCCACTGTAGCATTTCCGGCAATTCATCGGGGTACAAAAACGCTTCCTCTGCAAACGCTTGTGTGTCCCTATGCTTGCGGGCGACAACCACATAACCTTCATTATCCCCAAGTGCTAGTCTAAAGAACCGTTCGCGTATCTGATCGTTTTGCGGGTTCGCCGCTATTAGCTTCATATAGGAAGGTAGAGGGCCAGGGCGAGCTTCCCCCCGGAAGGCTCAGCCCCGACCCCCCACGCCTTAGTTAACCAGGAAGCTCCGACTCGTCACCGTCGAGAGGCAGAACCCGCTTGACGCTGTTGTTCTTTTCCTTCGTCTTAGGGTTCCTACCTTCACTCACGACAATCCGACACTGACGACCTTCCCAATCGTCAGGATCAAGCTCCGTCATAGCGTTAACCTCAGACTCGTCATAGCCCACACCTACCAGAAAACCCTTGAGCATAGGCAATGCCTTTTCAGTGAGGCTCACGTTAGTCCATTGCTTGCGACCTTCGTATTCGTCATCGTGGATCGTGAATTCCACAGACAGGTATGTGCTACCGGGGTTCTTAGCATCCGGCCCTGCGGTGCGCTCGTCAACATCGGTGACTTCGGCCATGTACACGCCCGAAGGCATGGGCTCGAATCCAACTGCAACACCTTCCATACTACCGGGGACAGGCAACGGCATTAGTGTACCTCCATCTGCTCGTATAGAGCTTTCATAGTTGGATCGCTGACAACTAGAGGTAGTCTGTCGGTTCGATCCTTGGCGATATATTTACCGACTGGCTGTGTTTGAATCTTTCTCACGGTGATAGGCTTATTGTCTTCCCCTTTCTCAGACTTCGTATACAGGTAGAAAACCTCGTCAAAGAACCCTGGTACTTCTAGTGCTAGCTTGCCAGGGAGTGAAGGTGTAACGTGGCGCACGATACCACTGTCATCTTCCTTCGCTAGCTCGTGAGCCGTGATGATGACGTGTAGTGGTAGGTCACGCATCGAACGGATGAACCGTCGAATCTGCGCCGTCGCCTTACCCCACTCACGCATCCCTGGTACGTCGGGATCGCGGTCGGGGTTTTCTGCCGTGAGCTTTTGCATTACGTCCTGTAGACTAATCTGATAGGCTTCAGTGATATTATCTATGACGATTGTGTTATAGCCATGTTGTCCTTTCTTTAGTTCCTCGTATAGACCTCGAAGTTGTGCCCATGCGCTTTTCTTGACCCTCCCTCCCTTGTCAAATTCGGTCTTGACCCTGACGACTTCGATGTCTGGATAGAGCGTACGGATAGATTCGGTGCCACCTTCAAGGTCGATGAACAGCACCGGGCGCATGGCTTCGACATCGTTGGCCGATCCTGCAAGCCGCGTCTTACCGACCCCTGGTACACCGTACAAACAAATCTTCATGTGTCGTGGACCCTCACTCACAGGCACCACGTTCAACCCGGCGAGCCTCTTACCTACGGGTGGTTCCTCAGTGACTACGGTATCAACCACGAACGGCTCCGATCAACTCAGTATTAGCAATCATGTCGGATTTTGATTTGTTAGCTTCAGACATCATAGCTGTTGCAGTCTCTCGCGCTTCGTCACTAGTATTAGCTTCAACGTATAGCTCCCAATGCTGTTCTAATATGATCTCGACTCGATATTTGTTCATCAGTCTCGTTTCCTCTGCTTGTAATTACCCTTAAGCATCATTTCATAATCGCTTCCTTCCCCCCATGCTAGGCATGGGCCGACGAACGCACAACTTGAACAGTTGAAACGGTTAGGGTTACGGTACATGGGTAGCTCGGCATCGGTCATTTCTATTACCTCGTCATGGATACGATCCGCGAGAAAGTAAATCTCTTGCTCATTACGTCGAATGTTCTCCCTGTAAAAGAACCTGTTTTCGCCACGTCGGGCTTCAAGAAACTCATTGAAGTCTTCCGGCACGCTACCGTAGTGCGCGACGATCTGTTTCTTAGCGTACGGATAGGTAGTCACGATACGCTTGTCGCGAGACAGGTTCCCATCCTTGAGCGTTTTCAACGTGGTTGGTGTACGCTTCCATGCGATGTTGTACAGCACACCCTCGGGCATGAAGCCCAACGACTCTGACACGCCCCACAGGTACGACCCACATTGGTCGTCCATCAGCAGGTAGTCCGTATTGTCAGGCATCTTGTCGGCGGTCTTGTGCTCCATAACCCACGTACGACCTTCGTAGTCTTCGATCAAGCCGTCAACCTTCAGCGTGTAGACCACAGGACGCTTGCCCGTGCCCATGCACAAGGGGCAGGTATCTAGGTCTCCATGCGTGCAGGGTACTTCCATACCAAGGGGCACGAGAAATTGCTGCTCGACAAAGACCACCTTGAAGCGGTCGTGCTCGGCCGCGTACGCGCCGTAGTGGTCGAGCATGTGTGAGCCCAACAGCAAACCCTCTGTCAGACGATCCTCGTCATCCTCAGAGGGGCGTTCTAGACCGTCGTACCACTTGTGCAGGGTACGCTTGAAGACCACCTTAGCGTCTTCGATGCTGCGCTTAGGTGCCTCAGGATCGTAGTAGGTGGCTAGCCCCTCGTGCCATGCCGTACCGAACACGAGTGCCTTACCAGAGGAAAGTGGCTCTAGGTTGAGCCGAAGGTTAGAAGTAAAGTGCCATGCCAAACGGCAGTTTTTGTAACGTTGTCGATCAGTGGTGTGAACGTAAAGAGGGGTTCGTGTACCGGAGAGTGACAATAGTTATCCCCTCATGGTGTGGATAAATCCCTGTCGGGTATGGCGGTGAAAGTGAAGGGTACGTCACGATCTAGGCTATGTCAAACACATACGGAGGATTTTTCAGACTAGCCCATTTGCACTAGGAGGAATGTCCTTCGCGATGGTGAGTCCACTCTTAGCCTGTTGCTGTGCGTTCAATAGCTGCTGTGCCAAAGCATTCGCGAAATCGGCAGGGTAGTGCGCCACAAACGTACCCCATTCAGTGATAGTCATGTGCCGCACAAACTTTACGACTTTGGTGTTACCTTGCTCATCTTGGGCGACACCTTCGATCACATCGACCTGGAACGTCATTGGCCGTGGTGCCGGTTGGATCACTTCGTTGACCATATCTCCCCCTTCGTGGTAAGGGGGTCGGTGCCCGGCATCCGCGTCGAGCACCAACCCCCAAGCTTCATGCGTGACAGTTACCTGCGAAGCGGTCGGCAATGGTACCGACCCCTCCTGTGGCCCTACGGAACACGCCGTCGTAACGTGTAGCCTGTAGGTTAAGGTCGATCACTCCCCAATTCGCGTTGCCGGTCAAACGCTTTTGTGAGTTGCCTAGCGCACCTTTAAACGCGCGGGTGTTGACCCCACCTGTACCTACGACGATCTCACGGATACCATCAGGCACGTTCGCGCCCTGCGGATTCAAGCGACGGAAGCGTTCGTAGTTGTGATCGTGGCCGTTCAGGATCAGGTCTACGCCATGCTGATAGGCCACGTTCCACCACGGAGCCGTACGTGCATCCGATCCGTGCTCGCCGGACGAGAACCTAGGATGATGCCAGTACAACACTTCGCATAGGTGGTTGTCGGCGCTCAGGATATTGTCCAGTTGTGACGCCTGCCCAGAGATATTAACTTCGGAGTCCATAGACACCAGCAACCAATCACCACGTACGAATGAACGTGCCACTCCTGATTGAACACCAAAATAGTTCTCGTATCCTAATGCGCCATTCGTGTGATGGTCGTGATTACCAGGGGACGGTTCAGTGATGCTCTTAAAGCGGCCCCATGTCGGATCGTAAAGGCTATTGAATTGCTGTGCAGTACCATCTTGATAAGCGTTGTCGCCAAATGTCAATATGGTATCGGGATTGAGCGCGAGTACGAGATTGCTTGTTAGTGTGTCGCCGTTGTTGCCTGTTGCTATGTCACCTGCACCGACGACTCGTATCGCCTGTGCCGTGCCGGGTAGTACAAATACGAGGATCAAAGCTGCGAGTAACTTCCGCACTACGCATCATGCTCTTTTCCTCTCCCCCTCCTGACGTACCCACCACACGGCTAATTGCGTACGATTCTTTAGCTGGGTTTTGGATAGCACACTTCTCACATACTGCTTCACTGTACTAGCCGAAAGATGTAGGCGCACTCCCATCTCTTTATCTGTCAGCCCTTCGGTCAATAGCTCTAGGACTTGCTTTTCCCTAGAGGTTAAAGGCCAATGATTGATTTGATCCATGACTTTTTCCTATCAAGCTTGGTCTCGACCGCCATGTCGATTGTTCCTGTGGATTGAAGGATGATCACGTTCACCGCATTCTTTTGTCCGTGACGATGCAGCCTATCCTCAGCCTGTGCATTCATAGCTGGGGAATAGGACTGATCCAAAAACACACAGGTCGTCGCGCGATGTTGTAGGCCGTCTACGCCTACACCCCCTGCCTCAGTCTGTGCTAGGAACACCCCTGGACCCTCCCCCCTGCTAAACTCCCTGATGTTTTGCTCACGCTTCAAGACCGGCGTATCACCTGTTAGAACGTAATGCTTAACGTTATGATGGGCCATACGTTCTGCCGCCAGGTTGATCATCTGCTTAAACTGCGAGAACACCACTAGGGGCTCGCCTTCATCTACGATGTCCATCAGCGCGTCGATCTTGCTCGATGGTTCCTGCATCGTCACCTTGATACCTGAGCCGTGGCAGCGCGGGCAGTCCGTCTGACCCGCGCCACCACAGCGGCTACAGTCTGTCACATCGCAATAGGAATCGGCAAACTGTCGCAGCCGTGTGAATTGCGAGATCACCACAGGCGCAGGAAGGGGTCTATCGTCAGGTTCCTGCTCGATCCACGTTAGCGAACGCTTTTTCATTTCGCGGTACGCCTTCGCTTGTTTGGGTGACAAGTCCACCTTCATATACTGGTAGGTCTTATCAGGCAATTCCTTCAGCACGTCGCGCTTGAGCCTACGCACCATGATAGGCGCTAGCTCGGCCTGTAGCTGCTCGACGTTCTTAGTGCCCGTGACGATCTTGTACCCATACCCGGAGTCTACGTAGCTCACGTAGGTCTCAAAGAACCGCCAGTAGCTCGACCATCGCTTTTTGTCGAACCAGTGAAGGATTGACCACAACTCGTCAGGGCGGTTGATAATCGGCGTGCCCGTGAGCGCACGTTTATGGGTAGCCTTGATACGCTTGAGGTACTTGGTACGCCGTGCGTTGCGATTTTTAATCGCGTGAGCTTCGTCAGCGATGACGTAATCCCATGTACCGAACAAGGCTAGCTCAGGCATCAGGCGTAGCGCATCGTAGTTGACGATCAGAGCCCCACCGTCGAAGTCATGGAACCTCTCGCGTGTAGGTCCGTCGAGCATCATCGTTGGCATGATGCCGTCAAGGTGGTCGGCCCATACGATGCGAGGGGTCTTCGGGCATACGATCAACACGCGCTCAGGGCGGGAGCGTGCAAGCTCGTCTACAGCCTGTACGGTCTTCCCTAAGCCCATTTCGTCAGCCAGTAGGAAGTAGGGTTGGTCGATCATTGCTTCGACACCCTCTTGCTGGAAGGGATAAAGCTCAAGCATCGTCGTCGTGGTTAGGATGCTCCGCGAAGGTGCGGTCTACGGCAGCCTCTACGATATCGTATGCGACCGTACCGTCAGGCGGCATACCCATCGTCAATGCCTTGCGGCATACCTCACAACCCTCGGTCAAAACGTCCAACAGATCGCGGTCAGGCATCACGTCACCCCTTTCTAGCTAAGCCTCTAGGTGGGTGGTTGACGTACCTAACGGGCTACAAATCAGGGGTGGGGGTGGTAGCCCTACAACACCCCTACCTCGTGGGCCTATATAGTAGTCCCACTTACCGTCAAACCACCCGCCTAGGGGCTTAGGGAAGCCCCTAGGGAAGTGCGGTCGTCCGTGCGACCTTTCGGTCTGCGCTACACCGTTTTCTCTCGGCGAGCAAACCGCACTTCAGAAATGGGTAAGGGGATCGCGGTTTCCGGCTTGCTTTCCTTGGGAGGAGGCATGGGCCTTCAGTTTTCCGCGATCCCCTTACAGTGTTACTCAGCCTCGTCGGAGTCCGACTCGTATCGCAGGTAGGTGTTTCCGCCACGATTCAGAACCTCGACGCGGCCCTTGAGACCGGCGTTCTTGATGTAACGCTTCAGGCTAGCCGAAAAGCCCTTGGTGCCACCTTCGACCTGCACGGCCTGAGCGTCACCCGCAAGGAACGCTTCCACGACCCGCTGCGACTTACCCTCACGCTGGATCGAAGGGATAGAATCGAGATCAACCGGCACGATGGTCGGGTCGGTGCGCTCGATGTCCTGCTCTGTGGTTGCCATGTCTGGCCCCCTTTCTGGCGGGTGTCCCGCCTTTCGGTTTCTTTGACTAACCCATCATACGCTACGAAGGTCAGGGCCGTCAACCCCCTGCACCATCTTAGCGTCCATGTAATCCCGCGCATGCGAACACTCGGTACGGAAGCGAAAGCTCTTGCACGTACACAGGACGATCCACCCCACGTCGATCAGGTAGTAGAAATCCATCGGATCGGTGTTGGACTTGACCGCAAAGACACCTTCGACCTGCCCCTTGCGAGCGAGCGTGGTGAACCCGCTATCCTTGTCAAGCTGCTCAATCACTTGCTCCTGCCAGCTAGTCGGCATCTGTACCTCCCTCTGTTCGTGCCCCTAGTATATCAGCTAAGGCACGAGGTACGTCAACACCTCCGACCAATCTTTCTAGGTCTTCGATGCGTGTCTCTAAAGTACGTCGGCGCTCTAAGGTACCCATCATGTTAGGTGGGTGGTTCACTAGCACGGTGTTCTCGGTGTCCATGATCGCCCACCACGACGGACTACCACCACCCCCACGCCGTACCTGTACGATCAACCCTGCACCCTTAAGCACCTTCAAGATGTTGCTGTACTGGGAAGGTGGTGCTAGCTCAGCCACGAGCACAGATAGCGACCCTTTCCACATCAGCGTGCCGTCGTCAAGCTCAGCCTCGGCCAGCATGCGATCAAACACAGCCTGTGAATGCTCGGTCAGTTTGCCCATTCGTCGTACTCCTGGTGACTCACACAAAACTCCGAATTAAACATCGCGGTCTTAGCACACTGTTGTCCATCATTACGTTTAGCCTCGCACATCGGCAGCACATACTCTACCGTCGAGAACACATGATGCTCGGGGCAGCGGTATCGCCGACGCCTACCCCACTCTGTAAAGCGCACGTCTTTCACGAACGCCCGTTGATTACACGTTGGACAGATCATTCTCGCACCTCGCGGACCTCCGCTGGGTCGGTCATCGGTCGTCCCGTTCGAGCGCGTCGTGTGCGGCTGATAGGTCATCCCGAAGCCTGTTGCGCTCTCGCACGAGGGCGGCGAGGGCTTCGCTGGCGTCCTCTCGCAGATATTCCCAGCTAGCCGCACTCGGCACTCGGCACACGCAAGCAAGGACATCCGCGTGATACTCCTCAATGGCGTTTCGCATCACTTCCGCTGGGTCGGTCATCGGTCGTCCTGCGATAGCGTGCTCCTCGACCGTCCGGGACGACTCCACACGGACAACGGGCAATGCCGCTGGATCGTCAACAGGCACCACTTCCACCCTCCATCTTGCTATAGTTACAAGTACCGTTACCTCGTACGGTCATGGAAATCCACGGGCGCACGTTCTGGCCGAGACCTTCAAAGGTTCGGGAGAATCGGTAGTAGGCACGCCGGTACACGTAGTCACATGGGGCGCTACATTGTGGTGGGTTGGTTCGACCGCTACCTTTCACGACATCTGTTACGCCGTCGTAAGACCAAAGCCACAGCGGGTTTCCGTCATCGCCCCAAGTGTTCATCCGTGGACTCTGACAAAAGTGCCCATGACCTAGGAAGTCTGGTGTTCCCCACGTCATCGTCATGTGGGCTTGAATGATCGGGAACACGACTGCGTTGCCCCCTCGGATGACTACATGTGCAGTCTTAACAAAGCAGTCTCCCTGACCATTCAAACGCGACCGTACTCCTAGAGAGGTAGTGCGCCACTGATTAACCCTACCGTTCCCGCCGAGTTGCGCTGATGTCAGCACCATGTTAGGTGCCGCGATCCCCACTGTTGAGGTTTCCCAACGGTCGATGTTGCCAACCCCACCATCACTCCATGCAGAGGTACTACCTAGAGCGAGCCAGATAACGAACATTAACGCAACCGTCACTGCGATAGCGACAATTACTTTCTTAGTCGTTGTCATTTCTGCCCCTTTTGGAATCGACGGTGCAGGCTGATTTCGTACAGAGCTATGACGAACGGCCCCACGAAAAACAGCAGAGCAAGTAGCACGATCATCGTAACTAGGATAAATATAAACATTGTCATCACCCCTTTTTGTGTGATCCTGTTCGCCACACAGGATGCATCTTGATATCGACTAGTTCGTTGCAACGTCCACAATCAAATGTAAGGGTATAGATATCGACCTTGCCCATCTTATGCCACAGCGCAGCACAGATCAGGCGTCTAATCATGCGCGTCACCCACTCTCTCTGCATTGACGGCCCGCGATACGTGCCGGACCAAGCAAGTTGCGGCAGGCGTAGCCAACGCGATACCAAACACACCACCTACCAAGAGCGCAAACCCTGCGACTACTAAGTGTGATCTATTCATCTAGTACCTCCGTTCCATCGTCGGGTGGGGTAATGATCCAACCCCACAGCCACTCAAGGAATCTCTCCCACACTATGTTCCTCCATAACCTCTCCCCCTTCTGGATCGACATAGCTAGTGATTGGTCCCCAAAAATCATCGTCCATGTAGTGCTTACAGGTATAGCACATATCCAACTCGCG
>Ga0180121_10000348_pt1 | contig 19028 bp, 13 predicted proteins | sample AntDrymUQ5402106_2_FD_129676 | JGI IMG/M metagenome (GOLD analysis project Ga0180121, IMG submission 129676) | Polar desert sand microbial communities from Dry Valleys, Antarctica - metaG UQ540 (21.06) (version 2) (version 2) | ecosystem: Environmental > Terrestrial > Soil > Desert | place...
GAGCATCTCGTGGGCCTTCGACGCGTCGCGATCGACGAGCGTGTCGGCGAGCCGGAGCTTGACGCCGAGCGCGACGAGCTGCTGCTGGGCGCCGTCGTGGATGTTCCGTTCGAGCTTGCGGCGTTCCTCGTCCTGGGCTGCGACGAGTCGCTGGCGCGAGGCGCGGAGCTCCTCGATCAGGCGAACGTTGCGAAGCACGAGCCCGGCTTGCGTCGCCAGGTCTTGCATCAGCTGCACGCGCTCGGCGCCGACGGGATCGCTTGGCTTCGAGATCACCGAAAGCGCCCCCAGCAGCTCGCCTCGGTGGCGTACCTCCACCGTGCGGTCGCCCGGAAGGTCGGGGAGCGCGTCACCCGCTCCGACGACCGGCGCGCCGGGATCGACCGTCGCGGGCCAGGCAGCCGCCGGCCTGAACGAGGCGCCTACCCGTAGCCACACGCGAGCCTCTGCCGCTCGGGTGCTCTCGCCGAGGATCGCGGTCATGCGCGGCAGCACGTCGTCGGTCGCGTACGCCTCCGAGAGACGCCCGGAGAACTCGGTGAGAGCCTCGTAGGGGGTGGAGCGACCGCCGTACACGAGCCGGTCCCCGATGCGGTGCGCCAGCCGCCACAGCGGCCAGCTCAGCACCCCGATAACGAGCCCAGCCGCGAAGACCGCCGAGGTCTCCTCCGGTGCGATCTCGGTGAGAGGGCCGCTCACGATCAGCAAGATGGCGATCCCCACGACCATGATCAAGACGACCGTGATGCCGAAGATCACCGTCTTCTTGATGACCACGTCGAGGTCGTAGAGGCGGTGGCGGAGCAGGGCGATCGCGGTCGCCACGGGCAGACCGAGCAGCACCGTCGCGACGCCGAAGAGCCATGTGATCTCGGAGTCGATCGTGAACATGGCGACCAGACTGACGAGCATGAGCACGACCGCGAACGCCAGCCATCTGAGTTGCTGGCGTTCCTCGCCGCGCGACCGCCAGAATCGCACGATGACCGCCAAGAACGCCGCCACAGCGCCGGCGACCAGCGACGCGATCCCGCCCATCGCGACCCAGGTCCACGACACGATGGCCTCGATCCGCAACGGATTGGCGACGGTGAGACTCGTTGAGACGTCGAAGGACGCCGGTACGAAACCGCTGCCGACGACGGCGAGGATCCCACCACCCGTGATGAGCCAACCCGCGATCCGCCATCGGCGCGAGGGAGGGGATCCGGTCGGGAACAACAGCAGGGCCAGGAGCAACGACGAGAACATCAGGGGGACGACCACCCCAGATACCCATGCTGCGTATCCGACCCCGGGTAGATCCAGGTCGGTCAACCCCCTGGTCGCGTACTGGTCCGCAGTGATGCCGATGATCGCGCACAGCCCGACCGCGGCATAGAGCCAGCCGATCGGGTTCGAAGGTGCACGCGCCGCGATCACGAGGCCGATCGCGGCGAACCCCATCATCCCCAGCCCCATGAGCACGATGAACGGGAGATCGCCCGTGTCGCTCGTGCGGTCTCCGACGGAGAGGGCCACGGTGACCGCCACCAGCACCAACCCCAACGCTGCCAGCGTACGCGTGAGCAGCTTCGCGCGGCGATCGATCACGGTGTCGCATCCCCGGGCACCGAGCCGCGGACCGTCGTGCCGGCACCAGGAGTGCTTTCGATCGCGAGGGTTCCCCCGATCGCGTCGATCCGATCGACGATGCCCTGCAGGCCCGTACCCTGCGAGGTCGCGGCGATGTCGAAGCCGCGGCCGTCGTCGCGCACGCCGAACTCGAGCGAGCCGTTGCGTTGGGCCAGCGAGATCTCGGTCCCCGCCGCCTCGGCGTACTTCGCGATGTTGTTCATCGCTTCGAGCACGCTGAAGTACACGGCGGATTCGACATCCTGCGGGTAGCGGCCGACCCCGTCGACGCGCACCGTCGTCGGCACAACGGCCTTCCTCGCCTGGGCTTCGAGCGCCGCCTGGAGCCCACGATCGGCGAGCAAGGGCGGGTAGATCCCCCGCGCCAGGTCGCGAAGGTCGTCGATCGCGCTCTGCGTTTCGATCTGGAGCTGGGCGAGCATCTCGTGAGCCTTCGACGTCTCGCGATCGACGAGCGTGTCGGCGAGCCTGAGTTTCACGCCGAGTGCGACGAGCTGCTGCTGCGCGCCGTCGTGGATGTTGCGCTCGAGCTTGCGTCGTTCGGCGTCCTGGGCGGCCACGAGCCGCTGGCGCGAGGCGCGGAGCTCCTCGATCAGGCGAACGTTGCGGAGCACCGGCCCGGCCTGCGCGGCGAGGTCGTGCACGAGGCGTTCTCTCGAGGGGTCGAGCGGATCGTTCGCGGGCATCGCGACAACGAGGGCGCCGAGCAGCGCGCCCTGGTGACGCACCTCGGCGGCGAAGTCTCCCGGAAGCTCGGGCAGTGAGTCGTCGGGAGCCGCCACCATGGCGTGCTGTCTCTCACCGCTCGGCGATGACGCGCTCGCCCGCAGCTCTCGCCCAACCCGGAGCCACACGTCTGCCCTCGTGGCACCCGTGGCGCCCTGCAGCACCTGGGCCATGCGCGGTAGCACGTCGTCGGTCGAATACGTCTCGGACATGCGCTCGGAGAACTCGCTCATCACCTCGTACGGGGTGGCGCGACGTCCGTAGATCAACCGGTCGGCGATGGAGCGAGCGGTTCGACGCACCGGTCGGAAGGTGACGGCCAGCAGCACGATCGCGAAGAACACGCGCGAGAGGTTCACGACCGTGGCGACGGTCACGAAAGCCAGGTACAAACCGGTCAGCGCCACGGCGACGAGGCTGTACGTCACAGTCTTCTTCACGACCAGGTCGATGTCGTAGAGCCGGTGCCTCACGATCGCGTACCCGATCGCGGCCGGGAAGGCGAGACCGATGCAGAAGAAGAAGGCGAGGAAGAAGACCTCGTTCAGGGCACTCGGGTTCGCCTCGTCACCCGACGTCGCGATCGATGCCACGAGCAAGAGGGCCGAGAGTCCCGCGAGATAGGCGAGGGCACGGATCTGCTGACGTTCGGTGTCGGCCGACGTGCGATAGCGCACCACGAGCGCGAGCACCGATGCGATCGCTGTCATGAGGAAGCCGATCGACCCGACCGTCGCCAGCACATCCGATACGGGCGCCAGCGCCTCCACGCCCGTGGGATTCCTGAAGGGTACGTCGGCATCGACTTCGCCGGGACGGATCCAGCTTCCGATCGCGAGCGTCACAGCCGAACCCGCGATCACGTACGGCACGAACCGCCACCGCGGCGAGGGCACCCGCCCCGTTGGAAACAGCAACAATATCGCGGGCAGCGGCACGAAGGTCACGACGTACACCCAGTTCGTGAGCCAGGCGAAGACGGCCTGCAGCGGCGCGTCATTCCGGACCGCCCACGCGAGGTATTCATCGCTGAGACCGATCACGCTGAAGCCCACACCGACCGCGAGCATCAGCCAGCCGAGTGGGTTGCCCGGAGCCCGGGCGGCGACGAACGCGCCGATGGTGCCGTACCCGATCATCATCGGCACCGCGATCGCGACGAACCCGTCGAACTGGCCGTTCGCGATCGACAGGGTGAGCGCCGTGGCGGTGAAACAAAGCATGAGGGCCCAGACGAACCATAGCCAGCGGGTGCCGCGCGCTTGACTCATGTCATCGCCTCCGTCGTGATGGCGCCGTGCAGTGTGGTCCCCGTTCCCGGGGTGCTCTCGACCCGCACCGTGCCACCGATCGCATCGAGGCGATCGGCGATGCCCTGCAGGCCGGTGCCGTGTGTCGTCTGCGAGCGATCGAAACCGCGGCCATCATCGCTCACCGTGAACTCCAGCGAGCCGTTGCGCGACTCGAGCGTGATCGTGGCACGTGACGCCTCGGCGTACTTCGCGGTGTTGTTGAGCGCCTCGAGGCATGTGAAGTACACGGCCGCCTCGACATCTTGCGAGTAGCGCCCGAGGTCGTTGGCCTCGACCGTGGTCGGGACCGCGGCCTTGCGCGCCTGCGCAGCCAGCGCCGCTCCGAGCCCCTTGTCGGCGAGCAGCGGGGGATAGATGCCGCGAGCCAGGTCGCGGAGGTCGTCGAGGGCCGCGCTCGTCTGGCCCTGGAGCCCGGCGAGCATCTCGCGTGCCTTCCCCGGATCGCGCTCTGCAAGCTGCTCGGCCAGCCGCATCTGCACGGTCAAGGCGACGAGCTGCTGCTGCACGCCGTCATGGATGTTCCGCTCGAGCTTGCGCCGTTCGGCGTCTTGGGCGGCAACCAGACGCTGCCGAGACGCTCGAAGCTCCTCGATCAAGCGCACGTTGCGCAGCACCAGGCCTGCCTGCCCGGCGAGGTCGCGGACCAGCAGTTCCTTGGCGGAGCTCATCGGGTCGTCGGGCGCCGGCTCGAGCGTGATCGCGCCCAGCAGCTCGCCCTGGTGTCGAACCTCGGCGAGGTGCTCTCCCACCACCGGGGCGATCGCGCCTGTCACGAGCTGCCGCGCTGCCGGCTCGCCTGCGTCGGCGGGGCACGAGGCTTCCGGCTGGAGCTTGGACCCGACCGCGAGCCACACATCCGACCGTCGGGCGCCGGTGGCTTCCACCACGAGCTGCGCCATGCGCGGCAAGACGTCGTCGGTCGAGTAGGTCTCGCCGACGCGTTCGCTGAACTCCGAGAGCACCTCGTAGGGGGTTGCGCGCTTCCCGTAGACGAATCGGTTGGCCAGGCGCGCGGCGCGCGGTCGGAGCCAGAGGAACACCGCGGCGAGCAGGCCGCCGAAGAGCAGGGTCGGGAACACGTTCGTGCCCGCGCCGATACCGAACACCAGGGCCGGCACCGCCGCCACGATGACGAATCCCAGCAGCATGAACGCGACGACTACGACGCCGTACTGCACGGTCTTGCGGATCACGAGGTCCAGGTCGTAAAGGCGATAGCGGAAGATCGCGACGAGGTAGGCGAGCGGGATGCCGACCACGATCGTGAACGCCGTGAACGCAAGGAAGATCCCGAAGATCCAAGAATCCTCCTCGGCGCCGAGTAGCTCGCCGATGAGACCGACGATCCAGGCGAGCACGAAGCACGCTCCGGCGATCGAGGCGACGAACGCCAGCACCCGCATGCGCTGGCGCTCCTCGCCCGTGGATCGCTTGAACCGCTGCCGAACCGCGACCACCGATGAGATCGCCGATACGAGGGCGGCGACCGTGCCGACCGTGATGATCGCGGGCGTCACGTTCGCGAGGGCATCGATGCCGAGCGGGTTCTCGTACAGGATCCCGAGATCGATCCAGGCGTTGTAGGGACCGGGGCGCACGAAGAACCCTGCGACGGCGAGCGCCGTGCCGCCCACGAGCCCTCTGACCGCCCACCGCCATCGAGGGCTCGGTGGGTGACCATCGGGATAGAGCAGGAACAGCAAGGGGACGAGGGCGATCGGGTACAGGGAGTACTCGGCGAACGCCGCCCAGAGACCGAGCAACGGCACCGAGCCGCGTTCGGCCTTGAGGTCGTAGATCACGAGAGCCTGAGCGAGCGTGAGCAGCGGGAAGGGCGCGCCCGTCACGATGAACAGCCATCCTGCCCAGTTGCCCGGCTGCCGCGAGACGATGATCACGCCGATGCCGATCCAGAGCACCAGCAGCACGATGAGCGCCGCGAATGCCGGGTTGAACGATCCCGGCTGCAGCGTGTCCCCGGCTGCCCGTGCGGCTTCCAGCTCGTCGAGCGCCCGATGCATGCCCGGCGTCGAAGGATCTCCGACGACGACGATCTGTCCGGGGTCCGAGCCCCGCTGCGCGGCGATGCCGATCGGGATCGCAACCGCTGCAGAGAGGAGAGAAGCCACCAGGATGCCCACCGACACGAGTCGTGCGGAACGCGAGCTCATGACGTTCGCTCCTCGCCGGCTGGTCGCTCGCGAGCGCGAACCCGTCCCATCACGGTGGTGCCGGCGCCGGGAGCGCTCACCACTTGCAGGTCGCCTCCGACCGCATCCAACCGGTCGATCATGCCCTGCAGGCCGGTACCGAACGACGTGGCGTCGCGGTCGAAACCCCGGCCGTCGTCGTGCACGGTGAAGGTCAGGTGACCGTTCGCCCTGGCGAGGCGCACGTCGGCGTGGTTCGCCTCTGCGTACTTTGCGATGTTGTTCAGCGCTTCCAACGTGCAGAAGTAGACCGCGGACTCCACGTCGCGCGGGTAGCGACCGATCTCCTCGCTCTCGACGATCGTGGGCACGGCGGCCTTGCGGGCCTGCGACTCGAGCGCCGCCGCGAGGCCCTTGTCCGCGAGAAGCGGAGGGTAGATGCCGCGTGCCAGGTCTCGAAGCTCTTCGAGCGCCTCACCCGCAGCCCCTTGCAGCGATTCGAGCATGCCTCCGACCTTGGCCGGATCGCGATCGATCATCGTGCGCGCGAGCTTCAGCTGCACGGCGAGTGCGACGAGCTGTTGCTGCGCGCCGTCGTGCAGGTTCCGCTCGAGCTTGCGACGCTCTTCGTCCTGTGCCGCCACGAGCCGCTGCCGGGAAGCCCGGAGGTCCTCGATCAGCCGGACGTTGCGCAGCACCAAGCCGGCCTGCGCCGCGAGATCGCGCACCAGGCGTTCCTTCGACGGGTTCATCGGATCGTTCGCCGGCATCGTGACCGAGAGGGCTCCGAGGTCCTCGCCACGGTGGAGCACTTCGACGGCATCGTTGGGAGCCTCGGTTGGGGCCTCGGCGCCCTCCGGCCATGTCGTCGCCGCCCGGAGCTCGTGGCCGATCCGCAGCCACACGGTCGCCTCATCGGCGCCCGTCGCTTCCCCAAGGACGGCTGCCATCCGTGGAAGCACGTCGTCCGCGCCGTACGTTTCGCCGACACGTTCGGAGAACTCCGTCAGGACCTCGTAGGGGGTAGCCCTGCCGCCGAACACGATCCGGTCGGCGATGCGCTTCGCGAGGCGGTACAGAGGGATCGCCAGCAACCCGTACGCGAGACCAAGGAACAACAGGAGCGGGGGCGTCTCGTACAAGGACGGCACGACGCCGGTTCCGACCAGCACGCTGACGACCCCACCGATCCCGAGCAACAGTGCCACCACGACCGCGAAGATCACGGTCTCCTTGATCACGAGGTCGAGGTCGAACAGTCTGAACCGGAAGATCGCCACCGCGGTCGCGGCTGGGATTCCGACGAGGATCGTGATGGCCAGCAGTACGATGAGCCCGCCCGCGGCCGTCGCCGCGAGCCCGGTCTCGCGCCCGCCGCTCGCCGTGCCCGCCACGACGGTCAGCAGGAACAGCACTCCTCCGATCCGTCCCACGGTGCCGAGCCAGCGGATCTGTTGACGCTCCTCAGGGCCCGCGCCCCGTGTCCGCACGATCATGGACGCCAGCGCGACGAAGGCGCTCACGACGAGCAGCGACCCGGTCACGGCGAGTAGCACACTCAGGATCGGTTCGAGTGGCTCGATCCCCACGGGGTTCGTGACCACGATCCCCTCAACCCCTTCCCATCGGGTGGGCAAGAAGGCGAAGCCGGCGACGGTGACCAGGAGCGACGACACGTAGATGCGCCAGGGCAGGCGCCACCGATGCGAGGGCAGCGAGCCGGTGGGGTAGAGGAAGAAGACCGCGGGCAACAACCCGAGGGAGACGAAGAACGGCCATTGGCTGAGCCAGTTCGCCACGCCGAACGGCAGGACCCGTTGCTCAGCCACCGCTGCGTCCGTCCAATTCTGGGCCGGAAGCGAGACAGCGAACGACGCAGCGATGCCGAGGAACACCCAGCCCACGACGTTGCCGGTCCGCGACGCGATCAACGCGCCCACCACTGCGAAGGCGACGCCTCCCAACAGTCCAGGCAAGATGATGGCGGTGTCCTCTGCGCCGAACACCGCGTCGAATGCGACCTTGATCGCGAACGACGCCGGCATCAGGGCGATGCTCGCTGTCGCGACTGCCCAAACCGCGATCGATCGTCGCCGCGTACCGATCATTCCACCGTCGTCGCGAGCTTCCACATCCACATCCGCATCTTCCTCCTCGAAGCACCGACCCGGGAAGGAGGCCGGCCCTCCCGTTCGCGGGGCGGAACCCCACCTGCTGCCGGGTGCTGGCACCCCCGGCGTTTCCGCATGCTCGCCGGGTCGTTCGGGGGCCGTGCGCCGCCTACCGTGAGGTCGGGAATCAAGAAGGAGGCCCATCATGACCACGATCGTCGTGGGAACCGATTCCAGCTCCGCTGCCGACCTGGCCGTCAACGATGCCGCGCGACTCGCCCGAGACCGAGGGGCGGAGCTGCTCGTGCTGCTCGTTCGTCCGGACGGCGATGTTCGCGCGGCCGTCGACCCCGACCGCGCGCCGGACCCAGACCGCTATCTCGCGGGGCTCGCGCGCCGCTTTCCAGAGGTGACGACGACGACGCGCATCGAGAGCGGCGAGCCGGCTGACCGCATCTGCGAGGTCGCGGCTGAGGTCAACGCAGAGACGATCGTGCTCGGCAACCGTGGCACTCGGGGATCGTGGTGGCGCGTGAAGGATAGCGTGCCGAACCTCGTGCTTCGCCACTCGCCGTGCAGCGTGTTCATAGTCGACACGCGGAGGGCGCAGTGACGCATCGTGGGCCGGAGCTCGCCCCCGGCCTACGCCTGGTCGGTCTCCCGCAGGAAGGCGAGCACGGCCATCACCCGGCGGTGCACGGCGGGCTCCTCGGTCAGGTCGAGCTTGTGGAAAAGCGAGTTGATGTGCTTCTCGACGGCTCGCTCGGTGAGGAACAGCGAGGTCGCGATCGCGGCGTTGTTCTCCCCCTGGGCCATGTGACCGAGGACCTCCCGCTCGCGGTCGGTGAGCGTCGCGAGCGGGGAGTGTGCCATGCGGTCCTTCGCCGCGACGAGCGCTTCCACGACCTTCGGGTCGAGCACGCTGCCCCCTCGCGCGACCTCGTTCAGCGCGCGCACGACCTCGTCAACGTCGGCGACGCGCTCCTTCAACAGATAGCCGAGTCCCTCCGCGCCGTCTTTCAGAAGCTCGTAGGCATACTCCTCGTCAGCGAACTGGGAGAGCACCACCACTCCGACGTCGGGGTGCTCGGCCCTGATCGCCTTGGCTGCACGGATCCCTTCGTCGGTACCCGTCGGCGGCATGCGGATGTCGGTGAGCACTGCGTCGGGGGATTGGGTCTCGACCGCCGCCAGCAGCTCGTCGTACGCTTCGGCCGTGCCGACGACCTCCACGTCGTCGACGCTCGAGAGCAGCGCGACCGTGCCTTCGCGAACCAGATAGTTGTCCTCCGCGAACACGACGCGCAGCATGCGCGGATGGTACACGTGCACCCCCCAGCCGAAGGAAGGCGAACGGCGTGAGCATCACGGTCGTGCTCGGCGAAGACAACGTGCTCGTGCGCGAAGGGGTGCGAGCGCTGCTCGACTCCTACGACGACATCACGGTCGTCGGGGTCGCCGAGGATGCCCCCACCCTGCTCGCTGCGGCCGCCGAGCACGTGCCCGACGTGGTCGTCACCGACATCAAGATGCCGCCTAGCTTCCAGCTCGAGGGTATCGACTGTGCCCACGCCATCCGAGACCGCTACCCGGGTACAGGAGTGGTGGTGCTGAGCGCACACGACGACGAGGAGTACGCGCTCGCCTTGCTCGGCCGCGGTCACAGCGGGCTCGCCTACCTGTTGAAGGACCGCATCGCTCAGGGCGACGAGCTCGCGCGCGCGATCCGCGAGGTGCACGCGGGCGGGAGCACGGTCGATCCCTTGATCGCCGAGCGACTCTCGGGCCGCAGCGACGCCGCCGAACGCGACCGTGAGCTGCTCGACATGATGGCGAAGGGCCTTGGGTACGAGGAGATGGCCGCAGCGCTCGGCACGACGCAGGAAGCCGTCGATCGCAGGGTGACCGAGTTGTTCCGTGGCATGGCGGGCGACGGGGGCGGCTCCGGTCTCGTCGACGAGTTCAAGCGGCTGCACTCCGCGGTCGTCGAGCAGACCGCGTCGCGGAACACCCTCGCGAGCTTCGTGCCCCAGCAGCTCGCCGACCGCCTCGCCTCGCACCCCGATACGGCGATCGAGCCGCAGGAGGTCGTGGTCACGGTGCTCTTCAGCGACATCCGCGGGTTCTCGACGATGGCCGAGCGGCTCGGGGCGCGCGAGGTCGCGTCCGTCGTCGGGCGGCACTTGACTGCCATGGCGGAGGTTGTCGCCGCGCACGGCGGCATGATCGACAAGTTCCAGGGCGATGCAGTCATGGCGGTCTTCGGCGCGCCCGAACCGCTGGAGGGCCACGCCGAGCGCGCGCTGCTGTGCGCGATCGCGATGCAAGCTCGCCAGTCAGAGCTCAACGCCGGCGGGTGGGACGTCGTCGATCTGCCCGAGATGGGAGTCGGCATCGGCGTGAATACGGGCCAGGTGATCGCGGGAACCGTAGGCGGCGGCGGCCGTCTCGAGTACACGGTCGTCGGCGACGCGGTCAACGTGGCGTCGCGCCTGCAGAACGAAGCCGAAGGCGGGGAGATCGTCGCCACCGCCAGCACGGTGGCGGCCGCGCCCTCGATCGCCTGCGAGTCGATCGGGAGTCGTCACGTGAAGGGCCGGGAGGAGCCGGTGGAGGTGTTCCGTGTGACGTTGGTTGACCGATGAACCTCAGCGAGCTCAGGCTCCGACGGCTGCGCTGGTGGACGGCCGCATTCGTAATCGTCGGATCCGTCGCCACGTTCGTCTTGGAGGTCACGGCCGGTCGTCCCGACGAAGCCGTGTTCACCGTCTTCCTCCTGACCTTCCCGGCGGTCGGCTTCTTCGTCCTCAGTCGTCGGCCTGACAACGGGCTCGGGTGGGTGATGGTGTCGATGGGGCTCGCGCAAGCGGTCTTCGGCCCCTTCACCGCCTACGGGGCCTACGCGGTGAACAACGACCTGCCTTTCGGACCGCTCTGCCTCGCGCTGGGCGGGCCGGGCTGGGTTCCGTTCATCGGTATCTCCGGCTACCTGCTGCTGCTCTTCCCCGAAGGTCACCTGCCGACGCCGCGCTGGCGGTGGTTCTCCTGGACGTGCGGGGTCGGGCTGTCGCTCGTCATGATCGGGATCTGGTTCTATCCGGGAAACTTCGCCGATTCCGGCTACCCCGACATCGAGAACCCGATCCGTATCGAGGCGCTGACGCCGTTCCTGGACGTTCCCTTCAGTGTCCTCTTGTTCTCCGCGCCGCTGCTGGTGCTCGGTGGTGCGGTCGCGCTCGTGCTCCGCCTGCGTCGGACGACCGACGATGTGGTGCGCCACCAGATCCGTTGGCTCACGTACGCGGCCGCGTTGATCGCGACCCTGTTCGCGCTGGCCTTCGTTCCGGCCTTCGGGAACGACGCGTGGAACTCTGGGATCCAGAACCTCGCTGCGACGAGCTTCGTGTTGATACCGATCGCGATCGGCGTCGCCGTGCTCCGCTACCGGCTGTACGACATCGACGTAGTGATCCGCAAGACAGTGGTCTTCGCGGTCATGGTCGCGGTCATCGCGTTCGTCTACGCCGGGCTTGTGCTTGGCGTCGGCGCGCTCGTCGGGTCCAGGAGCAGCCCGATCCTGTCGGCGCTCGCCGCCGCGGTCGTGGCGCTCGTGTTCCAACCGGTTCGGACGCGGGCCCGGCGCTTCGCCGACCGGGTCGTGTACGGGAAGCGGGCCACGCCCTACGAGGTGATGACGACGTTCGGGGATCAGCTCGCGGAGACCTATTCGTCCGAGGACGTGCTGGCTCGGATCGCGCGGGTGCTCGGCGAGGGTGTCGGCGCCGGCCGCGCCCGCGTCTCGCTCCTGTTCGGTGATCAGATGCGCGAGGTCGCATCGTGGCCCGGCGAGCCGCTCGATCGAGACGACGACTTCACGGCGGAGGTCCGCCATCAGGGCGAGCTGCTCGGAGCGCTGTCGGTCGTCATGCCCGCGAACGACCCGATGGACCCGTCGAAGGAACGGCTCGTTCGCGACCTCGCGGCACAGGCAGGCTTGGTGCTGCGCAACGAACGGCTGACCTCGGCGCTGAGGGCCCGGCTGACGGACCTACAGGCGGCGCAGAAGCGACTGGTTGCGGCCCAGGATGCCGAGCGCCGCAAGCTCGAGCGGAACATCCACGACGGCGCCCAGCAGCAGCTCGTGGCCCTCGCCGTGAAAGCACGGCTCGCTCGCACCCTCACCGAGCGAGACCCCGCCAGGGCCGCGGATATGCTCGTGCAGATCGAGGCCGAGACGCACGACGCGCTCGAGGATCTGCGCGACCTAGCGCGCGGCATCTACCCTCCACTGCTCGCCGACAAGGGATTGGAAGCCGCGCTCACCGCGCAGGCGCGCAAGTCGACGGTGCCGGTCGAGGTCGAGGCGCACGGCATCGACCGCTTCCCGCAGGAGGTCGAGGCGGCCGTCTACTTCTCGGCGCTCGAGGCGTTGCAGAACACGGCCAAGTACGCCGAGGCTTCCCACGCGACGGTCAGCCTCAGCCGAGCCAACGGGTCGCTGGTGTTCACGGTCGCCGACGACGGCACGGGGTTCGACACGAGCGCCACCGGCTACGGCACGGGGTTGCAGGGCATCGCCGATCGGCTCGGTGCGCTCGACGGCGATCTCGAGGTCGCAAGTCACCCCGGTTCGGGCACGACCGTGACGGGCTGGGTTCCGGTCGCGGCGACAGGACCCGAAAGGATCGAGGAGATCACATGACGCTTCGGGCCACCGCTCGACCAACGGGCTTCCGCAGATTCGAACGCTGGATGATCGGCGTGTTGTTCGCCGTGATGGCCTTCGTGCTCGAGAAGTTCGTGATGCGATCGGTGCGGAAGAAGGACGCCGCCGCCCCCGCATCGACCGAGGAGATCACGACGGTCGTTGCCAAGGGAGGCGAGGTCGATGTCGATCTCTAGGCGCGGCTGCGACTCGGCTAGTCTAATCGAGACTAGTCGCGTTGTCGGCGTGCCAGGTCGATCACGAGGCCGAGCGTCAGGACCGCCGCGGCCACACCGAACGTGACAGGCAGCCAGATGGGCACCCGCTCGCTGATCGCGGTGAGGGCCGTGCCGAGGATGGTCGCACCAGCCGTGAGCGCGAGGGCCAACCGGCGCCCCGCGCGACGGATCGTCGTCTCCAGCGTCGCCGCCCGGAAGTTCACCTCCAGCTTCTGCCCGGGCCGCGCGCCGATCAGTCGTTCGACGGCCTCCACAACCCGGTGGAAGCGAACCTTGAACCGCTGCGCCTGATAGAAGAGCGCCTTCGGGTCGATCTTCGTCGTCATGTCTTTCATCACGGCGCGCATGAGGAACGACCCGGCCACGTCGAACGGATCGAGGTCGGGGTCGAGCTCGGCGGTCGCGAGCTGCATCTGCGCGAGCGCTTTCCCGGTCAGCGCCAACGAGGCGGGAAGCGGCACCTCGTGCCGCAGCGAGATCTCGGTCATCTCCTGCAGGATGGGTCCGAGCTGAATGTCGCTGAGCGACGCCGTACGGTACTTCGCGACCATCTCGCCGATCTCGCCGCCGAACGCGTCGACGTCGAGGTCCGCGCGGTCCATCGCGCCGGCGAGCATGAGCGAGACGTCGGTGAGGAACGGCACGTCTTCCTGCCAGAACGACATCAGCAGCAGCATCAGGTGCTCGCGCATCTCGGGGCCGACCTCGCCCACCATGCCGAGGTCGAGCAGGTAGAGCGTGTCGTCGGCCGGGCGCCACATGAGGTTCCCCGGGTGCGGGTCGGCGTGGAAGAACCCGTCGACCATGATCTGCTTGTAGAAGCTCTCGAGGAGCTGGCGCGCGGCCTCCGTGCGCGCAACCCCTTCGGGCGCCAGCGAGATCGGCCCGCCCTGCACGTCCTGCATCACGAGCAAGCGCGAGGTCGAGAGGTCGCCGACCACCTCGGGCACCCGCAGGCGCGAGTATGGCGCGACGATCTCGCGCATGCGCGCCATGTTGCCCGCTTCCTGCCGGAAGTCGAGCTCGCGATGCAGCGACGTCGACAGGTGCTCGAAGACCGCCTGCATGTCGATCACCTGACGGAGGCCGGGGCGCTCCCCGATCTTCTCCGCGAAGACCTCGAGCAGGGCGAGGTCCTGCTCGATCTGCTCACGCGCGTCGGGGCGCTGGATCTTCACGACGATCGGGTCGCCGGTCGCGAGCGTCGCGCGATGCACCTGGGCGATCGTGCCGGCGGCGAGCGGCGCGGGGTCGATGTGGTCGAACACGTCCTCCCACGGCACGCCGAGCTCCTGCTCCATCACCTTGACGACCTGTTCCTCGCTGAGCGGCGGCACGTCGTCCTGCAGGGTCGCGAGCTCCTCGATGTACTCCGGAGGAAGCAGGTCGGGCCTGGTCGACAGGATCTGTCCGAGCTTGGCGAACGTCGGACCGAGCTCCTCGAGAGCCGAGCGCAGGCGCTTGCCCTGGCGGCGCCGGCCGACCGCGCCTTCCTCGTCGGGACGGCCGAACACCTCTTTCAGCCCATGCTTGGCGAACACGGCCGCGATGTGTCCTCCACGGGCGGTGAGCCGAGGCTGGAACTCCTGTTCCTCTGCTGCGCTGATGCGCACTCGCGTCGAGCCCGGCCGCTTCGCGTTGGTGACTACCTGGCCGTCGCCGGCCGTGTTCACGATGATCACGGTGCAGCGAGCGTTGTGGCTGATGCGGTTGGGCACGTTGCCGAGGAGGAACTCCTTGCGCCCCGCCATGCCGGCGTTGCCGACGACGAGCACGTCGATCGCCTGGGTCTCCGAGGCCTCCACGATCGCCATCGCGGGGTCGTCGTGGATCATCACGTGGCCGTGGGCTCGGTCGCCCGCGACCGACCGGGCGTAGGTCTGCAGGTCGTCGGCGGCGGCTCGGGCTCTCGTGGCCTCGGCCGCGCCGTGCTCGGTGTCGGCGGGACTCGAGGGCACGACCACCTGCACGATGTGCAGCTCGGCGCCGAACGCGTCGGCGAACGTGGCCGCCCAGCGCACGGCGCGCTCGGCGGTCTGGGAACGATCGGTGCCGACCATGACCCGATCGATCGGGCCGGCGATCTGTGGCGGAGTCTGTTCGGCGTTCATATAGGTCGCATCATGGCGTCTCGGAGCCTGAGCGACCAGGGTGAGAGCCGGTGTCGACGCGGGGCGTCATCCGCCATGTCTCAGGGGGTGCCACCACACCGGCGTATAGACTTCCGCCGTCGCCGGAGTAGCTCAGCCAGGCAGAGCAACCGCCTCGTAAGTGGTAGGTCATGGGTTCGAATCCCATCTCCGGCTCCCGTGCGCGACCGAGATCGTCAGCAGCCTGATGCTAGTATCCGCCGCGATGAGCATGCCTCGGAAGCTGACCGCCCTGCTCGCGGTCGTGGCCGTCACGCTGATGATGCAGGTTGGCTCAGTGAGCGCCCAGGTCATCGTCGATCCGGCGGTCCCGAGCGAACGCAACGATGGTGGCTGGGTCTACTGGCTCGCCATCGCCCTCGGCGTGCTCGGGGTGGTGGTCCTCATCCGCATGACGATCAAGTACATGCGGTACGCGCCCCGTTTCTCCAAGGAGGAGGAGAACCTGAAGGTAGTGCGAGCAGACCGGGTGCGCCTCGGCCAGGAGCTTCCCCGTCGAAACGTCGACCTATCGCAGGCCGCCCCGCTCGTCGTGGCGCCACCCGCCTTGCCCACGGCTGCGCCCGCATTGGCCTCGGTGGGGGCTACCGCGCCAGCTCCTGCCGCCGCCCCTGCGCCAGCCGCCGCGCTAGCGCCTGCGCAGGCCGCTGACGAGCCCACGGCTGCGGCCACCGACGCCGAGCCAGCCGGGTCGGAGGCGCCCGCCGATCCTGCCGCTGCGCCGGTCGCGCCCGCGGCGGCCGCCGAGGAGCGCCCCGAGGTCACGATGGATCAGGAGGCTTACGAAGCCGCGCTCAAGGACCTGCTCGATGCGGGCACCGACGGGCGCATCGCCGAGGGCAAGGCTAGACGGGCGGGCATGATCGCCGCCCGGAAGAAGGCGACCGGCGAGGCCTGACCGGCCGCGCCGATCGTTCCCGACGACGCCCGAAGGAAGGATCTCCCCGTGAGCGCCACCGAGGTCGATTGGTCCATGGGATCGGCCGCCGCCCGTCTCGCCGACTGGGAGACCGCGCTCCAGCTCGGCCGTCGCGTGGCCGGTCCCGGCATCTCCGTGCCCGCCGCGCAACGCGCTCGCATGCGCGAGGACTTCGGCGAGCTCGTGCCCCGGGCCGAGTCGCTGATCGAGCAGCACACCGCCATGACGGTGGCCGGCGGCTTCCGGTCACGAGCGTGGGTCATGGCCCGCAGCGAGTGGATCCGCGCGAACCTCACCGGTATGCAGCGCCTGCTCGAGCCGCTCGCCGAACGCGTGCTCGCCGTGAAGCCCGGCCGCGCCGAGGTCCGCCGCAAGGCCATGGGCGCACAGGCGGGCGCGCTCTTCGGGTACGTGGCGCGCCGAGTGCTCGGCCAGTACGACGTCTTCCTCCCGCCCGACGACGAGGGGCTGCTCTACTTCGTGGGCCCGAACGTGGCCGAGGTGGAACAGCGATATGGATTGCCCACACGCGACTTCCGTCTGTGGGTGGCGATCCACGAGGTGACCCACCGCGTGCAGTTCGGCGCGGCGCCATGGCTCCGCGCACATCTGCGCGACCTGGTCGACAGCTACCTCGGCGGCGTTTCGCTCGACGGCAAGGAGCTCGTCGCGCAGCTCCGTCGTGCCGTCGAGGAAGTCCGCAGCGGCGCCGATACGGGCATGGGCGGCATCTTCCTCTTGCTGACGCCCGAGCAGCGCGAGCTGTTCACCAGGGTGCAGGGGCTGATGTCGTTGCTCGAGGGGCACGCGTCGTACGTGATGAACGAGGTGTCACGCGACCACGTCGCCGACGTCGATCGCATGCGGCGCGCCTTAGCCTCGCGCCGGAAGAGCTCCGGCATCGAGCGCGGCGTGCAGCGGGCCATCGGATTCGAGCAGAAGATCCAGCAGTACGACCGCGGCGAGGCGTTCGTGCGCGACGTGATCGGCCGCGCGGGCATGGACGGGCTCAACCGCGTCTGGCTCGCGCCCGAGCACCTGCCGTCGCTCGATGAGATCGGCGCCCCCGCTGCGTGGGTCGAGCGCGTCGTCGAGTAAGCCTTCGGCGTCGCGGCGGCCACCGGCCGTGGCGCGGGTTCTCGAGCGCGTCACCGCGACGGTCCGCGAGCACGACCTGTTGCACCCGAACGACCTCGTGCTCGTCTGCGTTTCCGGGGGGCCTGACTCGGTCTGCCTGCTTGAATCGCTCGTGCGACTGCGCCGCTTACTCCGGGTGCGGCTCGAGGTCTTCCATCTCGACCATCGGCTGCGCTCGGACTCAGCGCGCGACGCCGCGTACGTTCGCCGGCTGGCCGACAGGCACGGGCTTTCGTTCCACCTTCGGACGGTTGGCGATGCGCCGTCGGCGGGAGAGTCGATCGAAGCGTGGGCGACCGTTCGACGTTCGAAGGCCGCGAACGACGTGCGCCGTCAGATCGGCGCTCCGATCATGGCCGAGGGACATACCCTCGACGACCAAGCCGAGACGGTGCTCTTGAACCTGCTTCGAGGCACCGGTCTCGACGGTCTCGCGGGCATCTGGCCGGGCAACGGCGAGCGTCCCGGCTCCGCGCTCGTGCAGCCTCTGCTCGACGTCACACGGGCGGACGTCGAGGCCTTCTGCAGGTCGCTTCATCTGCGTCCTCGGAGTGACCCGATGAACGAGGATCGCCGGCTGTTGCGGGCCGCGATCCGGCATGAGGCGATCCCCATGCTCGAGCGTGTGACCGGTCGCGAGATACGAGCCACACTCGCGCGCACGGCGTCGGTGCTGCACGGGGACCGGATGGAGCTGCTCCGACAAGCAGCGCAGCACGAGCGCGAGATCGTCGATCACGACGGTGGCGAGCTCTGCTTCCGGGCGGCCAGCCTCACCGCGCTCCCGCGCCCTCTCGCCGCCCGCATCGTGCGCATGGCCCTCTGGCAGATGGCGGCCGTCGATGACGAGATCGCCCCGTTGACCCGCGACTCCGTCGAGGCTGTGCTCGACCTGGCTGCCGGACGGCCCGGTCGCCGGCGCGACCTGCCGGGGGGGCGCGCAGCCCGCCGCGACCCGGTGTATGTTCGCGTCGCTTCCCCGGCACGGCCCGTCGATGCGACCACCCAAGGGGAGTGACCGTGAGCCTTACGCACGACATGCCCGACGCTACACTCCGGGTTCCCGTGAGCGCCTACGAGCCCGACATCGAGAAGGTCCTGGTCTCCACCGAGGAGATCGAGGCAGCTCTCACGACGATGGGCGCGCGCATCACCGAGGACTACGCGGGCAAGTCGCTACTGCTCGTCGGCGTGCTGAAAGGCGCGTTCGTGGTGATGGCCGACCTCGCGCGGCACATCGCGCTTCCGCTGGAGTTCGACTTCATGGCGGTGTCGTCCTACGGCGCCGCGACCAAGACGAGCGGCGTCGTGCGCATCCTCAAAGACCTCGATCACGACCTCGATGGGCTCGACGTGCTCCTCGTGGAGGACATCGTGGACTCAGGCCTCACGCTCAAGTACCTGCTGAAGAACCTCGCGGGGCGCAAGCCGGCCTCGCTCGAGGTGGCCGCACTGCTCCGCAAGACCGGCCTGCAGAAGGTGCCGCTCGACCTGCGCTACGTGGGGTTCGAGATCCCGCCTGAGTTCGTGGTCGGCTACGGGTTGGACTACGCGGAGCGATATCGCAACCTCCCGTACGTTGCGACGCTCAGGCCACAGGCATACGGAGGAGCTGATCCCGCCGGGAACACCGACTGAGCGCACGGGCGTCGTAGCCACCGTGATACGGATCAGCAGCGTCGTCGCGTCGGTCGTCCTGGCGTTGTCCAGTGTCGCGTGCGGGAGCGCCGATGAGCCGCCTGATTCCGGCGTCCGCGGCGTGGTGACCGCAGGTCCGCAGTGTCCGGTCGTCGTGCAAGGCTCGCCGTGCCCCGATCTGCCGTGGCAGGGGACCGTTCGTGTGAGCACCACCGACGGTGACGTGGCCGGCGAAGTGCAGACCGATGACGACGGCCGATTCGAGATCGCGGTGCAAGCCGGCGAGTACGAGCTGACCGCTGCGA
>Ga0180121_10000350_pt1 | contig 18974 bp, 18 predicted proteins | sample AntDrymUQ5402106_2_FD_129676 | JGI IMG/M metagenome (GOLD analysis project Ga0180121, IMG submission 129676) | Polar desert sand microbial communities from Dry Valleys, Antarctica - metaG UQ540 (21.06) (version 2) (version 2) | ecosystem: Environmental > Terrestrial > Soil > Desert | place...
CCGGATCCAGGGAAGGAGCGATGGGTGAACAGGCGCAAGAAGATCGTCATTCGCGCCCTGGTTCCGGAGGCAACAGCGCGAGCCGGAACGTACCGTGGCACGGCTTCGGAGCGACGAGCGGCATGTTGGCCGGTGAACCGGACGCTCAGACTGAGCGCGTCAGCACTGGTCCTCGCTGTGTCGCTGACCGCGACGGGCTGCGGTGTCGGGTCGAATGACGATCCTCCGGAACGCGTCTTCGACGAGACGACTTTCCGCGCCGCGGATTTCGTCGATCCGCGAGTTGGATCCAACAAGTGGTTCCCGCTCGTACCTGGGACACAATGGGTTCGTGAAGGCACCACACTGATCGGCAACCGCGTGGTGCCTCACGAGGTGGTCACCACCGTGACCGACGTGACCCGGGAGATCGACGGCGTGACGACCGTGCTGGTGTACGACCACTCGGTGGGCGCCGGACAGGTCGTGCAGGAATCAATCGATTATTTCGCTCAAGACAAGGACGGCAACATCTGGACCATGGGAGGCGCCACGGAGCAATACGAAGCAGGACGCTTCGTCGCAGTTGATGAGGCGTGGTTGAGCAATGTAGATGGCGCGAAGCCCGGCATCTTGCTGCCAGCGGATCCGACCGCCGACACGCCGGCATGGTTGATCGCCCAGCCGCCGGGAGAAGATGGCGATGCGGCTGAGTTCGCGAGGATGCAGAGGGAAGAGTGCGTGCCCTTCGGCTGCTTCCAGAACGTGTTGGTGATCCGCGAGGGGAAGCGATCGGCACTCAGCAACGAGTTCAAGTACTACGCCCTCGGGACCGGGCAGATCCGCAACGAGCCCCTCGGGTCGAGCCGGCATGAGGACATCGAGCTGCTGATCAACGTCACGAAGCTCACCGCCAAGGGCCTCACCGAAGCCAGCGCCGCAGCGCTCAGGATCGATAGACGGGCGGCCAAAGAGTGGCCGGACGTCTACGGCACGGTGGAAGCGACCCGGGCCCGGTGATGACGCCGGTGACCAGTCAACCCACCCTGCGGGCGGCGAGCCCCTTGCTGAGCTTGCAAGGAGTATCGAAGGCGTACCACAACTCCACCGAGACGACGCGGGTGATCGAGGATCTGGATCTCGAGCTGCACCGAGGTGAGATCACCTGCCTCGTGGGTCCTTCGGGCTGCGGCAAGTCCACGATCATCTCTTTGATCGCCGGGCTCATGGTTCCCGATTCGGGCCGGGTGTCGTTCGACGGCCACGATATGGGTGAGCTGTCGGACACGGATCGTGCTCGCCTGCGCGCGACGAGGATCGGCATCGTCCTACAGGCCGGAAACCTCGTGCCGTTCCTGACGGCCGCGGAGAACGTTGCCCTGGCAACCCGACTCGCCGGAACCGAGTCCCCGCCGGCCCGTGTGAACTCGCTCTTGGAGCAAGTCGGCCTCGCAGACCGGGCGAACCACCTCCCTCGGCGCCTCTCGGGCGGCGAGGCGCAACGGGTCGCGTTGTCGGTGGCGTTCGCGAACACGCCCGACCTGCTCCTGGCCGACGAGGTCGTCGGGCAACTCGATTCCACGACGGCTCGGCTCGTGATGGACACCTTCGAGGGTGCCTCTCGTGAGCAGGGACTCGCAGTCCTGCTGGTCACTCATAGCCAAGAAGTTGCCGCCTTGGGGTCGCGGATCGTTCGCTTGATCGACGGACGTCTGGAAACGGGATCATGACCGCTGGCGCACTGCACGATCACCAGTCCGCGAGCGCACCTCACACCTGGGGCGAGCGGATCGCCGTCGCTGGCTTGCACATGGAGTACGCAACGCCTGCTGGGCGGGTGCGCGCTCTTGACGATGTGACGTTGACGGTCGAGCCTGGAAGGAGCTTGGCGGTCGTCGGGCCGAGCGGATGCGGCAAGTCGACGCTGCTCGGCATCATCGGAGGGCTCGAGATGCCGACAGCGGGTGAGGTTCGTATCGGCGACCATGTCGTTACGGCGATGGGCGACCAGGAGCGCGCAGCGATGCGCCGACGCGCCTTCGGCTTCGTGTTCCAGGCCGACAATCTACAGCCGTACCTCACCGCTTCTGAGAACGTCGGCCTGCAGTCCGTGCTGGCTGGCCTGGACGACGAGCCAGCCCACAGGCAAACACTGCTGGACGCGCTCGACGTCGGTTCCCTGGGGCACCGCTTCCCGGACCAGTTGTCCGGTGGTCAGAGGCAACGGGTTGCCGTGGCGCGAGCGCTCGTTCACGGCCCGAGCGTGGCGTTGGCGGACGAGCCCACCGGTGCCCTCGATGCCGACAGCTCGGCCAAGGTCGTTGAGCTGTTGCTGCGGCTGCAGAAGGCGAGGGGCACGACGCTGGTGATCGTGACGCACGACAGATCAGTGGCCGAACGGATGGACGTGGTCGCTGAGATGCGAGATGGCCGTGTGACTGGGACGAGAGAGATGCGGCCATGACACTTGTCGGCTACGTGGTGCGGGATCTGCTCCGCAATCCCCGGCGGACGCTCGCATCACTGGTGGGCGTGGTCGTTGGCGTCGGGTTGTTCTCCGCGGTGCTGTTCTTCATCGACGGTTCCGGCGCGTCGATGACCAGGAGGGCGGTTGCACCTCTGACGCTGGATATGCAACGGGTGCTAACGGCGCCCCTCGGTCGCGGGATCCGGTTGGAGCAGAAGGTGGGTGACGACGCGCTCGTGGCTGGTGGTACCACTCTCGTGACCCTGACCGTGGTCAATGACGGTCTCGCGCCAGCGCATGAGGTTGTCGTCCGCGACCGTCCCGGTGCCCCGTTGGCTTACGTGCCGGGCTCGACCATCCTCGACGGCAAGGCAGTCAAGGATATCGGCGGTGGTATCCCCTTGTTTCAGGGTGATTCTGGCATCGGACTGAACATCGGTACCGTTGCGCCGGCCTCATCCCGTCAGATCACCTACCGACTGGAAGCGGTGCAGGACGCTCCGTCGACGGCGGAGCTGCCGGTGCAAGCAACGATCTCGACTCGCGAGGCACTGACTCCCACCTCTGCGAACGCACCGCGACCGACATCACTCTCCGCGCTCGCTGAGAGCGTTGGTCGCATCCCGGGCGTCCAAGCCGCGGATCCGCTGGTGTTCGTGGACATGGCCGCCGGTTCGATCTCCGCGCACGGGGCAAGCGTGCCCGGGCCGGTCAAACTCTTCGCCTTCGACGCAATGTATCGATCCCACTATCCCACCATCAAGATGCTCTCCGGCCGGATCCGGACGGGCAGTGTGCTCATCAGCGGGGAAACGGCACGTGTTCTGAAGATAGGCGAAGGCGACGCCGTCACGCTCACCCTCCCCGGCAGCGTGGCGCCTCTGTCGTTGGAGGTCAGCGGCATCACGGATCTGTCGGGGGCCAACCCGCTCTTCGAGAGTCGAGAGTCGGGCAGCCTCGAGAGTTTTCGATACGTGCCCTACACCATCGTCGTCGATCACCACCTTTACCTCGATCAGGTCGCGCCAGCCTTCGAGGAGGCAGCCGCTGGGCGTGACTCCAAGGTCAACAGCCTCCCTCTTGAGGAGCTCGACATCTTGCTCGATCACTCGAACCTGAACTCCGATCCGGCAACCGCGGTCGCGGAGACACGCGAGATCGCAGGGGCTGTCCTCGGCGTGGCTTCGGGTCAGGACTACTTGATCGACAACATCTCCAACACGCTTCAGGTCGCCGAAGGCGACGCGAGGATCGCAAAGCGCTTGTTCGTCTTCCTTGGGCTGCCTGGAGCCATCCTCGCCGCCATCCTCACTGCTTACGCGGGAACCCTCCTCGCGGAAGCCCAGCGTCGCGAAGGCGCGCTGCTCCGCGTTCGCGGGGCGAGTCGACGACACCTGCTGTCCCTACTTGCGCTCCGCACGATCGCTATCGCGGGGACCGGATCGCTGCTCGGCACGGCGCTGGGGTTCGCGTCGGTGCTCGCTCTGCTCGGGGGTTCCGTCCTTTTCGAAGCGTCGGCGGGCGCTCTGCTGCAATCCGCACTGATCGGAGTCGTCGGTGGCATGCTCGTGACCGCGTTCGCCCTCTACGTGCCGGGCAGACGCCTCATCACACAGGAGATCAAACAAGAGCTCGCTGTGATCTCGCGTCGCACGACGCCTGGCTGGCGACGCCTCCACCTCGATCTTGTGGCACTCGTCGGCGCGATCGTGGCGCAGCTGGTCGCCCTACGGCTCGGCGCATTCGATGTGCCCGCCGGCTCTGTCTACGAGGGACGGTCGGTGTCGTTGCCGTTGCACCTGCTGGTCGCGCCGATCGTCGCCTGGCTGGCGGGCACCCTGCTTATCGCGCACGCCCTTCACGAGATCGCTGCGCGCGTGGCCTCCTCCCGCAGCACGCCTCGTTTCCAACGTCTGCTGTCCGGTGTGCTGTGGCGCAGCATCACTCGCAGGCTTGGGTCGCTGACCGGCGGGGTCGTGACGGTGGGGCTCGTGGTCGGCCTGGGCGCCGCCCTCGCGTGCTTCACAACCGTCTACGACAAGGCCAAGGTCGCCGATGCCCGGTTCCTGGCCGGCTCCGACATCAGGTTGACCCCGAACCCCACGAGCGGAGCACCGCATCCCACGAGCCTCGCGACAGGATTCTCCGTCGACGGCGTCAACGGCGCGACAGCCGTGGTCTACTCACCCGAGAACTCCGTGCTCACGAGCTCCTTCAACGAGGACGTCGCGACCCTCGCCGCGATCGATCCCCGCACCTTCACCCAGGTTGCCGCCCTGCAGGACTCGCTGTTCGTCGAGGGATCGGTAGGCCAGATGATGTCGATGCTGCAGGAGCAACCGGATGGGGTTCTCGTCAATACAGCACTGGCCGAGGGACTGAAGCTCAAGACCGGTGACGAGGCGCAAGTCCTATTCGCCCGCGGCACCGACCAGCAAACGCGCAGGCCCGTGAGAGTGCTCGGCTTGTTCACGCGGTTTCCAGGAGCGCCGGATGGAACTGACATCGTAGGGAACCTCAACTACTACGAGCGCGAGACCGGCCTGGCCGAGGCCGACTACTACCTCGTCTCGACCGCCGACCGCAGCGGCCCGGGTCTGGACTACGCGGTGCGGTCCCTCTCCGCCCTTGATGGATTCAGTCGAGGTTTCAACGTCCAGACATCCGCAGCCACTCTCGACAAGGACCAGTCGAGCCTGACAGCGCTCAACGTGCGAGGCCTCTTGCAGCTCGATTCGTTCTACACGTTCCTCATGGCGGCAACCGCCACGGCGATGTTCGTGTTCGGGTTGCTCATGCAACGCCGTCGAGAGTACGTGACCCTCCGCGCTCAGGGACTCCAGAGCAGGGAGATCCGCCGGCTCGTCCTGGCGGAGTCCAGCATCTCGGCTACGCTCGGAGCTGCGATTGGCTTGCTCGTCGGCGTCGGCATGGCATCGCAGCTCGTCCTCGTCCTTCGACCGATCTTCACCCTCCCCCCGCCCCTCGAGGTTCCCGTATCCGAACTGGCCGTCCTCGCAGCGCTCGTGCTCGGTGCCACCGCGCTCTCATCAGCGGCTGCCGCCCGCCTGATCGGTCGCCTCAAGCCCACGGAGCTGTTACGCGACGAGTGACCCGCCTTCGCCGCCAGGGCGCGAGGGCACCGATGCCCGATGGGTCAAGCACACCCGGGGGGCGCTCGTGAAGGATCCGGGCAACCTCAACACCTCCCAGCGGCACACGCTTGCCGAGCTGCGGCGGGGCCGCAGCTCCCTGTCAGAGCGTGGGAGCTGAAGGAGGCGCTGCGTGACGTCTACCGCCGGCGTGAGCTCGGTGCCGCCCATCAGTTCCTCGACCGCTGGCTCGCTCGGGCGTGCCGCTCGAAGATCCCGGCGTTCGTGAGGCTCTCGCGTACGATCCGTGCCCACCGCGACGGCATCCTCGCCGCCGTCGACTCGGACTGTCGAACTCGAAGCTCGAGGGCCTCAACTCGAAGATCCGGCTGATCAACCACCGCGGCTACGGGCACTACTGGGCGGCTGCCACATCTCGATGATCTACCTCTGCTGCGGCGGGATCACCGTCGATCTACCCACGGGAAGGTGAGGAGAACCTCTCTTTATCGCACCTTCATCCAAAGCTCATCACCCGCCTTGCACACTGAACGGTATGGACGAAGGGAGGTGAACACCATGCAGATCAAGAAGACCATCACGCTAGCTGCCGCAGCGCTCCTCGTGACCGGGGCGAGCCTTGGCGGCATCGCCCTAGCGTCTTCGGACAGTGGCGGCGCGAAAGTCGATACCAGCCTGTCGCAGGCGGTCGAGAACTCCACGACCGACCGCGACAACGTCCGGAAGGGCGACCAGACCGGGCCGGAGGTGGCCGACGCGAACGAGGTGGCCGAAGCGAACGAGGCGCCCGAAGCGAACGAGGCGCCCGAGTCGGACGGTCCGGGAGGTCATGAGGACCCTCCGGGCGACGTAGAGCATGAGTTCGAAGGAGAGGAATGAGCACAGCCAGTAGGGGTCGCCTTTGGGGCGGCCCCTACTGGCATCTCCGTCAGCGCGAGTCTTGCGAAGGAGGAGCTAGATGACCGGTCGCACGGTCTTGGTCTTGCTCATTGCATGGTGCGTCCTGTCGATACCGTCGGGGTTCGTCCTCGGTCGGGTCGCCGCAGGGAACAGCCATCGAAGGGAGACTTCGTGAAGGCCGCTCGGCGTCGTGGCCGTTGCCCTGGTCGCATGGCTCATCGTCGTGGCTGCGATGGCCAAGGAGGATCGGCGACCGGGTTCAGGCTCGATTCAGTGACCCTTGCCACACTGCGGCGATGGGAAACGGGAACGGACTGAGAGCGCTTGCCACCATCGAGTCTGTGATCCAGGCGGAAGTCCGCGGGCTGGAGTATCAGGAAACGCGTGGCACGCCCACGATCACGATGTGTCGCCGCCAGATGCGTCGGTCCTCGTCGAAGTGTGCATCGAGGTGATCATGCGGTACGAGGACCAGGATCTTCCCCTCGACGCCCACAAGGCCGTGGCGGTTGAGGCTAGACGTCGCTCTCGCTTCCATTCCGACCGAGTGACCGAGTTCCTGGCTTGGGCGGCTCTGCTGCTACCGACCCTGGCCGGAGTGGCGACAGTGTGGGTTCTGTTCTCCCACTAGTGAGTGGCCACGGGTCATCGTCGGCCCGGTGCGCCACCTAGTGGGACCAGGAGAGATAGGGGTACGGCTATGGCCCAGACCGGCTGGAAAACGCAATCCCAATGGGGACGATCATGAAGCTCACACGACTCATGGTGCTGGCCTCCTTGGCCACAGCATGCGGCGCGCCGGTGACGGCCGGGCTGAACGACGGCACCACGAGTCCGGCCAGGGCGTCCGAGATCCCCGTGCAGCCCGGGAAGCCCGTCGTCTTGGCAGCCGCCGGCGACATCGCTGCAGGAGGTTCTGGAGACGCCCAGACGGCCGCGTTGATCGAGCGGCTAAGGCCCACGAAGGTGCTGACCCTTGGAGACAACCAGTACCCCGACGGGGCCTATCAGGATTTCCTTAGCGAGTACGATCCGAGCTGGGGTCTGTTCCTTCCGAAGACTTTGCCCACTCCCGGCAATCACGATTGCTATACGTCCGCGTGCGCCGGATACTTCCGGTACTTCGGCGCCGCGGCGGGCACAGGACGCTATGCCGTCGTGCTCGGCCGATGGTTGATCATCTCGGCCAACTCGGCCGGGGATGTCGTTGCTGAGGCCGAGTTCGTGAGGACCACACTTGCCGATGACGCACACACGTGCCAGCTCGTTGCTTGGCACCATCCGCGTTGGAGTTCCGGCAAGCACGGATCGCAGGCGTTCACGGACCCACTCTGGCGGGCTTCGACCGCCGGTGGGGCCGATGTTGTCTTGAACGGGCACGACCATGTCTACGAAAGGTTCGCACTGCTCAACGACACAGGAGGAACCGTCGGTGGCCGGACCCGCGAGTTCGTCGTCGGTACCGGCGGAGCCAGCCACTACAGCCTCGGAACTCCGCTCCCCGGCTCGGAGCGGCAGATCGAGGGCGTCTTCGGAGTCCTGCAGATGGAACTTCAGGCGTCTTCGTACTCTTGGTCGTTCCATTCCACCGGCGGCACGATCCTAGACGAAGGCTCGACGAGCTGTCGGTGACCGTCTGGTCGCAGAGAAACGAGGTCAGGCACGGCGCTGACGAAGACCTGAGGCAACCGCACACCCCATGTCCCACGCCACTCGGCGCGTTTCCCCGGAGCTCGTGGGCCTACGAGCCAACTTCATCGAGTTTTCATGGTCCGACGCCCAGACTGTGACCGAGGGGGTCATAGTCCTTGCGGATCTTGGTGGTCGAAGACCAGATCAGGATGGCCCGGGCGGTCGGGCGCGGCCTGGAGCAAGAGGGCTACTCCGTCGAGGTGTGCGCCGACGGCGACGACGCGGTATTGCGCGCGATCGAGAACGACTACGACGCGATCGTGCTGGATGTGATGTTGCCGGGTCGCGACGGCTTCTCGATCTGCCGCGAGCTGCGCGACCGCGGCCGCTGGGCGCCGATCCTGATGCTCACGGCGCGCGACGCGGTTGAGGACCGGATCCGTGGCTTGGACGCGGGTGCTGATGACTATCTCGTGAAGCCGTTCGCGTTCGGAGAGCTCCTCGCTCGGGTCCGTGCGATGGTGCGGCGCGGCGCACCCGAGCGCCCGGCCACCCTTGCGGTCGGGGATGTCGTGTTGGACCCCGCAACCCACATCGTGCGACGGGGGGATGTCCAGGTCGATCTCACGCCGAAGGAGTTCGCTTTGCTGGAGTTCCTGATGCGGCATCCGGGCGAGGTGTTGGGCCGGCCCCGTATCCTCGAACACGTCTGGGACGTGCACTACGACGGGTTCTCGAATGTCGTGGACGTATGCGTCGGGTACCTGCGACGTAAGCTCGAGCAGCCGTTCGGTCGGCCCTTCATCCACACCGTCCGCGGCGTCGGTTACCGAGTGGGTTCACCATGAAGCTCCCGATCCGCCTTCGAGTCACGATCTGGTATCTGGCCCTCCTGGCGGTGTTGATCGGCGCGCTAGGGGCCTTCGTCGTGGTGCGGCTGCGTACCGATCTAGTCGATGGGATCGATGCCTCGCTCGACACTCGGGCGAGGCAGATCGCCCTCGGCTTCCACGGAAAGGGCGAGAGTGATTTCCAGGACGTATCCGACGCCTCGTTGCGCGGGCTCTCAGGGGGCGAGTCGGCCGCGCAGCTGCTCGACACGAGTGACGCCGTGCTGCAGTCAGCCGGTGATCCCGTTGCAGAGGCGCCCCTCATAGGAGCCACCGATCTGGCGATCGTCAACGGCGGCGGCACCGTCCGCCGGTCTGTCCAGTTGGGTCCCGACTTCGAATCCTTCCGCGTCCTGGCCGTCACCCTGCCGGACTCGCCTGGGACCATCCTCGTGGTCGCGACGTCGCTCGAGACCGTCGCATCCTCCGTCGAGCGACTCACCATCTTGCTCTTGCTGAGCGGACCGTCGGTGCTGGTGGTCGCCGGGCTCGGTGGCTGGTGGCTCGCCCGCGCGGCCTTGTCACCGGTGTCCATGATCGCGCGCACCGCGGGCGTGATCGGGATCGACCAGCTTGATGAACGGGTGGACGTGCCTCGCGCCGAAGACGAGGTCCATGACCTCGCCGTCACGATCAACCGGATGCTGGAGCGCCTCGAACGAGGCGTGAAGAACCAACGCCGATTCATCGACGACGCGTCGCACGAGCTCCGCACGCCTCTCGCGGTGATGCGGGTGGAGCTGGAGGTCGGCCTCCGCGAGCGGGACCTCGCCCCCGAGGCCCGTGACACGCTCGAGAGCCTGTTTCAAGTCGTCGAGTCGTTGGGAGCGACCGTCGAGGATCTGCTCACCCTCGCGAGAGCCGACGAAGGGAAGCTGGTGCTCGTCGAGGAGACCGTCGATCTCCAGGCGTGCGCGGCGGCGGTGCGCGAGGCGCTGGCACCCGTGGCAGCCGCGGCCAACGTCGAGGTGCGTCTGGAGGGACAGAGAACCCCCGTCATTGCGGACGAGCGCCGGATCGATCAGGTACTTCGGAACCTCCTCGCCAACGCGATCACCTACGCGGGCCCCGAGGGCCATGTCGTGATCACGACATGGAAGGAGAACGGGTCGGGGTACTGCTCAGTGCGCGACAACGGGCCAGGCATTCCTGACACGGTACGTTCGCGTGTATTCGATCGCTTCTTCCGGGCGGACGATGCGCGAACCGGGGACGGCGCCGGCCTCGGTCTGGCCATCTGCCGCGAGCTCGTGATGGCCCACGGAGGTCGGATCGAGGTGGCTTCTCAGCCCGGCACGAGCACCTTCACATTCGCGATCCCAGAGCTTGACTCAGTCCATTAGGAACCGAGAAGGGACCCACACTCTCGCTGCATCGGCGAGAGTCGGTAGCAGGAGTGCCCAGCCGGGAACCCGGCCACTCGTCTAGCGACGCGAGGGTGTGGCACCGTGGGACACCAGAGATCCGAGGAGCACAGGCGCTGCTCGGGCTGCCGCTCGTGATCGCGTGGCGGGTCAGGAAGCTGCCGGTTTGATCACCCGCCGGCCGACGCGAACTCGTCCCATACGGGATCGGTTTCCGCGTCGTTCTCGGCCAAGCCCCACGTCTCCGTGATCTTGCCGTCTGCGATGTGGAACACGTTCACGTAGTTGTACTCGACGCTGGTGCCGCTCGGCCCCGTCACAACCGCGGTCCCGATCACGACCGTGTGATCGTCGTTGCCGACGATGTCGTGCACCTGCGCCTTCATCGCGTCGGTGTTGGTGGCCGCGCCCATCAGCTCCAGCACCTCGTCCTTGCCGCGGCGGACACCCGCCGAGCGACTGTTCCCGCCCGTGTGCCACACGATGTCGTCGGCGGTGTGATCCTCCAGCCATTGCACGTCGCCTCGCTCCATCGCGGCGAACATCTCGCGAACCAATGCGAAGTTCGGGTGCTCGTCCATGCCGGCTCCTTCCTCGTCGGGAGGCGCGGGCCACCTCCACCTCTGGACACGTCCGAGCGTGGCACGAAGTCCGGTCCAGGCGCAACCGCGAAAGCGACCATGATCAGCCAAGCTCATGATCGCTGCGTCGCCACGAGCAAGACCTTCCGCATCGTGCGACGCTAAAAGGCATGGAAGCCTGGGACGCGATCCGGTCACGGAGGAACGTGCGCGCATTCACCGACGCGCCGATCGAGCCGAGCGATCTCGACCGCATCCTCGAGGCGGCACGACGCACGCCTTCGTCGATGAACCAACAGGCATGGGACTTCGTGGTCGTGACCGGCCGCGACGACCTCGCGCGGCTGGCTCGCGTCTGGCGGTTCGCAGAGCACGTCGCCAGCTCAGCGGCGACGACCGCGCTGATCGCCCCGGCGACGACCGATGCCGGCGAACGCGAGACGATCCAGTTCGATCTGGGACAAGTCTCGATGAGCATCATGCTGGCGGCGGCCGACCTCGGCATCGGGAGCTGTCACGCTGCGGTCGCCGATCAGGCGCTGGCGCGCGACCTGCTCGGACTGCCCGATGGTCGTGAGTGCATGTGGCTCATCTCACTGGGCGAGCCGGCGGATCGCCCGCTCGTCCCGATCGAGCGTCCGGATCGGCGGGCGTTCGACGACGTCGTACACCGCGAGCGCTGGTAACCCCGCATCAGCTCCCGACCGGCAAGGGCTTGTCGACGATCGCTTCGAGCTCGTCGGCAGGCATGGGGTGGGCGAACCAGAACCCCTGCGCGAGCCGGCATCCGTTGGAGCGAAGGAAGATGTACTCGTTCTCGGTCTCGACGCCTTCGGCGAGCGGCACCATGTCGAGGGACTGCGCGACCTGGATCATCGCCCGCACCATGCCCGCGAGACGCACGTCCTTGTCGACGTGACGGATGAACTCGCGGTCGATCTTCAGCACGTCGACGGGCATGTGCTTCAGGCGCGAGAGCGACGAGTATCCGGTGCCGAAGTCGTCGAGCGCCAGACGGAGTCCCCACGCGTGCAACTCGCGCAGCGTGCGCTGGGTGCGATCGGGGTCGGCCATAGCCGTCGACTCGGTGATCTCTGCCTGCACGGTGGAAGGATCGACGCCGGCGTCACGGAGCCTCGCCAGCAGCCGGTCCGCCAGACGCGGGGTCCAGAGCTGGCGCGGAGAGAGGTTGAACGACATCTCGAGCTCGAGCCCCGCGTCGCGCCACACGCGCTGTTGCCCGGCGATCTGATCGATCACCCAGTCGCCGATGGCCTCGATGAGGCCGAGCTCCTCGGCGAGGGGGATGAACTCACCGGGCGGCACGATGCCGTGCGTGTCCTTCCAGCGGATCAACGCCTCGGCGCCCACGACCCGCCGGTCGGCGAGGTCGACCACGGGCTGGTAGTGCAGCACCCAGCTCTGCTGCTCGACCGCCCGGCGTAGTCTCTGCTCGAACGACAGGCGCAGTGTCGCGTCGTCGCCCTCGCTCGCGAAGAAGGCATGTCCGCCGGGCTCCAGGCGCTTCGCGCGGTACATCGCGATATCGGCGTTCTTGAGCAAGGTCTCGGCGTCGAGCGCGTCGCGCGGGTAGAGGCTGATGCCGATCGACCCCCCGGCGTGGAACTCGGTGCCCTGCAGTTCGAAGGGCTGTGCGAGCGCTTCGACCACACGGTTGGCGACCCGCTCCGCGGCGGCTTCCACCGCCTGGGGGTCGAGGTCCGCGAGCAGCATGAGGAACTCGTCGCCGCCCTGGCGCGCGACGAGGTCGGTCTCGCGAGTGCACGTTGCAAGGCGTTCCGCGAGCTCAGACAGCAGCAGGTCGCCGGCATGGTGACCGAGCGAGTCGTTCACGAGCTTGAAGTTGTCCAGGTCGAGGAAGACGACCGCGACCGCCATGTCATCGCGCTTCGCGCGTTCCACGGCGAGGATGAGGGTCTCCTCGAACAGCAGGCGGTTCGCGAGCGAGGTCAGGCCGTCGTGATAGGCCATGTGCGCGACCCGCGCTTCGGCCTCCTTCAGCTCCGTGACGTCGAACATGATGCCGTGCTCGAAGACGGCCCTCCCCTCGCCGTCGCGATGAGCGTACGCTCGATCGCGCACCCATACGACGCGCCCGTCGGGACGCACCATGCGGTAGTCATCGAGGTCGGCGCCCCCGCCGGCGATGAACGCCGAGCTCTGCGCTTGCACCCGATCGCGATCGTCGGGGTGCACCATGTGGAGCCACATGTCGGGGTCGGCCTGATACGCCTCGGGTGTGACACCCAGTATCTCCTCGATCTGGGGATTGACGTAGCTCGTGACCTCACCGTCGTCGGCGTAGACGACCGCGGGGATCTGCTCGACGAGGCTCCGATATCGAGCTTCGGTCTCGATGAGCGCGACCGACGCCTCCCGCCCGGCGATCAGCTCGCGAGCGTCGCGTACCGACACCACCGACCGCTCGCCGTCGCCGCCGCCGTCGTCGTCGTCGTCGTCGTCGTCGAGCGGCTGAACACGGATCTCGACCGGAAGGGTCGAGTCCTCGGAACAGCGAAGCGCAGCCTCGAATCGCGTGGTCGCCGAGGTGCCGTCGCGCCAGTCGCGGATCGTCTGTCTCACGTCGTCGCCGGTCGGGTCGTGCCCCAGCAGCTCGATGAACCGGTCGTTCACGAGCTCGATGCGGTCCGCACGCAGCACGAACAGCGCCTCCGGGGAAGCCTGGAACAGGGCCTCCATCTCGAAGCCGAGCTCAAGCGGGGTGGAGCCTTCGTGCAACACGATACGGAGGGCATCGGCAGGTCATGCCACGACCTGAGCCTCGAGAGAAACGTGGGCGCCGCGAGACGCGATGCGTCTCAGATGGCGCGCATGCGGTTGTTGCGAGCGTTGTGCTCGACCTCGGCGAGCCCCATCGCCTCGAGCACCGGCGGCACGTAGTTGCCGAATCGACCTCGTAGGCCCTTCTTCAGGCCGTACCAACCGCCGATCGGGTTGGAAGGATCACGAGCCCACGCCTCGACCGTTCCCTCCTTGGCAGGCTTTTGCTCGTCGGCGTTGCCCAGCGGCATCCAGTCGCCGTGCGCCTTCAGCATCGCGTGGAGATCCTCGATCGCCCGAAGGTGGTAACGCAGCTCGGTGGTCCCGACCGTGCAGATGAGGGCGGGCGGATCCGCGTCGGGATCCCGGTACATCTGGAGCTCAGACTGCAAGCTGGGGGTCTGCAAAGTCCAGGGATCGCCGGGTGTGCCGGTTCCCTTCACGGTTGCCATCATGTCTCAACAGTAACCTCAGGGAGCCAGCTGGTCGACGGTGCAGGACAGCGGGTCGCGATCGGGGAGCCAGCGGATCAGCTCCACAGCGTGCCGGAACGCCTTGCCGCGCAGCCGATCGAACCGCACTTCGCAGACAAGGTAAGGAAGCACATCGACCCAGGCCTGCCCGACGGTGGTGATCGGCCCCGTCTCCCCGAGGCGGACGTTGGCGAGAACTGCGACGGCGGCACGCCGCTCCGGTGCACGGCGAATCGCGATCGTGCGACCCACGTCGATCAAGCGCTCGCCGTCGTACAGGCCGAGCCGCACCGCTCCCAGGTTCCCCGATGCCGATCGCCGGAATCCGGTTGCGACGCATGCGGCCGTTCGGATGCGCCGCACACGCACCCATCGCTGACCGTCCGAATGCCGGGCGATCACCCCGTCGCGTCCGGCGGCGTCGCGGTCCAGCAGCCACGCCCCCGCTACGGTGCGATCGAACGTCTGCGGCGTCAGCAAGGCCGGCAGCCCCGGCGGGATGTGCCGAAGGTTCGGAAGAGCGACCCTGATGCCGAGCTCGTTCGCGAGGCGCTCGAGGTGCAAGCGACGGACCGCGATCGGCGACGCCCGTAGGTCAACGATCGCGCTGCCGACGATGTCGGTCATCACCAGGGTCGCCGGCGTCGCGGCGGCGAGCGTCGCGACCCTGGTGGGCGACGGGTGCAGGCGCTGACGCACCACCGCGAACTCGAGGCCATCTCGTCCGACGACCACGAGCGACCCACGCACGATGACGTCGTCGACCGGCATCGTCACGACCGCGCCGGCCACCTCGGGGAAGAACCGGTCGAACCCTCGCCCACGATCTGAGAGCAGCCGATCCGTGCCAGGACCGAGACGCGCGATGACACCAAGACCGTCCCAGTCGGGCTCGAAGCGCCAGTCGATGCCGTCGGGCATGCTCTCGACGACCTCGCCGATCTGTGGTTCGGTCTGCAGCGAGTCGGGGATCGCCACGACGTCGCGCACGACATCGATGACCGTTTCCCTCCGCTCGCGCCGCATGCACCGACCCTCGCAGCTACGAGGCGTCGCCACATCGGGAACACGGCCGAGATGTCCTACGCCGAAAGGCGGAACTTCGGTCAGCCTGCGACGGGTAGTCAGGCGCGCCTCGGCGCGTTCCCACCGGTTACGGCGAAGGAGGCACCGTGACAGTCGGTGAGACCGTGACCGTCGGTGAGACCGATAACGTCGGCGCCGGGACCACGCTCGGCGCGATCGAAGGGGAGATCACCGGACTCGCCGTCGGCACCGTCTCCGCGAGCAGGACATCGGTCGGCTCCGAGGGCACGAACCGGATCACGCCGGCGCCGAGCGGCGGCACCGACAAGATCGTGCACCCGGCGCCGGTCGAGACCGTGGGAGAGCACGAACCCGTCGAGCGGTCACCGACCGTGACCAGCACGCTCATGTATCGAGCGCCCCTATCGAGCGCCATGGTCTCGCTCACGATCACCCGGCCGGCCGAGTCACCGGTCGCGGTGACGCGTCCGATGAGCACGCCCTGGGCGGCTTCGGCGGAGTACTGTCGCATCTCGACCGTGACGAGGTCGTCGGTGGCGATGTCGCGCCCGTCGAGCTGCACGGTGGCGGTCACGACGCGGCTTCCCGCGGCGAAGGTCACGATCGGTGCAGGCACCGGAGGCTCGGCGTCGAGCACGGGCGGCACGATCGCCGAGGCGAGGGCGATCGCGAAGATGCCCGCCGAGATCATCGACGAGATCGCAAAGAGCTGCATGCGGCTCGCGTAGTGCCGGCGCAGCACGAAGGTGTCGTTGGTGTTGCCTTCTGCGTCGCTGCGCCCGAACACGCTGATCAGCCCGACGGCGAACGCGGCGATGCCCATCGTCACGGCGAACCCGAGCCAGCCCGGCGTCTCGCGCACGGCCTGTGCCAGTGCGCCCGAAGCCCATGCCAGCCCGGCTACGAGCGCCGCGATCACCATCTCGGCGACCAGCACGTATCGCAGGCGCCGCTCGGCTCGCCAGCTCGGAGTCGGAGGTGCCAGGTCGACGATCGCCGCGTCCTCGAGCGCGAGATCCCAACCCACAGCCGGCGTGCCGAGCACCTCGGCGGGCTCGAGATCACCCAGCCCGGTGAACACCACGCGGTGCTGCACGGGCGGATCGCCCACCGGGGTCGGGCACTCGATCACGACCCGCCAGGGACCCGTGCGCTCGGCTATGGGTGTGCCCATCGACGGGGTCTCGCGGATCGCCTGCATCACCGAGTCCTCATCGGGCTCGGCGTCGGCGATGCGAGCCGAGAGCTCCATCACCGGGAAGACGCCTTGGGGCAGCACACGGGCCTGCTGCACGTGCTCGAGCTGGGTCGTCGCGGTCTCGGGTGACGGCGCCGTGCGTCCGACGACGGGACCCGGCTCGTCGTCGCTCAGCACCACGACATCGTCGACCCCTGGTGTGGCGTCGAGCCGGCGATCCAGCAAGGTCGCGATCGAGGAGTCGCTGCGCCGGAGCTCGTCCATCTCGTAGAGGCCAGGGACACGGTCAGTGGACCGCGCGGCGAGCACGACGGGCGCGTCGACCGGCGCCGTCGTGCCGGTGAGGATGCGCCGCACCTGCGCGACGCGCTCGACCGGGTCGCCGGTGCGCAGCGCGAGGACGCGAGCGAGCACGTCGTCGGTCGACGCCAGATAGGAAGACTCGCGGGGCAGGAACTCGCGCTCGAGCCTGACCTGCGCGGTCACGTCGACGGCGTGGGCGCGGCCCTTCCGCTCGTGGCCGGGGTGGGCGCAGAGGTAACGGGTCATGTGGGGTGTCTCCTCCTGTCCGGTGGCGCTCGCGGCGATGGGGTTCGCACAAGCGCCCGCCCGGTCCCGACGTACGCTACACGGGGTGTAGGGCTTAGGAATAGCCCCCTTCCGTGCCTGCGGAGCGATATCGAGACCTTCGACCTAGGCGGAAGGTCCACGCACCCGATCCTGTGGAGATGCGAGCGTCATCGACGCACGCGCTGTAGTCTGCGCGCCGAATGCCCGCCGAGACCGACGAGCTCCAGCGCATCAACGCCTACCTCGACGCCGCCCCGAAGACCGGCGCGCGAGCCGAGGCCATCGGCCCGTTCACGCTGTTCCTGAATGAAGGGCACGGTTGGCGCTACTACGCGAGGCCCACCCCCGGAGCGACCGGGTTCTCGGCCGAGGCCGTGCGCGCGGTTCGACAACGCCAACGCGCGCTCGCCCAGCCCGAAACGTTCGAGTGGATCGACGAGCTCGCGCCCGAGGTCAGCTCGGCCGCGGAAGCCGGCGGCATGCGGGTCGTACATCATCCGCTGATGGTGCTCGCCGCCGACCGATTCACGCCCTTCCCGCCACCCGGCGGGGTCGAGGTCGGCATCGTCGAGCCCGACGACGATCTCGCAGCGCTGAGCGCCGTGGCCGAGGTGGGATTCGCCACCCCCGGGACAGGCACGGGCGGGGCGGGTCTCGTGGAAGCGGCCGGAGCGGTGGCGACCCAGAACCCCGACACGATCGCCTTCCAGCGAGGCCGCATGCTCACAGGTCTCACGGTCGCTGCCGCCGCTCGCGTGCCGGGCGGCATCGCCGCGGTGGGGTGGCACCAGCCGCTCGACGGGGCGAGCGAAGTAGTGGGGGTGGCGACGCTTCCTTCGTTCAGGCGCCGCGGTCTCGCCGCCTCGGTGACCGCAACACTCGTCGGCGACGCCTTGGAACGAGGGATGGACACGGTGTTCCTATCCGCTGACGACGACGACGTCGCGCGGGTCTATGAACGGGTGGGGTTCCGTCGCATCGGCACGGCCGGCGCCGCCTCGCCGCCGCCCGGCTGACTCACACCCGGACGAAGACCGCGCGCCACGCGTGCGCCATGCCGGCGTCGAGGTTCGTCTCGAACGCCGCCGCTTCGATCTCTCGCTCGTGCCATCCTGCCGAGAACGTGGCTCGCAACTCTGCCTCGCTCACCCGGCGCGGCCCCCACCCCAGGGGCTCCGCGTCGCTGAAGCAGAGCAGGTGCAGCACCCCTCCGGGTTCAAGCGCCCCATGGACCGTCGCCGCATAGACCGATCGCTCGTGATCGTCGAGCACGTGGAACAGCCCGCAGTCCAACGCCGACGCGAACCTGTGACCGAGCCCCGCGACGTCGAAGACGTCAGCGACCAGGAAGGTGGCGCCTGGAAGGCTCCGCTCGCGCGCCTTGTCCATCGCCTTGCCGATTGCCCGCGGCGCCGCGTCGATGCCGAGCACCTCGTGGCCACGTTCCGCGAGCGCGAGCGCGTTCTCGCCCGTGCCGCACCCGAGGTCCACGACCGATGACCGGAACGATCCGGCATCGGCGAGCGCGAGCACCTCACGCTGCGGACGTCCGATGTCCCATGTCGGCACACCGATGTAGGCGTCGTCGAACCCCATCCCGCTCGAGGCGTCGCAGGGCTCAACGGGAGGCTGCAGGACCATGGCCGCCAACCCTAGCCTTTCCAGCCCCCAAAGGTCGGCTGGCCCACTTCGATGTATGCGGCCTGGAGATCTGGGCGCTCACACCGGGACAAGGATTCCTGGCCAGCCAGGTGTCAGCGTCCACCTGACCGATTTGATCACCTTCCTCAAGCCACGCGCAAGCGCGAGGGCCTCGTCAAGAAGGAGGCCTAGGCCCACCGATTCCCTCAAGTACTGGCTCGGTTCGGAACCTTCGACAGCGACACTCCCGCCCAAGGTGCCGCGAATGGGTTCCCGCCGGCCATGAACGCCATGTCGACCTTGGAGACGATCGTGGC